>JAEIGA010000517.1_pt1 | contig 57087 bp, 39 predicted proteins | sample 9270691 | NCBI WGS metagenome assembly JAEIGA01 (sample SAMN17057246, study PRJNA624740) | gut metagenome | biome: biome; isolation source: fecal sample | host: Bos grunniens | place: China: Xizang | collected 2019 | reverse complement strand
CTTGCAACAATGTACCTTCTAAATATTTACTATGCGCGGTATCAGATTCTGTAATCCAAATATCGCCTTTGCTATACGAAGATGGTTTACTCGTATACACTTTATTTCTTGTGTCCATGTCACTTGGAATCCAGCTTTGTGTCGCCTTACTCCATAAGAACATATTATATGAACCATTAGTATTAGGTTTAATCCAAATTTGACCATCAACAGCACTCGTAGGTTCTGTTTCCGATACAATAGGATCTGATGCGTCAGTAATACTTAAAGACGATTGCGTTAATATACCGTCTACTTCATTACTAACATCGCACATCAACGTTGCAGTTGCCGTAAAGTCACGACAAGATACTACTTGTACTTTTGACGCACCGCCGATAGGTGTTTTTGCACTTCCGTCATTTATAATATTCCAAAGATATGTCAATGATTGTTTATCTGTTGAATTAACCCAAGCCGTGCCGTTATATTTTTTAAGTTGAACCGTTGCATTGGTTGAATCTACAGCATACCAATAATCACCATTTACTGGCGACTCAGGTGCATTAATAGAAATTGGCCCAAGTAAAGGGTCGATTTCTGAAGTGTCTGAATATACTATGGTATGTAATACCCAATAACATTCAGCACCCTTTGCATTGCTTGAGATGCACATAATTGAGTTGTATGTGTCTGTTTTATCTTGTGCGGTAACTGTTGATATATATTCTTTAGATTTATAATTCATTATACATCTATAGGATTTTGACTTTAAGACATCAGATTTTGTTACCGTGAGTGTAGTGCCCGTTGCACTAGTAATATTAGTCCACACATCATCAACTAATTGACTCCATTGGAATGTTGCTCCAGATGTTATTTCTATACTTCCTTCGTAAGCAAATGTCTGAAGTGTAATTGATGGTAAATCATTGGTTAATAAATAACCATTTGGAGCATAGATTTGGAACGTAATATTATTCAAGTCTTCGGGTGCCGGAGACCAGTCTGTGGCTTTGTTACCAAATTCAATTTGCCATTCACAAACATCTAAATAAAATGTAGAAAGATCGTCTATTGTATTAGATTGTAAAGGACAAAACCTAATGCCAGAATCAACATCTGTGGGAATAGTAGTCGTCATAGTAAACCTTTTCCATTCTGTACCAATATCAATTTGTCCTGGGTTACCACTTAAGTTTACGGCAGGGTTATATCCACCAGCAAAAATAGTAAATTTGGCTTCGTGACTTGCTCTTGCTGCGAAAGACATTGTTACAGCTTTCCCACGAATTTCGTCTGTCAACATGCTCCAAGCAATAGCGTTATACAAACTCATTGTATTTGGGTTACTTGTAATATTCGTCCGCTTAATGCGTCTAAATTGTCGTGTCCCTTCGGTTATTAATTCTGTTAGAATTGGATATTCAACAGAGTTGTTTGAACTTATTAATAGCGGCGTTCTAGAATTTAATAAAAGATTTCTTCCACCAATCTGCAAATCAACAACATCATAGATTTTTGCAATTGAAACCGTATCATACACCGAAGAATTAGAGCTCACACACCTAAAAGATATAGAAGTAACTGTATCGGTATACAGAGTAGATGTTCTTGCTATTCGTAATGTATTTGCAACTGAGTTATATGTACTTATTGAAAGACCATTAGCACCAGAAGCCGCAACCCAAGTTGTGCCTCCGTTTATAGAATACTCCCACTTGCTAAATGTAACAGTTTGGAATCTCGGATATAAATATATATAATCTGGAGTAAATGTACCATCTTTACCCGTCGTTGATTTGAAGTAGTGCGCCGAAGGCGTAATATCTACAAGCGATGCTGCGGTACCAGTTGTACCTTGACTACCTGTTGCACCCTTAAAAGCAATACCATATGTAAACATTTTGGTAATTGTTACGCCATCAACCTTAACAACAATTGGTATAGTGCCACTAGGACTTACAAAGCTAGTCGTACATGTAAAAGTAATTGTTGGTGTTGTTCCACTTAATGCAGAACACGAGAAGGAAAGACCTGCAATACTTGTAGCAGTTGAATTAGTACTTGCGGTTTTACCATCTACCGAAACAATTGTTATAGATTGAGATGTACTACCTTTATACGCCATAACTTGTGTTGTAGCACTAGAAGCTATTGCGCTAGAAACATTTCCTGCAAATACATGAGATTCATTGGTTAATATTACTGTATACGCATCGGCACCAGCAGAACCTTTTGCGCCTTGCTTTGCAACACCATAAGCGACCTTATTATCCGAAAATGTTGTTTGAGTCCACAAATAATTGCCTTCTGCAACAGCAACAACACTATCAGACCAAGTGCCAGTAGGAGCAGCTGTTGCTGACGTTCCAGATTGGTATTTAATAGATTTTACGGTAACCGATGTACCAGACGAACCCGTATCACCTTTAGTTCCTTGTTTAGCATAAACATACGTTACCGTATCAGCCTTAGATGTATCAGTATAGTCTGTTACAGTACGAGTCCACAAATATTTTCCATCTTCCACAGCTGGTATGTCAGGATACCATACAGTAGGCTTAACCGTAAAAGAATCTGACGAACCATAACTAACGGTTGTAGAATTAATGCCTACACCATCTTTACCGCTAACACCTTGTTTGGCAACGCCATATGCAATCTTACCGTCGGAAAATGCTGTTTTTGTCCACAAATATTTACCTTCGGCAACCGAGACAACCGAATTTGACCATGTTCCTGTAGGTGTAGTCGTAGCAGATACACCTTCTTGATATTGAATAGATGATACTGTGACTGACGAACCACTTGAACCAGCATCTCCCTTCGTGCCTTGTTTAGCATATGTATAGGTAACTGTATCAGCAATAGCATCGTCGGTATAGTCAATAATAGTACGCGTCCACAAATATTCACCTTCTGCCACCGTTGGAATGGTTGATTGCCATGCGGTATCAACAGGTAAAGTTGATGCAGAATCAGACGTACCATATGTAACAGTAGTCGATTTTATACTCACGCCTTTGTCGCCCTTATCGCCCTTAGCACCGGAATTAACTTTGCTCCAAGTTAAAATAAGATTTGTGTAAACAGGCCCATTAACTGGTATTGTTATTGAACCGTTATTATTAGATGTCGAGCCTAAATTTGAATTTGTTATCGTAAACACTATTGGCACTTCGCTATTGATAGCCGTTCCAATTTTGGCAGTCATACCAGTTGGTAAACCAGAAATAGTGCCAATCGTAGGTGTCGTTTTGGTTGCTCCGCTATAAGCCACAACGTTCGTAGTAATAGTAGCTGATGTAATTATGCCGTCAGAATTTGCTCCAAAAGTGACGTTTTCGTTTGTTAAAAACGCCATGGACGCGGGAGCACCAGGTGTGCCAGGATTTCCGTTTGTACCATCGAACGCCTTATAGACCGTGAATATATCTTCTACGGAACCATCGGAAGCCTTAATAACAATCGAGTCTGTGACAAGCGTAGACCCAGTGATGGTTACAATGTTACCATTTCTAGCAACACCTGTTGGAGCGGTACTTACGAAGCCTTTCCCGTCATTAGTGTTGTAAGTCCAAGACGTCACAGATGTATTAATTGTTTGTGCAGTCACATTAATGGTTGCAGGTGTATATGCGCTCGATTTACTTACCTTAAATACTTGAGAATCACCACTTAAGATAATACTCTTGGCACTATCACCAACAAACTTTGACCATGTATATGAACTTGCGGTTGTTGGCGCAGTAGTTGCGCTCGAAACGTGTATACCTATATAAGTGGTTTGGTTGCTAGGGTTAGCAGTCATATTTGCCCCACTAGAACTTGTTGCATATCTAATATACACATATGAAGATTCACCGTCGTTACCCTTGGCGCCTTGTATTTTTCCAACGTTTATAAAATAGTCCGCGCCATCTCTCAACTCAGAGCATACATATAAATCTCCACCATATAAGTAAGAATCTCCTAATGTAGCCGTTGAAATCGCAGTGCCACCATAAGTAACAGTATAATAATTTGTACTACTAACCGCAGTAACCGATGTTGCTGTACCTTTAATAGCAACTGATTTACCATCTTCGCCCACCATTTTAATAGCAGTAGTCCAAGTTTTACCACCATCATATGAATGTCTAATATATTTGTGCGTTGCGGCGTTTAGTGTTGTAGTCCACGCAGTACCGTCAACAGAATACTGAGCTTGTACTGCTGGAGCGGAAGTGCCACTAGAACCATTTACACCGCTATCTATGCGCGTGTAATCAATTCGTGTACTTGTTGTTAAATTTTGATATTTTGCCTGACAAATATATGTGATAATTGGCTCTGTTGACAAAACGTTTGTATTGATTGTTAGAGTTTTTCCAGTGCCAATTTTTGTGGCAGTAGAAATTGAATTTTTGTACCATTCAACCGTAACACTTGTGTTAGCCGTAATATCTGTTGAGTCTAAGTAAATAGACGCTTGTAAATTTAATGCCGTCTTACTCCAATCAGGAGAATATGTTTTATTATTTTGATCATAAATTTGTACTTGTGGTAAGTTCGAAGAAATATGCACTTCGAACTTACGTGAATCGGTTGTGTCCACGAATGTCAATGGACTTGAAGTTATTTTTGCCATTATCACATCCTCCTTTTAAGATTTCCAATCTTCTAATATAATTTCTTTAAAATGATGTTCTGTGTTTACAAGGTAATCTATTGCGTCGAATAAATCTTGTTCATTTGGTAATAAATGTCCGGAACGAATACGTAATATCTTAAATTCTTGCGATTGTAAGAATTTGTCACGTTTTATATCGCGTTGTTGGTCTTGATGCCAATACCAGCAATCATATTCTATGTCGATATTCACATTGTCAACACAAATAAAAATATCCAATGAACAAGTTGAAAATGGATAATTCAACTCTGCCGTTGGATATTTTCGCTGAACAATTTGATGTAATTGTATTTGTTGAGATGACGCCTTTCCAGTTCCATTTTCGGTTAAAGATTGCCTAATTTTCGCTTGAACTATTGGATTTTTCGCTGGTGTAACCTCACCATATTTCAACAAACTTGTTTGTTTTACCTTGTTTTGTATTTCATTGCTGCTAAATGGATTATCAACACCATATTTATTCATCCATGTAGACTTTATTTTTTCTCTAACAACATCAGATTTTGTCACATATTCTACACCATATAATTCAATGTTTGTCTGTTTTAATTTATTTTTAACCTGTTCATTTTGTAATGGATGACAAACACCATATCTTTCCAAACACGTTTGTTTAATCTTTTCTCTAATACTTGGAATTGCAGATATGTTTTCATTACCATACTTCTCTAAACATGTTTGTCGTCCCTTTTTTGAAGCACATTTTCGACATCTATTAATATCATTAATGGCATTATTATATTTTTGATATGACGTTTTATATTTTTCACCACATATATCACATTCAATTTCTACTCTTACGTGACTTCCATTTGTTAAATCGGAAGGTGGAACAAGAATGCTGTCACCCTTTCGTACATCATAACCTAATTCTTGATAATGCTTAAATGTATGGCTACTAACCGTTACCTCAACTAATTGATTTGGTACCAACATAGTTCCACCTCCTTTAAATAATAATGTTTGTTTCATCAAATTCTACTGAGCAAAAAAATTGTGAATTTTTAATAACATCACTAGTTTTAATTATAATTTTATTTTTTGCTCCATTATAAGTTGGTTTCCACGTCGAGTCAGATGTTTTATCACCTGAATTTCTAGACCATGTAAAAACACTGTTTTCTTGTGCAACCACCTGATCTGTAATGTTATTGCCGTAATCTAATATTTCGCACGCAACCTCACAAAAATCTTCTGTATTGTTAAAAATAGTTGAATTAGTATATGTCAAAGAAATTGTATATTTATACGCGTTATCAATAACACTAATAGCATTTTTAGATGCGTATTTATCTTGACCATTAGATTTGATTTCAACGCTACCGTCTGGATTAACAACAAATAAGTTTCCGCCTTCTATTGTTTCGTCACCAATTTTAAGTGAACCACCCTCAATAACAGAACCTTTAATATATCCTCCAACCATTGCCTCAGCTATAAGACCATATAATTGTTCTTTAACGCCATCTCCATTAGTGTCAACATCAAACTGACCAAGAGCGGCCTTACTGGTTTTCCATCCATCATTTGTAAACACTAGTTTATTGTTAATGATAGCAATTTGTTGATCGTCATATTCTTCGGTTGAACCATCTTTAAATTTTCTAAAATATAAACCATCTGGTCCCCAAGTTTGCGCTTGTCCAGATGCACGACCAATTTGCAATGTCACATCTTGTAGACCACTTGCTATTGATTCTTCGAGTTTATTTGCTTTATCCGCTGCGGCTTGCCATGTGCCAGCGGCGGTCGCCACGGTCTTCCCAGCCGTTATCGCTTGAGATAATAATTCGGCATGTAAATCAATCTCTGATTTTGTTGTAATTAAATTACCAAAAACGCAAGAAAAGTCACTTAAATTATCAAAATTAATTGTACATTCAAGAAGTCTTGCTCTCTTTACGATACCAGGACGCAATTCAATACGAATGAAATTGCCCAATGCAAACTGCGATGAGTCACGTTCATTTTCTACGACATAATATGTCTTTTCATTGAAGTTTGTTGCATTTGGTTGTGGATTCGCCTCGACCATACTGCCATCCTCTCCGGTAACATAATATATTACGACAGTTGTAAACTCGTTAGCAATTCTATATGAACGCACAAACGGCTCAAACTCCGGCAACGCCAAAATATTTGCCATTGTCATTGAGAATTCAAGGCTTGGTTGAGACAACGTTTTGAGTTCCTTGTTCGCTTCTTCCATAAGTGTCTTACAAATTTCAAGTCTCTCTTCTTCCGATTCATAAGTCGTAAGCAAGAAATTGTCATCAGTGTACTCGTCTTCTCTAATCAATGGAGATAATGCTGCCCATTGTTCTGGAGTAAAGAAACTTGAAAATTCTGTCTTTTTGACAATTGCATTCTTTTTAGCATCCCAATAACCTTGTGAATTAAGATGCATTAAGTATGGCGTAGTACCATCTAAATAAATAACGAATTTACCATCTGCCTTTGGCGTTGTAAATGTATATGTGGTAATTAAATCATGAGATAAAGTTCCACCAGTAATAATAACTGCATAATCTGGATCGCTACTTGTACGGAAGTACGCATCAGCAGCTCGATAAAACTTATTATCTCCATCGCCATCTATGTATACAATCGGATTATCAAGTTGTTGCCCATAAGCCCAATATTCAGCTTCTTTCTTTTTTTTGATTAACATATTTTGGACGGCAACCATCTTATTATAATTGTCTAGATAACGCTGATAGTTTCTATAATTCTTTTCGTCGCTAGCAGAGACTTCTTTGTTTGCATTAATTTCTCTCCAAGTTTTATCATCTTTATTATATTCATATAGTTTAACTGGACTACTATTTGTATCTAACCATTTTGTGCCATTATCATACTCTCCAGTTGGCTGTTCGTTTTGTACAATACACTGATAATCTTGTTGTGAATACATAGCTTCTGTTTGTGTTTGGAATATTTTTACATAGGTATCGTGTTTTGTTTGAAGCAAATTAATACCATATTCTTCAAGTACAGCCTCTTCTTTTTCATCTTTTGCCAACACTAAATATGCACCCATCGTACCTATGGACGAAATTGTATATCCTTTAAGTTCCATTAAATCGGCAGTTAATTCTCCGCTAACCCATTGTTGCATCGTGTATGTTTTTGCGGCCATCGCAGTTCCCGTTGCCGCGCTAACAATTAAACTTTGAATTAAATATTCTGGTACATCCTTAGTTCCATTGTTATAAATTCGTATAGTAGCTTTATCAGAATTTGCATTTTTAAGCGTTAGCAAGATATTGTCGTTTTTATTTTTCTCTGTGTCTTCGTGTACGCTATATAAATATAATTTACCACTCTTATAATTATCCTCAGTACCAATAAGAGTTGTTATACTGTTAGGAATCAAATTTTCCATATAAGTAAAACTATAATTTTTAGAATAAACAAAGTTATTGTTTTTAGATGAATAATTAAATAATAATCCTTGAACAACAAATTGCTTGCCATTTATTAGGTCACCGCTTTCTATTTTAACAGTACAATCCACATCAGAATATAAGGAATCAACAGTTGATACTTCTGCTTCCAATGTGCTTGCATCTAGTGTGTCGCTATAATATGCGATTTCAGGTATATATTTAACCCTCAACCCTTGTACCACAAACTCATCACCGTTGTTCGGCGCTTCTATTGTTGTTGTAAATTTTGAGTCAGAATACAATGGGCCAATAGGTGAGTGATCTGGTATCATGGTGTTTACGTTCAGTGTACCATTACAATATGCCGTATTAATTGGCGCATACACGCAGTAAAGTTTTTTAAACTCATCACCGACAAGAACTACGTTGCCTTCAACGGGGACGGCATTCATTAATTCATTATATTTATCATTGGCTGCAACCCAACCTTGCATTGCTGTTTCGTATTGTGGTGAGTATTTTTTCACAGCATCCAGATAACTTTGATAGGCTTCTATAAGGTCTTGCTCCATCCAATCATCGTTATGGTAATAGTCTAGATTCATGATGTAGTTTTGACCAAGGTTGACTTCACGGATGTCGAGGCCATCTGCGCCAGAGACTTTTAAGCGAGTCCTTAGAGTATCAGTGGACATTTTAACAGAAACCTCAGACGCAAGATTGTCGCGAGATATATAAACGTCAGTCTCGAACAATGGATTTATAACGCCATCGTCTGTTAGGCCGTCGTTTTCTTCTGCATACACGTCAATTTGTTTGTTAATAGTGTCAAATACAAACACACATCCAAAGATATCTGCGACAGTGTTCGTTAATAAGTCATAAATACTTATATAATCCTCAGATAGTTTTCGCTCTTTATATCTAAGTTTGATGTTGTTAACGTTTCTTATACTCCATTCCGGAGCATTTTCTTCTAAAATTAAATGTAATAAACTTAATTCCTTATTATTTGGGTCATAGAATTTAACATTGGCAAACCCATGTATGTATAAAATATCTTCTGGATGTACATCAGTTCCAAAGTGAGTTTCATAGTCATCTTCATCATTGACCAATATTGGTTCATAATTATAATCATCACTATCTACATAAACCCTATGAAAATACGTTTGATCACAATCCCAATTGCCATAGTTGGCAAGCTTATACATATCATCTTCTTTAGCGCCCTCTGGATATTTGCTCGATTCATAAATAACTTCTTTTGAATCAACTTCCCCAGTATTGATATGGAATGAGGACAAATACTTGGTACTTAGACTATATTCAGCAGAGAAGCATGTGACGTTTTTTGTGTCTTTATCTGAATATGAAGTATCCACGTCTTGAATAAGAAACATGCCGACCCCCTGGACAAGCACCTGACGAGGTCCCTCTATTTTATCAAATAATGTATTAATTTTACTTTCACCAGTAAGTGTGTCTACAAAAACACGATCTACCGAAAATGTAATTTCTGAGTACGTATTCCACTTAAATGTCCCAGAAATTGAGTACGCTGGAAGTTGCCCAATTACAGAGCCACCAGTTGTACATAAATAAATTTCTGGTGGTATTGGACTGCCAGAAAAATCTATTGGTATAGCAAGACGCATTATACCACCTCCTTAACTACTTCATTATTGTTATTAATCATTTTGTATTGTTTATATTCTTCTTTTGATATAAATTTAAAATCTAACCCTTTGTATAATCCACGCTTTCCATTACAGACAGCGGAAACACAGCTTGCAAGACAGCGAATGTTTAATGTGTTGAAAACCTCAATACATATATTAGCAACACCAACATTGGTGCAAATCATTTTATTATTTTTATAACATCCTATATATTTACCAGATGATCTCATACGACATTCTGATATACTATATGTTTTGCAAATACCGATTTTTGCCCCTAATTTTAAATATTTACGAGCGGTATTTTTTGCAATGCCAAGTTCTATAGATATATCGTGAATAGACATACACTCTTCATCCCACAATCTACACGATTCATATACTAGATTTTTTACAGCGAAATGCGCACACCGCACCCAATCTATTTTATGTAAATCAAACATCTCTCCAAGTTTACTGCGTAAAACACTTGTCTTAATATAATTCATGTCGGATATATAACAGTCAATTCGAATCACCTCAATATCATGATCTTTTGCAATTTCTTCTTTCTTAATATCTCTTTGCAGCCCCTCTTCATCCGTACGATATGTTTTAAAATCTATATTTCCATGACCGAGCCTACCGTCCGCCTCAACAACGTATTTGCAATTATTATATTCAAAATACACATCAAAGCTATATAACCCTCCGCTTTCCGACACCATCCATGTTGGGTCATACCATTCTCTAGTGATACCGACAACGGGAAGTTGTTTTATTAAAGCATATAAAAATTTATTTGGATAAGAAATATTATCAGAACAATATTTACAAGAAAATCCTTGTCGTGATAAATTTGATACAATCATTGGTTGTTCTATTCCACAATAAGGGCATATCACTGTAATGTGTTTGTTGGAACACACAGGATAATAATACGCGTCGTTTTTATTTTTTAAATATTGTAATAAATCCGGCCTTTCATTTATAATCCTATTGGATACTATCATCTTTAAATTACAATGATATAATTGAGTTGTGTAAACATAGTCGCTATCACGCATGTATTTATCAATAAAAATTTTTACTTTATCATTACAATATTCTAAAATTTGAATTTCTCCTTGCGCTTTATCGTATCTAAACGGTACACTATATCCTACGCTCTTATGCCAATCAATCTTGTCACGATGTTTACCATTTTGTATACGTGGCAATTTTGACAAATCCACCCATCTACGTTGTTGATAATCTATTTGATTAGAATAATTGTTGAACAAATGTGAAATCCTACACGAAGAAATAGATTGAGAAAGGACTGTGATTGGCTCTGTTACATAGTCATCTACGGTAATCCATAAACAAGAGTGTTTTGACCCTTTTGTCCCCCTAAAATATTTCACTACTCTAATATTTGTTAAAATATCACCATATTTACACGGAATAATATATCCCTCGCTATTGGTCCAATCGATAGCCCTTCCTCTTTTCGGTAATCCACTCAAATCAACCCATCTATCTTCGCTAACATAACCTTCCATTATAATTTGCCTCTCTATGTTTATTTCTTAAATTTTATTCTTTGGATTATTATCAATCCATTGTTGCAATAATCGCATAAAATTATCTGTTTTTTCAAATCCATAAAACACTCGATTTGACTTTATGTCTTTTGCTACAATAAAATATCTAATATCATGTTCTGCCATAAATTGCATTAAATTAATACTATAACATCGATATATATCTTGATTTGTAATCATTTCTTTTCTCCTTTTCGTTTCGATTATCAATACGACCCTATTTTACGAATACACCTATATTCTAGGGTTACAGTACAGTTCCCTATTACTGTTATTTCGTTTTTTCCATTGTAAAGCTGGAGCCACTGCCAGTCCATAAAGTCATTACCAAACACTCTTTTTGTTGCCGAACTCGAAACCACTCTATTTGCACCATCAAGAACGATTGTTTCTCCCGCAGAATTATTTTTAATACGAAGATAGCTCGTGTGTACTTTGCCATATTCGTCAGTATTTACGCTTTTAATAATAACGCTCGTTTTGGTGCTTGTTGTTACTGGATTGGTTTTCGTCACCGTAGCAACAATAGAACCATCTGCGTTATGTTTGTTATAATAATAGTCGCCCGCTACGTCATAGTAATACACAGTACCGTCTATGTAATCACTGTCAACCCATGCGTTATTAACTATCATAGGTTTATCTACATATACGAGGACACTATTGTGCTGTTTGATTGTAACGCGGGGATAGATTGCGTTTTCATTATCTGAGTTTAATTCGATTGTAAACTTTTGATGTGCTATATTTACAACACTTTGTGAATATGTGTAAAGCGGTGAGTACGCGTAAGGGCTAATACTTGAAAATACACACTGAAATCCAACAACGCGCCCACTACCAAGTTTATAAGTGCTAATCTCAGTCCAGTTTCCTAACATTTCATAAGATACTACGCCAGAATCATCATGAAATACAGTCATAAATGACGGCATATTTTTCGATGTCAACCATTTTAATATTTTTCTCTGTCGGTCGATATCAAAATCGCCAAAGTTTTTATCAATTAACGTAATGGTTGGCGCCAAAACGTCTGTATATTTATACGAGGAGACTCTTTGAATTTCTCCGCGATATGTTTCTGATGCTACGGCTTCGCGAGATAGAAACGTTGATGTTTCACCAGTGCTGTTATCGAACGATAATTGGCAACAAAGGTCAAAATCTTCACTACTATATCCTGCATAGCTAAAACGATGAATGCTAATCATACAGCAATCTCCTCCTTTGAAACTACTTCATTATTTTTATTTTCAATCATTTTGTATTGTAAATATTCTTCTCTTGTAATTCTTCGTATATTAAATCCTTTATATTTTTGTTTTTTATCATAGCAAGCTCTCACTGACGATAAATGAAATTTTTCACCAAATAAATCAATAGATACATCGCACAATTGATGAACATGACGAAAAACACCTACAGAATTACCTTTTCTTAAAACCATAATATATGGATTATTCCCGCGAAATATAGATTCTTTGTTGCTAAAAGATGGACATAATCCAATATCAAAACCACGTCGTAAATACGATACGACTGTATGTCTATCTTTTCCTATTGCATTTGCAATTTCAGTTGTCCCGTATGCTTCTTCTTCCCAAAGTTGGCAAGCATATCTAACTTCACTATCTACCATAGCAATACGACACTGACCCCAATCAACCATAGATAAATTTAAGATATTATTCAGCTCGCTATTAATAAGATTATTCTTAATATATATCAAAGGGTTTCCATTATAGTCACAATCAATACGAATTAATTTAAAGTGATTGCGAATTGCCAAATCGCTCTTGATTTTATCTATATCGTGTTGCCATTTGTGATATCCGCCATCCATTTCAATTAATATATTTTCATCATTAATTAGAACATAAAAATCATATTTGTATTTACCAATCCATGAAAAATGTTTCTTATTTACTTCTGGTATAAAATCAATTTGTAATTGTGTCAATATATTGCGCATTAGTTTATTTGGCACACTATATCCATCTCCACAAACCGAACATGAAAATCCATATGTATGTACAGTATTTGGCATCTTATCATATATAGTTCCGCAAATTGGACATTTCATTTTTATTAATTTTTTACTTCCATAAGCAACGGTATATGCGTCAGATTTATTAACCAAATATTTAACCATATCCTTATCTGAATTAATTATTTTACTCCCAACCAAATTATATAACAGTCCGTTTCTTATAACCGATGTGGATATTCTTAACGGTTGCTGAACATAGTTTTCAATCATTATTATAATATGTGGATTACTATATCCGCATTTATTTCCGTTATCATAACCAATAATTTGAATTTCACCACACACATTATCGTACATAAATGGAATACTATAGCCTGCTGAATTTTTCCAGTCAACAAATTGATTGTTTTTGCCTTTATGTGGTAAACCACTAAGATCAACACACTGCTTGATGTCATTATTTTTATTTTGTATCATAATATATACCTTCCTAACATTAGACTTATTTTTTTGGATTGTTTTCAACCCATTGTTGTAATAGCGAATTAAATTCTTCCGTTTTTTCATAAGCCCAAAACGTCCGAGAAGATTTGATATCTTTAGCAATCAAAAAATAACGAACGTTATGAGCGGATAAAAATTGCATTAAATTCACGCTATAACATCTATAAATTGATTTATTATCAATCATATATATCTCCTTTTGTGTAGCAAAGAGAGACGGTATATAACCGCCTCTCAATTACTACAATTTCTTTTATTTATACTTTTTAATGGCATAATTTAATTGTTTGCTAAACTGATTAATTTTACCATCAACCATCTTTTCTAAATCTTTTAGAGTGTCTTGCGAGCAATTATCTACATGCACAAGACTATCGAATGAGAAATTCAACTCAGGTTTCGTAACTGCGTTGCTAATCATATTAATATTAGCTCCGCCACCGACTTTTAGCATATCGGGATTCAGTTTGCCCCATTCTACGAGGTTAGCTGATAAATCTGAAGGTACAACACTAGAACCCTTTGTTAAATATTGCAAACGCCCAGTTGTTGGATCTGCGTGCATAATTAATTCTGGACCAAGCTCGTCGACAATCGCAAGTTCGTCACTTAATGTACCAAGTGTGCCTTTAGCATATTGTGGCATTGCTCCAGGAATACTAACTCCAGTAGATCTAAACCATGAACCAACATTCATCTTGTTTAAATATTTCATTAAAGCTTCATATGTTTGTTGGTTATATACACCATTGCTTGATATGCCTAATTTCTTTTGCATATTTTTAACGGCAGCTCTAGTTCCAGGCCCAAATTTTCCATCTTCGCTAATATTCGCTCCAAAGAAGAAATTCATAATCTTCTGCAAGTCTTCAACTTGCTTTGAGTATGTTGAACCACCACTAGAAGAACTTCCATTATTTCCACTACCACCACTTCCAGAAGAACCAGTGTTAACACCTCCAACTGTTGCTTGACGGGTTTGTGCAACGTAAGCGTCATCTGCGGCTTTTTTAACATCATTCCAACCCTTAACAATACTATTAATCTGACCTTCAAAAGTGGTCATATCATTGTTGTCAATTGAAAATTCAGAAGATGTTAAGAAATTAGCATACTTGCTAGCCATATTTACGGCTTTATTCCAAGGATTATTTTCGTCATCTGTACCTAATTTTTTGATAATACTATCGGATATCATTGTAACAGTATTATCAACTGGTACACCAACCTTTTCTTTTAACCCTGTGGCAGTCTCTGCTGCGGTTGCCCAAGGAGTTGTAAGTTCAGTAGATAAAGGTATTCCATACTTCTCTTGAATACCAAGTAAAAATTCATTGGCAACGTCGGCATTGAAGATGCCATTAAGAAACATGTCGTTTAAAACTGCATTCGTGTCTTTTGAGTACTCTCTCCAATACTCAACGTATTTCTCTTTGGCTTTACTAAACGCCTCTGCTTCGTCATCAAGAGCTTGGCTTTGTTGGTCACGAGAATGTTCATAATATGTATCGTTTAAACCTTCTTTTGCTTCGAGTAATTCTGCTTCTAATTTTCTTCTTTCAGCTATATCACTAGCGTTTGTAGATCCAGATAAAGCAGCTATACGACGTTCGATCGACGCGATATCTTTACTTTGTTTTTTAACATTCTTTTTAAAGTCGTATAAATCCCTTTCGGCATCAAGCGACTCTTTTAAAACGTCAATATAATCTTCGTATGCTTCAATTTCTTTTTGAATACCTTCTTCGATTGCGTCAATACGCTCATCGTTCATTTCAATTAATTGGTCTTGTGCATCTTTACCAGCTGAAACGGCACCTCGCCATCCATCTTCCGCTTCGTTTTTCCACTCCGTCCAAACTTCTTTACTGAAACCACCTTTAGCCCATGCTTCTTCGAGTTGTTTCATATACTCGTCATACGTTGCTTGGTCTATTTGACCAGAATCTAACATGGATTTAAAATCTGCGGCTATGCGGTTTTTGGTATCTTCATCAAACTTATATAAGCCATTTTCACCAACTTCCATTGAATCTAAGTCGGTCATTCTATCTTTCCACATATTTGCGGTTGCCGCATATGTAGTAATTAAATCTTTTAACAAGTTTATTTTTGTGATACCAGCGTCAGTCCAATTACCATCCTCGTCAAACATTTCTTCGTCTTCAAAGAGACTCATTACGAATTCAATCTCTTCACCGAGACGAGAAATTTCATCAATTGCTTGATTGAAATAATGCATATCAATATCATGTAATGCTTTAGCAAAATCAATGATATTAGTTTCACATTCTTTTATAGCAACTGCGGTTTCATTAATTGCGTTATTATACTCTGTCCACGTTTCAGGATCAATACTGTCGCCGTGTTCAGCAAGATAGTCTTCGAGAGCCTTTTTCTTTTCTTCTAATAACTTCTTTTCTTCTAGTTGACTACGAATAAGGTCGTCATACATTTCTTTTGATGCTTGACCGCCTTGTGCTTCAATTCTGTCTATTTCTGCTTGAATAAGATCTCGTTCGTTAGTAATGAGGGCAAGTTTGTTTTCGTATTCACTGATAAGCTTTTCCCAACCTTCTTTTACAGTATCCTCTTTGGAATCACCGATGCCGTCATCGTCATCGTCGCCACCATCAAAATCGCTACCGATACCAGGTTGATTATTGAAATCAAACTTAAACCCTTGATAAGCATTGTTTATAATGCCTTGTATTGTACTATATGCGGACGAGAAGTTCAAAGAATTGTCTATATCTGTAAGACCGTCTTGATATTCAGCGTAGCTAATATCTCCACTATTATACTTCTTTTTTAAGTCCGCTCTATTCGTACTCGCTTCCGCTTTCGCACGAGCTTGTGCAATTGCAATTTTAGCCTCTTCTGTAGTTGCATAATTCTCTAAATCAATACCATATTGTTTTGCCAATGTTTCTACTTGATTATCAGCAATGTTTGCAATATTAAGACCTGCAGCTTGGGCAATAGCAAGTTTAGCTTGTTCTGCCGTACCATAATTGCTTAAGTCAATAGAATATGCGAGACCAAGTGCATCAAGTTGTGCTTGGCCTTTTTGTCTAGCCATAAGAACTTCTTCTGCATTAAGAACACCAAGAGTTTTCAGACGAGATATCATAATATTAATTTCTTCGTCCGTCATATCGCTTAATACACCAACTTGCCCAACATAAGCATTAGCAACATTCGTAACGGCAGTTTCTAAATCGCCTTCACCAGTAGCTAAAACTTTATAAAGTTCTTCGAAACCATCAATGCTTCCAAATGTTTCATTCAAGCTTTCAAGCGTGCCAACAGATGCGCGACCTTCTTCTCTAAACTCTTTTACTGCATCACCAAGATCATCAAATGCGTTTGTAACAGCAGAAATTTTATCAAGAGAATCCATCAATGATGCGTTATTCATTGCTTCAACGCCTTGTTGAACATAAGAATTTACAATGTTATCAATCTTAATTTCTGGATTAAGCGCAGTCAACTCCGCCAACAATTCAGGTGTAATTAAAGATTTAATTTTTGCAGTCGCATCTTCTTCGGTCACTTCTCCTTTTTTAAGTTGCTTCTGCACTTGTTTCATATCATAGCCAGTTTTTTCGTATCTGTCATAAGATAAAATGCTATTAATAACATTAACAAGCGAGCCATCGTTCGCAAGACTATATTGATTAACAATTTTTTGGAATGCCTCGTATTCTTTTTTCTTAGTATCCGATAATGTTTTATAATCTACGGAGTTCAAATATGATATCAATCCACCAATATTATCAGACATCATTACTTCGAATTTCTCATATTCTTCTTTAATCTTATCATATTCTTCTGCGTTGCCTTTAGCATATGCGTCATTCAATCGCTTTTCATAGTTTGCTATTTTAGCCGCGTAACTATCAATGGCTTGTTGGTTAGTTTGCTGTTTGTCGTATTTTTTCTCTGCGTTATTTTCTGCGACATGTTTGCCACCAATCTTTGTTAGGAAACCACCCAGTGTTAAAAGAGCACCAACACCTTTTGTAATCGGGCCAGGACCAAACGCAAGAAGTCCGGTTCCAACCGCTGTTACACCGTCACCGATTGTATCAGTCCACTTTGTTACTTTTTCGGTTTCTTTTTGAATATATTCATCTCTGGCTTCATCTGTCTCTGCGGACTCTTGCATATATGCTTTTGCGGCAGCCAAAGCTGCGTTATTGGTTTTCTTTTGTTGGTTTTGAGCGATAATACCTTGAATTTCGGCCATTCGCTCTAATTCTTCTCTTTCTTTTTGAAGGTTTTTAAGTTCTTCTTCTTTTGCAAAAGAAAGTTCGCCCAATGATTGAATTTCTAGAATTTGATCGTTTATATCGTCTAATTCACTTTCAATATCATTAAGTTCTGATTTTTCTTGTTGTAAATTATCAGATTCTCTTTCAAACTCATCATGCAACTCTTCAAATGTTTCCGCAGCGTCTTCGCTATCGCCTTTTATTAGATTTAAAGCTCCATCAATCGCTTGCAATGCTGATTGTATCATAATCATTGTGGCAAAGCCTTTTAGGAACGACTTTAAGCCACCCCCAGAAGAAGTAGCGCTCTTTTTATTTACGACACCGTTTTTAATTTGCTCAACATTGTTTTGCTCAAGTAACCCGTTTTGTGTAGCAATGTCGCGATTTTGCTCGTCTATAACTGCATCATTTGACGCACGCGCACCAGTATTTGATGCTTGTGCTCCACCATTAGCCGCTTGCTGTCCGCTGTTTGCGCTAGTTGCCGCTGAGTTTGCCGCAATCGTTCCGCTCTGTGTGGATGTAGTCGTAGCGGCTTGTGTTGTTGTTGCGTTAACATCTTTTAAGGTGTCGTCTGTTTCTTTTACTTTTTCATTATATTTAGTAATCTTTTCTCGACTTTCATCTATTTCTTTATTCCATTGTTTTATCTTTGGATCTACCTTGATTTGTTCCTCTGTAAAACCTTTTTTGGATAAACCTTTTTGCCTATTAGCTTTCCTATTCTCTAATTGGCTAATATTCTTTTCTAAACTCTCAACTGTTTCCTCGCCTTGCTTTTTGAATTTATCAAAGAACTTTGGCCAACCATACTTATCAATTTGTTTTGCGCTAAAGAATGCAATAAGCGTATAACCAAAATTGTTATCTCCGACTAAATCAAGCAGTCCATTCAAACCTTTTATTAATAATCCTACGGTGTCAACCAATGCACTATCTCCAAAATCTAACGTGTCAACTAGTTTTGTAAATAGCTGTATTGCGTCTTTGATAACGTCTGTATCTAGTGCTTCACTCCATTTTGTTTGCACGACATTTGTAAGTTGTTGAAGACGTCCTTCAAACGAATCAAGGAAGATTTCATTTTCATGCAATGCTGAACCAGTAGAACTTGCAGATGCTTCGATAGCTGACTCTGCTGTATCGAAGTTCTGGATGAGGGCGCTAAGAACGTTGGCTTGTCTCTTGCCGCCCATTAATTCGAGAGCTGATCATAATATTTTAAAAATAGTTCGTAACGCTATTTTAATTATTAATCATTTTGTTTTGTTAAACACCTTTTATATAATCTAAAATTATTGCTTCTATATTGTTGCTTTCCCAATAAGGAATACGAAGCAGTGGCAGCTTATTATTTTCACAATAAGTTGTTTTAATGGTATCATGCAATTGTGTGATTTTAAAGTTTTCAAACGCTTCTTCATTACTGATACCTCCGAAATTTACAGGCCGATAATGTTGTTGTCCGTCATATTCTATCAACAGATTATATTCCGGCAAATAAAAATCAAACGGTAGTGCTCGTTGATCTTTACAGTCCATAAAAGAAAATTGTGGTTTATAGATAATATTGTATTTTGTAAGTATTTTACCAATTTCCTGTTCCATTGACGAACTATCACACACTGGACACCCTCTACGAGTTACATAGTTTGCATAATCAACAAAGTCATTATGGCAACAATCGCAATGAAAGTCCGCAATCCGAGTAACACCATCATATCCTCCCTTTAGGCTAATATGTGGGAAACTATTTTTTAATCTCTCAATATATACATCTTCTGATAGTTTTGCTTGTTGAGACAATTTTTCTAAACCACACTGCACACAACCCCGACCCATAATAGCCTCGTATGGCGTCTTGCGAGATATTACGTTGTGAATCATACACCGCATTCTCACTCTTGCTCTTCTACCTTTATATTGATCTAACAACTCAAGGAATGGATTTGCGTCGCGCATTTCCTTTAAGACTTCCTGTTCATCGTCGTTTCTTCCAATGCAATGCTGACATCCAATAACAACTCTTTTCATATTATTATACGGCATTTCTTGTACACCATATTGTCTATGTTTTGGGCAAATAAATTGAACCCATACTTTTTTATCGTGTCGCGACATTCCGACATATTCAAAGCCTTTACTTTCGGCTAAAGATTTGCCGTCATATTCACTTAAATCCTTTCTTCTTGCTGCGCCGCATTTTTCTAACCCGCAATAATAACACCCTCTTTTAGCACTATGAAAATGTCCCCAATCTATAAATTGTGAGCCTTTGTCTTGATGTTTTTTACAGATATATTCATATTTTTCATCACATTTTAATTTTCGATTTGTTAATAAAATATATCCTCTTTCTTCAAATTCTTGTTTGATTTCATCATATGTATATGTATGTCCCATATTATTTATACTCCTATTATTCAAATTGTTCATAAAAAATCATCAGCGCTTTAAATAACTTTGACGTTTTAGTATATTTATACGTAGTAACACCATCAACATCTTTAACAAAATTATATTGAATGCCTAGTGCCTCTAAATACTTCATCTCTTTTACATATTGCGTTGAATATTCATAATCAAATTTCCTTTTCATATTATCACCTATTCTTATAATTATTCTGTATTGTTAATGATTAATAATTCTTATGCTTTCACATAATGCTAAGGTCATTTCTTCACCCTCAGCATAACCTGTTAGGGGCACACCGTTTCGGCTATCATATACTTATAGCCTACGAATTGATATAATTCTGACCGTCTGACACATCCCTATTCGGGACTTCGCGACCAAACACCCATTATTAAGATACTTAGGATTTTGTCCGTATATCATCTCTATTGTTGTTTTACTTTCGTTGCCTTCATATTGGCATATTTCATCCGATATTGTAGCCATAGAGCTTTAGGGGTTACTGGTTTTAGATGTGTTTATTATGCACATTTCTGTACATATGGGCACCACTCTGCCCTTTGGATGTCCGTCATGTTTTCCCATGCGGCAGCCATCTCTCTCAAAATTTGTGTAGAACTCTTAAATGTGTTAGCATCCAACATGATGTCGACTTTTCCACCGGTTAGAGCTAATAATTTAGCTTGAAGTTGAGATGTTGTCGTTGCCATATCAGACACATCTTCGCCCATTTCTTCCAATTCTGTTTTTGACCCTCTAAGCCTCAATGTAAGCGTCTTGAGTGCAGTACCTACGCTTGAAGGATCATTAACAACTTCATTAGCTGCTGTAATTAAGCCAATACTTTCGTCCAATGTGTTTCCAGCAGCACTCAAAGCGCTTGCAGAAACTCTTAATGCATCGCCAATACCTTTTGAAGTAATTGCAAATTTATTACCAATTTCGTTGAACCGATCTACGATTCTCATAGATTCAGACGCTTCTAATCTGAACCCTTTTAATGTGCTAATAATACTATCAGCGGCATCTTCAGCGCTTGCAATACCATCACCAACATTTTTATAAACCAATGCGGCTTCAGCCATTTCGGACGCCATTTCCATTGAATAACCGAGTTTGGCAAATGTAGCAGTGGCTTCCACAACTTGTGAAATCGTACTACCTAACTCACCCGCTGTTTTAGCGGCTGTCTTTAAGAATTTATCGTAAGTTTCTTCGGTCTCGTTTGTAACTTTTCGTAATTCAGTCATCGCCTTGTCAATCTCACGTATATACTGAATACCTTGACGTATCAAACCGAATATTTTATAAATAATGCTAGAACCACTAAAGTACGTAAATACTTCTTTAACTTTACGCTTAATGCCATCAAACATACTTTCAGTTTTTTTGGTGCTTGTATGAACAGTTCTTAACTGATTATCTAAACCACGCAACCCACCAGTATAATTTTTTGTCTCATTATTAGCACCTTTTACAGAATACGTCCATTGACCCAAAGTTGCATTATATTCATGGAATTTTGCCTTACCATTAGTTGCAAGTATTATTGCTTGCTTTAACTGAGATTCTAAATCTTCGCCAGTATAAATCTGACCTAGACTTGCAGAATTATCACCACTGAAAAACTCATAATTCTTCTGTAATTCTTTGACGACTTTTGCTTGTTGTTGCGTTGCAGCAGTTTGTTTTTGAAGTGCGATAGCATCTTCCTCAGAAACTTCTTTATGAGTACTAATTTGATTATTAACCTTTTCACGTATTAGTGTTAAGTTATCCAATTCATTATATAAGCCTTGTACATCTGGATGATTAATAACATCGTCAATAGATATGCCTTGAGATTCATCGACCATATTCATAGTCAGACCATGTACGTCTTTGCCGCTTCTCCATGTGGAATCTGCTTTTGCAAGACGAGATTTATCTCGAATATTCTTCATTTCTGCACGCAAAGCAGCCTTTTCATCTTTAACTTTTTGCTTTGCTTCATCTTCTGCTCTTTCTACAGCCAAACGATTTTCTTCATTGCGCTTAGCTTTCTCTTTAATATTCGCTATTTCCTCTTCATCTAATGCAATACCTTGTTTTTTAATATCAAGAATATCTTGCTCTATCTGAGCTAAACGTATTTTCGCCGGTTCATAATCACCTTGGACCTCAAGTGTTCCCTGTTCGGCATATAGTGTCTGTAAATCTTTAACCCTCTTATCAACTTTATGGGGGTTTTTATATCCATCTTTTTCAGCGTTTTTAATTTCAGGTCTACCACTCTTCTCTTCTGCCCTTTTATTGTCTCCAGTTTTAATCACCTTCGTACCTTGAACAATCTTTTTATTGATTGATTCAACAGCCTTTTTGATAGCAGACAATACACCGTCATCTGCAACAGTGGCTACTTCAGAAGTACCAATCTTCGCAGTATTAGCCTGTATTGCATCGAGAACACCTTTGACAGTTTGCAACGTATCTTCTCTTGCCCAAGGCTCTTGCGCATTACCATCATTTTGTTCTGTTACTGGATTAAGAATATTCGCAAACACCCTATTAAGCGTCTCATCAAGGGTCGAGTCATCAAGCGCAATCTTATTAGCAGTCTTATCAGTGTCGTCATTAACAATCTTAACCTTATATGTGATAGCATCCAAAACATTTTGCAACTCTTGCATATTTGCGCCAACGGTAGTATCTGCACCTCCTGTAACTCCAGCGGCATCTGCAACGCTTTGACCAGGAACTCCATGTTGGTTAGCATGTTCCACCATGTCTTTAAGTGTGCGTTGAGTATTGATCTGTTCTTCTAAAGCGTCTGTTTTCCGTTCAATTGCGTCAGTTTCAGCATTAGTTTCCGCAACTTCAGCAGGGGAATTGTCGGTACTTTCAACTTGTTTCTGTTTTTCAAGACTAGCTGTTAATTCATCTATCTCTTGTTTTGAAGTGCTAATGGCTTGAGGAATTTCAACACCTAATTTACGCGCTAAGTCATCAAGATCATTATTCATTACTTCGTCAAATTTTAAGCCCGAACCAAAAAGAGTGTCCGCAAGACCCTTTAATTCGGGAGATATTGGAGATTCTGTTGACGATCTAACTTTTTGCAATGCACGATATCGTTCAACAAGTTCACATAATTTTTCATACGACTCAATCTTCTTCTGATTATCTGCAACAACATTTTGTGCGCCATCGGACTGTTCAACCTTCTTTTCTTTTTGATTTGCAGCATTTAATTGTTCCTGCGCATCTGTTTCTCGTTGAATCGCATGAGTTATTTTATCAATTTGCTCTTCTAGTTCATCCTCATAGGGAATTTTACCATCAATTGCATCACTAAACATCCATTGATACTCTTGTGAACTCTCAACATCAGTATATGCATCGTCCCATCTTATATCTCTCATTTCATCGCCGTAGCCAGCCTCAAGATCGTGGCGCCAATTGCGCAATGTGTCTGCTACCTTTTCAGCCTCTCTAATTGCTCTGTCAAGCCAACTTATAGTCGAGTTTGCTGACCAATCGTCTGTCTCACCCGTAATTTCTGAATACAGCTCTTTAATTCTAGTTAATCTTTCTATTTCTTTTTCTGCATCACTGTAAAGAGGATCATCTGCGCTCATATAGGATGTTGACATTAACTTCCTAAACTCTTTTATTTTTTCTAGTTTATCTTTTAATGCATCAACACTATTTTCAGCTTTCTCTACCGCCTGTGGAATATCTATACCAAACATTTGAGCTATCGATTTAACAGACTCTTCGTCTACTCCAGCACTTGAAACGTCTTTAAGTTTGCTCATCAATTGAGATCGTTGATCATCGTCCTCTAATTGCTCTAACAACAAATTGTTAAGATCCATGTACTTTTCTACATGTGGTTGCTTCTGCTCGCCTTCTGCATTTTTGATATTGACTATCGCGTCATGGTATTCTTGTAAGACACCTTTTAATTCTTCATATGATTTAATCTTCTTTTCATTATCAGAAACAACATTATCTGATTGCAACCCAATAGGACTTTCCCCTCTTTTACTATAAACATTATCTAAAGTGTCTCCACTCTTCTTTAAATACTCTTCGATATAATTAAATGCACCCTCACTTCTTGATTTAAGCGCGTCAGGATTGTCGAAATATTCGGTTACAGCGTGAGCTAACGTTTCAGATAAAGCAGATGCGCCAAGATCGCCATACAATCCTTCGCCGTTAGAAATAAAAATATCGGTTGCTTTTTCCCACTCGCCGGCAGCATATTTCATAAGGCGATCTGCGATATTGTGCGCTACTTCATGGTCAAGAATACCATCTTGATTTTGAGACTCAAAGAACTTAGGACCAACCTCCATAAAATCAGTTAAATTCTGCGCCTCATTTGGTAGCGACGCATTGTATTTAATAGGCATGCCGCGCCATGAAGCTTTGCCACTCTTAATATCGTCTTCGGAAGGAACCGGTATATCTGCAGCTTCCTTTTTCTTTTGATTTAATTCTTCTTGTGCCGCAGTTTCTTCTTGAATTGATTTTGTTGCATCATTATAAGTATCTGTACTAACAGATATTTTATCAAGCATCTCCAAATATTCTTCTGAACCGATAATGCGGCCAAGTCCTGGGTCCAAGGATGCGAGTTGTTGTTCTTTGGCGTCTATGGCATCCCAATCCTTTGCTTCTTCGTTAACTTTATCGAGCTTCGCAAGCTCTTTAACAACTTCTTGTATTTCTGACGGAAGTTCTTTATATCTATCATAGACAGAATCATATCTAGGCATTTCGTGGTCAACATATGTTGCTACACCTGGATACTTTTGCACTACTTCCAAAAATGCATTTTTCAATTCAATTGCAAGTTTTTGATTGTTCTCTGATGTAGGGTCTCTATCTTCTCCGTATTTCGCAAGAAACTCTCCTTTTATTCGCTCCGATTTAGCCCCATACTCAGAAATCATTTCCTTCATTGCAGTTGAGCTCAATGACGAAAAATCCAAGAACAACGCTTCTTTCATCGCTTGAATAACGGCGCGATCCTGATATCCGTGATCCGAACTTTGACGATATCTTGCCAAATCACTCATTGACGGAGCGGCAACATCGGTAGGATGCGTGTGATAATCTGTATCATAATGTTCCTTATATTTACCCGTAAAAGAATCGTAGTCGGTAGCAAAATTATTGTGGTCTTCGACTTGTGACGCATCTCCAATCACAAGCCTATTAAAATCGCCTGTTTGAGAATCAAGTTGCGCAGAAATTTCCTTTGTAACTCCTGGCAATATATTCTTTTTATATGTATCGCCAATCTTATCTAAAGAGCGCTTCTGTCTCTCGATTTCATCTGCCGCATCTTTTTCTGCTTTTGCTATTGCCTCTGCCTCTTTTCTTACTTGCTCTTGCTCTTCTGCAACACTATCAGTTTCATTAGCAATGCCTTTCATCTCTGCGTGCCACTGTTGATATTCAGGTCTACCCTCTAATTTATCACGATAAACAAGTGCCTCTGATTCTCCAGTGGTCTGATATGCGCCAATAGTCTCTATGGGCTTAACCAATGTTTCTAATACATATTTACCAAAACCCTCAGCAACCTTTTTATCGAACGTAAACGCAATTGTTTCGTCACCGGCAACATAATTTTCTTGATTTTTGCCGCGATACATTGAAATTTCAGACTGCAAGAATTCTGCAAATCCAATATCTTTACCTGAGAACTCTTTGAAATTGCTCCACATAATATTAAGCGCAGCATTTCTAATATCGTCATCAGACATTGCAAGTTGTTCTAACTTTGCCTTATACTCAGTATTGCCATCACGGAACCAACCATCTAAAATATTATCAGGTACCTTTTCACGTATTACCTCAATAGCATCTTCTTTTGTAATTTCAACAGGTTCAAACTTTGGAGCAAATTCCGCCCTGGCCTCTTTCCACAATTTCTCATAACCTTCACGACTAAATGATTGTCCTAAATAATTTTTGAAATAGTCACCTACAAACTTACCAAAGCTTACCTCTTGTCCTTCATATTCAATTTTTTTGCCACCAGCCTTATGAGCTTCCTCAAAAGTACCATGTTTTGCAAGTTCTTTAACGATAGCCATACGAATCTTGGCTTCTTCTTCTGTTGCTTTTATTACGTCGTTTTTGGCTTTAACTTCCTCTTCTGATGCATTGATTACAGCATCATTTGAAACGGCATTTTGTTTTGCAACATCTCCTGATTGTGCAGAAGAAACTTTTGCCCACAAATCATTTAATGATTTTTCCGCATCGGCATACATAGGCAATAATTTATTATATAATTCTGTATGAACTGGCGAAATCTTCTTTTTATGATTTTTATCTGCCGTCTTATTGAAATCAAGTATGTTTTGATACTCTTTAACAAATTTAACAAGCCAAATATATTGTTCTTCCCAGTTTTCACCAGCTAGATTTGATGCCTTATATCTGTTGCCAATCGTTGTCAAGCTTTCACTACCATCATATTTAATAGCAGATTCAAGCCTTTCTTTCCCCGACTTCTCTTTTGCCCTTTCTTTTTTTTTTAAAATTCTTTCATATGCCTTGTCAATTTCTGTTAATGACTTTAATATTCCGTCATTGTTTTCAAGTGCATTAATTTTATTATTAATATCATCTATGTCACTCTTAATCTCATCAAGCTTGGCTGTCGTTGAATCAAAAATATCATGCAACCCCTCAAACGCTTGCATAATTTCATGAGAAACATCGGAATCAATTATTTCTGTACTTGTTCTGTTTGTTAAATTATAAGGACTACGTAATTCTTTTGGTATATCAAATGTTTTACCCTTTTTATAAGCCCTTTTCTGCGTATTTACCAACACTTCTCGCATATGAAGAATATCGTTGTATGCTTCTTGCGCGTCTAAAACAACATCGGCATATTCAGTAGATTCTTTTGACGTATTTTTAAATTTTTCAACAGCGTCTTTGTATTTCTGCAAAGTTCCTCTTGCATGTGCCAGTACGTCTCCCTCTAACGTCATTTTTTTGTGTTCGGGGGATATTGGGTCAAAGTCTGCTATTTGATGCATCCTTGTTTTGTTCTTAATCAACTTTTGGGTTTTCTCATATTCGCCAATAAGCTTCTGACGATCTGCTTTTAATTTCTTTAATTGCTCGTCCATACCCAAATCTATTGGTGGAACAGCGCCCTTTGCCGACTTAAACCCTTCTTTAATGCCGTCTTTAATACTATCTGCAACGCCGCTAGAAATCCTATCTGCAAACATTGAAACCATATTGTCCAATGTTTTATTGTCGATTTGAATATTAGTAAAAACAAGTGGCTCTTTGCCAGCTTCTCTAAGCTTTTTATTTAAGATATCGCCAATTTCATCAAAACTAGCACCTGCCGCTTTTACCATACCTTTAGAAAGGAGGTCGCCAGCCTTTTCAGCAATCGACTCAATATGTTTTCTATCAACTTCTTCTAATTCTACACCAGCTTTGACCATCAGCTCGTGTACTTTATATAAACTATTAGCCATAATGACACCTCCTTATTATCTCATTACATATGCGGCTAAATACGAATACACATTATCTTTAAACGTGTCAACATATTTATCAAAATATTCACTCATTTTTTCAGTTGGGGATTTCGGGTCATAAACAGGGATATATTCAACTTGTGTAGTGCCCTTTGCTTTCGGATACCCATTTGTTGTAGGGTGAATACCATCCAGATAATTATCTATAACCCAACTACTTTCTGGCATACCATATTCCCAACTTCCGTCCCCTTTGCGTTTTGCGCCCCACTTTTCCGAGCAATTGTAGTACATATTATCTAATGCATCGTAAAAATACTCTATGCCGGCAGTACCTATGATATAGCTGCCGTTACTTTTAACATTGTGATATGGCAAAAACGCATGTCTTAATCCATCAATACGGTCATAACTAGTCGGATCATAACTAGCATAATACTCCTCTAAACATGTTAGAGACTTTTTGTATATATCTTTTTGTGCCTCTTTTGTAGCATATTCAACCGCCTCTTTCAGAACTTCCTTGTAGTTCTTTTCTAAATCTTTCATGGCAGTTTTTAAGTCTTTAGCTTTTGCCATATCAAACTCCTCCAATTATTTTAATTTATCTATCAAGCCAATAAACTTGGCCTTTTCTTCCTCGTTAATATTTGTGCCCAACAATTTGGACAAATCAAAATTCTCAGCGAAACCTTTCAACATATCGCCTACACCGTAAAGTTTTCCAAGGATACCATTTAAAAACTTACCAACAATCACGTTAAGGTTGTTGTCTTCAAGTTCATACGCAATAGCCATCTTAAGTAAAACATCACAATCATCATAAGATTGTTTAAATTCTGCAATAATCAATGGCAATAACCCGCTTTCTGCAAGCAAGTCGTAATCTGCAATCGGATCTGCGCTAAACTCAAGGTTTGTATGTGCAATGAGCGCAGACACAACTAATCCAATATATGAGTTAATATTGTCATATTTCTTCACTCCATCAATTAATTGGATGTTTTGACCCACCACTATTTCGGCAAGGTTACGTTTATCTTTAAATGGTAAATATTTTTTTATCTCCAACTTGCTGCGAATGAAGTCTTCCACAGCATGGTCATTAATTTTATTGTTCATAATCTTCTTTTCTACAAACTCGTTTACAAAATCTTTAACTACTACTTTCATAATAATATTTCTCCTTTTAATCCAATTATTTTGTATTGTTTAATCTAACATAATTGCCAACGACATATCTACGTCATCAACTTTAATATTAATCTTGGGCAAATCAAACCCGCTACGCCCAATGAGAATAGCATCTGACTCATCATCAGTCACATCTAATCCATAAGTAATCTTTACTGCTTGCATCGACTCTAACTTTAATGCTTCACGCGAAATCTTCGACGATTGTTCGAGCCCGCACTTTTTGCGCCATGCACTCGGTATTGTTAATTCAAACTCAATACCCTTTCTATATGCATAAAACATAACCCCGCCAGCCAAGTAACTAAGTTTCTTCAACGTACTAGCGTTGCTAGTCATCACTGTTTCTTCCATAATTATTTTGTCGGGTTTGAATTTATGTATATATTTACATATTTCGTCTATCATCATCGGAATGCGTTTTTCAACATCTTTAATTTTATGTAAATCAATAAGAGTATGTTCAACATACTCCGAGTCTTTGAACACTGACACTCCAGTTTTATTGCTTGACGCATCAATTCCGCAAATCAACATGTTAGCACCTCCTTATCAATAAACTCCCAGTGCAATTTCTGACCAGTCTCAGGATGTCTGCCTGCGTGATTTATCAACCCCTTACAACATTTACGAATGTCGCTGGCATCTACGCCCATTTTTCTTTTGGCGTCCTCAGAACTCTGAAATGTCATACTGAGTTCCACACAAAATACTGCAAATTTTGTATGACCTAATGCTATTTTATCCTTTGTTTCTTGAGAATGATGTTTCCCCCAAAATGGATGATTTTCACCAGTCTGCCATTTATGCGATTCTATTTGATTTTTACGATATTGTTCGTCTTTCCAACATTCTTTTTGTATCGCAGCAATCTTTTCTCTAGTTTCTTCCGTATGACTCTTCCCCAACATAGGATTGCTTTCGCCTCCATCTGTCATATTATATCCATAACTTGGATTATGATATTTCTGGCAGTTTGTTTGATATAACTCTATTAAAAGGTGTTCTATATGTCTAGCCTCTTTTACGGACAAATTCTCCATAAAAATAATATGTTCAAAATTATGCCATCCATATTTTTTAATAGCCCCATAAAAGACAGGTTGTTGTTTATATCCAAACCCATAATCCCATCTTACCTCAACAGGTTGACATGTTATCCCAATGTATGCCTTATTATTTATTTTATTGGTATGCATATATACCGTATATTTCCGTTCATCCATACCTACCTCCATTTAAGAAAGGGGCAGAATTACTCTGCCCCGTCCTTTGCATTTTGCTCAACAGTTTGAGCCTTTAAACGCGCTTCTTCGGCCGCCCTAGCTTGCGCTAACTCATTCTGCGCACTAGCCTTAATCTGTGCATACATTTCTGCAAACATAGGTTCAATTAAATAGCAAGACAATCTGTGTCTTACCAAAATGTCGTTCACGCATTGTACTAATTCTTGTTTTGCTTCATCCATTTCTAGGATGATTGATTTCTGTTCCATAGTTTTCTCCTTTTAATCATTTTGTTGTGTTGACAACTTGCTTTCAAGTGTTGCCACTTGTTTCTTTAGTTTTTGAATTTCATGTACACAAAGCGATATAAGTTCGCTATCTCTAATACCACAACTTACTACCTTATTACCGTCCGCATCACTTTCTTCCCACTCACAATATGCAGCAAAATCTTTTGTATCTATGTTTAATTTATCTAGACTATTTTTTATATCTTGCGCTATAAAGCCATAGTGCAATCTATCGCTTGTGCCACTATTAAGCTTAAACGTAGCAGGTTTTAATTCATCAAACAGCGACGCCGTTCCGCTATCTTCGGATAAATATGTAATTGTGTTTTTTTTGTTTTTATCAGATGTTTTTACAGTACCATTCGACGAATAAATTTCCGACGAATAAATTGAAGACCACGGTGTACTGCTAGTACCAAGATCATACCCCGCTTCAGTAGGAACAAACGAAGCATTCAACGACATGTAACGATTAGAACCTTGTTTAAATTCCAATGTGCTAACCTTGTTATCTTGGTCGTCTAAAAATTTAACCCATTGTACAGCCCTCATACCGTTGTATTTAATTGTGGCCCTATTTTTACCAGCTTTCATAACAACCGAATCATAGTGTTTTTTTGAACCAGTAACATACTCATAAACAATTTTAAATTCTTTATCGAATTTTAAAGATTTATCTGTTATAATGACAAATTCTCCACTACTCTCAGTTACATTTGCATTATACGAAATATCCGTACCACCATAACCAAAAGATACATTGGTTCCACCACACGATAACGACCCATTATTCACCGATAAACCACCAATTATTGCGTTTGTTGCAATAAGTCTTGATGTTTGTAAGTTTGTTGTATTAATATCATTAAGCGACAAGTTATTACAAAACACAGATGATTGTAATTTATCATCTGTCACAACTTGAAAAGATTCATCTGCAGTTCCAAAATAAGCCTCAGTTGTTGCCTCCGTTTCTTTAGTATAATATTCTATGGTAGCAACTACTATATGTTGTGTTAATTTTTTTGTTGAATAAAGATTAATCGTATACTTATTATTTGATTCAACTTCTACATATGTATAATAAGAATTATCTGGTTCTTCTTGTACAACAACATGTTTTATATCACCCTCATTGAACTCAACAGTCGCTGTTGCTGAATACATGGTCTCGCCATTACCATCTGTTTGCCCTATGTCTCCAGTTGTTAAGAAAGTTTTTTGATTTTTTTTGGCCGTTAAAGGTCTTATTACATTTTTTTTACCAAGAATCATTCCACCAATTATACCGCTAGAAGCAATTATATCACCAGTTTCATTAACATTAAAATTAGGGAATGTAATATAAGAACTATCATTTACTCCAAGCACTATTGCAGATCCAACGGTAGATGTAATTATTGTTTTTTTTAAACTAACACGAATACTAAACGAGAAATTTTGTGGTTGATTTGACACAATTTTGTCATATTCCATAGTAGTCGTATCAAATGTCAATGTATAATTTATTTTTCGTTGATTTTTTTCGTCTATTGTTGGAGTAAAGCTACAATTTTCTTTGTTTTTTGTATAAATATTGCCACACCATTCATATGTAACATCTCCACTAATATCTTGAGAAACATGCTCAAAATCCCCAATGGTATTTAATTCAATTTCGCCACTAATGGTTACGGGATAATAGTATTCTTGGTTATCACTTTGAGCCATTGTGCCAAGTGTAGCGCTTCTAACTATGATATCGTGTGTTTCTATAATTTCTTTTTCAGAAGTTGTTTCTTCATAATCACTAGAATGTATATAACCAGTTTCAATATCTTCCAATGTACCAGATTGTACGGTAAGGTTGGTTGCTTCGCAATTATCAAATATTCCATTGGTTGAATTTATTGTACCGCTTATATCTGCATTTTCAGCATGCACACAACCTTCTGCGTCTATACCAAAATGTGTTGCTTTTATGTGTTGATTTTTCAGGTCAATGCCCATTCCTATTTTTGCAAAATATTGGTTTTTATTTTCTTGATTAATCTCATCTTGTGTATACTCTGTAAAATCATCACTCTTGACTTGTCCGCCTTGAATTTGCACATATACGTTCCCAATATCTTCTGCGTTTTCGCCATTATGAATCTTTAACGATGTTGCCGTAATCTCACCGGTACAACTTACACTTCCATCTTTTTTAACTTTAAAATTTTGGCTATCAAGCTCGCCATTATCAAGGTCTATCTTAAGACCAGATTCGTCCTCTTTATATGCGGCTGATTTTATTGCGCCTGTCGTAATATTTCCACCATTAATAACGGTATTATTATTTTCCTCTTTTAAATTTGTAAAAGTAACATAACCATCAACCGTGATCTTATCTGCCAACATATCTATTGAAGACTTGTCGCCAACAATTGCGCTTGTAATAGAAGCTGCAGTAACATTACCATCTGCACCAACAGCCTCGACAACTTGTGAAATAATTGCACCACTCTCATCTGCCTTTTGTTGAATTTGTGCCATTGTTCCTTCCAAGCCAGCCTCATATGCTAACTTTGTAGATTTCCAACCGCTACCATCATTATAATAATAAAGATTTTTATCTGCGTCATTTGTCGCATCTTTGTTGGCTACAAAATATATTGTACCAGACGTTGCAATATCTTCATTCCATACATCTAAAGACACATAGTCTCCAATCGCATGATATGCTAAAGATTGTATTTTCGATTCTTGCGCCGTTACATCTTCTTGCAAATTCGCAACAGAACCTGCCATATTAGATACTTCCATAGAAATTGAGTTGGCAGTTTGATATATGCCGCTTAATGCACGGCTGTTTGAATTATCAGTAATTGTTGCGACTTTAATCCACTTATTGTTAGTAAAGTAATATAAACAACCTAAATCATAAGTAGTTGAAGTTGCGTCGTCTATGGCGCTGCTTGTTGCAACCCAGTATTTGCCCTCAATACCAGATGGAACTGTTGATGAGAAAGTAACATAGTTATCTTTCGACGGCACCCACATTCCTGTTGTTGAGGGCTCGTCTTCTGGTATCCAACTTTCTGCGATATTACCAACATATCTATCATGCCACTCTCCGTCTAAATAATAATAAAAACTTTCATCATTTTTTACGTAATATATTTTTAACCAATCTTTATCCTGTTCGTCCCATTGATCAACAGTTTCATAATCACAAATCCATGTATAGAAATAACCTTTATTAAATGTTTGTTTATATGTTGTTCCATCGCTATTACCATACTCCTCATCTATTGTAGCGAGAGTAGGAATATACACCATTAAAGTTGTTAGTATATTATTCGCTTGTTCGTAAGTAAGACCATAAGCTTGTGAATGCTCACCAACACTATATTTATCAGTTTTTGTAACAACGGAATTAATTTGCGAAGCACTTCGCTCAATCATACTCTTATATTCTTCGCTAATCGTATTGCCGGCAACAACATCTGATCTTGTCACAAGATCATCTTTAATATAATCAACCATATATTGAGGGCCTTGCTTGGTTTTCCCTGTTACTGGGTCTATATATGACCATGTTGTTATCGGTTCTAATGTCTTCGTGAACTCGCCTAATTGATTTTCTATCTCTGTGGCTTTGGCGACGGCCTCACTTTTTATGCTTTCTGCTGATTGGGCAGCAAGTTGAGCTTCGGCTTTTGCTTCCAATACAGTAGTTTCAGCCGATTCAATTCTATCGTTGTAATCTGATAGTGTTTCGTTTACCTCTTCCTTTGTGCTATTCGAGTTTGCATTTGTTTCATCTGAATTTTTACGTATCTTTTCAATCTCATCATATGCGGATTGTGCATAAGTATATGCAACAGAAGCATTACTAAGAGCGTCAGCTACATCACTTTCCACTGCGTCCATACGCTCCACTAAACCGTTTGGATTATTATACTTTTCATCGGCATCTCCATATAATGTCTTGGATAAATGCTTTGCAAAAGTAGATGGTGCCAATAATGATACGTCTGCGTATGATACTTGTGTGTTTTCATCTTCTCTCAATGCGGTAACAAAATAACCATACTTTCCTTCTGATTTTCTTGCAATGCCTTGAGCATTTGGATACACGTAATCGCCAACAGCAACAGTTGATTCATGACGCACTGGCGCCAAACCAGAGCACACAACAAGCCCATACGACCCATCTCTGCCAATTTTCTCACCGAAATCAAGAACTGTATATGCTTGACCACCAACAAATCCAGCAACAGACACAGTAACACCAAACACATCTTCGTCGTCGTCACACACTTTAATAACGTTCATCCCATCGTCGTTCTCAAACATCGTTACGAACAATCCACATCTATCTTCGTTATTTGGATTGCCATCTGCCCACTTATAATAATCCGCTTGTCCTCTTGTATCGGAATATACGGTTTGGAGAGCTTCAATAGAGTCAAGTTTGGCTTGTAACCCAGTAATTGCGCTTATTTCATGCTGTTCTGCGTCATTTCTACCCGCCAAATCACTATGTCTTGTAGCTACTGCTTCCAATGAATAACCAGCAACCTCTTCTACTTCAATCTCTTCAATTTCTTCAATTTCGTCTTCTAAAATAATAATCTCTTCATCCATTTTTAATCACCTCCAATAACGGATTTACCGTCAAGAACAACCCATCCGTCATTACTTTCTTCTACAATCAAGTCGTCCTCGAACAAATCATCATTGATAGGATATACTGTAATCAACCTTGTTTTACAACCAAAGATTCTGCCGCTCGATATCAATCTTCCTCTAAGCTGCATTTTTGCCTTATGTTTGTCCGAAAAACGCATAGTTTCTTCTGCCGTTAAAGAAACATATAATTCATTTGAATTATTAATTTCATTAACAAAAATTAATTGTATTTTATCACTTACATCATCAACAACATTTGGTGTTATTGAAGACTCACCGATGGTTAACACGTTAGTTTTCGTGTCATACCTTAACGAATTGCCAGCCTCAACACCTTTCTGTGCAGTAAACCCGTATTTAACACCATCTATTACAAAATAATATGATTGACTTGCCACAACCTCGCTCGATAATTCGCATACATAAATGTTTGAAATAGAGCAATGAGCAAGTCTTTTTGTAATAGGTAGGGGTGCCAATGTTGTTCCCTTGTTGCCATCTTGCCACCACTTCATAGTTACCCATTCAAGTTCACCTATGGTATACGGCAATTTAATTCTAAATGGCGCAGTTGTACCTCTAATCATATTCAATCCTCCTTTAATTTTATCTATATAATCGGGTAATGCCCGTTGTTTTCAAAGTTATGGTTTGCCCCGCGTAATTGCGAGGCAAACCGTGTAATTTGTTCTTCTATAATGTCATCTTCTAAATAAGTAAATGGTACAAGAGAAGTATATTCTTACTCAGTTTGAGTTTCATTATTTCATTTCTTGCCAGTTGATTTATCTTGCCGTAAAGCGATATGCACCGCGCAAATAATAATGACTATCTTGCGTCAAAGTTTTCGCTGTTCCGTTGTATATAGTGAAGTATGCTTTGTCGCCAGAAATGAAACACCTCATCGTGTCCGAACCTGTAGCAAATTCCGCTTTTCCCATATCAACGGAAGAATCAATCGACACGGAAAGCTCGTGTTCATCTCCAAATAGAATCATTTCGCTTGTGGTCAAATCTCCACAGCTTTTCGCTCCATTCACATCATATACGGAACGATTATTCGCTCCTACATATTTGATACTACCGTATAAATCAGTAAAGCATTGCAAACCGTACCAACAAATCAAATTTATATCTTCAAGCGGAATTAATTCGTATTCGATTTCCCACTTTACGCCGTCAAATTTAAAGCGTATATCTTGCTGCAATACTTCGCGCCCGCTGCCGTCGGCTTTTGTCGTGTTATTCGCTTGAATATAATTCGTCGTGCGAATTTCAAGATTGTTCGCATATCCAGACGTGTCGCTTACCTCGCGCCCGTCCGCGAAAAATCTTACTCCACCGCTCCGAGCCGTCGCCGTGCTTCCATCGCCCGAATTATTGTATTGATGATTGCCGCCCGTAAAATAGTTTTTGTCGATTTGATCGCCGTCAATATTGCTTACCGCCTTGATTTTAAACGGCGCAATCCAATCCCCTGTCGTAGTTAAAAGAACCGTTTGCCCGTCTATGTTTCTTGAAACTTTGCTCGTGTCGTTTGCGATAGTGCCGAATTTGTAAAAGTCAAAAAGATTATTACCGCCTTTTCTTTTAAGCGTAACGGCAAAGTCTTTCGCCGCGCCGTATTTTGTAACAACGACAATCTCTTCGCCCGTTATCTTGTAATACAAAGCAGGGTTCGCCGCCGCTTCAATATCCGCTATCTTTTCTTCAAGCGTTATTTGCGGCGTGTACGGCTCATATTTCGTCGGCAGCGTATCGCCTTTCACGAGCATACAAGACGAATTAAGCATTGCAAGTGTAACACCAGAAACGATTGCATAATTAAATCGCATATACTTCGTTCTTGCTGGTGTGGTGAATGTCTTTGTGGAACTTCCGCTTATATAGATTTCGTTCTCATCGTAGAAAAACGCACCACTGCTCGCAGAGCCCCACGGAATAGAAGTGTCCGCATATCCCTCCACCAGTCCGATTGTGTATTGAGTGTTCGGTTCAACCTCAATCAATGCCGTGCAGTTGTATCTGTCATCAAATTGAGTTGAGCTATACGGCGCACCGTCTACGTAATAATGCGGTGAGATTGTTTCGGGCGTTTGCAAACTCGCGTCGTAAAGGTTTTTTGACGGTTTATTATAGGATACCTGACTTAAACTGTCCTCCATTATACGCCATGCACGAGTTTTAATCCCATTATTAATTGTTAGATATTCGGTATATACACCGCTGTCAGCCGGTTCATCAACAGCGTTTGCACCAACCTCAACTGTTAAAATAAATGGTCTGTGATCATTCATGCTTTCATAAAGCTTATCTTCCATAAATGCTTTACAAAGTGTAATATTACTTGAAACAATAATATTATCGACAAACTGATTGGGTGCAGCCGTCATAAATGAGCCAAATGATCCGCAGTTCCCAAGTCGATATCCAGCATTCGTAAAAGGTATAAGTTCATCAGCACTAGCTACGTTTAAATCGCCCGCAAGAATAACGTACTCTTCGGTCTGCATATCCGCAATAAGCTCATTGATCTGAACTGCTCTAATATTAGCAGAAGTATATGATAAATGAGTGTTATACAACGCTATTTTTATACCGTTAATATACGTATAAGCTTTGATATACTCTCTTTCATTTGAGAAGCTTACAAACTTATAATCGAAAATATCATGATTCGTTATGAACTGCTTGCCCGAAGTATTATGCATACCAACGTTTATGGAATAGTAATCGTCAAAGAACGTTCTGCCAAGTATTGTTCCGCCGACGTTACAGAATTCAGGAGCCTCCTGAGTAAATATAAAGTCGGGATGATATTTCTCGATTATTTGCTTATATACATTTTTTTGAGTATCAACATAATCATTCGGACACGACGTCGCACCGTCATAATATTGTCCGACGTTAAATGTCATTAAACTGATAGCTTTTTTATAACTATTAGTTAGCGATATATGCTCTACTTGCTCGTTTACAATAGTTATACCTATATTTTCAATCTCACTCGGCGTAATAGTGGAATTATCAACATGACCAAAGACAATTCTCGCAACAGATTCGCCTCTGTTAACAGTAAACGTCATATCACCGAAGATAACAGTATCGCCCCTATAGTTTATATATCTTGTAAATGTTCCATCGGTATCATACATAATTACTGATACTTTATAGGTGCTATCAGTAAATTTAACGCTGTACGTTTCACCGTATTTAACGCTGATACCGCCAGCCGTTCTGATACTAATAGAGGTATCAGAATTTATACCAGTTGAAATTATAGAACCTTGTTCCCACGCTGAAACGTCTCTTGGTACGATATCTATTTTATTTTTAATCCAACTAATGGTATTACGACGATCGTCGGTTGTGAAATCGCCTCTTTCGCCTTTAGGCGCCGTAAAAGTTGCAGTAGATCCATCATCAAAGGTCTGTAAATATACGTTACCACCATTTGCATCTTGGCCTTGCAATACCGTTGATACTATTTTTGCTCCAGTATCACCCTTAACATTGTTTTGAACCCACTCCTTAGTTGCTAATGTTTCTTCGTTTAAATTGGTTGAACTTAACTTATTCCCATCAGCAGACCACTTAACAAGATGTCCATCCGTAAACTCAGAGCTATCATCTCTCAATGCAATCGGTAATCCCTCGTTTTCGTTGAACGTGAAATTGTTCTTTTCGTCCACAGTACCTTGCCCAAGCTTATATGTTTCATTCTCGTAAGCAAGTCCGTAAGTCACATCTCCTTGCTTGGAGATAATAGCACCCAGCTCTGCATCAGTCTTACCCTCAACAATCAAGTTACCTGTAATAGTACCACCTGTCTTATCTAATTTTTTAGCTAAGCCATTGTTTACATATGCTTTATTTGCCGCCTCGGTAGGATTCTCATGGATGACATAGGTTTGTTCAATTGTAGGCATAGCACCGTAAATACTATTATCTGTCTCTCCTTGGATAATTATTTCAGTGCCACCATCATATACAGTATACGATTTCGGCATATTTTCAAGTTTTTTTATGGTTGGCGTTGCCTTTTTGTATTCAACGATTAAAGGCGTGCCTGCCGCATACAGCTCGGCAAGGTGTGCTTTCCAAAGAGAAATGTCGCTTGTTGCGCAATATTTGGGGTCGTATAGATACATAATGTCTTTACCGCCACTTGACGCTCCAATTTTTTTACCTAACCAAGTTTCTGCCGCAGTAATTATATTGTACATATTTACGATAATATCTTCATCTTCGATATTACTACCCGCAGTTACCTTAAAATCGCTTAAGTGTATTCCTATTCTATAACCAGTTCCACCTATAGTAGTTTCAGTTAGCTCCATCAACCAGTCTTCCGAACCGTCAAATTCAGTCCTTGCGTTTCCGTTCGTCAATTCGCCCGTTTGCGGATTAAGACTATCCCATTTTTTCAATTCAAGCGTTTCGGGTAGCTCGAAAAGGTGTTCGGTGTACGGCTCGTAAATCGTGTTATTCCCAACTGCAATTTGTAAATTCCTAAAAGTCAAACCAACATAAGTATTGCTTGCGTCCCCTTTCATTTGCATATTAAACGAATAATAACCGCTTTCCGTTATTGTAAACGAACGATATATGCGGGTGTACGCACTCGTGATTGTAGCAACTCGCATTGCGGCAATTTGCACATAATCGGACGACACAGGCGACGATATAGACGGGTCAATTTTATAAACGCCCATTCCATAAAAAGTATAGTAATTACTCGTTGATTTTACTTCGGCGGATATAGTATATGTACCCGCGGGGAGTAATACAGGGTCGGAAAAGCACCTTCCCGATTGATACACGGTATTTCTAATAGAAATCTCATCTCCGCTCATGGAATAATTACTACCGCCAACACCCTTGCCCGTGTATATCTTTGTGTAGTCTATCAAATTTCGCCCCGTGCTTTTAATTGCCTTGATATAAGCGTGTTTTAAACCCTCGAAATAGGGAACATATTCTTTAACTTCTCGCCCGTACCCATAAATAGGTTTAAAAACAAGATTGTTGGCGGTATATCCCTCTTTAATGTTTGCCTGAAAACGTATAAAATACGCTGTATCTTTAATCCAATAAGAACCGTTTCCAATCTCATTTCCGGCATCGTTTTTCCAAGCTCCTGTTTCGTCCATCATTGACAAATATGCCCAATAAGTATCAGTCGAACCGCCCGCTGGGCAAGCCCTATACCAATAATATTCATTCGGCTCATATGTAATCTTTTGAGAATTATATATGAAATAATACACCGAATTTCCGCTCGTAGCCGTTCCGTTTGCCGTTACGCTTCCATCGGAATTAACCGTCCACGTAACACCATTGTACGTTTTGCTCATTCCATCATAATACGGGAATGGACATAAATTCGTCGTCTTTACCGTATCGCCTTCAATCTTATTTACTAACGTTTCAGAACCATCTACCACAGTCAACCACGTAGTAGATTTATTAGCAGTTTCTCTCTCAGTATAGGAATCCGTAACCTTTGCTTCGTCAGGAGTAGTAGGAGAATTAGGTATAACCAACTGCCCATCGATACTCAAAACACCCGATACTGTATCTCCTGATTTATTTACTTTGGTATCTAATGCTGCTTGCTGCGCAGTAGACACTGGTTTGTCGATGTCGGCCGTATTATCAACTTGGTCTAAGCCGACATCGGTTTTGGAAAGAGTGTCCTTAGAAGATAACGCTCCAAGAATTGGTTTGTTTTTTATATAATCTAATTGTTTTTCGTCGGTCTGATTCCAATCTGATTGAACTCCCGCGTCTCCACCATTTTCTTCTATTAACTGTATAACATCTTCTTCTGTTAAAACCTTTGGTTTATTTTTAATATAATCTGCTTTTTTTTCATCAGTTTGTTCCCAATCGGGAACAGCCATGGGTGTGGTTGTAGTATTACCTATAATTTCACGCATCTGTGGCCACCTCCGTAACTGTTACTTGCATAGTGTATTGATTTTCAGGTTTTTGACCAATAACGCACACTCTAACCTTTCCACCAGAGTTAACCGCAGTAAAAGCAATATCTTTCTCGTGAAAAACAACCAAGTCTTCTGGTTTTGGTTGTAAATCAACCTTACTATTTGGAGTTATAATGGCGTTATCAATTGTTACATATTGATAATACCTATTTTCTATTAAATTACCTTCATCGTCTTTTGTTTGCTCCCATTTATCGGGATATATCGTAACTGAAGCCGGAGTTGGCAAAATAAAACTATCCACACTCATGTATGGTAAGGCGCTAAATTCGTTAATACCGTCGCCAATTTTAAGTCTTGGAACGCCATTATCATATTCAAGTGTAAGTTCACCTTCGAGTGGTTTGATGTGGTTTTCTTTCGCTTCATAATCTGCCCAGTCGTCTCTTATTATATTTCCCTCTGCGTCGGTTTCTTTCCATCCTCGGCGTAATTGAAAAATGTATTTAGCCACTTGTCCCACCTCCTTGTATAATTTCTCCGCCATCGAGCAATCCGATGTCGTCTTTTGATAAATTTAACGCATTTGTAATCGCTTTATCTACATATTGCTCAATGCTATCATTAACAGGAATGTATTCTCCATCAACTGGAATTTTAACAGTATTGGTAATCATATCGTCACCGAAGACCGATAAATTAAATGATGGCGTGTATACAACTTCCTTTGGAACATAACATTGATTATTGTTGTCAAGTTCAACTTTGTGATTTTCTCCACGATAGCTGAAGTTGACTGTTTTTGTTTTTATTTTACTCCAATCGTCTGTGCGAAAATCGAATTCGCATTTTAAGTAGCCGTAAGGCATCGGAACGATTGTGCCTGGAGTTATTCGTCTAAGACGTTGATTGTAGACTGAAAATTTAATTACTTGCACATCTACGATACCTCCTTTTTAGATTTTTTATAATTTATCGGATCAAAGCAAATGTTGATCCCAAAGAGCCTTTGCTCGTCTTGTTGCGTCACACTTTTTCCATACGAAAACACATGCGTCGTCAATTTTATCTGACGAAAACAGCATGTCCAAAAAATATTCCCAACCACCAAAATATCTTGCATAAGCAAAATGCTGTTTTGGATTAGTCATATAAATTGCCTCGGATGGTTCATATTGTTTACCCGTTAATTGACTTACCTTCATCTATATCATTCTCCTTTTATTCGTAAAAAAATAAGGATACTACTACTCTTATACAGAAGTAGACGTATCCTCATTATTAATAACTACTTCTACATCCTCTCGGATAACTTCTTTTATTTTTTGTGTTTTAGACTCCTCATAACAAGTTGGACTGCAACAACCCGCTTCTTTATATAAAATTGGCGAAAGCATGCATCCTCGACAGTATTGAAAAGCCTGTCCACATTCTTTACATTTATAAATTGCCATAAAACGCCTCTTTAAATTAGAGGGTGGCATTACACCACCCTCACAATTTACCTTTTAAAATTAATCATTGACAACGATAACTTTAACAAGTTCTCTATCAGCAGAGCAGTAGTCAGGCATACATCTGAGTTCAAATGCATGGTTACCATCTCTAGTCATAGACCACTCAGCTTCGCCGGAAAGCTTACCTCTAAGCATGATGTAAGCATATACCAAAGATTCGTCGCAAATATCACGAAGAAGAACTTCAGCAGTTACGTTCATAAGTTTGTTTTTAGCGTTAGCAAGAGCTACAATTTCTTCGCCCTTAACTGTTTCGGTGTAAACTACCAAAGCTTTATCATACTTAACTTCTTCTTCGCCAACAGTTTGCGTCTTAATAACAGAAAGAGCCTTGTCGGTAAGTGTATAATCTGTTGTTACAGTAAGAGGAGCCGCTTCGATAAGACTGTTATCTTTGTTAAGAGCGAAAACTTTAACATCACCTACGGGCGTACCCTTAACAGTACCAGCGCCATTGGTAAGAGCAACGATTTCATATTTCGTAACTGTTGCGTCATCTTTGATTTTAGCTTCTCCACCAACTTGCTGTGCAAGAATTTGTGTGTTGAAGAAAGCATTTGCCGCAGAAAGGGTGGCTCCACGACCGTTTTCAAGAATCATAACAACGTTGTTGCTTGCGTCTACAATGTCTTCAGTTTCAGATGTGAAGCTAAGAGAAGGGTCGGTAATTTGGTCTGCAAAGAAAGCAAGGTTACCTTTTACGATGCCTTCTTCTGCGTTGTCTGCTGCATATGTACCAGCAATAGAAAGTACACGATCAAGTGCATATTGTGCCATAATAAATTCCTCCTTAAGAATTTTAATTTTAATATTTTTTAATATGATAAAAGACGCTATCAATTAGCGCCTTCATTGAGAATTGTTTTATTGTTCGTTTTTGATTCTTCTGTAATGTCTCTAGTCCAGTCAAGAACTGATTTGTCCATGCGTTTTGTATCACAAAATCCACTATAACACCCGGACAATGCGGCATCAGCTTGGACAATAATATTGAGCCTATTTAACTATTTTATTACTTACTCAAAGCGTTAATTTAAGTAAGAATTATTTATATCTATATATGAATCCATGAATTGTTGATATTTTTGATATTTTCTATTTAATTTTAAGTCTGCATCTCGATAAATCCAAGTTAAAAACGAGGCGATTTTATGCTTTCCAGTAATCACTCCAACTTTAGTAATTGGTTTATGCTGTTTTTGTGTTTTAATTCTCATTACTACGCCCATTTGTTTATCTAAAATTTCTTGAATTTTTTCTATAAACATAATGGTGCTAACAATACTAACTTCTGGATTACCTCTATCGCCACCTAAATATAAACATCCGTCGCCATCAAAATAACCACGGATAAAATGGGAATATAAATCCTCACTTAACCATTCTGGAAATTCCAAAACTAAACTTTTTGCGTCTACCATACCCAACGAATATAAAGTTTCAGAAATATGTTTGTTAGTTATTGATAATTTATATTGATTTTTATGATTTGGATTTTTATCATGATAATTCTTAAAACTTAAAGGACGATTTGTCTTCATTTCTTGCTTAATTTCTTCTAAAATATGTCTATCTTCTTCTTGTAAAGATATATCGACTTGATGTTTACTAGTTTTATTACAACCATCTGCATAAAACAACCCCATGATATAAGCCTTGTTTGGTGTATCTATCTTATCAAAATAAGTAACGTCAATATCATACTCTCTACGCGAATCCGCAAAGTCTCTAATTTTTAATCCATTTCTCTTAAACAAATTATATACGCTCGTTACATCAATATTGTATTGACGTGCAATCTCTTCGGATTTCACTCTATTGCAATACATATCATACATATGCTGGATATCATCATTTGAAAAATTCAATGGCTGATGTCTGCACTGTACACCGTTTTGTTTTAAAATATTCCCAATACAAGAAGTATATGTGCAATACATTTTAGCAATAGCCTCTTGACTATTTCCATCGGTATATAATTGTATAATTCTATCATATTCTGACTTCGGGATAACTTTATGTGTATTATTAGTTCTAATACCACTCTTAATTAAAATATCAGTAATGGTTGTTTTGTTCACACCATATACTTCAGCAATCTCTTTGTGTTTCATGCCACTTAAATTCATATCAACAATTTTTTTGTATTCACTTTTTGGAATTTTAATTGTCGGCATAATTATGTCCTCCTTCAAAAAAACATATTATAAAGACACTAGTAATCAGACGTTTGAAGGCCGACTGAAACGGTTTGCAACCCGCTGTCCTAGTGTGTTTATCAGACTAATATAAATAATTTTTCTCTTGCTTTCACAAGAGTATAGACTATATCATTCACCATAATCATTTTGTTGCGTTTGCATTATAACACAAATTATTAAAATTGTCAAACAATTTCAAGTATAAATTACAAAATTTTAACAAAATAATTTTAGGCGTCCTTCACTTCGAGCACTTGCCCTACGAGTATTTCAACTCTAGTCGTTGAGGGTGAATCTCATCAATTCTTCCCTGCTGATTGCCTAATCTATTCACTTTTCAAACCATCATATAAAACGTATCTCATTTCTATATTGTGGTAGAATAGCTCTAAAGGTTTTCCAGCATATTCGAAGGAATACACTGCAATGTTTCCAAATGCAGCGGACTAAGTAAACAATGCAAAATTGATTGCTTAATCGTCCATAAGCTCATATATCCCCATATTTTTAATGTAATCCATATCATATCCCATACGGCATTTTACCGAGGATATAACGGTTCTTAAAAAAGATTTATAGGGTTTGTCTTTGTTGCGCTGTGCGGCCTTCCTATCATCATCTATCAACACCCTGCGTGTAATTTCATTTTTTGCCTTATCTACTTGTTTCTTGAAACCATGCATCTTGCGAATGTATGTAGTCAAAATGTCGTAGATAATCTGATTGATAATAATTGGGTTACCGTTCTCGTCAACTTCGCCATTTGCTAAAACCACTTCTTCGGAATCCTTCAGTTGGTATGGTTTGAATTTTGTTAAATCCAAATCACCAAGCAAAGGTTTTGTTTTATCAGGTGATAGTGATTGAGTCAGCATCATAAATAGTTGAAAATCTTCAACCTGCATATAATCCAATTTCATATCATCAAGGGCCACTTTCATTGAGCTAGGTGTAGAGCATAATGTCTGCGCCATACTAAAGTATTCCGCCTCATTGTAATTTGCAATCTCGCCAATTGTCGGTTGATAAAGTGTAATCCCGCTCGCGATTTTAATATCTGAGCCGAGGTACAACTTCAATTCGTCTACGGGCGGAGTCACCATTCTTTCAGGTTCATGCATTGTCATAAACTACCTCCGTTGACCAAGAATTCTGTCATACTCACGAGGATTAGTTCTGAAAGGCTTCGTAGAATTATCATCAACCAACTCAAATTTAAGTGTGCGCGTTAGATAGTCCGTATCTGTGACGCCCTCAACATTTGAAATGAGATTCATCTGTGGGCCAAGCACATTCGATAAATGAAAAATATCTCGAATAAGATATCCCAAACAATCGTGTCTTTCCATACCATACTCAGTTTTCACCAAGTCTTTATGTACAAAAACAACAAACTGGACATATTGAGTTTTCATCACTTCATTGTTCGGCGTGCGACCCATATCACTTACCGAAAAAGTAATGAAATTTTTTGAAGTATCTTGCGTTCCAGGAATACGTATGAAAGGGTATATATTTTCATAAACATAATCTTCAGGGCAAGACGGGTCTAGTTCTGGGTTGTCCAAAACTTCAATAATATCAGAATCAGAATAAAGTTCGCGTTCAATAATACGTTTCTTACGAATAATGTCGTCATTGACATTCTGTATATCGCGTTTCATATTACACCACCTCCATTCTAACTTCTGCTGTACTGCCATCAGTACCAATAACTTGAACGATAAGCACCTTTGAAATCAACTCATAATTTAGTGCTATCTTAAGTTTCATTTGATTACCTTCATATTCAATTGTATAATTGCTTGTATCGGCCGAAATATCGCCGTTTTCATCGCTGACGAGCCATTTATCGACTGTCACGTTTTCGTCGCTAAATGCGGCTGTAAAGACCTTGTACGAGCCACCTACCTTGATGGTAGGCTTCGTGCCGTTATATGTAATTGTCGCGGTACTTATAATTTCTGTCTCGGGATCGTTCTCTTCGGGCTCAACTGTACTATCATAATAATTTGCAAGCATCAGCTCCGCATTATCATGTGTTGCATCATATGTTCCTTGCGAAAGTACAAACTTCGTTAAACCAATGGGACGAGTGTCAATAATGTCACCAATGCTATAACACAAAGGTGGCATACGACCTTCGTCAGATATTAACAATCGTTGTCCATGTCGCAATGTCTGAGTGTCGGAGTTGGTTGCCATCCACATAACGCCATTACCATTTACCATGGTCGTATACGCATTTTCATCTGCTTCTCTAGTTGAACTACCATTACGCAGAACGCCTAAATGAGAGTAAATTTTACCATCAACAACCCACTTAAACACCCAGTTGCACTTCATAATGTATGACTTTTTAAGCTCGTTATCATCCTCGATAAAGACAATCATCCACCATTCTGGAATGTTGTCCACATTTGGGATACTTACATATGCGCCAACCTTAATTTCGGGATGTCTCACTAACTCGCCTGGACGAAACGTCAAATAGTAAGGAGACTCACCACTATTAAGACTGTACGCACTCTTCAATTCGAAATGCGCGTCAATAGGGTCTTCAAACTCATCGGCACTTGCATATGTAGGCGGCAATCCACGATTAAGCCATTTGACTTGCACACGACGAGCTGCAACAGAATTCATCCATATGGCATTCACTACTTCATTGGATTGGCTGCGCATCATCTCCCCAAGAAAATCACCATATCCTTCCATGCGTTTTCTAAATCTTTCATACATCGGAGTTGCCTCCTTTGAGTTTGTCTACCATATTGGCTGCATCAAGAATATTCTTTCTGAACTGGTCTTGGTCAATTCTTGCGGCCTCTAACCAAGCAATCATCGAAAGGATTTTAGGCGTGCTATCAAACAATTTCATCGAACCTTTGAGTTGGTTAATAATTGTTTGGATACGTTGGTCGAGAAACTCATAGTTTTCTTCCTTAAGGTATAATAACGAAATCATAGACCCATATAAGTATTGCTTCTGTTTTTCTATTTCCGATTGTGGGATATCACCATAAATTGTTTTCATAGCGTCACCTCATCAATCAAAATAATCATTTTCAATATACGTATCATCTCGAAGCAATTTCTTACGTTCTATTTTAAGTTTTTCATCAAGTGCAACTAAGCCGTCAAGAAATTCCTTTTGTGAATATCCCTCTTTCTTGCTCATACGAGGTAATACATTTGTTATAGATAATATCTGGGGCGCAAGCCAAGCTCTATGCATTTCGATAACTAGAACTTCTTTTGCAACTTCAGATAAATCATTTGTGAATCCAAGATTCTCAACATTAGCGGGGTCAAACGCATCTCGTTCCGACGTTTCATTGCGAATTTGCGGAACGCGTCTAACTGCTCTCATCAGCCACCCATACAACTCATTATTCAGATCCTCCTCTGGCCATTTAGCCAGAGAAGGGTCTTTGATTGATTCGAGTGCTAAATTAAAAATTTCAGCATAAGAGGTCATTGGTGTGTACCTCCCTTAATTAAATCATCATTTTCAACTCGGTACCTAAAATTTCATCGATCGCTTCAATTTTACTAAGACTATCTAATGTCTTATTTTGAATCATTGCATATGCCATGTTTTGCACCGATGACTTCATACTAGGTGGAAGTTGTTTTAATTGTGTAATAAATTGTCTATGAGGCAAATTAAATAATGCCTTAAGGTCAACCGTCTGAAGATTATCATAAAGTTTACCAAGGTCTGCTTTCCACTCTTCACAGATTTCTTCGTCTTCAATAATAATCATTGGTTCAAAAAGATATCTATGATGCAAAGCCCTCCAAGAAACAAGATCTTGATACTCAACTTCTCTAACATCACCTTCGTTTGCCCAACTATATCTCATATGTGTTTTTGGGCCAATTAAAATTAATTCGCCAAAAATAACACTACGACATTCGATAAGCTCACTAGCATCATGTTTAGGTTTATTTACCTTTCTAGAAGGTTTTACTTCTACTTCTTCAACGATATCAGTTTCGACAATTTCTTCTTCCATATTTTTTTTCGTGTTAGCCATATTCAATTTCTCCTTTTATTCCTATATTTAATCAGATTACGCGATTGTCCATACACCAAAGACAGTGTTAAGAATAACTGCAATACCCATCTTGAAGAGGTATTCGTATTCATAGCTCATATCTCTGTTTGTATCTTTATCAGCCACTTGAGCAACTTGAGATTCGCCTTCATTAACAACTTTGATGAATTTATTAGCAAGATCAACAGGGATAATGAAAAGGTTATCTGTATCAAGTTGATATTCTACGGAAGCGCTCTTAATGCCAGCGCCTCTCTTAAGGCCTTGACCAATTTCAGCAACTTGGAAACCTTCCCAAGTACCAAGAACGCCACCATTTCTGTAGTATTCTTGTTTAACTGTTTCGGGAGCCCATTGTACATCAGCCATAGCTGTTAAGCTCGAAAGTGCAGAACGTGCACCAAAGATTACGACGTCTGAACCAGTTGCCATGGAAATATCTTGGCAAAGCTTAACGAGAGTAGATTTGTTAGCAGCGTCAAGCGCACCAGTCTTAACCCAGTTTGCACCAAGGTTATCTTTTGCGCCCTTAAATGCTGCATAAACAGCGTCATAAAGATAAAGATTTACAGCTTCAACAACTTTAGTTACGAAAGAAGCCCAATCTTCTGCGCCAGTAAGAACGCGTTCGAAATCCGCATAAATCTTAAGGCCGAACCATTCTGTCGTTACGGCAAAATGTCTTCCGCCAGCCAATCTTTGACGAATCAAGTTGTGATGGTTACCAGACACTTTAGAAACACTCAAAATAGAATCTGCGGGCACATAGAAATCATTCGTATCACCAAGTGCAAGATTCTTTGTGTCAACATAGTTCATGAAGAAAGGATTTTCCATCCAACCAGCTACGATCATTTCTTCGATAGTTTCTTCGATGATTGTAAATACGAGTTGTTGATTTGCTCTGATAGCACGTCTGATTGCCTGAGGTCTATCAGTAGGTTCAATACCAAGTGCAGCTCTGAATTTTTCAACGATTACTTTATTAGCTTCAGCTTGGCTATATTCTTGTACTTCTTTCTTTGCAGTATCAACAAGTAATTTGCTAAAATTCATATATTGCACTTCGTCGTTATCAAATGCATTTCTTACAATACTATTAAAATTCATAAATTTAGGCATAATATTTTCCTCCTTTAAAATTACGCAGCGGTGTAACCGTCTGTGTCGCTCCAAGCAACAGTTGCACCAATTGCGGGTTCTACTCCGCCAAATGCGTCAAGAGATACCGTAAATACATCATGCTTGTGCATAGGATACATACGAGCTCTCGTACCTTTTTCGTTGTAGTAGTTGTAGGGTTCTTGATAAATCTTCAAGAAATCATTCTGCATAAGTTCAGGGTTATGTACGAAATAACCATCGCAATCTGCTTGAAGTTCGAATCTAACCATCGTTTGATTCGTATGACGAACGATTTCGATTACTTTTGCGCTGAAATCCCCACTAAATGCGCCAACGGTGTAATATTCACCTTCTTTGTAGTCACCAACAGCTACAATTTCACCATTGTCTCTATCTTTATCCATCTCTCCAGAGAGAATGTGACCGTGACCATAAACCGCAGAAACTCTTGAAATTTCTGCAACCCAATGTTTGTTCATTAAATCTTGAGCCATAATAAAAGCCTCCTTAAAATTTTATTTTTTTAATTTATATATTTAAAAGAACATATTTCTATGTTTTAAATAATCATTCTGTATCGTGATTATTATTTCTTATCGTCGAAAAGATTTCCGTAAGGTTTCTTACTCTTTTCTTTCTTTTCAAAAGATACGCCAATTGTTTTAGGTGTCTTCTTTTCTTCTACTTTAGCACTAAATGTGCCAACAGATTTTACGTGTGCAGCAAAGCACAAATCTGCCTTCGTAGACAATTCTTCAACAGAATAATTGTCGGCATCTGCCTTGAGTTGTTTAAACGCTTCGTCATTAGCCAGACATCCGTATTCTGCCTTTGCGAACACAGCATCTTTCTGAGCCTTAAGTTCTTTCGCTTCAACATCTTCCTTGAACGCTTTAAGTTCAGCATAGTTCTTACGCATATTCTCAAGTTCATCTTTCTCTGCTTGTGTCACAAATTCACGATAAACGCGCTCAGGATCGCCACTAAACGATACAATATCTTTACGAACCTTATATGCCTGTTTGTATGCATCGCCAGTGAAATAATCTGCATAATAGAAATAACCATCATAAACAGATTCGATATACAAGAACTGATTTTCACCACAAATACTATTCAATAAGTTCTGAAGTGCATAACGAGTATCATCGTGTGAAATTCTAAATGTGCATACAAGATCTTCTGGCGTAACTTCTGTAAACTCTTCGGATTCGGTAACCTCCTCGGCGGGCACTTCTTCCTCTGCAGCAGGTTCTTCAGACATTGTTTCTTCAACGGACGTTTCTTCAACTACTTCCGTCTCTTCGGCAACCTCAGTGACTTCGGTTTCTTCAGCCATAGTTTCTTCAACAACAACTTCTTCAGTTTCCATATCCACTTTACCTCCTTCCTCCGAAGAGTTATTTTTATCATATTCACGAAGGCACTTCTGCAGTTCCTCCATGAGTACAATCATCTTAGATTTAATATCTTCATTTGCACTAAAGTTAGCAGTGGTCGCAAGTGCGTCCTTCATACCCGTGCCAAACTTTTCGTTAAGAAGCGTAATACCTCTGTAACGGTATGAAGCAATATTATATCTTTCATTTGCCGCGTCATACGACAATGAATCTTCGTGAAAGTCAATTTCCATAGACAATTTAACATTTTCCGCGTCTTCAACAAGTTGCTCTGCGTAGTTGGCATAATCACGCCACAAATAACAATCTACAAAAGTATAATTTCGGCCATCATACTCTTCAATAGTACAATGATTATCTGCAAGTGCTGGAACAACACCGATTGGAATTTCATCGTAGATTACACGAGATTCTCCTTCGTTCAACTTATCTTCTTCGATATGCATATCGTGCGCACCAAGCACAGGTTTTCCGTTCTCGTCCATATAAACATGCGCAAGTAATGGAATATATTCGAGCGACTTATTTGCTTCTTGCATCGTTTCCTTGGTGAAATAAGTTTTATTAGGTGATTCGCCATCATGACAAACTCTCAATCGCAATTTTAAGAACTGGTCAGAATCAAAATTCTTGTCAATGGAATATGACATAATAAAGTTATTTTTGTCCATTTTGCTTTTACCTCCTTTAAAGTTTATTTATCGTAACTCCTAAAGGAGATTACATACATAAAATATTTGTATAAGAATATTTTTCCTTCTCAATTTCCGCAAAGCTAAAATTCTTTGGTGCAATATTCATAAAAGTCCACACACCAGAAACATTACTTACAAGTTGAAAACCGCAAGCAAGTAATTTATTGGCCGTAGACTCATCTTTCGTTATAATAAATTTCTTCTGCGACATAGTATCACCTCGTTTTATTCAACAACTTCCACAGCAGTCAAAGTTCCAGAATCATCAACTGTAATCTTAAATTTCTTTGTGCTACCCTCGGTTGAAGAATTCAAAATAAATTCATTTGCAGCGACTTTTTCATCGACATACGTTTCTGTGGCCAAACCCTCAACACTAGGAATTGTTGGTTTATTTGTCAAGTCATTATAATTTCCGCTAAAAAGCGTAGTTGTACTGGGCAAAGCGCCAACGTCAGAAGCACTCAAAGAAATATTTCCGCTTAAAGCTTTTCCGTTCACAGTTCTCGTCGTGGGTACTGCACCAACTTCAGACGCGGTATATGTAGGCTTATTTGCTACTTTAGCCCACGCTGGAACCGTAGGGTCTGTTTCTGTATATGATGTCAACGCAGAATCCAACTTCGTTTTATATGCGTTTGTAAAATCATTTGTCGATAGTCCTTTACCAGATACTTTATCTACTTTGTTGTTAACAGCAGTTTCAATCTCGCTTAATGTATCAAACGTGCCAGACGCACCATTAATAAGAGCGTCAACTCTTTCGTTCACAAATTCCGTAACATCTACACCACCAACTGCGGCTTCTGCAATTTTTCTATCTGCATATTTTTGGGCAACTGCCAATGTAATTAAATCCATACCAGTCACCACCTTATTAAGTTATTTTCAACCACCCAGCTTTCGTCAAAACGAACGCATTGCCAGTACTGGGGCAGAACGCCTCGCTGCCAACCGAAAACTTATTGTGGTTTTGGAGTTCAGTTTTCGTATTATCTACTGCATCAACGGGAAGTGTTGCAACTTCATTATCATTTTCAAGAATAATAGACGCAAAATTACTACCTAAACCTTGTCCGCCAAATTGTTTAATTGTAGCCATAATTATTTTCTCCTATAATATATTATTTCTGATTAGTATCTTTATCTCTGCTAGCTTCGCCCTCGTCTGTGATTTCAGTGTCGCTCTTAGTTGGAGCACCACCAGTTTCACCATTAACGCCACTCTGCGTGTTTGAAGACACTAAAGGATTATTCCACTTTTCTGTACCCAATTTCAAAAGTTGTCTTTCTAAGAAATCCATACCGAAACTCTTTTGAGGATTAGCTTTAACCATAGCAGCCAATTCCGTTTTAATAGGTAAACCAAGTCCAGCCAACTTAGTGTATTTCTCAATCTCATCATTCATAAAATAAGGTGAGATATCACTAAATTCTACCGCAATAGTCTCTACATTATGATTGTATTTAAGATAAAATTTTAACCATGCATTAAGTTGTACCGTTGGTGCCATAGCATCTTCACACTCGGCTTGCATAGCTAGTTTAAATGATGTTGAGTTTGTTATTTTATTGGAATTTAATACAATAGAGCCATTTGCCTCAACCAAATTTGAATAAGCATGGCTAAGAACATTTGAATCGCTAGCGTCATTAGAAGAAAATTCAATAGTATCCAAATCCATTGGAGACAAAGCATATCCAACATTATCAGGTAAAGCGGCATTTACTTTCTTCATAAACTCCAAAGCCAAATCCAAATCAACAGAAAAGTCATTTGGTTCTTTCGTGCCACTTAAAGTTTCAAGTTTTCCCCACACCATTTTGTAGTTCTGCAATGAATCTATTTCGTCTTGCGCTGCTTGCAAATCAGTCAAAGAAATAATCTGTTCCATTAAACCAGAGAAAGGTGGAATAGAATAATCAAGGTTGTCAGGATCAATCTTGATACAAATTGTTTTCTCTATAGGTAATTGTTTCCATCTAATATTATCACTTTGATATTGATTATAAAGAGTAGTAAACTCCTTATCGTAATATTCTAAGAGCTCCTCATTTCCTCGGAAATAAGACATATCAAAAAGAAAACCGAGTACACCTTGGTCATAAGACGCACAAGAAACCTTACAATAATCTGGGTCTAAAAGGTGAATATAAAAACTGCCTTCACCTTCTGGGTCTCCATATACATACCCATATGCAACACCATTTTTCCAAGCGTGTAACATAAGTTTGTATATTTGAGTTTCCATATGCATATTAGTAACTATATTCACTACTCTCTCATACTCTTGCAAAATAGCTTCTTCATCATTCTCTTCAACCATCGTTGCAATTGGATATGCGCTCCAAGTTTTACAATTTATTTGATGTGCTTTAAGATTTACCATTCTTCGATACACATGCGAAACAGTATAAAGATAATTACTAAGCTTTCTCAAGCTTTTATTATTTGAGTCCGTTGCCGGATTTCTCAAGTACGTTCTTAAATTTTCCCTACTATATGTACTTGTAGTTCTAGTAGGTATTTTTTCTGGATCGAAAAATTGCAAAGCATTCTTCAATACTTCGGCAAATGCAGCTCTTCGATTTTTTTCTTCATCTTGAAGTTTGTCTATTTGTTGTTTAGTTTCCATTGCACTCGCCTCCTTCTATCCGAATATTTTGTCGATATGTTTTCCGTTAGAAACTACTAATTTTGAAAGTATATCTTTTGGATTTTGTTTCTTTCTTTTTGTTATATTTTCTCTTCGCTTCTCGGACAAACAATATGCACACAAACATGCACAATAGAATCTGTCGTCATGAAGCTTATTCTGCTTTTCTGGTATTAAATCAAAAGAATCCTTACCGCTATCACGCTTTTTACGCACGATATTAACCATTTCTTCTTTTAGAGCATCAATATTACTTAGCGCGATTTCTTGATAAGGATCTAGTTTTACAATTTTAGTTTTAATGCACGAAGCATCTTTTAATTTTTCTTGAACTTTAATTGGCAATTCCTCTTCTGGAACATGCTGTTTTCTAAGTTCGCCTTCAATTCTTTTCTTCTCTTTATCCAATTCTTTTTCATCTGTTTCAAATATAGTCAAATACCCCTTATTATCGTAATCAGTTGTAAAACTAATCACGTCAAGGTTCATTAATTCAATTAATGCCTCGCACATCATAGATTTATATTGTGTAGGAGACATCAATCTAACTTTGTCTACCGCATTAGGATATTTGGCAACATAATCAGCACTATACTCTTTATCTATAAGTCCTCTATGTGTAATTCCTTTATCATCAACCCAATCTTCCATTAAGTAGTCTGCAATATTTACACCACCACCACCAGAACCAGCATCAATCATAATAGCTTCAATGTTCTCATAATCAGGAGCGTCTCCATTATATGCAAGTATCAATTCTTTAAGATATTTAATTTGGTCTGGAGTTTGCATTGGACTTTTACGCTTTTTACCAACATCAATAAGGTTTACGCAGTTAACAATTCTTCCTTTGTATTCGCCAGAAGTTTCGTCTAAATAAACTTCCATTACAAGAATAACACTGTTATCCCTACTACGCGCAGGGTCATAAGCAATGACAAATTTACGTTTATTTGTATCGTTATATAATAACGGAACTCTTGTTTCGCTATTTCGCGCAATAGTACCACGCTTAATAATTGCAAGCGCACCTGCATCAGAAGTAAATTGGCAATAATACTCTCTGCGTGCCTTTTCTGGATTAGTACGCATTTCCGTCTCGATTGTACTCCGAGTTAATAGCGCGTTCACAACTTCGCCGTGTATCGTTGGTCTAAGAACGACCTCGCAATCCACTTGAATTACACAGTAATCTCTATCGCCCATTAATTGACGTTTAGAGAATTCACGATATAATCTATAAAATTCAGTATCGGTATCAGACGCCGAACTTATATAGAACTTTTGGTTTGGCAGATTAAGTGCGATCGTCTTTAATCTAATTGGGTCTAAAGAACGACCATCTCTGTCTTTACCAGAGGCGAAGTTTTTATTAACGGCAGCAAATGCGCCATAAACTTTTAACATTTCAGCTGATAAGAAGCCGCATTCGTCAAATATAACTGATCCACGCTTACCTCTTTTTTTGTCGATATTACTATTAAGAGTTTGCGTAAATGAACCATTATACAAAGTATATTTAAAACCATTACTACCATGAGAGAAACCGTCACCAGCAGCATTATTGATTTCTACCTCTTGCTTAAAAATATAGCCTGTAGAACCCCTCATTTCATCGATGTTATCATTGGCTATCTGCTCCAACTTCGTAAATGTTTCTTCTGCCTGTGAGCCAGAACCAGAAGCAATATAGCTCAACACATTGCAGAATAGCATATCTTTAGACATCAATATCAAATCTATAACAGTAGATTTACCGAAACCACGGCTTGCGAGAACTAATACGTTCGGGCAATTCCAAGTTCTCTGTACAACGTAAGCTTGTGCGTCAAGTAATTCTATATTAAAAAAATCATCAATAAATCTAACTGGATTACACTGATAATATTTTTGTATTTTTGCAATATTAATTAACGACTCCAACTTCCTTGTAGACATGGCGTAAGTGCCAGGTTTCACATAAACCGTATATTCATCATCAAATATTGAATTTAACCAATCATCTTCAATTCGTTCAACAATTTTAAATTTATATTTATTTAAATCACTCATCGCCTTCATCCTCATCTTGCTGTGTTTCCACATCACCAAATGCGGAGAATAATTCTTTAAGATCGGTT
>JAEIGA010000516.1_pt1 | contig 57299 bp, 79 predicted proteins | sample 9270691 | NCBI WGS metagenome assembly JAEIGA01 (sample SAMN17057246, study PRJNA624740) | gut metagenome | biome: biome; isolation source: fecal sample | host: Bos grunniens | place: China: Xizang | collected 2019 | reverse complement strand
CTTTAAAATTTCTCCGGAGGGATATTTTGCTATGGCATTTACACATTTGAAAAGCTCGTAGGGTTCACTAAATGTAATAGGATGGTTTTTTCTCTTCTCCTTTCTCATTTACTGAATATTTGGTGGGTCCTATGAGCTTTTTAAATGTGTAAAAACCATAACTAAAGTATATTTAAACAATAGGAGAAGAGAAACAAAGGAGGCAAGAAGCAAATGGCACGAGTTAAGAAGGTCAGTGAAAGTACATCGACCAGAAAGATTCGACCAGCTTTGACCCCGGAGGCAAGAGAAAACCAACTTATTTCTTTGGCTGTTGATCTTGCGGAGAGACAGATGCTCGAAGGAACAGCATCATCTCAAGTGATTACTCATTATTTAAAGCTAGGAACGGAGAAAGCTAGACTTGAAAAAGAGAAACTACAACGAGAGAACGAACTTTTGAGCGCCAAGACCGAAGCTATCAAGTCCGCAGAGCATGCCGAAGAACTATATTCACAGGCAATTGAGTCAATGCGTATCTATAGCGGAAGAAAGGATAGTGGCGATGATTAGGACATATTCTGAGATGTGTAAATTCGACACGTTCAAAGATCGATTTAATTACCTTTCGCTTAAGGGGACAGTTGCTGAAGAAACTTTTGGATTTGATAGATATTTAAATCAAAGGTTTTACAGATCTAAAGAATGGAGACGTATTAGAAACCAGATAATTGTCAGAGATAACGGATGCGATCTCGGTGTTGAAGATCATGACATATTTGAGCATGTAATAATACACCACATGAATCCAATTGGAGTAAAAGACATTGTCGATGTGTCAGATTTTTTACTGAATCCTGATTATTTGGTATGCGTTTCGAGATTAACACATAACGCAATTCATTACGGGGACGAATCATTACTATACGAGTTTAAAGAACGCACACCCGGCGATACAAAACTATGGTGAGGTAACGTATGATATATTACGGGCATAGTAGACCAAGTGAAGCAAATCGATTAGATGCTCAAAAAGAATTACAAAAAGCAATAGATACAAAAGGTCTTAGAACACGGACTTAAGGAGGCAGTAATGATCGACGATAGTATTCTTAATTCAGTTAAAAGGGATCTCGCCGGTCTAATGCCGGAAGATGACTCTTTCGATGGAACTTTAATTAACGATATTAATTCAGTTTTTACCATTCTTTGGGAGATGGGAGTTGGGCCAAAAGCGGGTTTTAGAATTTCTGACAATTCAACAGTTTGGACTGACTATATTGAAGAGGGTCCTGTTCTAAACCTTGTCAGATCCTATGTTCCGAAGAAGGTCAAAATGATGTTTGACGCCCCAGTAACAGGATCGATGAATGAAGCACTTAAGGCTCAAATTTCAGAGGATGAATGGCGACTTAATGTTGCGGTAGACCCATCGAGTACTTTTGAGGAGGATGATGCATGAATGATATTATCATCCACCATGGAATTAAAGGCCAGAGATGGGGTGTTAGGAGATTTGAAAACAAAGACGGATCGTTAACACCAAAAGGAAAAGAACGATATTCCGCCAATAAACAATCCAAAAAGGAGAAGATTAAAAGCATTGCTAAAAGCACAGCAAAAACAGCTTTAGGAACATTATTGTTATTTGCCCCGGAGATTATAAATGCATATAACCGTGGTAGATCCTATGTCAAAGCTCAAAATCTTATGGTTGATGCATATGCTAAAGCCAAAGGGGGTTTGAATACAATAAACGCTGGCTTCACACTTGGAACACAACAAGTTAGCAATGGTAAAAGAATCGTTGAAGCGATATTAAAAGGAGGAAACCATTAATGTATTACGACCGATCCAACGAACTATATCATTACGGCGTTCTCGGTATGAAGTGGGGAATGCGAAGATTTCAGAGACCCGACGGAACACTTACCGCAGCCGGAAAGAGACACGAAGCGAAGACCGGAGAACACGGATTCGTATACAAGAGCCACTCAACCAAGAAGTATACTCGCAAGCTGGCTAAGGCTGAGCGCAAAGGAAATACTGAGAAAGCTGAAAAGTTCAAAAGCAGACTTAAAGCTTCCAAAGAACTTGATAAAAGAGAGCAGAATTACGCAAAGAGCGTTTCTGTTGGCGGTAATATAGCAGCAAGACTCCTTTCTCCTGGCGGACGTTTGGGTGGAAAAGCTTATACCATGAACATGGCTGTTAACGGACCAAAGAAAACAACAGGCAGCAAAGTAGGATCGTATGTTCTTGCCAGAATTGGCGGTCGTCCGTTAGCAATGATCAGAAAGGCTAGCTATCTCCGTCAAGAAGAGAGGGGTAAAAAATACAATTCTGGAACTTAATAGGTAAAGCTTATGAGACGTCAAATTTATCATAGCGGAGTAAAAGGAATGAAGTGGGGTGTCAGAAGGTATAAAGATTACGACGGACATCTTACAAAAGCCGGTAAAAAGCGATATGGACGAAAGCAAAAGAGCAGATCAGACAAGTTAAGAAAGTTAGCAAAAGTGTCAGTCATTACGGCTGGTTCATTAACTGCGACTGCTGCTGGGGTTAAGATAGCTAATAGAATTCTTATAAGTACCGGTCATCAAAGTTTGTATGGAATGATGTACGATGGGTACATACATGCAAAAGAATCAATTTTAAAAGCTATGTATTATGCGCAGTAAGGAGGATTTCAAAATGGAGTTATACCATTGGGGAATACTCGGTATGAAGTGGGGAGTCAGACGATATGAGAATCCTGACGGTACACTTACGGAAGCCGGGAAACGGCGATATGCAAGAGAAGAATCTGAGAACTCTCATAGAAAAAAAAAGAAAGAAGAATTTGAGATGAAGGATCCTAATCGATGGGTAAAAGAGGATCTGACTCGTAGTAAAAGGCTTGCTGATGAGTCAAGCAACTTAACCCGCAACGCGATGGATTTGGAAAAGAACCTTAGATTCAAGAAGAAACGCATGGACCTTTCGGAAATGACTGATAAGGAGATGCGAGATAGAATCAACCGAGAGTTTCTTGAACGGCAATACGACGACTTGTTCAATCAGCAAAAGATTAGTAAGGGTCGTGAGCATGTTAGAGAAGTTCTAGCGCTTGTTGGGTCTACTTTGGGTGTTGTATCATCTTCTCTTGGAATCGCATTGACAGTAAAAGAATTAAAAGGGTAGGTGATTAACGGTGTCTTTATCTAATACAGCTGTACCTAAATACTACGGCGAGTTTAGAGACGCCGTACTTAGGGGAGAGATACCTATCAACAGAGAGATAGAAATGGAGATGCATCGGATTGACGATCTAATCGCTAATCCAGGCATATGGTATGACGATGAAGCTATAGATGGCTTCATAGCTTATTGTGAGAATGAGCTCACACTAACCGACGGCTCAGATTTAAAACTGTTGGATACGTTTAAACTTTGGGCCGAGCAGATTTTTGGTTGGTACTACTTTGTTGAAAGAACAGTGTTTGTCGAAGACAAAGATACTCATAGCGGTCATTACGAGAACCGGTCAATAAAGAAGCGACTCATCAACAAGCAGTATTTGATAGTTGCCAGAGGGGCAGCTAAATCCATGTATGCATCCTGTTTACAGAACTTCTTTCTAAATGTCGATGTGTCAACCACACATCAAATCACCACAGCCCCAACCATGAAACAAGCGGAAGAGGTATTGTCTCCGATTCGGACGTCCATAGCCAGATCCAGAGGACCATTGTATAAGTTCCTTACTGATGGATCGATAAGGAATACTTCTGGATCTGCAGCAACTAAACAGAAACTGGCAGCAACCAAGAAGGGTATCGAGAACTTTCTAACTGGATCACTCTTGGAGATTCGTCCAATGGCTATAAACAAACTCCAAGGACTTCAAGTTAAAGTGGCAACCATTGATGAATGGCTATCCGGAGACATTAGAGAAGATGTAATAGGCGCCGTAGAGCAAGGTGCGTCTAAGGTTGACGACTACATCATCGTAGCTATTAGCTCCGAAGGAACTGTTCGTAATGGAGCTGGCGATACAATCAAAATGGAGTTGTCAGACATTCTAAAAGGCGAATACATCAACCCACACGTATCCATATGGTGGTACAAGCTCGATTCAATCGACGAGGTTTCAAAGCCTGAGCTCTGGAGAAAGGCCAACCCTAATATTGGTAAGCCTGGTATGACGTCTTATGAGACGTACCAGCTTGAAGTTGAAAGAGCCGAGAAAGCTCCAGCGGCCAGAAACGATATTTTAGCAAAACGTTTTGGAATTCCGATGGAAGGTTATACATATTACTTCACATACGAAGATACCCTTCCTCACAGGCATAGGGATTATTGGGATATGCCCTGTGCATTGGGTGCAGATCTATCGCAAGGTGATGATTTTTGTGCATTCACATTTTTGTTTCCCTTATCAAACGATTCGTTTGGCGTTAAGACAAGAAACTACATATCTTCTAGAACTTTAGATAAACTCCCCACTGCAGCTCGCCTGAAATACGATCAGTTTATGCAGGAAGGGAGTCTTATTGTTTTGGAAGGAACAGTTCTTGATATGCTCCAGGTATACGATGACCTCGATAATCATATTTCAAGTGTGGGGTATGATGTCAGATGCTTTGGATATGATCCGTATAATGCTAAAGACTTTGTTGAGCGATGGGTTAATGAGAATGGTCCATTTGGCGTTGAGAAAGTCATCCAGGGCGTCAAGACCGAATCGGTTCCTTTGGGAGAACTCAAGGTTCTTGCTGAAGATAGGAAATTACTATTTGATGAGGAACTTATGACTTATGCGATGGGTAACTGCATAACGTTGGAAGACACAAACGGCAATCGAAAACTGCTAAAGAAAAGGCATTCGGAGAAGATTGACGCCGTGGCTGCTATGATGGACGCCTATATAGCCTATAAACTAAACAGGGAGGCATTTGAATAATGATTTATTACAACAATACCGAACTGTATCATTATGGCATCCTAAAACAAAAGTGGGGAGTCCGAAACGGCCCTCCTTATCCATTAAAAGGCGGAGCATATTCTCCCGCGGAGAAGAAAGCCATATACGCGGAACGAGAAAAGAAGAAAAATTCCATATACAACAAGAAGCATTTCGATGAGGTTCTCAAGAAAGGAACAAAGATAACGACATTGTCTTATGATCCTAATAGAACTAAAGATGCTGACATGTTTTATGCCGCCGTTAACAAGTGGGATGCTCATCAGTATAATGCACTTTTCAATAAGAAGGTTCCACAACCGATATTTGATGAAAATGGAAACGAAATCGGCACGGGGCAATTCCTTAAGTATCGAATAACCAACGAAGCCAAACGAGATTTCAAAGTGGCTAGTGAAGATTCATCGATAGAAGTTTTTAAGGATTTGTACGCCAACAATCGGGATTTTTACAACTATGTTACCGATAAGGATCGTATGCGTGCTAATTTTGTTGATGCTAAATACGGGTTTAAAGCATACAGGGAAGCCCGAGAATCTCTCGAAAAAGTTGATAGAGGAGAAACTCCTACTGAAGAAGATCTCGGGAGAATGTATAGGATGTTCAATTACACAATACCTGCTCAGGGTAAAGACATCCAAACCCAAAGGGCGAAGTTCTTTAAAGCGATGGGAGACAAAGGTTATCAAGGGGTTCTTGATACCAACGACGCACTATACGGTCGATACAAAACCACATTACCGACTATAGTGTTTGATCAAAAGGCAGTCGCTTTGAAGGGTGTAGAACGAACAACAATTGGATCTACTAGGATTTCTAAGTTGGCACTTATTGGGAAGAAAGTGTTAGGACTGTAACACTAATAATAGAGAAAGAGAAGAATTCAAAATGGAGAAACTTTCACTCTTTTCCAGAGCTAAGAAGGCTTGGAATGTGTTTTTAAACAAAGACCCGACGAAGGACTACTTCAATTATGGAGGGTCCTTTTCTTATAGGCCGGATCGAGTTAGATTAACGCGCGGCAATGAGCGCACCATGGTGACATCGGTATACAATCGCATATCCATGGATTGCGCGGCGATCGATATTCGACATGTTAAGCAGGATGAAGATGGAAGATATTTGGAGACCATTGATTCTGATCTTAATAATTGTTTGACAGTTGAAGCCAATCTTGATCAAACTGCCAGATCTTTTAAGCAGGATGTCATCCTTTCCATGTTTGATGAAGGTTGTGTGGCAATAGTTCCAGTCGATACTATCGAAAGTCCTGATCTAACGGAATCATATCGAATAATAACGATGCGAACCGGTAAGATTGTTCAGTGGTACCCGTATCATATTAGGGTTTCACTGTATAACGAACGTACGGGACAACGCGAAGAAGTAACCATACCAAAACGTAACGCCGCCATTGTTGAGAATCCCTTGTATGCGGTAATCAACGAACCGAACTCGACAATGCAGAGACTTATACGCAAGTTGAGTTTGCTTGATGCCGTAGATGAACAGAGCAGCGCTGGAAAACTTGATTTGATTATCCAGCTACCATACATCATTAAAACAGATGCAAGGAGAAAACAGGCTGAACAACGACGGGCAGACATAGTACAACAACTTGAAGGTTCTAAGTATGGTATTGCCTATACAGACGGCACTGAGCACATAACGCAGCTTAATCGTCCGGTTGAGAACAACCTAATGAAACAGATTGAGTACTTAACGAGTATGCTATACAGCCAGTTGGGAATCACTCAGGAGATTTTGGATGGGACAGCGAACGAAGCTACGATGCTCAATTACTACACCAGAACGATAGAACCTATAGTTTCGGCCATCGCCGATGAAATGAAACGCAAGTTTCTTTCGAAGACCGCTCGGTCACAGCATCAATCTATTGAGTTCTTTAGAGATCCGTTTAGTCTTGTTCCAGTATCTCAGATAGCGGAAATCACTGATAAGATGACCAGAAACGAGGTTATGACATCTAATGAGATTCGCCAGATTATTGGTATGAGACCGTCCGATGATCCTAAGGCTGATCAGCTCCATAACTCCAACATAAGCGAATCCAACGCACAAGTTGAGCAGGACATAGCTGACGAAGAAGCAATGATTGATGAGGAAAAGTATTAGAAGGAGGAAAAATCAAAATGGGTAAAACCGACTACGATTTTTGTGGCTGGGCTACCAGAAACGATCTTAAATGTTCCGATGGACGAACGATCCGACGTGACGCGTTTAAAGATTGTGACGGTATGAAGGTACCGCTTGTCTGGAATCACCAGCACAATGATCCGCATAATGTACTCGGTCATGCGATTCTTCAGAATCGTAATGAGGGTGTGTATGCGTATTGTTCATTTAACGATACGGAAACAGCAGCAGTTGCTAAAGCGTTGGTGCATCATGGCGATATTGTTGCACTTTCCATTTACGCGAATCAGCTTCAGCAGCAGGGCGGAAATGTTCTCCATGGAACCATTCGAGAGGTAAGCCTTGTTCATGCTGGTGCTAATCCAGGAGCATTCATTGATGCCGTACTTGAACATAGTGAAGATTCCGATTCAGCTACAGAAGCTATTATCTATACCGGAGAGGATCTTTGCTTGAAACACGCAGATAAAGAAGATAAGAAACCGGAAGAATCAAAAGAAGATCCTAAAGAAGAACCCAAGAAGGAGAATACTGACATGGCAGATTCAGGAAAAGAGAAAACCGTTCAGGAAGTGTTCGATACACTTAACGAGGAGCAGAAAACAGTAGTATACGCTCTTATTGGCCAGGCTGTAGAAGAGGCACAGGGCGGAGGAAACGACGACGAGGAGGATGAGAAAGAAATGAAGCACAATGTATTTGATACAGATCAGCAGGACGATGTTGAGTACATCTCCCATTCCGACATGATGGCTGTAATCGGCGATGCTAAGAGATACGGTTCTATGAAGGAGTCCGCTCTGCAGCATGGCATCGAGAACATCGATTACCTGTTCCCGGAAGCAAAGACGATGAATAACCCGCCCGACTGGATCAAGAGAGATACTGGTTGGGTTACTGACGTTATGAGCGGTGTTCATCACACCCCGTTTAGCCGGATCAAGTCCCAGTTTGCGGACATCACTGAAGATGATGCAAGAGCAAAGGGTTATATTAAGGGTAAGCTGAAGAAGGAAGAGGTATTCAGCCTGCTGAAGAGAACAACCTCCCCGACAACAGTATACAAGAAGCAGAAGCTGGATCGTGATGACGTGGTTGACATCACCGATTTCGATGTAGTTGCATGGCTGAAGGGTGAGATGCGGATCATGCTGGATGAGGAACTGGCCCGCGCATATCTTATCGGTGATGGTCGTCTGGCTTCTTCCGATGACAAGATCAAGGAAGATTGCATCCGTCCGATCGCTTTCGACGATGAGCTGTTTACTATCCAGATGAATGTAGACGTTGATAACAGTGATGAATCGATCAAGTACAAGAACTTCATCAAGCAGGCTATCCGTGCTCGTAAGGATTACAAGGGATCCGGAAACCCGACTCTGTTCACAACTGAAGATGTTCTCACCGAGTGCCTCTTGCTTGAGGATTCTATCGGTCATGCTCTGTATGAGGATGAGGCAGCACTGGCTCGTAAGCTGCGTGTTAAGAAGATCGTTACCGTTCCGGTTATGGAAGGCAAGAAGGGTAAGAATGGCGGTAATCTGCTCGGTGTCATTGTAAATCTTGCTGATTACAATGTTGGTGCTGATAAGGGTGGCGCTGTAAACCTGTTCGACGACTTCGATATTGATTACAATGCTCAGAAGTACCTGATCGAGACACGTTGCTCTGCAGCACTTACCAAGCCGTATTCCGCAATCGCACTCAGCGAGACTAACGAATAATTTTAAGGAGGACAAAACTAATGGATAAGGTTTATCAGGATCTTAAGGATGTATATGTCGCTAACTACGTTATTTATGACGGTGGTGACGATAAGGCTTATGCCGATGCCGAGAAGGAGAATCAGCTCACAACCAGTCAGCTTTTTGACTGTTTCGTTAAGGGATGCGTAATTAAGTCCGATGCTGGCATGTTCAAGCCGGTAAGTTATGCGGAGTCGTCCAGTGTTGGATCTGTTACTTATGTAGGATCTGATGGAAATGTAACCATCGCAGCGGTTGCCGATCCTGAGTAAAGGAGAAATTCAAAATGGCAAAATTTTGTGGAGTAATCGGCTTTGTGGTTCCAGAAGAAATCAGACCGGGGGTATGGGTCGAAACGCCGATTGAGAAGAAGTACTACGGGGATATTCTTAGGAACTCTAAGAATTTTCAATCGTCCGGGGAATTAAACGATAACATTGTACTGTCCAATCAGATTAGCATAATAGCTAATGGTTTTGCCATAGAGAATTTATCAGGCATTAGATATGCCGTTTATATGGGGGCTAAGTGGAGCGTTACCAGTGTGGATGCATCTACTTACCCCCGTATGATCCTAACGTTAGGAGGTGTATACAATGGCAAAGACCCCGAGTGATCTTCAGGCATTTCTTCAAGATTATGTTGGTTCTGATGTTAAAGTATATTTTCAACCACCGGCAAGCGTTAGAATGAAATACCCATGTGTTAAGTATAGCTATAATCGAAGAGATAATCTTAGTGCTGATAACGTCAAGTATTTAAGACAGAATAGCTATATATTAACAGTTATCGACTATGATCCCGAGAGTGAACTTTCAGAGAAAATTAGTGAGTTGCCAATGTGTTCTTGGGACCGATTTTTCACAGCCGATAACTTAAATCATTTTGTTTATACACTATATTATTAAGGAGGACAAAACTATGTCTAAACTTGTTTGGGACCAGGTTGGCGAGCGTTTTTACGAGACAGGCGTTGATCATGGTGTACTTTACCCGTTCAAATCTAACGCTTATCAGGAAGGCGTAGCTTGGAATGGTCTTACAGCAGTAAACGAGGCTCCCTCTGGAGCAGAGGCAACGGCTCTTTGGGCTGACAATATTAAGTACCTCAACCTTATGAGTGCTGAGGAGTTCGGCGCTACTATCGAGTGCTACACATATCCGGATGAGTTTGCAGAGTGCGATGGATCCGCAGAGATGTCTGACGGCGTAATGATCACACAGCAGACAAGAACTTCCTTTGGTCTGTGCTACAGAACTAAGATCGGTAATGACACAGACGGAACCGACAAGGGATACAAGCTACATCTTATTTACGGTGCGCTGGCTTCCCCGACAGATAAGGGATATTCCACGATCAATGATTCACCTGAGGCGATTACGTTCTCTTACACCCTTACGACCACACCGGTTGAGGTTCCGGGCTATAAGCCGACCGCTCATCTGATCATCGACAGCACTAAGGTAAATAGTGCTACTAAGATGAAGGCTATTGAGGATGTTCTTTATGGAACAGATGCTGAGGGCGGTTCGGAGGCAACCACAGCTAGACTTCCGCTTCCTGCTGAAGTTAACAGCATCGTTAATCCTACCCAGGGCTAATCAGCTGCCATTTTTTGAGAAGGGGTCTTTTTATTAAGGCCTCTTCTCGCTTTTTATGAAAGGAGAAGAAAATGTTAAAGAAAACTATTGTTTATCATGACTACAACGGTAATGAAAGAACCGGAGATTTTTATTTTAATTTCAGCGAAGCAGAACTTGCTGAAATGGAGCTTAGTGTAAATGGCGGATATGCTCAGATGCTTCAGTCGATCATCGATGCTCAGGACATCCCATCCATTGCTAAAGTATTCAAGGACATCATCGTTAAGTCCTATGGTGTTAAGTCGGCTGACGGCGTTAGATTCGAAAAGTCTGAAGAACTATCCAGACAGTTTACTCAGACAGACGCGTACAGCGTCCTGTACATGGAACTTGTTCAGGATTCGAAGAAGATGGCCGATTTCTGCAACGCACTCATTCCGAAGAACCTTGCCGAGAAAGTAAACAAGGCTCGCCAGAACGATAATGCTACAAATTAGGATTCCGGAATTTGAAGGATGGGACGAAGCAAAAGAGATATTTGTCAACAAGAAGGCACAAGTTCTTAACCTAGAACATTCTTTAGTTTCAATTTCAAAATGGGAAGCTAAATGGCATAAACCTTTTCTATCTAAGATAGAGAAGACTCAAGAAGAGACAATCGATTACATCAAATTCATGACATTGACACAGAATGTTGATCCTGATGTGTATAATCGGTTGACTAATGAAAACGTTTTACAAATTCGAGATTATATTGATAATCCGATGAGTGCCACTACATTCAAAGAGGACAAAGGAACACCCAATAGAGAAATTATAACCTCCGAACTTATATATTATTGGATGGTCGCTTCAAACATACCTTTTGAATGTCAAAAGTGGCACTTGAATCGTTTATTAACTTTGATACGTATATGCAGCATCAAGAATCAGCCGCAAAAGAAGCTTGGTAAAAACGAAATACTGAGTAGAAATGCGGCTTTAAATGCTGCACGTAAAAAGAAATTAGGTACCAAAGGGTGACCTAAGAAAGGAGTAATCGATAATGACGACACAACAGGCGATAGATAAGTTGATTAATCTTGCTGTAAGTCAGATCGGTTATAAAGAGCCGAATGGCGATAACGGTAACAAGTATGCTCATCAGTTCGACACCGAGTGGTATGGATGGTTTAACGGTAAAAAGGACTATAATGATTGGTGTTCCATTTTTACCCAGTGGCTGTTTGTAGATTCATTCGGTATTGATGTAGCTGGGAAGATGTTAAACCATTCATCTCAGTATGGTAAGATGTCAGCAGTTGTTCAGTATCTGTATAGATCTTTGATGGAAGTTAATCGTGTTGGAAAAGAGCCGCATGTTGGCGACATCATTTTCTATCACAACGACAAGTACTCCGGATTGGCTCAGCTATCTCATGTCGGTATCGTGTGGAAGGTTGACGGCGATTATGTAACGACAATCGAAGGAAATTCTGGAAAGAATAATACAGAAGTTGCAACGAGAACGATTAAGAAAGATTACGACACCAGTTCGTGGGGAATCTATGGATTTGGGTATCCCGATTATTCCGCAGCTGGCGATGAGCCGTCTCCGGAACCCACCCCTGATCCCAAAACTCTTGACGGTTATACAGTTGGTGAAGAGTACTCGGTGGTATGCAAAGAAACACTCAATGTACGGGTCAAAGCCACAACCTATGATTCGAAGATCATTACGGAGTTGAATCCCGGAACAAGAGTTATTTGCAAAGGTCTTACAAGGGATTCTTGGGGAAACACATGGATGCGGATTGAAAGTCCGGTTTCCGGATGGATTGCAGCCAGATACAATGGCGAAAGATACGTCGACAAAAGAGATACGCCTAAGACAATTGACGGTTTCACAGTTGGAAAGAAGTACACCGTCAACGCTAAGTATGGTTTGAATGTTAGAACCGGACCGGATAAGTCGTATTCAGTTGTTAAGGCTATTTCTTATGGATCAGTAGTCACTTGCTACGATGTTACCAAGACTGGCAATGACACATGGGTTAAGATAGACAAGGACGCGAGATGGGTTGCAGCTCATTTCGATGGTGATTGGTATCTTGTTTCATAAAGCGCATAACTAACTTCAAAATGGAGTTAGTATGTCTATAACTGTAGAGAAATATTACAGTCCGGAGTGAGCTCTCGACCGATTATTAAATTAGGCTACCGCACCAGATGTAATATTTCTCTATTTTTTGTGTGAGGAATCATATGGGGCTTAAAATTGTACAAAAGGGTGATTTTAGCAAAACCGTTAAAGTGATGAAACACATGATTAAGGAAATCAAAGACACTGCATTCCTTAATAAATACGGATTACAAGGTGTTCGTGCTTTATCGGCGGCTACCCCTAAAGATTCAGGAACTACTGCCAAGTCATGGAGATACGAAATTCAGAATGAGCATGGGCAGGTAAGAATAGGATTCTATAACTCGAACATGGCTGGGAATGTTTCAGTGGCTATTATTTTACAATATGGTCATGGTACAGGAACTGGTGGCTATGTTGAGGGCATTGATTATATTAATCCGGCATTAAAACCAATATTTGAAAACATCGCAAATGAAGCATGGAAGGAGGTCATAAAAGTATGAGTACTACAATAGACGAAAAAGTCGTCGAGATGCGATTCGACAATAAAGACTTTGAAAAGAATGTCGAAACAAGTATGAGTACGTTAGACCGCCTGAAGAAAGCTCTTCGGTTTGATGGTGCTGACAAGTCTCTCGATAATCTCGAGAAAGCATCGAAGGGAATGAAATTCGCAGGTCTTGGGGAGGCTGTTGATACTGTAAAGCAGAAACTTTCTGCCATGGAGATAGTCGGTATTACAGCTTTGGTGAACATCGCTAATTCGGCAGTTGAGACTGGAAAGCGAATGCTCAAGTCATTGACAATCGAACCGATCAGTCAGGGTTTCAGTGAGTACGAACTCAAAATGGATTCGGTACAGACGATCATGGCGAGTACCGGGGCCGACATAAAGACCGTAAATGGGTATTTGGATGAGCTTAACACATACGCAGATAAAACCATATATTCATTCTCCGACATGACCGCTAGTATTGGTAAGTTTACGAATGCCGGTGTATCCCTGGACGATGCTGTTAAGGCTATTCAGGGTATCAGTAATGAGGCAGCAGTATCTGGTGCAAATTCAGCAGAAGCTTCTAGGGCTATGTATAACTTTGCTCAGGCATTATCAGCTGGTTCAGTAAAACTTATAGATTGGAAATCTATCGAAAACGCAAACATGGCTACCGTTGAGTTCAAGCAGCAATTGCTTGATACAGCTTTAGCTATGGGTACGGTTGTTAAACAGGGCGACGATTATGTAACAACTACAACGAACGCTCAGGGTAAAGTGTCTGACGCATTCAATGCGACTAAGGGGTTTAACGATGCTCTTTCAGCTCAGTGGATGACCACGGATGTGCTTATTCAGACGTTGTCGAATTATTCAACAGATGTTCGAGAGATGTCCGAAACAGAAAAGAAGGCATACAAAGAAAAGCTTCGCTCTGTTGGATACACTGAAGAGCAGATTGCGGCAATTGAAAAGCTCGGTCAGAAAGCTTTTGATGCGGCTCAGGATGTTAAAACTTTCTCGCAGTTGATCGACACCTTAAAGGAAGCAGTTGGTTCAGGTTGGTCACAGTCATTTGAAACTATATTTGGTGACTTTGAAGAGGCTAAGAAACTTTGGACCGCTGTTAGTAATGAAATTGGTGGAATAATAGATAAGTCATCCAAATCGAGAAACGAATTGCTAGATTCATGGAAGGAACTCGGGGGAAGGGATGCTATATTTGCCGGAATTGCGAACCTTTGGACGAATCTTAAGAACGTCATAGGATCCATTCGAGATGCATTTAGAGATATTTTCCCGCCGATGACCGGTAAAAGGCTTGCTGACTTTTCTAAGAATTTTAGAGATCTTACAAAGGCTTTAATTCTTGGCGATGGGGCTCTTGGGACTATTAAGAACACTTTCAGGAATGTATTTAGGATAATTTCTTCACTTCTCGGTATTGGGAAACAGTTATTTTCTGCTGTTATAAATGGAATTAAACAGATTACTGGCGTATTTGGGGTTGCTGGTAGTGGAATAGAATCCATTACTGCTGGTATAGCCAATTGGGTATCAGCAGTTGAGAAATGGCTTAAAACAAACAATATATTTAACAAGATAATCACCAGTTCGATAAATTTGATTAAAGCTCTTATTGAGATGCTTAAAAGAATGTATAGTGGGCTCGATTCACTTGTTAAAAAGATAACCGGTCATTCTATAGCAGACATATTTATGGGTATAGCTGATGCTATAAAAGGGTTAGTGTCAGCAATAGGCGATATGTTAAGCGGTGGTGTAAGCATATTTGAGAAACTTGCCGATAAAATGTCGAGTTCGTTTGGTGTTATTAAGGAATCCGTTACTGGTTTAAAGGATGTTGACACTAGTGGAGCTGAATCATTTAGCGAGAAGATGCGAAAGGTTCTTTCTCCTCTTGCTAAAATCGCTGACTTTGGTAAGGCTATATTTTCTGGAATCTTGAAGGTTGTAAAAAGTTTATGGCCTCCGATTAAAAAGATATTTGAGGATGTGGCTGAGACATTAACCAAAGTTAAGGATCGAATCGTCAATATTCTTAGTAACGCATCATCCAAGGACATGCTTAACTATGCCGCTGGAGGCGGTATTTTATACCTTGTTAAAAAGTTTGGAGATTTCCTTAAGAAACTGTCAAGTTCGGCTAACAATGCTACTTCGGAATTGGGCGGAATAAGAGGTATATTTGCCAACTTCAAAGACCTAGTCTCTAGTGTGACTGGCATATTTGATGGATTAAAAGGAACTCTGGAATCATTCCAGAAGAGTATTAAAGCCAACATTATTCTTAAGATAGCTATAGCAATAGCGATTTTAACAGGAGCATTAGTCGTATTATCAGGTATCGATAAGAAGGCGTTAAATGACGCTCTCGGTGTTATTACTGCTGAGTTTGCTGAATTAATAGCTACAATGAAGATAATGACAAGCGGTACCGCTAGTGCAAATAGTTTGTTAAAGATGGGCAACATGCTCATTATGTTGTCCGCATCTGTGTATATTTTGGCATCAGCTATGAAGAAGATTTCGGCGATTGATGGCGATAAATTGAAAGCTGGTATTGGCGGAATCACGGTTCTTATTACAGAATTGACAATAGCCATGAAGATACTTGGCACCGGTAAAACAAGTTTGTCCGGTTCTAAGGCTTTACTTTCTATGGCTGCTTCTTTGTATATAATAGCCGGAGCTGTTAGAAAACTCTCCAACATAGAAACTTCTAGTTTGATTGCTGGCGTATTGGCTATAACGGTTTTGATTGCTGAAATCACAGCATTTACCAAGATTGCTAATGGCTCAAAGCTTAATAAAATTGGTAATGGTTTGGTGTTGATGTCCGTAGCGATAAGCTTAATTGCTTCAGTAGTAAAGCGCTTAGGAAAGCTCGACACTGAGACGTTGATAAAAGGTCTTATCGGATTTTCTGTGATTCTAACACTTATCACAACCTCTATGGTTATATTGGATCACAATTCTAAAGGTATACTCAAAGTCGCTTCTTCATTATTAGTTCTTAGTGTGGCATTAAACATCATTGCTGCAGCATTCAAGATATTTGCCACTGGTAATCTCGATAAAACAGTTAATGGTATAGCTGCATTTGCTGGAGCGATGGGTGTAATAATCGTTTCAATGAAACTTTTGCAGAACAATACAAGAAGTATGGTGAAAGTGGCGACATCGTTGTTGTTGTTCAGTGTGGCGATGAACGCTATAGCCGCAGCATTCAAGATATTTTCTACTATGGGTCTTGACGAGGTTATAGCCGGTCTACTCGGCTTTGATGGCGTAATGATGGTTATTATATCAAGCCTTACTGCATTGGTTATGCTTAACAAATATGCAAAGGGTATAACCAAAGTTTCAGCAACACTAATTATATTTTCATCAGTTATGCTGATCTTATCAGGTGTCATGAAATCGATAGCATCACTTGATATGGATGGTGTGACCAGAGCACTAATTGGTCTTGGTGGAGCAATGGGTATAATTGTTGCTTCTACCGCCGCAATGTCGATGCTTAACACTGAAAAGGTTAGTGATGTTGGCTTTGCTGTGTTCATATTTGCTGATGCATTGGTATCTGTCGCAGAAGCATTAAAAATTATGTCAGGGTTGAATCTAACCGATATGATTGTTAGTCTTACGTCATTCTGGCTGATCATGAACATGATAACTGTAACATTGAAGCTACTGCAGGATACTAAAGGTGTTATGGGTATTGGCGCTGCCTTTATTGAGATAGGTATAGCATTGACTATATTAGCAACCGCTATGAAGATATTTGGATCCATGGGATTAGCAAGTATAATCGGAAGCTTAGTAATGCTCGCTGGAACTTTTGTTATCATTGCGGCAGCAGCCTTCATATTAAAACCGTCTGTCGCTATATTGTTTAGTTTGGCAAAATCTATATTACTACTTGGTGTGGGTACGCTTGGTTTAGGTGCAGGTATGCTTATGCTGGCGGGTGCATTAGTTACCCTGGTTGCTAGTGGTGGTGCTGCATTAGCTGGTTTGGTAGCTTTGGTTAAAGGCTTTATTGGACTTTTGCCATATTTTGCTGAGGCATTTATCGAGATGCTTGCTACAGCACTTAAACATGTTAAGAAGATCCTACCCGATTTATTTGGTGTTATAACCGAAATATTAAAAGATGTATTGAAAATGTTGGCAACGGTTGTTCCTGAGCTTATTGATGTGTTGATGTCAATAATCGTATCGCTATTCGAGAGTTTGGCTTATCACGGTCCGCAGATCGTTAAGTATATTTTGGACTTCGTAATCAGCCTTATAGATATGCTTGGTAATTATGCAATGAAGATTGCTGATTCGCTAGTTAAAGCTATATTTAAGATTCTTGGTGCGGTTGGTAAAGCTCTTAAGAACAACATTGAGCTTATTCGAGATACAGTAGTTGGTCTTATAATGGACGTCTTGATGTCTGCACTTCAGTTGATAGCTCCATGGCTTGTTGAGTGGATAACTGGTAGTGTTAGTGAGGTAACCGAACAGATCAACGTCCTAACCGAATCTCAAAGAGCCAACATTGATAAATCTTACGAAATGGCTGCAGCTTATAGAGAGTTAAGAGATGCTCGAAACGAGTCTATAGCTGGCATACAGTCAGAGTACGATTATATTAATGGGTTGAAAGAAGAGTACAATAGTTACGTTGATTCCAACGGTAACATTATTGCCGGTTATGAAGACAGAGCTCATACAATACTTGTTACTTTGGCTGATGCCATGGGCAAGGAAGTTGAAGATATTGAAGAACTCATAGACGCAAATGGTCGTCTTGGGGAGAGTTTCGATCAAGTTATGCTTAAGATGCAAGCTCAGGCTGTATTGGAGGCAAACAAAGAAGCTTATGAGGATGCGGTTAAGCATCAGAAAGAAGTTCTTCAGCAGTATGTAAGTTCTGGAAATACGTTAAAAGAGCTCGAAGCCGAGTTAGCTAATGCAGATGCTCAGTATACTGCGATTATGGACAGCTACAATAATGCTATGTCACAAGGAGCTACAGAAGCGGCTGAGACATATTTGAAGAGTCAGGAAGAATTCTTAAAGTACCATGATGGTCTTAAGAACGCCGTAGGTGAGGCCAAACTGGCATATGGTCAGGCCCAGGAAGCATATTCTGGAACCCTGCAGGAGCTGACAAATACTCAGAATCTTATGACAGCTATGCAGTCAGGCAATGCCGAGCAGATCAAGAAGACTATGGAAGATCTTCAGAATAGCTTCATCACTGCCGGTAATGGTACTGAGGAAACCCTTAAGAAACAGGTAGCAGCCTATGATTCTGCATACAAAGAGCTTAAATCTGGTTTAGAGAATAATCTCGATGGTATCACTAAAGCGGATGTTGAGGCTGCGCAGGAAAGATTAGCCAGAGCTAAGGGAGAATTGGCTAAGTATGAAGCTGCTCACGTTTCTGGTTATACGAATGCTGCTCAGAAGGCGATTACTGCACAGGCAACCACGTTGGATAAGTCTTCTTATAAGGTTGTAAACAGCGAAAAGAAGACAGTAACCGACTCGGTTGATGCTGCCGAAAAGAAATCGGATGAGCTTATTCCTGGTCTTGGTTTGAACATGCAGCAAGGTCTGGCTACCTCAATTACCGATTACTCATATTTACCTGAGAATGCTATGGGTAAATCCATGGAGAAAGTGGTTGAGAAAGGTAAAGAGGTTACCAAAGTGCAGTCACCTTCAAAGGTATTCTATGAGATAGGTAAGTTCATTGATAAAGGTCTTGCAAACGGTATTGTTGGATTCCAGAAGGATGTCGTTGACGCCGCAGAGGGTCTGGGTGATTCAGCGATTAACAGCATGAGCGAAACAGTAGCAAAGATCTACGATTATCTGGATAGCGATATTGATGTTAATCCGACGATAACCCCTGTTCTGGATCTTAGTCAGGTTAGCAGCGGAGTTGAAGATATTAATGGTATGCTTAATGGAAACAAATCAATAGAATTGTCTTCGAAGACCAAGAATGATTCAGATCTAGCGTACCAGTATAATCAGCATGGATTAAACGTCAATAATAAAGATCTTATTACTACTATCTTAAGTGTTAGGAAAGATATTAATGATCTTTCCGATAAGGTTGGACAGATGCAGATCGTTATGGATACCGGCGCATTAGTTGGGCAAATTTCTAGCCCATTGGATTCGTTGCTTGGAAGACGGTCATATTTGAGAGAAAGGGGAGTTTAAGATGTATCACGGATACCACTCTATAGATATTTATCTAACAAAGACATTCAATCTGGATACTGAAAACAAAAAAAATACTTTTGAAGATTTTCATCTTGTAGCAGAAACCAGACCGTATGTCGCTCCCCCAGAGCCAAAGTATGAGCTGGTAGATGTTCCGGGTAGAAACGGATCAGTCGATTACACGAACGCCTTAAATGATCGCATTAGTTATAATAATAGAACCGGCTCATGGGAGTTTATTATTGTTAATGACTTCTTTGAGCCGGTTTCTACACATAAAGAATGGTACGATACGTACACCGAGATCATGAGATTCGTTCAAGGTAAAAAATTATATTTGATCCTTGAAGATGACAGATCATTCTTTTATGAAGGACGACTTCATGTTAGCAATTTCGAATCCGAAAGAGATTATTCCAAAATTACAATAACATATACATTGGGTCCGTTTAAGTATAGTATATTTTCAACATTAACCGCCAATAAATGGTTATGGGATCCATTCAATTTCTATACCGGTATTATACCTAAACTGAAATATTCCAATGTTCTTGTTCCTAGTTGGGATAGGGATGGGCTTGGTAAGTATGTTGAGGATCACATTGTGTCTACAAGAGTCCAAGCCGAGGATGTTGGAAGTGCTACGGTTTGTCCGACTATTTATGGAGATGCATATGCGGATCCGAGAGCGGGCGTTATTTATCGTAATGTACGACATCCCTCTTTGTCATTCTATAAAGCATCTGGATCATCTTCATTTGTTAAGAGAGAATTTACATATTTGCAATTGCGTGAAGGTGTAAAAGCTCCGGAATTAACTTTCTGGAATGATCCGTATAATGTTGAAGGCGAACAAACAGTTGGAAACTTATGTGTCTGTACAAAACTGACTAGATCTGTTCCGTGGGGTTTATTTAAGAACACAAACGCTCCATGGGACTATACAGAATGTGAAGAATGTGGTCAGAGTTTTGAACGTAGAATAGTTGAAAACAAACATATTTACACGGTGACCACAGATGATCAGGTGTTTGGCCCATTACATATTAATTGTCAAATATGTCACCATCAAAAGACGTTCAATTATGACTGCAAATGTGAAGTGTGCGGAACAAATCTTGCAACTGAAATTTCGGGTGGATTTAGTTATACACTTGATTTCTTAACCGATTACTACATGGTTGAGTGCCCTAATTGTCATAATCAATTTGGCAGACCGTACGCCCCCGATGTTGGAGAGGTGTCTTATGACTTCCGGAAGGGGGAATTCTAATGTATAGAATTGGTATGAGAAAATTTGGAAGTTCATCACAAACTTTGATTTATGATGATCAGTCTCAGTTAGATGAGCTAACAATAATTAATCCTAAGTTGACTCTCGAGGTAAATCTAGCTGGATCATTGGAGTTGACCATACCGCCAATGCACATGGCATATAATGAGATCACAAGATTAACAACCGAACTCATCGTTTATAGAACTGAAAAAACTGAAGAATACGGTGCCATAACAAGTGAAATATGGCGTGGACGGGTCATTATGGAAGACACTGATTTCCAAAATAATAGAATAATCACCTGTGAGGGTGAAATGGCATATTTCAATGATACTATTCAACCGGCTTATGAGTATGAAGACCAGACTCTTTATGACTTTATAAATCGTGTTGTTATTAATCATAACAGTAAATTTACAGATATAGATTTACAATTTCATTTGATTGATTCACATATTCCGGATTTATCCCTACCTTATCGAGCTACTAATTATGAAACCACATATTCGGTACTAAATGCAGTACTAGAAGATTATGGTGGCATATTTGCTGTATATCATTCGCCCATTAATGGGGTTGATACGAGATGTTTAGAGTATTATACGGATTACCACGAATACACTGAAACTAGAGAAGTTAGGTTTGGTGAAAATTTGCTAGATATTTCTAAGAAATTTGACCTTACCGAATTTGCAACAGTCATAGTTCCCCTGGGGGCGAGACTTGAAGAGAGTGAATTCGATCTATTAGATCAGTATCTCGATATTTCTGAAGTTAATGGTGGTAGCATATACATCATAAACGAACAAACCTGTGCACTATATGGACGGAAAGAAATAGTTGTTCGTTTCGAAGATATTACAACTGCACAAAATCTTTATAATAAAGGTCTTGAATATTTGAATAACATTCAGTATGACAGTGTTGAAATTGAAGTAAGTATGTTGGATTTGGGCATCATCGATATTAGCCAAAGATGCATTAATTTGTTGGACCGAGTTCACGTTGTTTCAGAACCTCATGGTTTGGATACATATTATCCAGTTACAAAATTGGATATTCCGTTAAATAGTCCTAAAGATATGGTTGTAACTTTAAATGGCTATATTGCCGGAACCAAATACAGATCTTCAAAATCAAAGAAGAAAGCTAGCGACCGAATAGCTTCTACGTCTGCTCAGCTGAAACGTGTTGAGAATAGAGACGGATTAATGAATATTTAGAAAGGAGATCGTCATGGCTAACATTGACATACTTTTGAACGATATCAAAAACGCTGTGTACGGTGAAGAGGTTAGAAGTGCTATTCACGATTCTATAAAAGCTATGAACGACGAGCTTATTGGTAGCTCCATCGATTGTACCTCTAATTTTTATAATAATTTACCGGCCGAAGTAGCTACAAATGGAACAACATATTTCTTGACCGATACAAAACGAATAATGAGGAGCGGTGTCGAATATGGAGCAGCCGATGATGAAGTAGTAGATTCGGCTTCTGGCGAGATTGTTAAGATCAATGCTTCCTCGTCAGCTGTCAGAGACTTAACCATTGATGTGGCTCCTAAGCAGAGTTTCAATGGCTACACTAAACCGTGGAAACCTGGAGGAAGCTATAACATATTTAAATCTGTTTGTGAATCCTACACAAGTAATGATGATTTTACGGTTTTAACATATGACGATTTTACAGTTAAGGTATATTGTACTGGTAAAATTGTATTAAATGGGACGCCTACGAGCCAGTACCTTAAGGTTTCTTTGGGAAGAATCGCTGCAAGCATAGACCCAAGCCCGTATATTCGCTTAAGCGGAGTTGTTGAAAATAGAGGGTATAGAATACATGCGGTTAGTAGCGATAATACAAAATCTTGGGGTTATGACACAGGCAACGGTGTTGGAATCACTTTTCCAACGTCATCTTGGATCACTGATTTTGCACAAGCACGCTTTATCCTTGAGTTTTCATCAAATCCCCCAACGTTTGATAACGAAACGTTCTATATTTACGTTCGTAAATCAGATGATGATCCGGAAGTACCATTCTGTAATATTTGTCCTGTAACTCCTCCGACGTATGTAGATATTTATAGAAAGAGCGCAAACTTATTTAATAAAGCATCTGCTACGATAGTTCCTAACAAGATACTTGATGAGTCGGGAAATGAACTTCCGAGTGATGAGTATAGTTATATTAAGGGGATTTCTGTTTGCCCGGGCAAGACTTATACGATTAGTGGGATACCTTTGGACGACGATCACGTTCTTTATGTATATTTTTACAAGGTTAACGGTGAATTCTCACATAGATCAGAGCCAATCTATACTAGATCGCTACTTAACGGCGCGATTCGCGTGGTAACAACTAGTGATGTATATAGCATAGGCTTTACCTATATTTCATCAATGTTTAACATCAACGTCATTCAGGTTGAACTTGGCGATGTTAAAACTAACTATGAGAATTATTCTATCGATACAAAGAGACTCCCGATTCCGTCAGATATTTATGGTGGTGTATATCATGTGACCGAAGGTAAAATCGATGTCAACTGGACTTACATTGTGTATGCCGGTGAAGACTTGTCAAACACTGTTTGGGTTTCAGACATTGATAAATATGTACCAGGTACCAATCCTACTGTAGGAGCGCATGTTGCATATAGAACTGCGGTTACGGATTCGGTTATCGTTGATCAGATAACATATTTTACCGCATATGGAACCAACACGATTCATACGCCGGAATACTATAAGGTGTATATTTCATATGTAAATTCACTTTGGGACGCTATTCCTAAGCTTCTTGAGTTATCTACGACATCATATGAAGCGTTGGAACCCGAAGATCAGAACAATGGAACTATGTATTTTCTAACTGACAGGGGTACTATCATGCTTCACGGAATCGAGTATGGTGCTGCCGGTAGTGGTGGTGGATCTACATTTAGACCATATTTGATAACCGAAAGCGTGGAAAGCAACAGCACGATTACAACTACAACAAGTGTAGAAGGAGGGTCTGTAGAATAATGTTATTGGATAATTACTGGAAATATAGAAACGGCGTTGAATCTGTGGTTTATAAAAGCGCCGCTGAATTTGTAAGTGGATTTATCGATCTTGAAGGAAACCAAACACAAATGCTTGTAAACTCGGCTACCCCCGGTATTCGTCAAGTTGTAATTCAAGATAAAACTCTTTTGGATCTCAGCGGGGTGATATTAGGAAGCGGCACCACAGAACCACAACTGAGTGATTATTGTTTGGCGGATCAAATTCAGACGTTGTCAAATTTGTCATATACGTTTAATACGGTTATAGATGAGGATGGCAAGTATACTAAAAACCTTGTTATAACCGGTGCAAATTTAACCAACGACAATATTGAAGTTAATGAATGGGGATTTACTAAAGTGATTCAAACAGTGGATAGCCCGACATTTAGCGGTAAAACTATCATGCTTGTCCGTGAAGTCCTCACCACTCCAATAGTTCTCGAAGCGAATAAAGGTTTTTCAATAACTATCGAGTGGGCGGAGCAGTAACTGTAAGGAGATAATCATGGATCAACCTATCATATTTACACCTCATCAAGTCTTCGAGTTGGTGTTATGGGTATGTGGAGCAATTGTGTCCGTATCAGCGGCTATCACCATAATAGTCAAAGTCGTTCAGAAGATCAAAGCTCCGGAGAAGAACCAAAACGAGCGTATTTCAAAGCTTGAAAAAGAAGCGGAGAAATTTAAGCAATTATTTGATAACGACAATCAAAGACTTAAAGCATTGGAAGAAGGCACCATAATCACACAGCAATCGATATTAGCTTTATTGTCACATGCTATAAACGGGAATGATGTCGATAGTTTGAAAGACGCTAAAAACGATCTTGAAAGATATTTAACAAGGAGAGGCGTGTACAAACATGATGTTACTTAATAAAAAGGAGGCCGACGTATGATTCTTAATAACTATTGGAAATACCGGCAGGCTGTTGAAAAAACATATTACAAAGTAGGCGAAGGAAATTTTAACATTGTAACCGGGGCGTTGGATACGAGCGGAACCGTTAACGAAATAATTGGCGGTACAGCGGGAGTAGGATGGCAGTTCGGTCTTAATTTTTCGTTGAGAGCAAATCTTACATTAATGGTAGGATCTAGTGATCAGGAGCCAACACCTAGTGACTATAACTTATTGGGTAATCAAACTGGTAGTTTTTCTAACTATCAGGTTAACGTAGTCACCTCTTCTGAGTCTGGAAGTTACAAAACCATAATCACAGCATCAGGAAGAAACTCTTCTGGGTCAGCTATCACCATTAAGGAAATTGGAGTCGGTAAGAAGATCATAACAGTAGTTCCGGACACTATGCCTTATACTGTACTTTTTGTACGGCATATTCTTGACGAACCTATAGTAGTTGAAAACAATGGTAATTTCTCCCTTGTATTCGAGTGGGATGAAGCGTAAGAATAGGGGGTGAAATGATGATACTTAAAAATTATTGGAATTACAGGACTGCTGTTGAAAATAAGACTTTCAGAAATGGTGAGTCATATTCGGAACTTGTTACCGGAGCCAAGATGATCAACGGAAACGATGTGATTCTCTTAGCGGCAGCAAGTGGCGGTTATTACCAGTATGGGGAGGATTATTCGCTTAGAACGCAGTTAACGTTACGTGTTGGAAGTGGAGATACAGCTCCTGCTGACACAGACTACGCTCTCGAAAATGACGTGACGAATAATATATCTGACTATCAGGTTAACGTGCTCACTTCATCCGATGATAATAGCTATAAGACAATCATTACGGCTTCGGGAATGTGTAACAGTGAGAATGGGCTTACCATAAGAGAAATCGGAGTTGGTAAATCATTTCATAATAAATCGATGCCAACCCAGATTGACGGACCGACACTGTTTATACGTCATATTCTTGATGAACCGATAACTCTCGTTTATGGTGATCGCTTCTCTCTTGTGTTCGAATGGGACGAGGCGTGAGAAAGGAGATCTAACATGTCAAGAGAGGCAGATATACTCACATCGATGCTCGATGGGGAACCGTACGAAAAGACCCCTCAGAGTAGGAACGAAGCTATATTACGCTCAATTATCGATAACACTCCGTATGAGATTACTCCTCAGAGTGAAATTGAGAGGTTGCTGCTAGAGGTTAAGAACATGCCTAGAGGCGGTGGATCCACTTTCGGTATCATGAATATTTCTGAAGTTGTAGGGAGTCATAGCACGATCACTACCAACTTTAGTGTAAATGGTGGATCTATAGACTAATACAAAGTAAGGAGGAGTGAATACTTTGGGAACTACTTCTGAAGAACTTAAAAGATTATATTCTAATCTTGGCGGTGACGATTCAGATACCGCTAAGACTCAATCTCCTGTAGAGGTGCTAAAAAAGATATATGAGTACCTTGGAGGAGAGAACCCCAATGCTAAGAACGTTCAGCAGACTGGGGATATTTTGAACAAGTTTAACGAAATGGATATTAAGCTGTGTGTAGATGAACGCTTTTATCCGCCGATCATCGATGAGGTTAAAGGTAATCCTGTAACATTCAGCGGTTCTGAAGCCCCGTTGGTAAGATGCGATGTTGATCTGAAACCACAGCAGGATTTGCATGGTTATGATAAGCCGTGGGTAGGGGGAGCAGGGAAGAATAAACTTCCTCTTGTTGTCAATGACATTAAATTACTAAACACAGGCGGTGCATGGACAGATAATAATTATGTCTATAATGGGCTTACTTTTGCCATATTAACAGATGACGATAATGTGGTAGGCATTAAAGTAACAGGAACAGCATCAGCACAGACTGACCTTAGACTCACATCAACATTTGATGTGGAAGCTGATAGCATCTTGAATGGTTGTCCTGCAAATGGGACAAGCGGAACATATACTTTAAGAATGAGTAATGTCGGATCAGAAACAGGAAGTGGTTTATCTGTTCCTGCTGAATCAAGAGGGTATATTTACATCAGAATAGGGAACGGATATACGGCGAATCTGACATACTATCCTATGCTCAGACTTTCCACCGAAACAGACCCGACATTTGAACCCTACTCCAACATCTGCCCTATAAGCGGATATAGTAGTGTGGGGGTGAATAATTATGGGGATGACAACCTCATTAGTGGTAAGATTAGCGGAAATAACATAAATGCAAGTGGAAAGATAAGTGGTGATGCATCTTTTGATATGCACTATGCACCCATTACACAAGGTACTAAATATCACATAGAATCATCTCCTGGAAGTCTTGTATATGGATTTTTTAGTGCAATTCCGGTTAATGGAGCAACATCATACGACGGTCAGAGAGTTGTAACTACAGACTCTTTAGTTGTTGCTCCGATTGATGGGTATATAGCGATTCGATCATATGTTAATGATAGTGCTTTATGCATCAAAATTAATGAGTATACCATTCAACTCGGAGATACATATTACTCCGGAAAACTCGATGTTATTAGAGGTATTCTGAGGGTAACACACTACTACGAGGAGTTTGATGGTACTGGCGATGTTACCATTGGCCATAGTGGTTACGATAACTGGTATTATAATCTATTCGGGTTACAGTTCATACAGGACCCTCCCACTATAATTCCCATATGTAATAAGTATGTCGGAAATGCGATTGGAAATAGTAACAATAATTTGGGCATTCAAAAGTACCCTGCACTCGGAGTATGCCGGGTAAGGGTAGGAGGTCCGCAACCTGCCAATGTAGACACATTCAGGGCAGAGCTTTCAAATGAACCTGTTCAGGTTGTGTATGAAATAGCAACTCCCATCGAAATCCCTCTCACTCCCACGGAGATATTTGCTTTGCAGGGCATTAATACGATGTGGACGGATGGTGATAGTCTGGATGTTGAGTACATAACCGATAACTGGAACATATTCCACCCGACGATCGAAACAAAGTCGACTAAACGTAAATCGACCAGGAATCTCGTCCTGAGGGTTCCGATCGAAGACATAGAGCCGACTGAAGAAGAGGTTGAGGTTAAAGAAGATATTCCCGAGCCTACCAAAGAAGAATCTATTGTAAAGGAAGAACAGAAAGATATTTCGTTAAAGAAGTCTGTAGAAGAGGACCCCGTCAAAGAAGACACAATCGTTGAGGAGGTGGTAACCGATGAGCAACAGAGTGTACGACTTTCTTAAGAAGATTGCACAGCTCTACCTGCCGGCAATCGGTACATTATATTTTGCTCTAGCTAACATTTGGGGTCTCCCATATGGAGAGCAGATTGTTGGTACCATAACTGCCGTAGATGCTTTCCTTGGTGTCGTGCTCGGTATAAGCACAGTCAAGTACAACAAGGATAATTTGAAATAGCAAAACTGATTAGGAGCTGTTGTAGAGATACAATGGCTCCTTATTTTTAGGAGAATCAACCATGTTCGTATTTTTCAATCCGAACCCCAGAGGGATATTAGTAGGGGATTGCGTCATTCGCGCGATTAGTAAGTTGACAAACAAAAGTTGGGAGGAAACCTACCTGGAAATCGCCATACAAGGATTCATGATGAAAGATATTCCATCATCCAACAACGTATGGGGAGCTTATCTCAGGAGTCAGGGATATTCTCAGCATGTACTTCCGGATACTTGTCCCGATTGCTATACAATCAAGGATTTTTGCGAAGATTTTCCTAGAGGCAAATTCATGTTAGCGACCGGCTCTCATGTAGTTGCGGTTGAGAATGGTGATTATTTTGACAGCTGGGATAGCGGAAATGAAACACCCATTTATTTTTGGAGAAAAGGAGAATGAGAAATGGCAATTAATAACTATGGATACCCGATGCAATACCCAATGATGTATCAACCTCAGTATCCTATTCAGCAAACGATATCTAACACCCCAATAAGCGCAAACCAGCAGCATAGTACTGGTATTATTTGGGTTCAAGGTGAAGCAGGAGCAAAAGCATATCCTGTAGCACCTGGAAACAGCCTTCTCCTGATGGATAGTGAGAAGGATTGCTTCTATATTAAGTCGACAGATTCGAGTGGCGTACCTATGCCGTTACGCACCTTCACATATACCGAGGTTGTTCAGACTCAGCCTACCAGACAGGCGGACACGAGGTTCGATGATTCCATGTATGTTACCCGTGACGAGTTTGAAGAACTTAAGCAGATGATCAGAGATAAGCACTCCACGCAGAGAAGGGAGAATCGAAATGGCGAGCAAGCTGTATCAAGAAACACAAAACAACAGATTAACGACTGATCTTCAGATGCTTAAAGAAAACCCAGCACAATTTCTGCTGGAACGAAAATTGAATATTCCCAAAGAGTGTCAGGGAAACCCTCAAGAAGCTGTGAACTACTTGGTTCAAAGCGGACAAGTTAGCCAGAACTCGGTGAACTGGGCAATGCAGATGGCTAACAGGATGGGAGTTAAGTTCTAGGTAATACTTGCAAGGTTACAATATATTATTACAAAAGGAGGATAATGTTATGTCATTATCAAACGGAACTGAAAACATGGTTATGCCTGTAGCACCTATGTATGGTGGTGGCTATGGGGGAGGATTCGGTAGTGGTCTCGGGGGAGACGGCTGGTGGATCATCTTGCTTCTTCTCGCTTGTAATGGCGGTTGGGGCAATGGTTTCGGTGGCGGATTTGGAAACAACATGCTGGGGTATGATTTCCCGTGGCTCATGAATGGGCAGAACGGAATCAACGCCAATACCAACAATGGTTTCCAGAACGCAATGCTCAATGATAGTATTACTTCGATCAGAGACGGTGTTACCGGACTGAGCACACAGCTTTGCAATTGCTGCGGTGATATGCAGATGGCTCTTGCTAACGGTTTTGCAGGAGTGGAGCAGGGTGCTAACGCTCGTCAGGTAGCTAACATGCAGCAGGATTTCGCAAATCAGACTGCTATGATGCAGGGATTCAACTCCATCCAGGCTCAGCAGGCTTCTTGTTGCTGTGAGAATCGTCTCGGTATTGCTAACCTTGGATCGGATATTGCCCGTGAAGCTTGCGCGACACGTACGAATGATACTCAGAATACCCAGTCAATCCTTAACGCGATCAGTGGTGGAATCCAGTCCATCAAGGATCAGCTGTGCCAGGATAAGATCGATGCTAAGAACGATGAGATCGCTCAGCTTCGTCAGGAGAATCTCTATGCTCGTGGTCAGGCTTCTCAGATCGCTCAGAATGCAACGATCGTAAATGATATTTACAATAGACTTAGCACTTGCCCTGTAGGAACAGTTCCGGTATATGGAGAGCAGCCTATCTTCAGATGCAACAATAACGGTTGTGGATGCGGTGGATCTTTCTAGTAGGAGGTAATTACTATGGCTGAATATACTAAAAATGATGTACAGCTTGTACAACCGAATCAGCCTGTACTTCTTGATACAACTATTGGTTGTAACAAAGGTTATGTAATTCATCGTGAAGGAAGCGGAATTGCGACGTTGCGTGGTATTGTGAACAACATGAATTCTTGTTTTGCGAGATACCAAGTTACATTCAACGGGAATATTGGTATTCCCAGCGACGGAACAGCTCCCGCACCGATCAGTATTGCTATCGCTATCGACGGTGAACCAGTTCTCACTAGCAAAGCGATCGTAACACCTGCAGCGGTGGTTCCTGCAACTCCTGTTAACTCCGAAGAGAATTATTTTAACGTAACCAGTACAGCAATTATTACGGTTCCCAGAGGCTGCTGTTTCAACGTAAGTGTCGAGAACACTTCGGCTTCTACAACTGCAACCACCCCGGCACCGGCCATTAATGTCAGAAACGCTAACCTTGTAATCGCAAGGATCGCCTGAGAAAGGAGAGTAAGTTATGTCAAAGAGAACATATGAGGAATTAAAAGATATTCTCTGCCACGAACTTAACGAGATTACTCGAAAGGGCGACATTGACAGAGAAAGGCTGGATGATGTATACAAATTGACGTCCGCTATCACTATGGTCGAAAGTCTTATGAACAGACAGAGTGAGGAAGAAGGCGGATATTCTAATACATACATGAATGAGGGTGGTTCAAATGCATATAGGAGAAGTATGCGTAATTCTTATGACGGTATGTATAATCGTATGGGTAATTCCCGTGACTATTCTAATCGGTCGTATCCTCCAATTCGTGTCGGACGTTATAGCATGGATGATTATTGGGATGGGTCGAATGACTACAGCGAAGCACGAGGAAGAGATGCCGCCACGGGACGTTACGTCAGCAGGGATAACTACGATCCCGGATACAGCAGACACACTGCTGAAGAAAAAGTAACACATAAACTTGAAGATATGCTTGATACCACGCAGGATCAGCGTATTCGAGACGCTATCATGACTGCTATTACGATGCTCAGATAGCATATAGGAGGCAAAATGGTTGATTTGGCTCGTATAGAAGAAACTATAGACGAACTGGTTAACGAAGCACCTACTACGTTCGAAACCTGCGAAAAGCTAGCACATCTCACCATAACTCGTGACTTGCTTCTGGAAAGAATGAGGTGCGGAATTTACCCGGTACAACGAGATAAATAGTAGGAAGAAGTGATTTATTCGTCGATTATTCCTACATATTTATAAGAAAACCCACATTGCGACTCATGTTTTAATTTTTATACAAAAATTAAGTTCTCATAAGCTGTATGTGTATCTCCTTTCAAATATTGGGTTTTCAACGTCCTTAGGAGTGTAAAATAGTGTTAAAAAGGCCTGCAATCCTACACTATTCCTACACTCCTTTGGGCGTTCTTTTTACATGTCATCTTATTTTTTTCATTTCTTCTTTGAGCCACTCGAACGTACGTTCCGTGTAAGTGGATTCTGTTATGTCATTTATCACATGTCCCACTATATATTTGATCGCATACTCGTCGACATTATATTTTTTGGCTTCCGTAACAAAGTGTTTCCTACCGTCATGAGGTCTATGGTTAGGGTTGAGATCTAACTGCTTGACAAGTCTCTCAATCAAGTAGGTATAGTTGTAAGTCGACACATTACTCCAGCCCTCCGGTTTGGACGAGTTGAAAAGATATTCTAAACCATGTTCAATAGCTTCGTCATACCTCCTTCTTATCAACGGCATGATCTTAGGATGGATAGGAACGAGTCTATTTATTCCAGCCGTCGTCTTGACGCCACCTCTCATAGACCCTTCTTCAAGGTTAACATCAGATATTTTTAACTCACAAAGCTCTCTTGGTCTCCATCCGGAGTAACATTGAATCAGTAAGATGTCTACTCCAGGATAGTCTACGTTATCCCATAACAAAGATATTTCCTCTTCTGAATAGGGTATGTGTCCGTTTTTGACTTGTCCGATTGTGTGTATAAGGTCTGATGAGATCTTGAAGGTTCTCGCTACGTTCTTGTCAACCAACTCATATTCTAAAGCGTAATCCAGCATAAGATTAAATAGGGATTTTATTCTGGTTTGTACTATCGGAGATGGTTTCTGTTCAACGCCCTTTATAACGGCTAATCCCTCTTCCATGCAATATTTAATGTGACGTACTCTCAATTCTTTGACTGGAAGATCATAAACTGAGGAACAGTATTGCCAGGTGTTGTAGAACGTTTGTATTGTGTTCTTGAATTTCTTCTTCTCGATATACGTTGGAGACCACCGTTCAAATAGCTCTTTGACGGTTATTGACTTCTCGAGCTCATACGGCTTCCTATTATATTCTACAAGAGCAGCATAGGCATCATTGTATGTCTCGAAGTAGCTTTCTGGTTTCAACGGTTTGCAGATCGGTCTTCCAGTTTGAGTCTTGTCAACAGTCACCATGGCCCTGAAAGGTTTTCTCAAGTTACGACCTTTAATCTCAGAAATCTGACCGAAACCATTAGGCAAACGTCGACGTTTCTTTGATCTAGATATTTTCTCAGGTTTAAGCGGATACCCGCAGTGAGGACACATGATAGCTTTATCGCTTATTTGCAGGTTACATTCTGGACATTGTGTTAGCATATTTACCTCCTTTCTTTGGAAAATTGTACAAAGAAATGTACGAAATGTCAATTCCTACACCCTAAACTTATAGGATTGCACATTTCCTACATAACAAACAGACTGTTTCTTTTGGCATATTTTCTGTATTATAGCAGCACAAAGGAGGTAAACATTATGGAATTTCATGAGGGGTCTGTTCCGGTGAAGCTAGTAGCAAAGATATTTGGGAAAGATGCTTCGTGGGTCAGAGCAGGATTGATCACGGGCTACTTGCCGATAGGTAAGGCAACCAGAGGAGGACGAGATGTTAGGGATATTTCTGAGATGAATAGCAAGTATGGTAGGATCAACTACTACATCTCACCGAAGAAACTTTACGAAGAAACAGGATATTTGTGGAAGGGGGAGAAAGAATGAGCGAACGTCCTGAGCTTTCCGAGAAGAATCAGTATTGGATTCCTAAAGAAAGATATTACGAGCTTAAACACTTCTGTCTGCAATACACAATCTGGAAGAAGATGCTTGCTGCTATGAATGCGTATCCTAGAATAAGATATTTGGAAGTGTCCGATGGACAACCAGATCCTGTTGGCAGAATGGTAGAGCATAGGGAAAGATATTTTAGGTTGGTTAAGATAATAGAAGACTCTGCTATGGAGACTGATCCGGTGATAGGGAAAGATATTCTGCGAGGAGTGATCAGCGGATGCTCGTATGAGGTGCTGAATGCGAGACGAGCAATACCATGTTGTAAAGATATTTACTACGAGCTTTATAGGAAGTTCTTCTGGATCTTAGATAAAAAGAGAGACGCATAATTAACTGTCCGAATGCACTCTGCCAAAACAAATGCTAAAATCATATTCTGGAAAATTCCCGGGGGAGAATTTTGAGATTCGCATTTTATACAACTCCTAGTATGAAAGGAGGTGATGAAATGATAGAAGAAATTAATAATAAATACATACTAACATTAACAGGATTGGATGATTTAATTCATATTTGGAGAAGCGACATTGAGAACTATGGATTGTTTTCTTTACATGAACTAAAAAGCATTTTAGGGGCTGAAACGTCATTTAAAGATACACTATATGGTTATAAGAAGCTGCCGTCTCCAAATTATTTTGAAGTCAAACCAACTAAATTTAGTATCGGATTTATTGTTGAACTAAAATTGCCAGAACCTATATCCTTAAATGAGAACGGGCTCGCATAACGCGGGCTCTTCTTTTTTCGCATTTTATACAACTCCTTTTATGGAAAAACAAACATATTTTAAAGGAGGTATCATTATGTTGTTTCTGAATATTTTATGTGGTTTGTGGGTAGCGAACAATGTACATAACACGGTTAAAGACGTTAAAGATAACGGTTTGATCGGGTATGTAATATCGACTATTCCCGCAGTTGGCATTGTAAGAGGTTTACAAGAAAATGAAAGTTTAAAAAACATGTTTGGTAAAGATGAAAAAGAGGAGCAGGAATAACAAGCCCTGCTCTTTTTTCGCATAAATTACATACCTCTTTATGAAAAAACTTTTATAAGGAGGATTTAACTATGGGACAAATTGAAACTTTTCCGTCAGAAAAGGAACTTAAGAAGTTGAAAAAGAAAGCTGAAAGGAGAGAAAGATATGAGCGAATTAGGCAAAAATTTAGTAAAGGCGTGGATTGGTGTATCAATAATCCTGAGAAGGCTATTCCGTTAGGTGTAGCAATCGGTGGTGGAGTTACGAAAATTGTGAAGTCTGCAAATCGACATGCGAAACTTAAGGAGGAGCGGGATCTCAAGGATCTGTATATTTACGATCGATCAACTGGATTCTATTGGAGACTTAAGAAGCCATTGACAAGCAAGCAGCAAATGGAGATCAACTTAAGGAAAACCAATGGTGAAAAGTTAGGAGATATTCTCAATAGTATGAGAGTTCTTAACTGAGTTTTTAAAGAGAGGTCTAACAAGGCCTTCTCTTTTTTCTCGCATATTTTTCACGTCTCTTTATGAAAGGAGGTGAATTGTATGGCATATTTAATGACCGTTTATGCAGTTCTTTGTTTAGCTGGATTCGCATTATACAAGATAGTAAATTTTATACTATGGTGTATAGGTGGAACCGAGGATGACGAGGACGAGGAATAGACATATTTAGGTATGGGCAATCTAAGTTATGAAATTACTAAAGATTAGCCCTACAAGGGCTTTTCTTTTTGCCGCATATTTTACATCTCCTTTAATGGAAAAACTGGACTAATTGAAAGGAGGAAATTATGGATAGTATGAACATTGAAAAAGGTGGAATGTGGAGTGCAATAATTAATCCATATATTGAAGGGCAGCTTAAGAAGAAAACCGGTGTTAATGCAGACATCGATTTGGGTATTAAGGCTACCACTGATAAAAATGGAAGGACACATGTACACATCGATCTTGACGGTGATTTATCCGAAGAAGGTTGGAAGCAACTCCTGATATTAATCGGAGTACCAAAGATTGTAACAAAGATATTATAGGAATTCGGGCGCAAGCCCTTTTCCTTTTTCGCATATTTTTCAATTACTATTATGGAAGAAGGAAGCAGCGTAGAGGATTAGATCGAGAGACTAATCGCCCTGAAATGGGAAGCCAAGAGATTTTCTGAAAAATGAAGTGGTGTGATGCGAATGTTGTAGGGGGAGTTCCTACCGCCGCTTGGACACTTCGTCAGTCGTTCAAGCCATTTTTCTTTTGTCCGCATATTTTTCAACTCCTTTAATGGGAAAATAAAGCATATTTTTAAAGGAGGTATTATTATGATAGGAAGCGATTATGTGAATTTTATTGAGAAGAATGCACTTCAAAAATATTTATGTACACAACATGATATCTATATTGGGTTTAAGGTATTGGTGAGTTTAAAAACCGGATGGGATCATATTGAGTATAAAATATGGAATGATGGTACAACTTCAATAACAAAATGTCGTTTCGGTAAATGTGAAAAAACAACCGAAGAAGAAGCTTTAAAACTGAGAGGATTGGCCTAACAAGCCATCCTCTTTTTTTCTCGCATATTTTTCAACGTGTACTATGAAAGGAGGTGAACTTATGAATATTGGCTCAGCATTAGAGGTGTATAAGGCGATAACAACAAAGAAGAGGATTCTTAAAGTGAAAGAAACTACAAGTATTTTGGCGGTTTGTGTAACGATAACAGAAGTGGGTATAAATGATTTTAAGGTACGCGCTGATGATACCGGCACAAAGATCTATCTTACTTGTACAGAGGCACAATGGACGTTACTCAAGGATTTGTTGGATCGGATCAACAGTAATGATATGATGCAGGAGACATTTGAAGAAATGGGTAAACTAATTAGCTAAGAGCGGGGCGCAAGCCCTTCTCTTTTTTCGCATATTTTACATACTGTGTAATGAAAAGTATTGTATTACACAGAAGGAGGTAACACTATGAACATGTATGCACAGGATTTAAAGGTTTGCATGGAGGCAATGGAACTGGCATTTGAGAGGATGCGTTGGGATTATGTTGAGGCTTTCCAGAGAGAAGGGATGGACATCAAAGATATTCCTGATGATCTTCACGATGCTAGCAAAGCTATGCTGAAGGTTAAAGACGCAATGCATAATTGTAACAAGTTATTAAAAGATGTGGAAAAGACAAATGCTAAGAAAAGAAGGGAAAAAGAAAACAGTATTCAATTAGATTTCGATATTTTTGATAAGGATTAGCCCACAAGGGCTTTTCCCTTTGTCGCATTTTTTACAATTACTATTATGGAGAAGATTGGTGTTATTGGTAGCATGCTGACAAAAAATCAGAGGACTGGGTTCGAATCCCAGATCATTCTCTTTTTATTTTTTCAAGAAAGGAGGAGAAACATGAGTACAGGATGGTGGCTTCTAATTATATTTATTGTAGCCTTAATCTCAATGACACTGGCTCTTATTATTGCCAGCAAGCGTATTGACAGAAACTTAAATCAACGGTCTATAGGCACCATTAAGATGGATACTTCTGATCCTGATAGTCCGCCATATTTGTTTGCTGAGTTTGAACCGGATGGATTCGAGACTTTACAGCATAGCGAGTACGTGATCATGAAAGTTGATCTAAAAGGTTATTTGTCGCAGAAATAACAATTCCTTTAATGGAAACTATTATATTTTCAAAGGAGGAAAAGCTATGAAAGACGAAGTCAAGAAATGTTGGAACTCAACAAAGGCGTGGTGCAAGAGACACAAGAAGGCGATACTTATCGTTGGTGGAACGGTAGTGGGTATTGTTATATTTAAGAAAGGCATCGATGCTGGTAGAGGATTGTATCTGACTGATACCGCCCAAAGAACTTCGGACCTAGTGGATTTCTTTGGTCCGGACAACATGGGTGTGTTCGCAGTTAGCGATGAGATTATCAGATCGGTCGACGAAAATATTTTCACAGACCTGGCTCCGGAAATCGAAGGTGGAGTATTGGCAAAGTGCTTGAAGCACGGGTCTATTGAAAGAGTCTACAATCTTGGAGATATGGTCAAGAAGGTAGCAGTGACTATTGATAGTGTATAGGTTTAAGGGAGAAGGCCATTCAAGGTCTTTTCCTTTTTAATTTGAAAGGAGATTATATTTATGAAGATTAGTGAAGTTTCAGAGATGATACTGAAAAAAACCGGCAACACAAATATTAAGATATTTAACGACCATGCTCCGGCTTATGATGCAGCAGTGAAAGCAATTGATGAACTTACTACGAAGACTGGTAATGTTTGGGGTGTTATTTTGGTTGATTACTTCGATAAATGCAACGGAGTTAGCTTTATCCTTGGCGGTTGTGCTGTCGGAGCCTGCGTAAGGTTATATTTTGGCGGCAAGAAACTCATTAATCGTTACAAGGAGATCAAGAAGCGGGGAAAAGAGGAAACGCAGAATTAACAAATCCTTTAATGGAACTATTATATTTTTACACAGAAAGGAGAAGACAATGGAAGGAGAAGAAAAAATAGTAGCTGTGACGGATACTCTAGGTGAGACAGTGATGAGTAAGTTGGAGGGTCTCAAGGGACTCGAACTTGGATCAGAAGAGCATTCCAGAGCAACCGAAGACGTGGCTAAATTAGCCAGGATTTACATGGATGACAGAAAGGCTGTAGAGGACAGACTTGTTAATCTTAATATTAAGCAGGCACAGATAGACGCTGAGCGAGATATTAAGACAGACGAGATTCTCGAACGCAAGTCTAGCAGATGGGTGGATTGGGCTATCAAAGGAGCCGAGATCGTCATTACGGCAGCTGTGACAGTCGGATGCGTGAAGCTGAATAACAAGATATTTAGAGAGACCTGGACAGAGGGACTCCAGTTTGAAAGCGGTAACACTTGGGGTGGTGGCTTAACTAAATCGTTATCCAACAAAGTAACTAATTTTCTTGGAAAGAAAGGATGATAGTTTATTGGGAGAGGCTCATCCAGAGCCTTTTCCTTTTTGCCATATATTTGAAAGGAGAAGAGAGATGACAAGTAATAAATATGCAGTGGTCTATCATGATATTGCAGAAGGCGGTAATTTCTGGTTCAGCCTGATTGATATTGGCAATGATCTTGAAGCCGCCTGTGCAGCTATGTTTAATCATTTCGATGATGAGTACCAGCAAACAAAGAAGCATTGTCTCATGGCTGGAGATGGCATGGAAAATGAGAACGGTCTCATATATTTTGTAGTAGACCTAGAGAACCCACCAAAATGCAAAGTCGATTATGCATGGCTTAGCCGGTATTATATTTTACATAAGGAGGAAAAGCGATAATGATTGAAGTTAATATTTCAAAAGATGAATGCAAGTTCTGTAGTGAGTCATTTACTGGTGATTGCAATGCTAGTTTAATCGAAGATCAGCTTCGCATATTTAATAGCGCGGAGATGTTTCTCGGAGTTGATGTGTTTATCAACGATAACGAGCTCGAATTGTATATTGATGATTCAGTTGGTGATGGAGTTCTAAAAAGGAAGGTGCCTATAAATTACTGTCCTATGTGTGGTAGACCCATTAGTAATGCTGATGTTGCTACCGGAAATTTCCCAAAAGGAGAAGAGAGATGAAGATATTTCAAACGCTTAAGGGTAAGTCACCGACTATCCTTTGTTGTGTTGCTGCGGTTGGTGTAGTGTCGTCTATTATATTTGCGGCAAAGGCTACACCCAAGGCAATTCAAAAACTGGAAAAAGCCCGGGGGGAGAAATCGGAAGAACTTTCTAAAATTGAGGTCTTTAAAATTGCGGCTCCTTGTTATATTCCTGCAGCGGTTATGGGGGTTGTAACTATCGGATGTATATTTAGTGCAAATGCTCTGAATAGGCATAGTCAGGCAATGTTGACGTCTGCGTATGGGCTTCTTAATAGCAGCTATAAAAGATATTCTGACGAGGTTAAAAAGAAGTTTGGAACCGAGGCTCACAACGAGATTCTTCAAAGCATTTCGGCTGAGGAAGCTAAGAAAGTAGATATTTTGAGCTATGACATGTGTTCGTCCAAATGCATGAGCTTCGATGATTCTGATGAAGAGGTGATGCTTTTCTATGACGCCATGTCAAAAAGATATTTCAAATCTACGATCAGTCGAGTTTTGTTGGCGGAGTATCATCTAAATAGGAACTTCTGTCTTGGGGGTGCTCCGGATAAAAACCAGTTCTATGATTTCTTAGGAATCAGTAGGACGGATGACGGCGAGTATGTAGGCTGGGATTATGCTGGAGGGATGTGTTGGATCGATTTTGAGCATATTAGGAACGAAACCGACGATGGTCTCGAGTATTATATTATTAACCCAACATTCTGGCCAGAACCTTGGGAAGTATATCCGACGGAGTGATCCGCATATTTTACAATCGCTTTAATGGAAAGGAGGTAGCGCTATGATTAGCAAAGGAGCAAAGGAGCTTATCTTTATCTCAGCAGGAGTTGTGGTTAGTGCGATAGGAAGCATAATCAGCGATGTTAAGATGAAGAGAGCTGTAGAAGCAGAAGTAAAGAAGCAGCGTGAACTTGAAGACAAAGAAGAAAACGAAAACAAGGAGGAAGCCTAAGGGCTCCTCTTTTTGTTTTGAAAGGAGAAGAGGATGAATCCAAAGCATATTCTTAAGATTGTGTCCGGAGCAATCGTTAAGAAAAGTCCAGAGATATTTATAGGATTAGCCGTTGCTGGAATGGGTGCATCGGTTGTTCTTGCAGTTAAGGAGACACCTAAAGTTCTGAAACTTATTGAAGAAAAAAAGAAGGATCTTGGTGTCGACACTCTGACTAAAAAAGAAACTGTTAAGGTCGCTTGGAAAAATTATATTCCAGCGGCTATTAGTTTTGTTGTATCGACTGGTCTGATGATCACATCGAATCATATTCAGAATCATCGAAACGCGATGTTGACAGCTGCATGTTCAGCGTCAGAGTCAGCTCTTCTGAATTATATTAATAAGACAAAAGAGGTAGTTGGTGAAGAAAAGGAGAAAGAGATCAGATCGGAATCCAGAAAAGATATTTCCAGAGAACGATCAGTGAATGACTATAATGTGTTCAACGCTAATGGTGGGGATGAGCTTTGTATGGACATTGAGACGGGGAGATATTTTAGGTCAGACAGAGAGAGCATACGAGCGGCAGTGAACCAAGTAAATAGCATTATGAACGCTACAGGATCGGTATCGCTGAATACATACTATGATTTTTTAGGAATGGAGCGAACTATCCGAGGTGATGACAAAGGCTGGTGGGCCGAAGGGGCTGACATAAGCAGATATTTTGTAACCGTGGATTTCGAGTGGGGAGAAACTGCCGAAGGTCAACCGGTTCGTTTAGTGGATTTCTGTAACCCACCAAAAGAGCCAACCAAGGACGAACGTAAACAGTACGATATTTACTGGTAATACGCATATTTTACAAGCAATATTATGGAGAGATAAACTTCCATCAAATACAAAAGGAGGATAAAAAAATGGAAGACATGATTAGCAATGTAGCAGAGGTAACTACAGACGTAGCAGAGGAAGTTGTTAACGAGGTTACAACGACACCGGTAGCTAGTGCTGGAAAGAGTAACTTTGGTTCTGGTTTCATTACTGGAGTTCTCTCATGCGTAGCAGTATGGGGGATCAAGAAGCTGTGGAACAAGCACCAGGAAAAGAAGGCGCTTAAGCCGGTCGATGAGCCTGTTGACACAGAAGGCGAAGTAGTTAACGAAGAGGACATTAAGGAAGTCTAAAAGATCTAAAGATATTTTGGAAGTTGATTATGAGGGAGGCCCACATGGGCTTCTCTCTTTTTTCTTTTGAAAGGAGAAGAGAATGCATAGATATTCTTACACTGGACCTGTGTGTGAATTCGGAAGAGTTGTTCAGAATAACTGGAATGGATCAACCACGGCAGTGTCCGAGAAAAAAGCAAGAAGTAATCTGACTTATCAATGGAAGAAGAATAACAATCGGCTTCCAGCAACGGTCATTACGCTTCCTGGAAAAATAGTAATGGAGGATTAGCATGAGCGATATTAATCTCAATGATTACAAATCAAACTCTGATGCATCTAAGGCTGAAGTTAAAGAGGAGCATAAGGTTGAACCCGTTATATCTGGTGGGTCAAGACTTGCTAAGAAAGGACCTGTGAAGAGGATCTTCGGAAAGATATTTGGCGACTATGATCCGAGTTCCAGATCAATATTTACTGGGGTTGTGATTCCTCAACTGAAGAAGATGCTTGACGATAGTTTTCATGCTTTCTTATTTCCTAACGGTGGTAACAACGATAGGAGAACAGATCGCATGTCTCGTATATCGTATCGCAGTTATTACGACAACAGGGAAGACTTCCCGAGAGAAACTTCGAAGCCTCTCCCTGCGGGTGTGATGGATTACGACGATGTTATATTTGAAACCCGAGGAAAAGCTGAGCGTGTGCTTGAGGGCATGCATGAGCACCTTGCCAGATATCGCGTGGTGAGTGTGGCTGATTTTTATGACATGTCAGAGATCGACGATTGCAGTTACACGACAAATAGGTATGGGTGGACGGATCTGAGATCTGCGAGAGTAGTGCCGTATGGTCGGGAATACAAGATCCGACTTCCGAAGGCAATGCCAATAGATTAGGAGGATATTTATGGCTGATATGGTAAATCATCCGCCTCATTATATTTCTGAGACGGGTCTTGAGGTTATCGATGTTATTGAGGCTTTTACGTTTGATCTTAAGGGTGTTGAGGCAACGGATACAGGTAACATCATAAAGTATATTTGCAGATGGAATAATAAGAATGGGCTTCAGGATCTGAAGAAGGCCCAGTGGTATTTGAACCATTTAATTAATCATATTGAAGAAAAGGAGAGGAATCAATGAAGTTTTCAAGCTTATTCAATGTTGTAAAAATGAAGGCTATTAAGTTTAGCCCTGAGATATTTGTAGGCGCTGGTTGTGTAGGTCTTGTGACTGCGGGTGTTATGGCTTGCAAGAAGACCCTTAAGATCGCAGAGATCAAGGAGAGGAAGAAAGATATTCTCGATCAGATCGACGAGATGGAGAAGAACTGTTTGGCCGATGAGAATATTGAGTATACGTCTGAGGATGCCGCTAATGATCGTAGGATCGTAAAGGTTAAGACCGCTCTGGATTACGTAAAATTATATTCTGTACCGGTTGGTATTGCAATCGTGTCGATCGGAAGCATCGTATGGGGTCATAAGATCCTTCGTAAGCGGAATGGGGCTCTGATAGCCGCATATACGGCGATAGATCAGAGTTTCAAAGAATATCGTAAGCGCGTAACTGAGCGCTTCGGAACCGATATAGACAAGCAGCTCCGATATGGAACTGAGGCTGTAGAGGAAAAGCAGAAAGTCAAGGACGAAGACGGTAAAACCAAAACGGTAACCACACACAAAGATATTCTGAATGGTGAACTAGGGTATTCGGATTACGCAGTTATTTACCAGGAGGGATGTAATGGATGGTCTGAAGATCCCGAAGACAGCAAGATATTTCTCGGTCGTCTTGAGAAGGTGTTTACCGGAAAGCTGAGAAGGAACGGATATTTGTTCCTCAACGAGGTTTATGACGCTCTCGGTATTAAGAAGACAAAAGCTGGACAGATAGTAGGCTGGGTTTACAGACCAGATGATCCTACAAGGGATAATTACGTAAGCTTTAAGATATTTGACGTTCATAGTGCAGCGGCTGGAAGATTCGTAAACGGATACGAGCCGAATGTTATTCTCGATCCTAATGTGGATGGTCCGATCATAGATCTTATTTAAGAGGAATTAGAACTGACGCTCTAACAATCATAGGAAGGGATAAGGAGTGATGGATGATTCAATCAGCAAACAGATGGAAAATAGATTTGTCATAATTCATTGTCCTTATACAGGAAGAATTTATATCTACACCAAAACAATCGTTAACGGCAAGATTTGTGTTGATATGGTAAGGGTTGATTAGGAAAAAGGAGGATAAGGAATGACAGTAGCAGAATTGATTAAAAAATTAGAGAGTATGCCACAGAATGTTCCTGTATATGCAGAGGGAGAATTGGCAAATAAGGTTATTATGGAAAACTGTCAAGGAAATATATATGTGCGAATATTCAAGGGGTGGGAAAAGGTTGATATTACAAATGATGTCACAGCTAGCTCTGTTCATGATAAGAGGGAACCTGTTGCTGATATTCTTAAGTCGGGGTTCACTAAAGTCAGTCATGAATTGGACTGTATCGTGAAAGAGCTTCACGCTCTAAACAAGAAGAAGTAGGAGGTGGGAGATGATACTTGATGCGGTTATTATTGCACTTGCCCTTTCGCGTGGTGCATATTCTTCTTGTATTGTTCAAGAGACTACAACAGAACCTTCAACAGAAATAGTTGAAGAGTCTACTGGAGAAATTGATATTAACGGATATGGTTGGGTGCAGTTGCAGTATGACGAAACCTACCATATTACAGATAACCATTTAACAAAATCCAACGGATCTATAATAATATTTGGCCATCGGGAAACCTGGTATAGTACAAACGAGCCTGGTCAAACTGTTACAGCAAAGGATATTCCCGGAAAGCATGTTGCTGAGGACGGAACTATTAGGGACGAGGACGGTTATATTTGTGTGGCATCTTCTGATCTCAGCTTTTATAGCATCGTCATGACAAGTGTTGGCCCGGGGAAGGTTTATGACTGCGGATGTAGTCATGGAATCATAGACGTTTATACGACGTGGTAAGGAGGAAGATATTTAATGAGTGAAAAAGAAAAGATCAATCAGCTTAAAAACCTGATAGACGAGTACGAGAACCACGACAAGATATTTGAAGCCGGGGTTCTAAGAGGTTTATTCTATGCAGTTACCCTGTTGGAAAGCGGGAAGGCATTTGCCGATAAGAAAGTTGATATGAAAAAGCCCTAGGAGGATATTTGCATGGACGATAAGTGGGAAATTAGAGCGAAATTCGAGGCCATATTGCTGTTAGTAGCTCTGATGTTTGCATTTGTATATTTTGGCCTCATGTGTGAGTATGAAGACCTCACAGGTAGAAACAACGTAGAGATTGTAAAGGAGGAAATCCGATGAGTAAATTATATTTTCTAGCAGGTCTTGTCGTTGGCGCGGCAGCGGGATCTGTTGTTTCTTGGAAACTCATGAAGGATCGGTATAGCAAAATTGCTGATGCGGAAATTGAATCGGTCAAAGAGGAGTTTGCCAAGGAGAGAAAGATATTCTTGGAAGAAAAGGAAACCGAGATTAAAGCCAAAGTGGCTACAGAAAAGCCTGACATATTAGATTATGCCAAGGTTGTAAAAAGTGAGGGGTATACCAAATACAGGAAAACCGAAGAATCCACTGATCTTGACAGCAAAGAACCGTATATTATTAGTTCTCTGATGTTTGGAGAGCTAGAGGATTACGAATGCGTCACCCTCAAGTATTATATTGAGGATGGGATCTTGACCGATGATGACGATGAGATGGTTGACGACCCGGCTACATCTATTCCCGTTGGTGGGATAGACGATGAGTTTAAGCGACATCCGGATGATGGAGACGTGGTTTACACCAGAAATGATATTCTTAAGATTGACTACGAGATCATCATGGTTGTTGGGTCTTATGACGACGTTCTGGCTGAGAAGCCATATCTTAACAGCGCAAGGTTAACGGATGAATAGAATCGATATGCGAGAGGACTACTTTAAGTGGATGTGTAGTCTTGTCGGTAATGATTTAAATGGTATATCTTACAAAAAGTTATTGAGGTATTTGTTTGATACTGATTTCAATTATGTTCTAGACCGGGATGAGAATCGTGCCATTGACGGTTGCGACTTGCGATACCGATATGGATATTTTTATGATATTCCGATGGAAGTAATCGGTGATTACATTAATGATCGAAGGTGTAGCATTCTCGAGATGATGGTGGCTTTATGCAATAGAATTGAAGAAAATCTCATGTCTGATTCCGACTACGGTGATCGAACCGGTAAGTGGTTTTGGGAAATGATACGAAATCTTGGATTGAGCAGGTATGATGACACAAGATTTGATCTTACGGCTGTATCTAGGATCATTGATATTTTCCTGCATAGAGAGTATGAGCCTGATGGTACCGGAGGATTAATCAGGATACCCAATTGTGATCGTGATTTAAGAAAAGTTGAAATTTGGTATCAAGTGAATTGGTATTTAACTGAATATTATTAGAAAGGAGAAGAGAATGGATAGGATTGTATGTATGTTATTGCAGCAGCAGAAGAGAACTAATTTAATACTGATTGGTGGATTTATATATTTGCTGTATACAAATAGCAAGCTTAATAAAAGGGTAGAGGAGCTCGAATTGAATCGGAGGTAATTTAAGATGTTAGACTTTTTTAGAATTTCCACGCGCCCATCAAAACGCGGTGTAATAGAAATCTATCCAAAGTTTATTGTCGAAAAAAGCTCTGATTTGATGATTCGAGGTGGGGACTTTTACGCAGTATGGATTGACGAGAAGAAACTCTGGTCAACGGATGAAATGGATGCTCTTCGGCTAATAGATCACGAGCTTGATATTTTTGCTGAAGAGAACAGAGACAAAATTGATGGATCTATAAGGATTCTTCATATGTGGGACGCTGAGTCTGGGATGATTGACAAATGGCATAAGTATTGTCGTTTTCAACTTCCGGACTCTTTTCATATGCTGGATGAGAAAATTATATTTTCCAACTACGAAACCACGAAGAAGGATTACGCTTCCAAAAAGCTACCTTATCCATTAGAGTCTGGTGAATGTCCATCGTACGACAAAATCATCTCAACATTATATTCTGAGGAAGAGCGACTCAAGATCGAGTGGGCTATTGGCGCAATCATATCTGGGGACTCAAAAAAGCTTCAGAAATTTGCGGTGTTGTATGGTGAAGCAGGAACCGGTAAGTCTACCATACTGAATATTATTCAGAAGTTATTTGACGGATATTATTCAGCATTCGATGCAAAGAGTCTTGGATCGTCTAATAATTCTTTTGCACTTGAGGCGTTTAAAAGTAATCCACTTGTAGCGATACAGCATGATGGTGATCTATCCAGAATCGAGGATAACACGAGATTGAATAGCCTTGTGTCTCACGAACTTATGACCGTTAACGAGAAATTTAAATCTACATATTCTAATAGGTTTAATTGCTTCCTGTTTATGGGAACAAATAAGCCTGTAAAGATAACAGATGCTAAATCTGGATTGTTAAGACGTTTGATTGATATTTCTCCGTCCGGTAATAAGCTCCCAACCAGAGAGTATAACGCTCTTGTAAAACGGGTAGATTTTGAACTGGGCTCAATAGCTCAGCATTGCCTGGATGTATATTTGAACAACAAGGATGCATTCGATAGTTATATTCCCACAGCTATGCTCGGAGCATCAAATGACTTCTATAACTTCGTAGAGGATTCATATTTTGTATTCAAAAAGCAGAACGGCATTAGTCTAAAATCCGCCTGGGAGATGTATAAGACATATTGTGATGATGCTAAGGTTTTATATCCTTTTAGTCAGCGTGTATTTAAGGAAGAGATGAAAAATTATTTCGAGGAGTATAGGGATCGGTATACGGATGATGACGGAAACAGGATTCGCAGTTATTTTTACGGATTCAAAGAAGACAAATTCTCGTATAAGAAGATCAAGGCTAAAAAGGAAGAAACCAAGCCTGCTCCGTACTCGATTATATTTGATTCTCAGAAATCTGAGTTTGATGCGGTATGCAGTGAGTGTCCTGCGCAGTATGCGAACGAGGAGGGAATTCCCACAAAGAAGTGGTTGAATGTAAAAACCAAGTTGTCTGATATTGATACGTCTAAGGTTCATTATGTACGAGTTCCTGAGAACCACATAGTCATAGACTTTGATATTCCGGATGAAACTGGTAATAAGTCGTTTGAAAGGAATCTCAAAGAGGCTAACAAATGGCCACCTACATATTCTGAACTGAGTAAGTCTGGAGCCGGAATACATCTACATTATATTTATACAGGTGATGTAGAGAGGCTTCAACGGATTTATGATGACCATATCGAGATCAAGGTATTCACTGGCAACTCATCTTTGAGGAGAAAGTTGACTAAATGCAACAACATGCCGATTGCTACATTGAGTTCCGGATTACCATTGAAAGGAGAAGAGAAGAAAATGGTAAGCCAGGAAACAATTAAAAGCGAGAAAGGTTTAAGAAACTTGTTGACTAGAGCTCTGAACAAGGAGATTCATGAGAATACTAAACCGAGTGTGGATTTTATTGTGAAGGTTCTTGATGATGCGTATAACAGCGGTCTTAAGTATGATGTGACCGACATGAAGGGTAGCATTATATTATTCGCAGCCAGTAGTACGCACAAGCCCGACGTTTGTCTAAAGTTGGTTGATGAGATGAAGTTTCGTTCAGATGACCCGTCAGATCCAGTTGATAGCGAGAAAAAGAAGATTGCGTTCTATGACATAGAGATATTTCCGAATCTGTGTTTAGTATGCTATAAATTCCCGGGGGAGAAAAACAAGGTTGTGAGATTATTCAATCCGACTCCCAATGATATTGAGAACCTTCTCAAGTATCGCTTGATAGGGTTTAACTGTCGTAGGTACGATAATCATATTTTGTACGCCATCTTGATGGGCTACACAAATGAGCAGCTGTATAAATTGTCTATGCGGATCATTAATAACGATAAGAACGCGTTATTCAGAGAAGCATACAACCTCTCATACACTGATATTTATGACTTTGCATCAGCAGGTAATAAAAAGAGTCTGAAGAAATTGGAAATTGAAATGGGTATCCATCATCAGGAGCTTGGTATACCATTTGATCAGCCAGCACCTGAAGGAATGTGGAATCTCGTTGGTGATTATTGTGAAAACGACGTTATAGCCACCGAAGCCGCTTTTGAATATTTGAAAGCTGACTGGACTGCTAGACAGATTCTGGCAGATCTCGCTGGTATGACGGTTAATGACACAACCAACTCACTGACCCAGAGAATTATATTTGGATTAGAGAGAAACCCGCAAACCCAATTCCATTACCGAAACTTAGCCCTTCCTGTAACTGATATTTCAGACTCAATGATGGAGTTCTTGAATGATGCATGTCCGGAGATGATGTCGAAACCGTTTATTGCGTATGATGGCGGTGAAAGCATCCTTCCATATTTTCCTGGGTATGTTAAGGAATTTGGTAAATCCACGTATCGTGGCGAAGAGGTTGGAGAGGGAGGTTATGTCTATGCAGAACCTGGCATGTACGGCAACATAGCTCTTCTTGATATTGTATCGATGCATCCCCACAGCGCGATAGCTGAAATGTTATTTGGTGTAAAATTCACTCAGGCTTTTCGTGATATTGTCGAGGGAAGAGTTAGTATCAAACACGAAGCATGGGGTGATCTCAATGATATTCTAGACGGCAAATTAACGCCATACATCCAAAAAGTGATAAATGGTGAAATGAAGTCAAAAGACCTCGCAAATGCCCTTAAAACGGCTATAAACAGCGTATACGGCCTTACCTCAGCGACATTCGCTAATCCGTTCAAGGATCCGCGTAATATTGATAATATTGTCGCTAAGCGTGGGGCTTTATTTATGGTTGATCTCAAGCACGAGGTTCAGAAGCGAGGCTTCACTGTAGCTCATATTAAGACAGATTCCATAAAGATTCCAGACGCAACTCCGGAGATAATCCAGTTCGTCATGGACTTCGGTAAAATGTATGGATATACTTTCGAGCACGAAGCAACGTACGAACGTATGTGTCTTGTGAATGATGCTGTTTATATTGCTAAAGATGCAAAGGACGGTCATTGGACAGCCACAGGCAAGCAGTTCCAGGTACCTTATGTATTCAAAACCTTATTTTCCAAAGAACCGATCGAGTTTGATGATCTTTGTGAAACTAAGTCAGTTACATCGTCTTTATATTTAGACATGAATGAGGGTCTTCCTGATGTCACGGCTAACGAAAAGACGCTTGATAAGCTGGAACACGATTACAAAAAGGGACTGATATCTGATACGACGTTCGAAGAATTGGCGTCACAAGTGGTTCCTGAAATTGAAAAGGGGCACGACTACAAATTCATTGGACGTGTTGGAAGATTCTGTCCTGTAAAGCCCGGAACAGGTGGTGGTTTGCTCATGCGATACAATCCGACAACCGGACATTATGGAGCTGCACCTGACACAAAGGGATATCGTTGGAGAGAATCAGAGTCTATTAAGATTCTGAAGAAGGAAGATGATATTGATAGAAACTATTACATTTCATTAGTTAATGACGCGATAGAGACAATCATCGCATATGGCGATTACGATTGGTTTGTGTCTGACGATCCATATATTAGACCAAACTATATTGATGGTAAACCAGTTTATAATAATAAATATTAAAGGAGATTAAAATTATGGCATATAGAAAAGTTAAATTCAGTGAGCTTAGTGAAGATGATATGGTCCCTGATATTGAGGTAGAGCACGCTAAGATAGCGCTCAAAAATTTCTCCGGTAATCGTTTTAATCCGGGTGGAGAGCGTTCATTCAGATTTGTTATTGAAGATCCTGAAATGGCCGATCAGTTAGCTCAGGACGGTTGGAATGTTAAGATCAAGGCATCAGATGAAGGTGAGCCTTATATGTATCTGCCGGTAGCTCTTGGATATAAGGTTGAGGGTCGTAAATCCAAGGTATATATGGATGAGAATGGTAGGAGAACGGAACTCAAAGAGGATTCAGTTCATCTGCTTGATGACGTGTTTATTGAAAATGCGAACTTGCTGATCCATCCTGGATATTCCATTGACGACATAACCGGAAAGGTCCATATTAAGGCATGGCTCGGTATTATGTATGCGTTCGTAAGCTCTAGGGATCGTGATCCGTGGGCTGATAATTACGTGGATGAGGAGAGACCTTTCTAATCATTGATATTCACAGCCCCTGTCAATTGTGATGGGGGCTTTTGCTTTATATTATGAAAAGGAGAAGAAAATGGATAAGATTGCAGAATTGGAGAGAAGATTAACACTTCTGGAGAATATGATAAACCTGATGTTAAAGGATAAGGGCTCTGGTGGATATTCTGAGCGCAATAGTAAGTCCAGGTATCAGAAGTATGTTGTTACTGTTGAGAATGAGGAGATTATTAACTGCGTGGTGCTTGATATTGAGAACCAGATGTCTAGCCCTGAGGACGTTCTTCTTGATATTCATCCTAACGTTACATACATGAAGTTTGCTAATAATAGCAACTACGAAGTCGTTGTAATAACGTCTGAATTCTATAGCAGATGGAAATACAGTCATCGTAATTTCTACACCGTTAAGTATGATCGACTTGTTGAAGAATTAAAGAAGGGTGGTGTAATTAATGGATGAGTTAGAGAAGAGGATTGATATTCTTGAGGGGCAATTAGCCGACCTGTGCAAGTATGTTATTAAGATTCAGAACACAATCGGGATGCTGGAAGAAGCTGTTCTTACTCTGCAAGAGGTCACTATTACAAAAATGAGGAGTGATGTAAATGATAAATCGTAATGACTTTGATAAGCAGCGGTTTTATATTTGTAGTCCTATGAAGAATGTAGGCTGCAATGGAAGATTCAAACCGCATTGTGGTATCCAGTGTTTTTGTACCACTAGGCCTCAGAACGCTGTCGATCCTGAGCACCCTCTTACGTATGAACAGTATTATCGAGAGGCCGGTAAGCGAGCTCTTCAGCTTGATAATCTGTTTAAGAACAATAAGGATTAGGAGGTGTTTATATTTAATGGGCAACCTTAATCTACGTGATTACCAGATTGAAGCCATATCCAAAATGAAGAACGGTTGTATTCTTTGTGGTGGTGTTGGCAGCGGGAAGTCAAGAACCAGTCTTGGATATTATTACGTCCGTAATGGTGGTAACCTTGACTCTGGATGTAGGATGGATAGCCCAAAAGACCTTTATATTATCACGACCGCTAGGAAGCGGGACACTTTGGAATGGGAGAGTGAATTACCTTTATATTTACTCTCCACAGATCCAAAGTCACCACCTTATTTTAACAAGGTTGTAATTGACTCCTGGAACAATATTAAGAAGTACGTTGGTGTTAAGGACGCCTTCTTTATATTTGATGAGCAGCGGGTAGTAGGCAGAGGGGTTTGGGTTAAATCCTTCTTGAAGATTACCAAATCCAACGAATGGATATTGCTATCCGCTACTCCGGGAGACACTTGGAGTGACTATATTCCGGTCTTTGTGGCTAATGGATTCTACAAAAACAGAACTCAGTTTATTGATGAGCACGTAATTTACAAGCCATTTTCTTCTTTCCCTATAATCAGCGGATACAAGAATACCGGAAGGCTTATTAGGCTTCGTAACAACGTTCTTGTGGATATGGACTTTGATAGACAAACAATTTCGCATCATGAAGACGTTTGGGTGAACTATGACATTTTCCAGTATAAAGACATCATTCGTAATCGATGGAATGAGTGGAAAGAGAAGCCAATTGACAACGCTAGCGAATTCTGTTTGTGCCTTCGGAGATGTGTTAACTCATCTACTAGTCGACAGATTGCGGTTCTTGAAATCTTTGAGAAACATCCTAAGGTGATAATCTTTTACAATTACGACTATGAGCTTGATATTCTTAAGAACTTGGCTTATGGACCAAATGTGGAAGTGGCTGAGTGGAATGGACACCAGCATCAGGAGATTCCTAAATCTAAGTCTTGGGTGTATTTGGTTCAGTATAATGCGGGTGCTGAGGGATGGAATTGTGTCTCTACAGACACCTTGATATTCTACTCGTCAAACTATTCGTACAGAATTATGGAACAGTCGTCTGGACGGATTGACAGGATGAATACACCCTTCAAAGACTTATATTATTACCACCTTAAGAGTAGAAGTTCGATCGATTTAGCCATTGAAAAGGCACTAAAACGCAAGAAAAAGTTCAATGAAACGGGTTTTGCAGGGCCAAAATTTGGCTAATTTTCTGCCCACTTTTGGTCAAAAAATGTGGGTTCTGCCCACTTTTATTTGGGTTTTTGATTTTTTCGGAAGTTTGAAATTGCAAAAAAGCCCACTTTTTCCGGGTTTTTGCCCACTTTTAAAAACAAAAGTGGCCACGAAAAAAAGGCTCAAAAAGCACGTATTTCCGTGGTTTTTTGAGGTTTGGCTTGTCAAAAAGCCCACTTTCCCACTTTTTTTCTTAATTAATTGTGAGAAAAAAAATCATTAAATTATAATAAATACGAAAAAAAAGTGGGCATTTGACCACAAGCCCAAAAAACGGCAAAAATTGATATTTTTAGGCATTCGCAGAAATTACATGTCCTTTTATGAGAGAAGAGGAATAAAGGCCCCATTTTCCGGGACCTTCAAATCCTCTCCTTTTTAGTTTGTCCAAAGGAGAAGAGATATGGGTAAACGAGAAAACAAATTTCAGGCAGATCTGATCAAGGAACTGAAACTGATATTCAAGGACGCGATCATAACGAAGCTTGACGCACAATACAAACAGGGTATTCCTGATTTATTGATATTGTGGAAAGACAGGTGGGCTACGTTAGAATGTAAGCGAAGTGCGAATGCCTCCAGAAGACCTAACCAGAAATATTACGTTGATCGAATGAACGAGATGTCATTCTCAAGGTTTATATTTCCAGAAAACAAAGAGGAGGTTTTAGATGAACTTCAACAAGCATTCAAATCTGAGAGGAACTCACGCAACGTTCGGCGCAAGTCAAAGCGCGTGGCTTAGGTATGATATTCCTAAGATGGTTGAAAAGATTCACTCGTCTTATAGAGTTGTTCTCGGAACAGAGATTCATGAGTTCGCTGCATCACAGATCATACTGTGTCACAAGCTTGGATCTATTAAGACCGTTAGAGAGAATCTTGAAACCTATTTATATTTCAAATACCAGACAGACGATGGTGATGGTATTAAAGAGTATGGTAAACGCCTGATTGATGAGATTGGATATTTGCCGAAAGAAGTGTTCGAGACTGTTAGAACTTACATCAATGACGGGATTGCATTTAAGATGACTCCTGAGCAGCCATTGGTGTACAGTTTATATTTCTACGGTACAACAGATTGCATTTCGTTTAGGAATAATGTTTTAAGAATTCATGATCTTAAGACCGGCAGTATTCCGGCACACATTGAGCAGTTAGAAATCTATGCTGCTCTTTTTTGTTTGGAATACAACATCAAGCCTGCTGATATTTCTATAGAACTCTGCATCTACCAGAATGACGAGATTCTGCATCATGAACCTGGAACTGACGATATTGTTCCAATCATGGATCTGATTGTATCTCGAGATAAGGAACTTAGCAAAATCTACGGAGGAGTTTAGGCATGAATACTCGTGATGATATTCTAATGCATTATGGAATGCCTAGACGATCTGGGCGTTACCCTTGGGGTTCAGGTGATAATCCCTATCAGCACACAGATGATTTTCTTAGTCGTGTTGATGAACTAAAGAGACAAGGATTTACGTATACGGATCCTGAAACAGGAAAACACTATAAAGGCGATTTAGCAATTGCTAAGTCTATGGGGATGAACTCAACTGAATTTAGAGCTCGATATTCAGTTGCAACAAACGAAAGAAGACAGCTTTTATATGATCGTGCTAAAGCCCTTAAAGAAGACGGCAAAAATCCAACAGAGATTGCAAGAATCATGGGACTTCCTGGTGAGTCATCGGTTAGATCTCTTTTAAATAGCAATTCTGTCGGTAGAATGACTGAAGCTCAGAAGACCGCAGAGCAAATCAAGAAGATGATCGATGAACACGGTATGGTGGATGTGGGAAAAGGTCAGTCTTATAATTTGGGTGTTTCCGATACACGACTAACTGAAGCTCTTTATATTCTCCAGGCCCAAGGATACCCAATCTATGGAGCAGGTATTCCTCAGGTTACGAATCCTGGAAAGCAAACTAATATGAAGGTTATTTGTCCTCCAGGAACAGAGCATAAAGAAATATATCAGTTTGATAAGATCTACAATCCAAGCGACGATCTTGTATCCCATGATGATGGAGTTACTTTCGATCCAAAGTATGTATATCCTAAAAGCATGGATTCTAGTCGTCTTAAGATTCGTTACGCTGAAGATGGTGGAATTGATAAAGATGGAGTCATAGAACTTAGGCGAGGTGTCGATGATCTTGATTTAGGTGGTAGTTTATATTCTCAGGTTCGAATAATGGTTGATAATAGTCATTATTTGAAGGGAATGGCTGTGTATGGAGACAACATGCCTGATGGGGTTGATGTGATATTTAACACAAACAAACCTAAAGGTACTCCGGCACTTGGTCCAAAAGACAACACCGTACTGAAGCCAATAAAGAATGATCCCGACAATCCGTTTGGCTCCCTTATCAAAGAAGGTATCAATGACCCTGATATTCCTGATAGCAAGATTGGTGGTCAGAGCTACTACTATGACAAGGATGGTAAGAAGCAGCTTTCATTGATAAATAAGAGAGCCGATGAAGGTGATTGGGATCAATGGTCTAAAAAGCTACCATCACAGTTCCTTTCCAAACAGCCGATCAAATTGATAAATCAGCAGCTTGGTTTAGAGGTGGCTTCTAAGAAAGATGAGTTGGCTGATATTCTCGCAGTCAATAATCCGGTAATAAGGAACACACTTCTCAAATCCTATAGCGACGATTGTGATTCAGCAGCAGTGCATCTGCAAGCAGCAGCGCTTCCGAGACAAAGGTATCAAGTGATATTACCTTTGACGTCCATAAGTGATAACGAGGTCTATGCACCGAACTATAATAATGGTGAAAAGGTAGCTCTTGTTCGATATCCTCATGGTGGAACATTTGAAATCCCAATTCTTAAGGTCAACAATAAAAATGAAGAAGGTGGACGAGTTCTTGGTAAAACTCCAAAAGACGCAGTAGGCATTAGCAAGAATGTGGCGGATCGTCTTTCTGGGGCTGATTTTGATGGAGATACTGTAATGGTTATCCCAATCAAGAATTCCAAGATCACATCAACGCCCCCGCTTGCTGGACTTAAGGGATTCGATCCAAAACTCGAGTATGCTGGTGTTCCTGGTAAATTTAAACCGATGAAGGACACACAGAAGCAGATGGGGGTTGTATCAAACCTTATTACTGATATGACCATAAAAGGTGCCCCTATTGAGGATATTGAAAAAGCAGTAAGGCACTCGATGGTTGTTATTGATGCTGAAAAACATGGACTTGATTGGAAGAGAAGTGAAAAAGACAACAGTATCGCGTTATTAAAGAAGAATTGGCAAGGACATACTGGCGATGATGGCAAATATCATGAAGGTGCCTCTACACTGATATCTATGGCTAAGAGTCAAGCATCAGTTCCAAAAAGAAGAGGTAACCCTGATATTGATGAGAAGACTGGTAATCTCATATGGAAAAACGCATACGACAAAGATTTATATTACGTTGATAAAAAAGGCAATGTTAACATGCGCAAGCAGATCAGTACTAAGATGGCTGAAACAAAGGATGCTCGCACACTGATATCTGATGTACGATCTCCTGTTGAGGTTTCTTATGCTAACTTTGCCAATGAGATGAAAGGTCTTGCCAATAAGGCTCGTTTGGAAATTGTTCATTCTGAAAAGCATTCCTATAATGCAGATGCTGCCAAAAAATATAAAAAAGAAGTTGATAGGCTTGACGCTGCGCTTAGTGAAGCAGAAAAGAATGCTCCGAAAGAAAGACAAGCTCAGCTTATAGCTAACTCTGTTGTGGCTACGAAGAAGAAAGAAAATCCAGGAGCTACAAAAGAGCAAGTTAAAAAATGGGGACAACAGGCGTTGGTATCTGCAAGAGCCAGAGTGGGGGCTAAGCGTACAACTGTTGATATTTCAGATAAGGAATTGGAGGCTATTCAAGCTGGGGCGGTTAGTGCTAATAAACTTAAAAAGATAGTGAATCATACTGATATTGATAAGCTGAAAGAATTATTTACCCCTAGGGATTATAAAAACACAGTATCACCTGCAAAGCAAGCGAGAATGAAGTCCATGAAGAATTCTGGGTATACTACATCTGAGATTGCTAAGACTTTGGGTGTTTCTACAGCAACAATAAACAAGTATTTGTAATCACCCCCCCTGCAGTCAAAAATTGACCCCCTATTGTTTGAATATTTTAAAACATGGTAGGGTTTGTTTCTGTACTACCCCCCATGACAAAATTTGAACCCCATTATCAAGGAATGTTAAACAACAGTAATCAAAGTTTTACAAAATAGTGCAATTAAGTAAATACGGGTCTTAGCATGCTCATTAGACCCCCCTCCCCGGATGCTGGTCATTAAAACTATAGGATTCTATAAGTATTTTAACTACTTTTTAATGGAGACTCATTAAACAACTCATACCCACGTAGTTTCACCAAAACAATCCCTTTGCCTAATAGCAGACACATGTAACCCCGCCTTTTCGAGTCACAAAAACCCTTATAAGAATAATAAACCCATTTTTTTGCGCTCATGTGTCTGCTGTTACTTTAAAACAATACTATGAGAAAGGAGAAGGTTTATCATGATTCCGGAATACAGGTTGACGACATATGACAATCCGTTTGATCCTTTCGAACAATTTGATAGATGGTTCATGTTTGATCTTGAACATGGTTACAACACTTGTGGTTACTTAGCTAGAATCGCTGAAACTTCATCATCAATGTCTGATGACGAAGAGAATGAAGAGATTAAACGAGCGATTGATGAAATCATTAAGTATGACTATGCAAACATGTACCGTAGGGTAGAGAGAGGAAAGTTTACCCCTCCTTCACAGGAAGAGATACAAAAACAAAGAGATCAAATGTTAGTTTCATAACAATTCAATTGAAACATTACAGATTACAATTGTGTTTTGTTCTAAACTTCTTTAGATTTGCTAAACTTTTTGTAATCTATGCTCATCTGATCTTAATAAACATCCCACCCGTACTAAAGTACGTCATTCATTTACATCAAAGTTGATTATTTGTTTGACTTTGATTGAAGAATCTCATTAGTTTTATAAAATGTGTACGCCCCCTACCCATATATCATTGAGTACATAGGGGGGAGGTCTAAAAAATACACCCCCCACCCGCAT
>JAEIGA010000514.1_pt1 | contig 57387 bp, 48 predicted proteins | sample 9270691 | NCBI WGS metagenome assembly JAEIGA01 (sample SAMN17057246, study PRJNA624740) | gut metagenome | biome: biome; isolation source: fecal sample | host: Bos grunniens | place: China: Xizang | collected 2019 | reverse complement strand
GGGGTGGTAAGTTGCAGTTCTACAACTCAGTTGTAGGTGGTGCTATCGACACTCGCTTTATGCCAGCTATCTTGAAGGGTATTATGGAGAAGATGGATGAGGGTCCATTGACAGGTTCTTACGCTCGTGATATCCGCGTAGTTGTTTACTACGGTAAGATGCACCCAGTAGATTCAAATGAGCTCTCATTTAAGCTCGCAGGCCGTAACGCATTCAAGGATGCCTTCCGCCAGGCAGGTCCAAAGATTATGGAGCCTATCTATAGCGTAGAGGTACTCACTCCAAGCGAGTATATGGGTGCTGTGATGAGCGACTTGCAGAACCGTCGTGCTATGATTATGGGTATGGAGTCTGATAAGGGCTTCGACCGCCTCAATGCACGTGTGCCACTCGCAGAGCTCTACCGTTACTCAACATCATTGTCATCACTCACCTCTGGTGCAGCAACCTACACTATGCACTTCGAGTCTTACGAGCAGGTGCCAGCTGATGTTCAGGATAAGTTGTTGAAGGCTTACACTGATACTGACGAAGAGTAATAATTTCTTGTGATAAGGGGCAATTCTTGGCCTCTCACTCAATAGCCCGAATGGGACGTACACCAAGTACTACCCGTCCGGGCTATTTTCATATCGAGTCCAAGCCTCACCCCTTCTGACAAGAAATTCCCTCTCGCTACCCATCGACGGCATTTTTGCCGTGCGGCAAATTGTACTATGTTTGCTGATATTTTGTGCTGAGAAATGGTGTTTTGTAAGAAAAATTGTATATCTTTGTAATAGCAAAAGCTACTAATATTGAGCGTTTTAAATACAAATTTATAACTCCAATTCGCGTAACTCGCTGAGGGGGGGGGGATTTAGGTCCCCTCCCCCTCAGTCGGCATTTGGAGATATTAGTTTGATACATAGCAATTTTTACTTAATAATTTTTAAACCATTTTTTATGAAAAAGATTTTAGCTTTATTGGCGTTGGTACTCGGCGTGGTATCTTGCCAGACAGAGCCTGAGGGTCTTGACGTAAACGTTGGTGGCGAGGTTGAGACCACTATTTGCGTCACTATCCCTGAGACTGAGACCCGTGCGGGTGGTAACAACAGTGCAGAGGGCATTTTCAGCAATGATCTTCTCACTGCTGAGGGTAACAACTTGACAATGCGTTACATCTTGCAGATTTTCGACGCTAACGAGCGTCCATCTGATGCGGTTTATGTTGCGTATAGCGACAATAAAGAAGTGTCGTTTGATGTTCGTCTTGTTCCTGGCCGTCACTACTCATTCGTAGTTTGGGCTGATGTTGTAAAGGAGCAGGGTAAGGTCAACGGTGTCTATTCTGCTGCTGACGACATTCACTACAAGACCAACAACGGTGAGAACGGTACTATCAACCTTAGAAAGATTACTCTCAACGATACTTCTTGGGTGGCTATGGATGAGACTCGTGATGCATTTACAGGCGTTTACAACACTGCTGTAGAGGAAGATAAGACTCCTTATGTTGGTTCAAAGAGTATCAACGTAGTCTTGAAGCGTCCTTTCGCTAAGTTGCGTGTTGTGACTACCGATATTGTGGCTCTCACAAACCTCGGCATTACTCCTGACAACGCAGTTGTTGAGTACACTACTCCTTACTACACAGAGTTCGATGCTTATGCTGAGGAGTATGTTAAGGGTACATCTTGCAAGACTCACACATACAATATTGCATCATATTCACAGGACAACAACGATGAGAATATGGTTCTCTTCACAGATTACCTCTTTGTTAACAATGACGTTGTTAAGTTCAATATGACTGTTAACGAGGCTAATGGTCAGCCCATTAAGGACAACTCATTTAGCACCGATATCAACATTCGTCGTAACTACTTGACAACCATCTCTGGTAACATCTTGACTGACGGTAACAACGTTAAGGTAACTGTGGATGAGGTATTTGCTAATGCTGGCAACCTCGAGCAGGATCCTTACTACTATGAGATTTGGGACGGTAAGACACTTAAGGAGCCTTCATATGATGCTACAACTAAGACTTACACCGTAAAGAATGGTGCTGAGCTTGCTTGGATTGCTGCTGCTGCAAACGGCACATTGTCTCGCTCAAACGATGTTAAGACATTCAACGGTGAGACTATCGTTCTTGCTAACGGCATCGATCTCGGTGGCTACGCTTGGACTCCTATCTCTATGTCTACTGATCTTGCTAACGGCAAGACATTCCGCGGTACATTCGACGGTCAGGGCCACACAATTACTGGTCTTTATGTTAAGGAGAATGCTGTAGCTGGTCTCTTCGGTTATGTTTACGCTGCTACTATCAAGAACGTAACTATCGAGGGTGCTAACCTCAATAGCAACCACTTCGCTGGTGGTATCGTTGCTTGGGTTAATAACTACAAGGGTAACATTCAGGTTCCATTCGTAATGGAGAACTGCCACGTTAAGAACTCTACTATCACTTCTACTCCTGAGTTGGTTAATGGTGAGTGGGATAATGGCGACAAGGTTGGCGGTCTCATTGGTGCTGCTTGGTTCGATCAGGGTGCAGGCCTCAACGAGGGAACAAAGGTTGCAAACTGCTCTGTTTTGGGCACAACTATTAAGGCATACCGTGACTTTGGTGGCTTGGTAGGTTATGCACAGGGTGTAAATATCAAGAATTGCACAGCAGATGTAACTCTCGAGCAGGACCTCACACACGACTACAAAGCTCCTAACACTCCAACAACCTTCGGTCGCTTGATTGGTAACAACGCTGGTCGCAACACTGTGGATGGTACAGCTTACACTTATGAGGCTGTTGCAGATGGTGTGTATCTATTAAATGGCAACTATCACATCTACAACGCTGCAGGTTTGGAGTGGTTGGCAAATGAGGTAAACAAGCATTCAAACTACGAGTATCCTTTTAAGGAGAAGACTATCTATTTGGATACTGATATTGACTTGGGCGGTATGGAGTGGACTCCTATCGGTGACTACCGCTTCTCTGCTAACCGCTTCTGCGGTACATTTGATGGCCAGAATCACACTATCAGCAACTTCAATATCACAAAGAAGACTGATAAGAACGACAGCAACAAGTCTTCTTATGGTCTCTTCGGTAACCTTGAGGGTACTTTGAAGAACTTGACAGTGGCAAATGCTACAGTTAACTCATACGCATATACCGGTGCACTTGTTGGTCGTTTCAACAATGGTCTTATCGAGAACTGCCACGTTGTTAACTGCCAGGTTTCTAACACTTATTGGCAGGGTGGTATCCTTATCGGTCAGGTAAATGGTTCAGAAGCAACAACTACTATTAAAGATTGTACAGTAAGCAATTCTACTATCACATCTAAGTCTGCTATTGGTGCTCTTGCAGGTCCTACTACCGCATCAGATGAGAATAAGGGAAAAATCCTTAAAATCGCATTTGAAAACTGCCGTGTTGAGAACTGCCAGGTAATTCAGCAGGGTTCATTTGGTGGCAATTACGATAAGTATTTTGGTTCAATGTTTGGTTACACTGAGACAGATAGCAACTCAAGCATTGACATCAATAATTGCACTGCCGTAAATACAACTGTTAAGGGTGAAACTAATGCTCCTATTTCAGGTGATATTGATGGTAATATCACAATTGACGGTGTAAAGTATGTAACTGTTAGCACAGCTGAGGCATTGAAGGCTGCAGTAAAAACAAAAAGTATTATTACCTTGGGTAGTGACATTACAATGACAGAGAGTATTGCTATCTCTAACGCTAACTTTGTTCTCGATGGTAATGGCCACACTATTACAATGTCTGAGGATGCTACAAACACCTATGCTTTGTTTGACATTACTGGCGGTAAGGCTGCTATCAAGAATATTACGTTTGACGGCATTAAGAGTGGTGCAGTTGTTCGTACAGTAGGAGTTGAGTTTGATGCTGAGAACGTAACTGCTCAGAATGGTCAGCACACACAGCAGCAGGGCCTCTTCCGTCTTATGGGTAAGAGCACTATCAAGAACTCTACTTTCAAGAACAACACCTGCTCAATGGTTATCACTCTCAACTATGACGGTGCGAACAACGATCCACAAGTAGTTGAGAACTGCGTATTCGAGGGCAACACTTGCAACGCAACTGCTGTATTGTACTACGTTAAGGGTGCTGGTGCAACTATCAACGGCAATAAGTTCATTGGTAACACTGTAAACTGCAGCGAAAATGGTGCAACTGTTTATATGGGCTTCCAGGAGAATTGTATTGTAAAGAACAACCTTTTCCAGAACAACACAGTTAACGAGGCTGGTACAAGCAGCCGTGTAGCCGGCGGCATCTTCTTTGGTTACGACATGGAGTTCACTGGCAATGCATTCGTTGGCAATAAGGTTACAGGTACAAACGCTAAGGGTAATGATGTATGTGTAAGCACATACTACACAAACATCGACCTCTCTGGTAACTACTGGGGTGGCAACGCTCCTGTTGAGGATAATAACTACTTTGTTCAGCACAAGACAAGCGGCTACAAGGTAATTATCAATGATTTCCTCACAGCAAATCCTATTCAGTAATCCTATACTAAATAGGTAAACGCAAAGCACTCGGTCATACGGCCGAGTGCTTTTTTGTTTTGTATGTGGAGGATTATTAAAGAGACACAAAGGGGTGGAAGGGGTTTAAAAAGACGAGAGTTTAAGGAGTGTAGTGAGCTTGGTGATTTCCTCTTGAGTCCCCCTTAAAACCTTTAGAACGCTTAACACACCCCTTTGCAAAAAGTAAGCGAGGGTGCCCAACGGAAGTCGTTGAGCACCCTCGCATTATTCGAGTTGGCCGATTACAAACCCATCTCCTCGATAAGCCAGCCGGCACCACCAACCTTGTCGATGACGAACAAGACGTAGCGGATGTCGCAGATGATGTTGCGGCACAAGGTCTCGTCGAACTCGATGTCGCTCATCGTTGAGAGCCAAGTGCGGTCGAAGTTAACGCCGATAAGCTGACCCTTATTGTTGAGCACTGGAGAGCCTGAGTTACCTCCAGTTGTGTGGTTTGTGGCGATGAAGCAAACAGGAACGGTGTACTTGCCATTCATCATAACACCCCAGCGGCCGTAGTCCTTCTTGGCATAAGCGTCGCGAAGAGCCTGTGGCACGTTGTAGTCATAGATCTCGGGGTTGTCCTTCTCCATAATACCCTCGATGGTGGTCTGTGGAAGGTGGTACTCGCCGTCGGCATACTCATAGCCCGCAACCTTACCATATGCCACACGCAATGTGAGGTTAGCATCGGGGAAGAAGGCACGCTTCTTATCCCACTCCATCAAGGCCTTAACGTATGGACGGAACCAACGCTCGATATCGGGGATGTTGCTAAAGTTACGATAGGCATATGCCTTAACACGCTTAGCGATAGGCTGGATAGCCAATACGAACTCGGTCATAGGGTCCTCAGCAATGTTGGCAACCTTGAACTCCTCGAACGTGCCGAGCTTAGTGTTGTCGTAGAGCCACTCAGCATAGCCCTTAGCACCACCGTGAGCAGCGAAAAGAGCCTTGAGCTCCTCTGTGATATATGTGCCCTTAGCCTCGTACTCCGTGAGCATAGCGATGGCCAACGAGCGGTCTACATCCATTGAAAAATCCTTGTAGAAACGCTCTGCGGCAACCATCTTATCACCGTCGGTATTGTTCGACAGGGCGATGTATACAACCTGCTGGAGCTCAATGCCGCGGAGGGTCTCAGAGTAGAGCTCATAGTTGAAGTAACCCTCGGCATTGCGAGCATAAGCCGCTGACAATGAGTCGAGAAGGTATGCCTTATCAGGGTTCTCCTGGCGGAAGCGAGTCTCGTAGGCAAGCTTCTTGTCGTAGGTGCCGAGTCGGTTGATGCCGAGCACCTCGCCCTGCCACTTCTTCCACGCATTGGCGATGTTTGCCTGCTTAGCTGCATACTTAATACGTGTCTCAGCAGACTCGGCCTGTGCTGCACCGATGATGTCGAGACGCTGTGTGCGAAGGGCAATCTTTGTAGGGTCAGAGGTCTCGGCGATATACTTCACCGCATCTGAGGTGATATACTCCTGAGTGTTGCCTGGGAAGCCGTAGATCATAGTGAAGTCACCCTCCTTAACACCCTCTGTAGATACCTCGAAGTGGCGTGCTGGCTTGTAAGGCTTGTTGCTTGCAGAGTACTCGGCAGGCTCGTTGTTCTCGTTCACATAGATGCGGAATACAGAGAAGTCGCCAGTGTGGCGTGGCCAGATCCAGTTGTCGTTGTCGGCACCAAACTTGCCGATAGCTGTTGGAGGTGTGCCCACGAGACGTACGTCGTTGAACTCGCGGTAGATGAACAAGTAGGCGATGTTGCCGTAGTACATAGGCTCTACCGAAGCACGGAAGCCTACGCCCTCAGCTTCAGCCTTGGTGATGATCTCCTGCTTGGTCTCGCCAGCAGCGAGACGGTCTGTGACCTCCTCCATACGCACCAAGATGTGTACCTTGAGTCCTGGGCAGGGGAGCTCCTCGGCGTGTGACTTAGCCCAGAAGCCATTTGTGAGGTAGTCGTGCTCAACAGTCGAGAGAGCCTGGATAGCGTCGTAGCCACAGTGGTGGTTGGTGATGAGAAGACCCTTCTCAGAGACAATCTCGCCAGTGCAGCCGCCGTCGAACAGTACGACAGCATCTTTCAACGACGCCTTGTTGATAGAGTAGATATCCTCGGCAGAGAGCTTGAAGCCCTTAGCCTTCATATCCTTGATGCGGCTTGAGATGAGTGAAGGGAGCCACATTCCCTTGTCGGCAAATGCCGAGAACGATGTTGCAATGATCAGAGCAACAAGTAGTAAGGTTTTTCTCATATTGATAATGGTATTAGTTATTTTCTACAAATAGCACGAGGGCAGTGCCTCGATGAATGTCTCTAACTCGCGACAGAGACGTTGTACGGGGAGTCCCATAACGTTGTAGAACGAGCCCTCTATCGACTCGATGCCCACGTAGCCTATCCACTCCTGGATGCCGTAGGCTCCTGCCTTGTCCATTGGCGAATAGTTGTCAACGTAGTAGTCTATCTGCTCCTTGGTGAGCGGTGCAAAGCGTACTATGCTACGCGATGCGAAGGTGTGCTCTCGTTCGCGTGTGCGTAGTGTCACTCCTGTGACCACGCTATGCTCCGAAGCTGAGAGACGACCAAGAATCTCGCGTGCCTCCTCGCTATCTTTGGGCTTGCCCAGAACCTCGCCATCGAGCACCACAACGGTGTCGGCTGTGATGAGCAGCTCGTTGTAGCCGAGCTCCTCGGGGTAGGCGTGGCTCTTGAGTGTGGAGAGGTATGGAGCCACCTCCTCGGCAGCGAGTGCCGTGGGATAGGTCTCGTCGCACTCGAACTTTGGAGCGAGGCGATACTCGATGCCCGTGGCACGCAGCAACTCGCGGCGTCGTGGTGATGCCGAGGCTAACACTATGTCGAACGATTTTAGTTTGTCGTGTAGTAGCATTCTTTGCTTGGTCGAATAATTAAAACATACTATTTCACAAAGATACGCATTTTTATCGAATAACATTCGCTCTAAACCCCAATTTGTTCGTATCTTTGCAGATGTAATCCTTGTGTTAGGGTGTCAATGTATTAATATTTAGTAGTTTATGCAGCGTGATAGTATAGATTTTGAGAGTTCCCAGATAGGTGCATTATTTCGTCGAATGCTTATACCCACGCTTCTTGGCACTTTGGCAATGTCGGCGATGACTGTCGTCGATGGCATTATTGTAGGTCAGGGTGTTGGCTCAGTGGGTGTCGCTTCAGTTAATATTGTGGCACCTATCTACTTAATAATGTCGGGCATAGGACTTATGATTGGTGCTGGATGTTCGGTTGTGGCCTCTATCCATCTTGCCAAGAACAAGCTCAAGGTTGCACGTCTTAATGTCACTCAGGCCCTTGTCGTCTCGGCCTTTGTGGTTACGCTTATCGCCGCCGCAGTGCTTCTCTTTCCGCGACACACAGCACTACTGCTCGGAGCCTCCGAGACGCTTATGCCCCACGTGCTGGACTATGTAGTGTGGATTATGCCTGGCTTCGTGTTTGAGATGTTCTCGCTTATAGGACTCTTTATCATACGCTTAGATGGTGCACCTCGCTTTGCTATGTGGTGTACGGTCATCCCTGCTGTGCTCAATGCAATTCTCGACTGGGTCTTGGTCTTTCCAGTGGGTATGGGTGTTGAGGGTGCTGGTGTTGCCACATCGTTCTGTATGGTGCTTGGAGGCTTGATGGCTTTGGGTTACCTCATCTTCAAGGCTGAGCGTCTGCATCTGCAGCTACCGAAACTGAGCCTTAAGAGCCTTGCTCTCACACTCCGTAACATCTACTATCAGTGTCGCGTGGGCTTCTCGTCGCTTATGGGAGAGTTGGCTGTTGCTGTGTCGATATATATCGGTAACTTGGTATTTATGCGTTACTTGGGCGACGATGGTGTGGGTGCCTTTGGCATCTCGTGCTACTACACCCCCTTCTTCTTCTCGGTGGGTAACTCCATTGCTCAGTCGGCACAGCCTATCATCAGCTATAACTATGGCGTGGAGCGTTGGACAAATGTGGCAAAGGTTCGTCGCCTGCTGCTCATCACCTCCATATCGGTAGGAGTCCTTCTCGCCCTACTCTTCTCGCTCCTGCCCGAGCCCCTTGTAGCCCTATTTGTCGATACTGAGAGCACTGCAGGACAGATAGCCATCAACGGTTTCCCATACTTCGCCACCGGCATCATACTCTTCATATTGAATGTGGCAATCATTGGCTATTATCAGAGCATCGAGCGTATCGGTCGTGCCATACTGCTCGTCTCGCTTCGAGGACTCATCTTTCTCCTACCCTCATTTTTGCTCTTGCCACGCCTCTATGGCCAGGAGGGTATATGGCTTGCGATGCCTTTGGCTGAGCTGCTCACGCTCGTCGTGATCATCATAAGTGGCCGCATTGATAAGCTACGTGGCATAAGGTAGTTTGCAGAAAAGAAAGATTCGTACTATCTTTGCACTTGATGTACCTCTTTAGACACATACTACTCGCTTGTTTGATGCTTTTGCTTCCGCTTTTAGCTGAGGCACAGCAGGGTAGTGCCCTTCTCTTCGAGAGCACAACACTCGACTTTGGCACTATCGAGGAGGCAGCAGGCAAGCAGACACGACGCTTCGAGGCACGCAACACTGGCTCAGGGAGTATTGTTGTTAGTGAGGTTGTCTCGACATGCGACTGTACGGTTGTGGAGTATAGCAGTGAGGCTGTAGCTCCTGGCCAGAGTTTTGGCCTCGAGGTTGTCTACGATCCGTGGGGAAGGCCCGGACGTTTCGAACGAACTATATTTGTCGTGGTCTCGGATAGCGAGGAGCCTCTCGAACTCAAGGTCAAGGGTCGTGTTACGCCTCGTGAACGTAGCGTCGAGGAGATATACCCCTACGATATGGGTGAGGGGCTGCGTCTCGACTCAACCTTTGCCTCCTTCTCGTTTGTCGAGCACGGAAATAGCTATAGTGCCGAGATTGCCTATATAAATACTTCGAAACAGAGGGTGAGTCTTGCCTTTGAAAAGGAACTTAGCTCTGGAGTACTCAAGGTGGAGTATCCAAGGAGTATTGAGCCAGGTGCTGTTGGTAGTATAACATTCTGTTACTCATTGCCTTTGCATAGTAGTTACTATGGCACTCTCGACGATCGTTTTGTGGTGAAGGTCAACGGCAAACGCTCACGTTTCCTTGTCACGAGCTACGCTGTTGCAGTAGATAATTTCGACGATGTTGACGATATTTTATCGCCACGAGCCATTTTTTCGAAAAAAAATATTAAATTTGGGGATGTAAATCCTGCGATGGGACTCTTTGATGCCTACTTTGAGCTGCGAAATGATGGTCAAGCTACGCTCATCATCCGCAAGGTGGAGTGCGACTCTAAGGCTTTGAAGTGCAACATTAAACGTGGTGCAAAGGTCGAAGCAGGGGAGAGTGTTAGGGTGCGTTTGAGGTTTAATCCGCGAAGGGCTAAGACCACAAGCGAGAGCTTTGCAGCACGCCTGAACTTCGTTACAAACGATCCCGTGACGCCACTACAGGTGGTTAAGGCCACGGCCACGATACACAAACAAAAGGAGAACGAATTAGATAACTAACTGAAAAACTACTAAGATGTTTAAAATTGTAGCAAAACGCCAGCTCGCCGAGCAGATTTTCGAGATGAAGATTGCGGCGGAGCGTGTTGCACGAGCTGCCCTTCCTGGTCAGTTTGTCATTGTGCGTGCCAACGAGGGTGGCGAGCGTATTCCCCTCACTATTGCAGACTACGATGTTGAGGCTGGTACAGTAACTATCGTTACGCAGACTATCGGTATGTCTACACGCAAGATTTGTGCTTTGAACGTGGGTGACTCACTTGCAGACTTTGCAGGTCCTCTTGGCCGCCCATCAGAGTTTGTGCATATGCCTTTGGAGGAGCTCAAGAATCGCAAGTACCTCTTTGTAGCTGGTGGTGTGGGTACAGCACCTGTCTACCCTCAGGTTAAGTGGTTGCACGAGCACGGTGTTGAGTGCGATGTGATTATCGGTGCTAAGACCAAGGATATGCTCATCTATATCGACGAGATGCGTAAGGTGGGTAATGTCCATATCGCCACTGACGACGGCACTGAGGGCTTCAAGGGTATGGTCACAGGCCTTATGAAGGAGCTCGTCGAGACCGAGGGTCGCAAGTACGATGAGTGTGTATGTATCGGTCCTATGATTATGATGAAGTTTGTATGTCTTACCACTAAACCTTGGGAGTTGATGACAACAGTGTCGCTCAACGCCTTGATGGTCGATGGTACAGGTATGTGCGGTGCTTGCCGTGTCTCTGTGGGTGGCAAGACACTCTTCACGTGTGTTGATGGTCCTGAGTTCGATGGCCACCAGGTAGACTTCGACGAGGCTATGCGTCGTCAGGCTATGTATAAGAATCAGGAGAGAGTAGCTAACGAAGATCACAAATGTAACTGCTATGGCAAATAAGATACCACGCGTCGTTGTACGCGAACAAGATCCTAAGCTCCGTGCTGCAAACTTCGAAGAGGTGTGCTACGGCTATAATCAGGAGGAGGCTTTGTTGGAGGCAACACGTTGCCTTAACTGTAAGAACCCACGTTGCGTGGCAGCCTGCCCTGTAAATATTAATATCCCAGAGTTTATCCACCACCTTACCGAGGGCGATATCCGTGCTGCTGCCGACACTATCCACGTCGATAGCTCGTTGCCTTCGATCTGTGGTCGAGTTTGTCCTCAGGAGTCTCAGTGCGAGGGCTCGTGTGTCCTCGGCATCAAGGGCGAGCCTGTGGCTATTGGTAAACTCGAGCGTTTCGTAGGTGATTGGTCATTGGATCATAGTGCTGAAGTTGAGGATTTTGTAATTGAGAAGAATGGCAAGCGTGTGGCTGTTGTTGGTAGTGGTCCTGCAGGCTTGGCTTGTGCTTCGGACCTCGCTAAGATGGGCTATGAGGTAGATGTCTTCGAGGCATTGCATCGCTTGGGTGGTGTGTTGTCGTATGGTATTCCTGAGTTCCGCCTTCCAAAGGATCGTGTTGTTGCACGCGAGATTAATGAGGTTAAGAAGCTCGGTGTGAAGTTCGAGACCGATGTCATCATCGGCCGTACTATGACTATCGACTCGTTGCTCGACGCTGAGGGCTACGATGCAGTATTTGTTGGCTCGGGTGCTGGTCTTCCACGCTTTATGGGCATTCCTGGTGAGAACTTCAATGGTGTTCTCTCGGCTAACGAGTTCCTCACACGTGTCAATTTGATGGGTGCTTGGGATCCTGAGCACTCTGATACTCCGGTATATGTTGGCCGTAAGGTTGTTGTTGTCGGTGGTGGTAACGTGGCTATGGATGCTGTGCGTACAGCTAAGCGTCTTGGTGCTGAGGCTGTTATCGTCTATCGTCGTGGCGAGGCGGAGCTTCCTGCACGTAAGGAGGAGGTTCACCACGCTAAGGAGGAGGGCATTGAGTTCCGTATGCTCACCAACCCAACCGCTATTCTCGGTACTGAGGATGGCTGGGTTAAGGGTCTCAACTGCGTTGAGATGGAGCTTGGCGAGCCTGATGCGAGCGGTCGTCGCTCACCACAGGAGAAGGCTGGTTCAGACTTCGTTATCGATTGCGACGTTGTGATTATGGCTCTCGGTACTTCGCCTAATCCACTTATCGCCTCTACCACAGGTGGCTTGAACATCAACCGTCGTGGCTGTATCGAGGCTGACGATATGGGCGTTACATCACGCGAGGGTGTCTTTGCTGGTGGCGATGCTGTTACCGGTGCTGCTACCGTTATTCTTGCGATGGGTGCAGGACGTAAGGCTGCTAAGGCTATTGACGAGTATATCAAGTCGAAGTAATTTCTTGTGATAAGGGGTCATCTTCGACCCATCCCTAAAATAGACCGCCCTGGGCTGTACGAAGTAGTACTATCCCAGGGTGGTCTCTTTTGTGATATGCCAAATATAACCCCTTCTAACAAGAAATGGAGGGTTTCGATGGGTTATGCTGGACAGGGATCAAGAGGCTAAATGCCACTAAATCACTAAAAAAACTCGATACGGGTTGCAAGTTGAGATTTTTTTCTTAACTTTGCAGCCCGTATCAACCTCTTATACTGGGCGAAGGCTTAGATGTAGGATTATCGACGAGGGTGTCGATATGGTAGAGCCAACGCAGCGATAATGTTGAGCGATAACTATTTAATTTTGTTGCAACAATGAACAAAGATGCATTGATCAGACTCGTTAACGAGCAGATGTGGGAGAAGGGCGAGCAGGATGTGCCCAAGTTTGGTGCTGGTGATACTATCACCGTTACTTACCGTATTGTAGAGGGTAACAAGGAGCGCCTTCAGAGCTTCCGTGGTGTGGTTATCCAGATCAAGGGTTCTGGCCGTACTAAGATGTTTACTATCCGTAAGGTATCTAACGGCGTTGGTGTAGAGCGTATCTTCCCTCTTTACTCACCACACATCGACAAGATCGAGGTTAACAAGTATGGTGTTGTACGTCGTGCACGTATCTACTACCTCCGTGACCTCACTGGTAAGAAGGCTCGTATCAAGGAGCGTCGCATCGTTAAGAAGGAGGAGTAATCCTCACTTAACCGCTACAGGAGGCTGTCACCATCGGTGGCGGCCTCTTATTGTAAAGAGCTATGTTTACACGCAAATAATTCACGCAATGAAGTACTACGTTATTGCTGGTGAGCCCTCGGGCGACCTGCACGGCAGCAAGCTATTGCGAGGCATAAGCCTCGAGGACCCTGAGGCTAAGTTCCGTTTCTCGGGTGGCGACCGTATGGCCGAGGTTGCAGGTCGCGATGCTATGTTGTACCACTACACAGAGATGTCCTTCTTTGGCTTTGTGCAGGTGGCCAAAAACCTGCGTACCATATTTCGCCAGATGGACAACGTCAAGGCCGATATTGAACGTTTCTCGCCCGATGTGATTATCCTCATCGATTATCCAGCCTTCAACCTCCGCATTGCAAAGTGGGCAAAGAGCCGAGGTATCAAGGTCTACTACTACATAGCACCCAAGGTCTGGGCGTGGAAAGAGCGTAGAGTGAAGAGCATACGCAAGTATGTCGATAGGCTTTACACAATCTTCCCATTCGAGACGGAGTATTTCCGTGGCCACGGCATCGAGCCTATATTCTGCGGAAATCCGTTGGTCGATGATATTGCTGAGTGCCGCTCGAAGCTCCCTGAACGTGCTGCGTTTTTGCAGGAGATAGGCCTCGAGCAGCGAGCTGTCGTAGCACTACTGGCGGGCAGCCGCGTCTCGGAGATTAATGCTAACCTCCCCGATATGGTTGCTATCGCTCGTCGATTCCCTGAGGTGCAGTTTATTGTCACTGCCGTAAGCTGGGTGGATGGTGCTATCTATGCTAAGCACGTCGATGGTGTCGAGAATGTTAAGGTTGTTGTCGACCGCACGCAGCAGACACTGGCTATGGCCGAGGCGGCTATCGTCACGTCGGGAACAGCAACACTCGAGACTGCACTTATGGGCATACCCGAGATTGTTATATACCACGTGCCTTGGATATATGAGAAGCTCAAGCCCTACTTCTTGCGTATTCCCTATATCTCGCTCGTGAATATTAACCTCGGTCGTGAGGCTGTTCGTGAGTTGGTGTGTGCTAAGCTCGATATTGCGGAGGCTGAGCGTGAGCTCCGCTCTATATTGCCTGGCGGTGTGGAGCGTGGGCGTATGTTGCAAGATTTCGATGAGCTTCGCGAGATGATTGGCTCGGAGGGAGCCAGCCATCGCTTTGCAAAGGATATTGTTAATAGTATAAGAGGATGAAACTTATAAATATTATAAATAGCTACTCGCCTGAGGGCGACTTGCCACGCTTCTATCTTAAGGCCGATACGGCACTATTGCGTAACAATGACGCATTCTATATCCCCGATGGTGTGGGGCGTGTTGTTGCTGAGCCACATATCGTGCTTAAGGTCTCACGCCTTGCCAAGTGTATTGGCGAGAGGTTTGCTTCACGATGCGTGGAGATGGTCGTGGGTGGTGTGACATTTACACCTATTGAGCAACTTGAGGAGTTGCGTCGTGAGGGTCTTCCCTGGGATGCAGCCGTGGGCTTTGACCACTCGTCGGCACTCTCGCTCGAGGCGTTAGGCCGCGATGCTATGTTGCAGGGAGCGAGGTTTGTGATTAATGGCGAGGAGGTCCTGACACTCTCTATTGCAGATATGCGTTTCACTCCCGAGAAGATTGTTAGCTCGCTCTCGGAGGCCGCCACGTTGCGTATCGGTGACTTGATATATCTCGGCTCTCCTAAGTCGTTCGATATCAACGCAGGTGATAACCTAAAGTTGTATATGGGTACGGCCCTATTGCTTAATTTCGATGTTAAGTAGTGGCTGTGCAGATCTATTAAGGGTGCTCTTTGGAGCACCCTCTTTTTGTGGTGGGTGGTTATGGGGAGAGTGGATTCTGATAGGGAGGATGGGTTCTGATAGGTTCTAATGGGTATTTTTTTTGTAAGGTCTACCCGCTCCCCACCAGAACTCAGAAGAAACCACAAAAAAAAGTTGAGGCCATCCGAAGATGACCTCAACCAAATGTTGATCGCCAAGGCGAATTAGCGTGATACGATCTCGTCGTGAGCAACAACCTTGCTATCGTTGTTGAATGTCATCTCAGACACACGCTTGCCGTAGTTACCCTTAGCCTTGAAGAGCTCCTTGCTGTCAACAACAAGGCTCTGGAGGTTAGGACCCTCGTTCTGGCTCTGCTGGTAAGCATCCCACCAAGCTACGTAGTTAGCAGCATCGCCGCAACCGTCGTAAGTAGGCTCAATCCAAGTGCGGAAGAGCTTAGACATTGCACCATCAGCATCGAATACGAGAGCTACGAACTCATACTTACCATCGAACTCAAGGAATGTGTAAGTGTGAGTAGTAGTTGCTGAACCGTACTCGTTGATAGACCAAACAAGACCGTCGATGTACTGCTGATCGTTGTAGTACTCGCTCTCAGCACGACCTGTCCAGTTGTAAGTATCGAAGAAGTATGCACCGTGGTTGTCGTCGCTGAACTTTACCTCGATTGGGAAGATAGCCTTACCAGCATAGTTAGACAAGTACTCATAACCTGAGTAGTCAGCGAAGTCTGCAGCATCGTAGTAGCCGTTGTCAACAAGCTCAATAGATACATCACCATTAGCACCCTTAGTCTTGAATGTCTTAGTGAAGATCTGTGAAGTTGTTGCTACACCACCACGTGAACCGAATGCGTAGAGAACATACTCTGTCTCCATCTCGAGGTTGATTACGCTTGTAGTAGCGTTACCGCTGAGGAGCTCGTAGCTCATATTGTGGAGGAGGTACTCCTGACGCTCAGCATCGTTGGTGCCGTAAGTAGCCCAATCTGAAGCCTTCTCCCAGCCTGCTACATAGTAGTCGTCGTTAGTAGTAGTGAATGTGAAGTCAGCAGTACGTGCAGTGAGATTCTTCACTTCAGGAGTAATCACGTTGTCTGACATTGTTACATTGCCTGTGGTAAACTTAACAACCTCAGGAGTTGAGCAGCAGAGACCGTTCTCCTCCATTGCGAATGCGAAGAGGTAGTAGTCGTGGTTAGCCAAGAGCTCGAACTCGTAGTGGCTCTTAGGAGTGCCATCAGGGTTAGTACCTACACAAGTGAAGTTAGCGATGATGTCAGGAGCTGACATATCCTTCATCATCTCCTGAACAGCATTTGCCCACCAGTACTCAACCATACGCTCCTCAGTCTCGATGAAGTCCAAAGATGCGATGTAGTCCTCAACGAGTGCTGCCTGGAGAACATCGAAGTAGTAGTCACCAGTGTAACCGCCTACAGGAGTTACATCAGCCTTAACCAATGTACCCTCAACGATATTGTAGGTCATCTCGAAATCTACATCGATATGCTCAGGCTTAGCAGTCTCAACAGTGAAGAATGTCACGTCAGAGAGCAAAGCACCAGACTCGTAGTCGAAGTAGTAGCAGTAGAATGTGTAAGGCACACCTGAAGCACCGTTAGAAACGGTAACACCACGCTGGTCGCCGACCTTAGCACGCTCCTGCATAATCTGAGCTGCTGACATACCGTAGAACTGTCCCAACCAAGCGAAGTATGCAAGGTCATCCTCGTAGTAATCCTCGCCAGTCTCGAAGCCTGAAGCGATGATATACTCTGGAGATGCTGACATCACGATGAAAGGCAAAGTCTTGTTCTCAGGAATTACATCAACTGTGTAGTCGAAGTAAGTAGTTGTTACGTTCTCCAACGTAAAACCTGCCTTAACTGCAGCACCCTGCTTTACAGTGAAGACAGCATCCTCAGCGTAGCGGTACTTAACAGTTACCAAACACTCACGCTCAGCGTCAGTTGGGTTTGCCTCAACAGTGAACTGAAGAGCACCAGTGATACCGTAGTTGAAATCCTTTACCCAAGACTCAGCAGCCTCAGCAGTGATCTTCTCATTCTTGTGTGGATTCTCGCCCTCGCCATTGTACTGAATTGTGTACTCGATGAGGTATGAACCACCTGCAAGACTTGCAGAGACAGTAGTCTTACCCAACTTGATAGTTGAGTCCTTTGTAACCTCGGGGCCTGGGCCTGGGCCTGGAGTAGGCTCATCAGGATTCTCAGTACAACCCACTGTGAGAGCAAAACAGAGAAGTGGCAAAATGCCAAACTTCAAGAAATTTGTCAAAGTTCTCATAATAGTTTTAAGTTAATAATTAGTAAAATATTTGTTTAAAATGATTTCTCACAAAAAACACCTCTTCAAGCGACAAATATAATAATAAAAATCAAAATAAAGCTCTGGTTAGAAAAAAAAATACATTTGTAGTACGAATACTGTTGTATAATGGCAATAAAAATCATATCTTTGCTCAGAAAATAAAACTAATTACGTATAAGTGCCTATGAGAACTTTTAGACTTTTATTTACCGCTCTTCTTATAGCGGTGGCAACGATCTCGTCATCGTGCCAGCAGGATACGCCTGTAGATACGCCTGATACTACTACATCGGTGGTATTTCCTAATCTCGGCGAGTCACTCTTAGTCGAAATCGACTCTGAGGGTGGTCAGGTTAGTGTTAATTATGTGATAAACAATGGTATAGATGGTATCGATATCGTTGCGGCTAGCGATGTGGAGTGGATCTCAGACATCGTAGTTGACAATGGTGTGCTGACATTCAATGTCGCAAAGAATCTTGAGTCTAGTGATCGTAACACGAAGATTCGCATTACATATCCAAATGTCGACACTCAGTATCTATTAGTTAAGCAGGCTCAGTTCGATGCCATAACCTTCGAGTTGGAGCTAACAGCAAGCACCTCAACATCTTGCACTACGCTTATCACCCCATCGAACGAGGATTACGCCTATATCGCCTATATGGCTGAGGTAGACTACTTCCTCACGGCAGAGATCACAACAGCCGAGGAGTTGTTCCAGGATGATTACAACTACTATATGGCCTTTGCCCAGCAGTGGGAGGCTCCGCTGCTTAAGGAGTTCTTCTTGATGAACTACATTGCATATCAGGGCGAGTACTCTATTGATTGGACTGGTATGGTGCCAGGCAAGGAGTATGTACTCTATGTCTATGCCATTGAGTTCAACGAGGAGAACAACGACTACTGGTTGGCTTCGCCCGTTACATACGAGATGATTACACTCCAGAGTTCAGAGCTACAGGAAGTTAACTTCGATGTGGTTGTTGACATCAATGGCCCTAATGCCACATATAACATCACCCCCGAGAACTGGGATGGCTATTACTACCTCACCGTATACGAGGAGGGCGACTATATGTATCGCACAACGCCTGCCGATGACGACTACTCAGAGCTCGTATCAAGCGTATGGCTCAATATGATGAGCGAGCTTATGGCTTCGGGCTATGCTGCCGACCAGATTATCGAACTTATGTGTCTCCAGGGCCATGAGGAGTACAGCGAGGTGCTGAAGGGCAACACAAACTACGCCATTGCAATCTACGCCGTAGATATGGTTGATGGCCTACCACAGGTGGTGTCAAAGCCCCAAATTAAGAACTTCTCAACTGAGGCTATTGGTGATTCGGAGATGACGCTTGAGATTAAGGTTGAGAACAAATATGTGCGTGTGGCAGATGTTACCGTAACCCCTTCAACAGATGAGTATTACACCGTGGCTATCGTGCCATTTAGCGAGGTGCCAGAGAGCTCTAATAGCGAGATTATCGACTGGCTCAACGACAACTTCTCGATGGATAGCTATCACGGTGAGATATTTAGCCACCTCAATACCTTGCAACCAGAGACATCATACTCTATTCTTGCATACGGCTACTATGGTGGTGTGGTGACTACCGACCTCTTCCGCTACGACTTCACAACAGATGCCGAGAGTGAGTGCGAGAATAGCGTGGTGCGTGTAGATTACAATGGCCCATATAGCCTTGCAGAGCTCGAGGCCTACGACCCAGACTACTTCTACAACTATGGTATGTTCGAGACTATGGGCTGGTATGCTATGTGGTCGGAGATTATCACCGAGCAGCCTACGCAGGATATGTTCTACTGCATCTACTCAGCTCAGGAGGTGTCGGTTTATGGCGAGCAGGCGATATTTGCGGACCTCGTGAGCTATCCTTGCTCTAATACTCAGCTGCTTACAGGCGAGAATGGAAAGCTTTATGTGATGTGCGCAGTATGTATGGACTATCGTGGCAACTACTCTGAGATGTGGATGTCCGAGCCATTTATGTACAACTACGACGCCTCAACAAAGCGTCCGTTGGATGAACTCCTTGCAAAACTATATGGCACATCGGCCAACAGAGCTGCAGAGCCAAAGCTGCTTAAGGCTCGCTAAGAGCTGACATATAATAGCGAAGTAGGTTGCCCCGCGGGGCAACCTACTCTCGTTTTGGGGTAGTCGTGCGACTACTTCTGTTCGAGGTTACACAAGTCTTTGAATGATGCTACACATCTCGTCGTAGTGGTCTTCCATACTCTCGAGTAGCCTATGCTGAGCTCGTGTGCGGACGAGGTTGTGGTCGGGATATGCCGTTTTGTAGTACCTATCTCCGTCGATATAGTCCATCAAGAAGCGGAGCACCTGCTCGAAGGTGATGTAACGTGCCGAAAATGCCAGCCACTCCAACTCGCTCTTACACATCGAATCACGTCGCTCAGAGAGATAACCCTCGGCATAGGCACGGAACACCTCGAGGTTTAGCCCCACACGCTCCAGACAGGTGTCGTCCTCGGCACCCGTGTTGGCATACGAGCGTATTGCATCGCCAAAGTCGTTGAGCGATGTTGAGCTCATCACAGTGTCTAAGTCGATGGCACATAGTACCTTGCCTGTTGATTTGTCGAAGAGTATGTTGCTAATCTTTGTGTCGTTGTGCGTGACGCGAGTAGGTATCTCGCCCGACTCCACACGCTTCCAAAAGGCGAGCATCTCATCTCTGCGACTCTCAATCCAGCGAATCTCCTCCGTGAGTCCCTTCAAGCGGCCTACAGGGTCGGCAGCAAGCGTTGCATCCCACTGCTCGAAACGCCAGCGTATGTTGTGGAAACCCTTGATCGTCTCGTTAAGCGGCTCGTGGAAGTCGGCAAGGAGGGCCTGGAAGCGTCCTATGCCCACGCCACCCTGGTAGGCGAGCTCCGAGGTGTCGGCACGCTCATAGGTGACGGTGTCGGGGATGTAGAGAGACATAGCCCAGAAGCCACCATCCTCCTCTATGTAGAGCTTGCCATCCCTTGCGGGGATGATTGTGAGGGTCTCACGAAGAGGGTCGGCAACACGCTGCTTGATGTGTTCGGTCACAGCCTTGATGTTTGCCATCATACCTGGCACGTCGGGAAAGACGTGGTGGTTCTTGCGTTGCAGGATGTAATCAGCCCCCTCGCCCGAGCTCCTCGCGATGTAGGTGTCGTTGATAAACCCCTGGCCAAGAGTCTCGACCGAGATAATCTCGCAATCGGTGGCAAACTGTCGAGCAATATTTATGAGTCGTTGTTGAGTCATAGTTGAGCATCGATTGTTATCCGCAGTGGAAGTAGCGGTGAACGAGTTCGAGCATCTTGTCGCGGTCGTTGCCAATATCCTCACGCAGCGTGCGGTCGTTGTACGAGCGTAATGACTTGATGATGCCGTCGATCATCGCCGGGCTAAATACGCCGCGGCTCTCGAAGATAGCTCTCTGACGCTCTAAGCAGTCGGCCGATGCAGCACAGCTATCAGGGAGCTGAGCAAGACCTCTCAATTTATCCTCGTTCTCCTTGAGGTGTATGTTTACGTTGACGTATGTACGCTCAGCTGTCTCGAGAGCGTTGTCAAGCTCGAAGCCGTAGCGGCAAGCGACAGCGAGGCCTGCGATAAGCTCATATACGTCGGCAGAGCCATCGGGTGAACGCATCTCAACGGTCTGCTTCTGCGATGTGTCGTAGTGGCTCTCGCCCTCAAGAGGGTTGGCTATGCGGCACATATCGCTCTTTGCTGCCCAGCCCAGAGGTACTCGCACCAATACCGAGCGGTTGCGGTCGCCCCAGCAGATGTTAGTAGGAGCCTCCTGATGAGGTACAAGGCGGAAGTATGAGGTAGGGTTTGTGTTGCCGAAGGCTGTGATTGATGGTGCAAGCTCCATCATGCCAGCAATCGCTTTGCGAGCAGTGGCCGAGAGCACACCGCCGTCGAGCATCATATTCTTGCCATCCTTCATAATACGCATATGGACGTGGAGGCCCGAGCCAGCCTTGCCAGCTGTGATCTTTGGTGCAAACGTAACATCGAAGCCGTAGCGGTAGGCGAGATTGCGGATGATCCACTTGGCGATGACGAGCTGGTCGGCAGCATCGGCAGCAGCAACGGGCAGGAATTCAATCTCGTTCTGCTCGTAGATAAGGCCGTCAATCGAGAAGTTGCCCACCTCCGAGTGGCCATACTTAATCTGGCCGCCTGCCTGAGCGATGTAGGCCATACACTCGGTGCGGAACTCGTTGAACTTGGCGTATGGTGCCGACTCGTGGTAGCCCTTCTGGTCGGTTGCGGGGAAGAGGCCGCAATCCTCGGCGATGACGTAGTACTCCAACTCGCCCATAGCCTCAAACTGCATTCCTGTGACCGCCTCGAACTCTGCACAAGCCTTGAGAAGTGTGTAGCGTGGTGCCGAAGCCAGAGGCTCGCCATCCTTGTTGAAGAACGAGCAGAGCATAGTGAGCGTTGGAATCTCGGCAAATGGGTCGAGGAATGCTGAACTGAAGCGTGGCACAACGTAGAGGTCGCTACTTCCCGCCTCGATGAATGGGAAGAGGCTCGAACCGTCGACACGCTCGCCACAGCTGAGTATGGCATCGAGGTAGGCGGCGTTATTAATGACAAAGTTCAAGGTCTTTAGTCGGCCGTCGCCTGCAGGATACATAAAGTTGACCATACGAATCTCGTTCTTGGTGATGTAGCGAACGATGTCGGCCTTTGTAAACTCCTTTGCAGGTTTGCCCAAAAAGGTAACCACCTTGTTGGGGTTAAGTTCAAGCTCTTGTTTCATACTCTTAATATTTTTAGGTATTGTTACTATCTATCACGCTATTACGCAAATTCTGTGCTTATTGCAACTAACCGCCAGCTCTCTTCGAGCGGTAGCCAGCCTTTGTTAGTAGCTCGACAACACGGTCGCGGTGGTCGCCCTGGATGATTATCTCGCCATCTTTCGTTGTACCACCCACGCCACAACTCTTCTTGAGCTCCTTGCCCAGTGCTGCGAGGTCGTCGTCGCTGCCAACAAAGCCACGCACCACGGTAGCCACACGGCCACCCTTGAGGCGGTCGAGCCATACCTTGAGGTTTTGCTTTTCGGGGGCAAGGGTCGTAGCCTCCTCATCTTTGTCGGTCTCATATTGAAAGTCGGGATTTGTGGAGAAGACCACTCCCAGACGCTCTTTCCAGTCGTTAGCCATAGATTATAGATATAAATATGTGTAAAGTTGGTTAAAAAAGTATATCTATGTACAAAGATATAAAAAATTTTTGTAACTTTACATCACTATGAAACCTAATAAACGAAATAGACGACGTCGCGATCTTACGTCGTACAATCCCGATCGCCTCCCGGAAATCCTTCCACCAGAGGATGATAGGCATCTTGTGCAAGTATTTGTCGAGGGTTACGAGGATGTCGCCTTCTGGCGTGGTATCTTCGACCACTTTCGCAATCCATATCTCAGGTTTGAAATATCTGTGCCTAATCGTGATGATCTGCCTAAGGGTAAGAAGGTGCTAATGTCGATGATTGATAAGGTTGACCCTGAGGATGTTATCCTCTGTGTCGATGCCGACTTCGACTTCCTCTTCGATGGGGCTACGGAACAGTCGCGTGAGATGCTTGGGGCAGACAATATGTTTCATACTTATGTCTATGCCACAGAGAACTTTTTGTGCTATGCACCCTCGCTGCGTAATGTGTGCGTAAAGGCCACGAAGAACGACACGCGAATCTTCGACTTTGAGAGATTTTTCGCTGCCTACTCGAGTACGATCTATCCGCTATTTTTGTGGTATGTCTACTCGGCACAGCTATCGCACGAGAGCGTCTTTACACTGGCAGAGTTTAAGGCCGCTGTGAGGTTGGGCTTTGTCGATATTCGTAAAAATGGTGAGAATACATTAGCTTGGTTGGAGCGAAACGTGGAGCGTCGCAATGCGGCCCTCGAGAGCGAGAATCCGCAGATGGTCGATGAGGTTAGGGCCTTTGCCGAAAAGCTGAAGAGTCTTGGTGTTGAGCAAGATAACTGCTATATGTTTATGCACGGACACACGCTTATGGACAATGTCGTGTTGGTCGTTCTTTCGGCCGTTTGCGAGAAACTTCGTCAACTCTCTATCGCCAAGATTAACCAGTCGAAGGTCGAGGGTGTGGCACTCCAAAACGAGTTGCATAACTATACAAACACCCTACGTTCGATTCGCGACGTGCTGCTCGACAATGAGAACTACACGTCAAGTCCTCTGTATAAGCGTCTTCGAGATGATATCCAGGCTTACCTCGATAAGATGATTGCACGCATCAAACAACGCCAGGAACCACCAGTTATGCTAAGGTGCAATTTTGAACCTTGATGAATAAATAATGTTGTAGTGAGAAATATTTAAATTTAAGCGTTTTGAGGTCTTTTTATCACCTAAAAAAGGCTCGATTTCGCCTGATTTTGCACACTTTATTAATATTTTCGACAAAATCATTTGGAATGTAAATTTATTTGTGTATATTTGTGTGCTGATATAGATAGCAAATAAAACAAAATAACTATAAAACGCTTTAATTTATGTCCAACCATTGTCCAGCAACCTGCCACTCTTATACGGTGGAGCCCGAAGCCGGTTTTACCCATATTACCCTCAAAGAGGGTGAGAAGCTCATTGTTGACAGAGGTGATTTCAATAGCTTAATTTTCTTGCTCGAGGGCAACTTCGAGATTACATCTGAGGAGCGTCGCGACTATGTTGTTCGCGAGCACCACTTTGTCTTCTGCTTCAGAGCTTACCACTACGAGATTACTGCCCTTGCAGATTGCGACATCATCAAGGCACACTTTATCACTGCGGGTGCTACCTGCGATATGATTCCATTCAACAGCATCGTTGGTAAGATCAAGAAGATCAACTACAAATTTACCCAGGTGGCATTCAATGATGCCCTCGATCTGTTCTTGCGTACGATGAGATTGTACCTGGTCAACAAGATGAAGTGTAACCACTTGCACCGTGCTAAGATTCAGGAGATGTTCATCATCTTCAAGTTCTTCTTTACGCCTCAGATTCAGCTGCGTACGTTCTACAACTTGTTTGATCGCAACCAGTCGTTTGCCTCGCTTGTGCGTAACAATGCACCTCGCGTTAAGACTGTTGAGGAGCTTGCCGACATCTGCGGATTCAGCATTCAGCACTTCAACAATATGTTCAAGCAGGAGTTCAACGACACCCCTTATAGCTGGATGCAGAAGCAGCGTATCGTGGAGATTGAGCGTCTCTTGACCGAGACCAATGTGCCGTTGAAGAGCATCATCAAGATGTATAGCTTCACTAATCACGGCCATTTTGCGCTGTTCTGTCGTAAGTACTTGAAGAAGACGCCACTCAAGATTCGTAAAGAGGCTCGTGCACAGCGTGAGGCTCTGCTTGCCGAGCAGCAGTAGGAGAGTCTACCGCGAGTCTACCTCGTGTTTGTGGCTAAGATGGAGTAAATACTTCTCTGAAGAGATATGTAGTAAATGGGTCTGTCCGACAAGAGTGTTGGACAGACTTTTTTATCGGCCTTGATTTGGCTCTTGCAGAGCGAATTTAGGAATATTATCGAAGATGCAAGGCGAGATCAAATGTGATTTTAAGAGTTTTGGGGTGTTTGTAATCTTTAACATTCCCATTTTTTCTTGCTCATTATGCAACGAATTGGTGACGAAGCTTCGCTTTTTCACTTTTTTTGCCTATCTTTACGCCAAATTGTATATATGGTGCCGAGGCACCCAATCAAAATATTGATTTTAGGATGAGTTGTAATAAAAAACATACCCCAGAGATAGGACGTGGATGTTGCTTCTGCGACTGTGGCAACGAGCTCGAAGCTCAGGCTATGGAGGGCTGCTACAAGTTGCACGAGACAAACTGGTTGGAGGAGTATCCAGACAACATCCCAACGGACATCTTCGAGATTAGATTTAAGAATACCCGACGCTCTTACTATCAGAATGTCAATAACCTCGACCTCAAGCGTGGCGATATAGTTGCTGTTGAGGCTCAGCCAGGTCACGACATCGGCATCGTGTCGCTCACGGGCGATATGGTTGCCAAGCAGATGCGTCGTGTGGGTTTCAACCCCCACAACGGTGAGTTTAAGAAGATCTACCGCAAGGCACGCCCCTACGACATTGAGCGTTGGCAGGAGGCCATCTCGCTCGAGCACGAGACGATGATTGCATCGCGTCAGATTGCAGCAGATATGGGTCTGAATATGAAGATTGGCGATGTGGAGTACCAGGGCGACAGACTTAAGGCCATATTCTACTACATTGCCGACGAGCGTGTCGACTTCCGTGAGCTTATCAAGGTCTTTGCCGACAGGTTCCGTATCCGCATCGAGATGAAGCAGATTGGTGCTCGTCAGGAGGCGGGACGTATCGGAGGTATCGGTGCGTGTGGTCGTGAGCTCTGTTGTGCATCGTGGATGTCGAGCTTCTCGAGCGTCACGACAAATGCAGCCCGTATGCAGGAGATATCGCTCAACCCGCAGAAGCTTGCAGGTCAGTGCTCGAAGCTCAAGTGCTGCTTGATGTATGAATACGATGTTTATGCCGATGCTCGCCGCACGATACCACGTCTGCGTGAGCCGCTCCAGGCACTCGATGGCGAGTACTTCTTGGTGAAGGTCGATCCTTTGGCACAGACAATGTCGTTCTCGACGAGCAAGGGATCGTTGGCAAACCTTACAACACTCTCGATTAGCCGCGTGAAGGAGATTATCGCCTTGAACCGCCAGGGCCAGAAGGTGGAGTCGCTTGTTGCCGAGGGTGATGAGGATGTAGCTGTTGAGCCAACATATCGTCACGAGGAGGATAGCATCACTCGTTTCGATAATAAAAATAAGCGTTCGAAGCGTTCGAAGCGTCGCTCGAAGGATCGTGCTGAACAGGGTGCCGAGAGTAAGGAGGCAATTGAAACGGAAGTTAATAGCGAGCCAAAGAGTGAGCCAAAGAGTGAGCAGGGTGCTGCTGAGGGCGAACATAAGGCCGAGGGCGAAAGTCGTGGTCGCAACCAGCGACGTGACCGCAATCGTCGCCACGACAATCGTCAGCGTCAAAATGCGGAGGGTGCAGAGACACAAAACGAAACACGTCAGGTTGAACCACGTCAAAATACACCACGTAAGGTCGAGGACAAGCAGCGTGAGAGTCAATCACGTGAGGGTCAGCAGCCTGAAAATCAACCACGTGAGTCTCGCGAGAGCCAACCACACGAGGGTGGTGAGCAGCGTAACCGTGGCAACCGCCGTTATGGTCGTCACAACCGTGGCGAAAGACAAAACCGCGACCAGCGACCTAAGGGTCAGGAGCGTGGCGAACAGCAAAAGAGTGAGTAGCGATGCGAGGATTTGTTAATGCTATTTTGGCACTCTCTCTTATGGCTATCGTCGTGGCCTGTGGTGGTGGAGGTAGCCATAGTGTCGAGATGCACGATAGGGTGGGTAGCCTATGGCTCGATCCCGAGGAGTTCACTTACGAAAATAGCGACACGCTCTATCGACGCAACATATCGATTAATGTGCGTTACGACGGCGACTATGTTGCCGATTCGGTGCCGTTGAAGATCCTCACAATATCGCCCGACTCTATGGTCTTGGAGGAGGATTTCACGCTCCACATTCCACACTTGGCCGATATGCGTCCCGAGGAGCACACCTTCATCTATCGCAGTAAGGTGCTCTTGAAGCGAAGCGGTATATATCGTTTTCGCCTCACACCACTCGAGCCTGTCGAGGGTATTGCCTCTGTGGGTCTCATCGTGGATGAACGACCTGTCGAAAACGAATAAGTACTTAAGACACAAGATAAACTTACTACCCAATGGGAAAAGATAAATTACGAAAATTTGCTGAAAACCTTACATTTAAGTGTATGGTGCAACCCGAGTTCGACGACATCTTCCACAAGGATCACCCCTTGAAGGGTCGTTGGCACGAGGAGTTTTTCCACAATAACAACCCAATCGTCTTGGAGCTCGGCTGTGGCCGTGGCGAGTACACCGTAGCCTTGGCGGAGCGTAACCCCGACAAGAACTATATCGGTATCGACATCAAGGGTGCTCGTATGTGGCGTGGTGCTAAGACCGCTACTGAGCGAGGTATGGACAACGTGGGCTTCGTGCGTACACGCATTGAGTTCATCCGCTCGTTCTTTGCTCCAGGTGAGGTCGCTGAGATATGGATCACCTTCCCAGATCCTCAGCTCAAGAGTCGCCGTGCAAAGAAGCGTCTCACATCGCCTCTATTTTTGGCCGACTACAAGCAGATGCTCGAGGAGGATGGTGTCATCAACCTCAAGACCGACTCTAAGCACCTATATGCTTATACTGCAGCCGTTATCGAGCGTCTTGGCCTCGACGTCGAGGTGCAGAACGACGACATCTACGGTTCGGGATATGCCGACGAGGTGCTCTCGGTGAAGACTGCCTATGAGACAAAGTTTGTGGCTATGGGCCTGCCAATTACCTACACCCGCTTCAGCCTCCGTGGTTGCGATAAGTTTGAGTATTTCGACTGGGAGGGCGATGACGTGTTGGAGAAGGATGCAGAGAGCAACAGAACAAAAGCGTTTTAATTTTTGCTAAGATGGGAAAGAGAAGAAAGGATTACCCCTTGATTGAGGGGCTCGAGATAACAACCCTTGCTGCCGAGGGTAAGGCTATGGGAAAGCACGAGAATCAGGTTGTCTTTGTGCCAATGACTGTTCCTGGCGATGTTGTCGACGTGCAGATTCGTAAGCACCACCGCCGATTTATGGAGGGTACTGTGGTGCGTTTTGTTAAGAAGTCGGAGTTGCGTGTTGACCACTTCTGTGAGCATTTTGGCATCTGTGGTGGCTGTAAGTGGCAGAATCTGCCCTACGTGGAGCAACTCAAGCAGAAGACAAAACAGGTCGAAGATCAGCTTGTGCGTATAGGTCATCTCGACATCCCAGAGGTACGCCCCTGCCTCGGCTCGAAGCGTACGCGTGAGTACCGCAACAAACTTGAGTTTACCTTTGCTGATAAGCGTTGGCTCACTTACGAGGAGATTGCCGAGGGTGGAGATATTGCAGCGGCTCCCGCTGTCGGCTTCCACATCCCTGGCTGCTTCGACAAGGTCCTCGATATCAATAAGTGCCACTTGCAGGTCGATCTGTCAAATCGTATCCGTCTTGCTATCAAGGCTTTCTGTATTGATAATGGCTACTCGTTCCATAATGCACGTGCCCACGAGGGCTTGATGCGTACGATGGTTGTGCGTACAGCCTCTACGGGCGAGGTGATGGTTATCGTTGTGTTCAACGAGAATGACAAGGAGCGTATCGATGCCCTTATGTCGCATCTCGAGAGGGAGTTCCCCGAGATTACTTCGCTTATCTATATGATCAACGAGAAGTGGAACGACTCGCTCGGTGATCGTGAGCCTATCTGTTTTGCGGGCAAGGACCACATCATCGAGGAGATGGAGGGCCTTCAGTTCAAGGTCGGCCCTAAGTCGTTCTATCAGACCAATTCGGAGCAGGCTTACGAGCTCTATAAGATTACTCGTGAGTTTGCCGACTTGCAGCCTACCGATGTCTTGTACGACCTCTACACAGGTACTGGTACAATTGCCAACTTCTGTGCTCGCCGTGCTCAGAAGGTTGTTGGTGTTGAGTATGTGCCAGAGGCTATCGAGGATGCGGTCATCAATTCACGCCTCAATAATATCGACAACACAACTTTCTACGCAGGCGATATGAAGGATGTGCTCAGCGATGAGTTTATCTCGCGTAATGGCCGTCCCGATGTTATCATACTCGACCCACCACGTGCCGGTGTTGATGAGCGAGTGTTGGAGGTTATTAAACGAGCAGCTCCTGAGCGTATGGTATATGTCAGCTGCAACCCATCGACTCAGGCTCGCGACTTGGCTCTCTTGAGCGATATGTACGAGATTCTGGCTGTTCAGCCTGTCGATATGTTCCCTCATACTCACCACGTTGAGAATGTTGTGAAGCTACGTAAGAGGTAGCCTTGGTTGGCTTCATCGATATACGTTAAGAGCGAAGCTGTTGCTATGCTGCAGCTTCGCTCTTTTTATGTCGAATTTGATATGTGCCACACTCTTGCTTATCAACGATTTGAGCAAAGTTGTGTGTTGATATGCTTCCCCAATTTTTTGCGACGGTGAGCTACCTCTTTATCTGCTCTTGGAGGGCAGCTATAAGCTCCTTGTTTTGGCAGCTAATGACATATTTCTCCTTGGCTGTGCAAAGAAGATAGAGGTGTGAAGTCTCTGTAGCAAACATCCTAAACTTGCCGAATTGACGGTTGTGGTAGTGGCCGTAGTAGCCAAATAGGCCTCCGTTGCCCATTGTGCGTGTAGAACGCATAACAGACCATCTGTCGACTTCCTCAATAGAGACAATGTCCCTAACTGGAATACTCTTCTTGCCAACCCATCGCTTCACAATGAGCATTCCGTTTATAAGACATAGGTAGCGGGGTGCTAAGCAGAAGCAGATAACAGGCAAAGGCAGTAGTAGACACATTATTATGTATCGTTCATAGCCTTGTGCAATATCTGGAATAAATAGGTGGATGAAGCTCGTACCGATAATCACAATTGTGGTCACAATGCTTATGATCCACACGGTCTTGCTCCAGCGAAACGGAGCAATATAGTATTTGCCTACAGCCATAGTTGTGTGATTTATAGTTATTTATGCTCGTCGACCCACTGTGTGAGCTCCACAAAGTCGGCAACAGACAACTGCTCAGCACGCATCGAGAAGAAGCGGTGCTCCTCGCCACCAAAGTTGCCAAATACGGCCTTGAGCGAATTGCGTATCATCTTACGACGCTGGCCAAACGAGGCCTTGACAACCTTGATAAATAGCTGCTCGTCGCACTCCAAATGCTCCACATTGTTGCGTACCAGTCGCACCACGGCACTCTTGACCTTAGGAGGTGGATTGAAGACCTTCTCACCAACGGTGAAGAGGTAGTCGATGTCGTACCACGCCTGGAGCAGAACGCTCAAGATGCCATACTCCTTGGAGCCTGGAGGCTCGGCAAGGCGAACAGCTACCTCCTTCTGAATCATACCCACGCACTCGGGAACTATGTCGCGATTCTCGAGTACCTTGAAGAAGATCTGCGATGAGATGTTGTATGGGAAGTTGCCAATAATCTTAAGTCTTGAGCCATAGATCTCCTTGAGATCCATCTTCAGGAAATCACCCTCCGAGAGTCGTGGGGTGAACTCAGGGTAGTGAGCATTGAGATACTCCACCGACTCCGAGTCGATCTCGGCACCATAGGTCACTATGTCGTCACGCTGCAACAGAAACTGCGTGAGCACTCCCATACCGCAACCCACCTCGAGAACCTTGTCAGGAGAGTCGGGTGTGCCACCAGAGAGTGATGTCGCAATCTTGCGAGCGATATTTAGGTCGGTCAGAAAGTGCTGTCCGAGGGCCTTTTTTGCACGAACTTCAGCCATTGGCAATAATGCTCTTACCTTAATTTTAATATATAGTTCTTCTAAATTGGTTAATTTGCCACCTCTGAGATAAACTTGATGCGTACCAAGCGAATCTCCTCCTCGCTATACTCCGAGCCAAGCTCCTCGATAGCGGCATCGAGCGAGTCGGTCTCGGCATCCTCCTTGAAGTAGAGGTAGATATCCTCGACCTTATCCTCGTCCATTATGGTGTTGAGGTAGTACTGAATATCGAGACGAGTACCCGAGTTAACGATAGTCTCAATCTCGGTGAGCAGCTCGTCCATATCGAGGTTGCGTGCACGTGCTATATCCTCGAAGTCCATCTTGCGGTCGATAGACTGGATGATAAATATCTTGTTATTCGACTTGTTGGCAACGCCCTTTACAACCATATCCTGAGGGCGGATAATCTCCTTCTCCTCGACGTAACGCTTGATGAGGTCGATAAACTCGGCACCATACTTCTGTGCCTTACCCACACCCACACCAGAGATTGTCTGCATCTCCTCGATGGTAATTGGATACTGGATCGACATATCCTCGAGCGATGGGTCCTGGAAGATGACGTATGGAGCCAAGCCATTCTGCTTTGCCACTTTGCGACGCAGATCCTTGAGCATAGCAAAGAGCTCCTCGTCGGCAGCTCCGCCACCCTTCATTGGACCTACTGCCTCGGCCTCCTCCTCAGAGTCGTAGTCGTGGTCGAGAGTGATGGTCACTGACTTTGGACTCTTGATATACTCCTCGCCACGCTTGTTTATAGATATGAGGCCGTAGTTCTCGATATTTTTGTCGATAAGACCCATAATAAGACCCTGACGCACCACAGCATTCCAGAAGCGTATATCCTTATCCTCGCCAGCACCAAAGACTTCGAGCTTGTTGTGGCCATAGCTCTTAATCATCGCTGTGGTCTTGCCCATAAGCACTGCCACAAGATGATCGATCTTAAACTTGTCGCCAATAGCTTTCAAGGCCTCGAGTGCGAGCTGAAGCTCCTCCTTGGCCTCGACCTTTGGCTTAGGGTTGCAGCAGTTGTCGCAGCTGCCGCAGTTGGCCTCCTTGTACTCCTCGCCGAAGTAGTGCAAAAGTGAGCGACGACGACACATCGAACTCTCGGCGTATGATACTGTCTCCAACAAGAGCAACTTGCCAATCTCCTGCTCGGCAACGGGCTTGCCCTGCATAAACTTCTCGAGCTTCTGGATATCCTTGTAGCTGTAGAATGTTAGGCAGTGACCCTCGCCACCATCACGACCTGCACGACCAGTCTCCTGATAGTAGCCCTCCAACGACTTAGGAATGTCGTAGTGGATCACATAGCGAACATCTGGCTTGTCTATACCCATACCGAATGCAATCGTGGCGACGATGACATCTACACGTTCGTGCAAGAAGTCATCTTGGTTGTCGGCACGTGTCTGAGCATCCATACCTGCGTGGTAGGCAAGGGCCTTGATGCCGTTTGCCACCAACAGCTCGGCAAGCTCCTCAACCTTCTTGCGGCTGAGGCAGTAGATGATACCACTCTTACCCGAATTCTGTTTGATGAATCGGATGATGTCGTGGTCTACGTTGTGCTTAGGACGTAGCTCGTAGTAGAGGTTTGGACGGTTGAACGACGAACGGAAGACCGTGGCATCTGTCATACCAAGGTTCTTCTGAATATCCATCTGTACCTTAGGCGTAGCTGTTGCCGTGAGGGCGATAAGCGGTGCTTGACCTATATCGTTTATAATAGGACGAATACGGCGATACTCAGGACGGAAGTCGTGACCCCACTCCGAGATACAGTGAGCCTCGTCGATGGCGTAGAACGATATCTTGATCTTACGCAAGAAGGCGATGTTGTCCTCCTTGGTTAGCGACTCGGGAGCGAAGTATAGTAGCTTGGTGCGACCCTCAAGAACATCTTGACGCACCTGTGCAATAGCCGACTTATTCAGCGAAGAGTTGAGGAAGTGGGCGATGCCCGACTCTGTCGAGAAGGTACGCATCGCGTCGACCTGATTCTTCATCAGAGCAATAAGTGGCGAGATGACAATTGCCACGCCATCCATAATGAGTGCGGGGAGCTGGTAGCATAGCGATTTGCCACCACCTGTAGGCATAAGGACAAAGGTATCCTTGCCCGAAAGCACATTGTTGATTACCGCTTCCTGGTTGCCTTTGAACGATGTAAAGCCGAAATATTCGTGCAGTTTCTCGTGTAAAATTCCTCCTTGTTCGGTGTCCATAATTTTTTGTCGTGAAAAAATTTACCCAAATATAATATATATTTTTGAAAAATAGTAATAACTTTGTGAAAAATTTACGAAAAAAGATGCGATTGTTCACAAGCGAATTGGTAAAATCCTATAAATCACGTACTGTCGTTAACCACGTATCAATCGATGTTAAGCAGGGCGAGATTGTCGGTTTGCTCGGCCCTAACGGTGCGGGTAAGACCACTACCTTCTATATGATAGTGGGACTCATTAAGCCCAACGAGGGTCGTATATTCCTCGAAGACGACAATGGTAAGGTTATCGACATCACAAAGCAGCCTGTATATCGTCGTGCACAGATGGGTGTGGGTTATCTCGCTCAGGAGGCGTCGGTATTCCGCCACCTTACTGTCGAAGACAATATACGTGCCGTACTCGAGATGACTAACTTCTCACGCCAGTATCAACGCGAGCGTTGCGAGCAGCTCATCGAGGAGTTTCGCCTGCAGAAGGTGCGTAAGAGCTATGGTAACCAGCTCTCGGGTGGTGAGCGTCGCCGTACCGAGATTGCTCGTGCTGTGGCCATCAACCCATCGTTCATCCTGCTTGATGAGCCATTTGCTGGTGTCGACCCTATCGCAGTGGAGGATATTCAGAGCATCGTAGGTACACTGAAAGATAAGAATATTGGTGTTATTATCACCGACCACAATGTCGATGAGACACTGGCTATTACTGATCGTACATACCTCTTGTACGAGGGCAAGATCTTGAAGGCGGGTACTGCCGAGGATCTTGCAGCCGATGAGATGGTGCGTCGTGTATATCTTGGTAGCAACTTTGTGCTCCGTACATCGCCTCAGATGAAGCGTCAGATGCGTGAGCAGGAGGAGCGTGAGCGTGAGGAGGCTCTGCGTGCTTTAGGTCACGTGAGCCAACCAGAGGTTGAGGAGGATGACGATTTTGAAGATAACGAATAATAACCATATATGGATAGTAGTGTCCCTCGAGGGAATCGTTTGAGGGGAACGATAACACCCCCCTGTTCTAAGAGCTATGCTCAGCGTGCGTTGGCCGCAGCCCTTCTTGCTTCGGGACGTACAACACTTCGTGGCATTGAGCTGTGTCGTGACACCCGCTCTGCCATCGCCACTATCGAGGCGTTGGGTGCTACGGTCGAGATTATTGACGATAATACAATAACCATCCAGGGAGGCTTCAAGCCGCGTACCGATCGCCTCAATGTTGGCGAGTCGGGACTCTCGGCACGCCTCTTTACTCCTATTGCTGCACTCGCCGATAAGTCGATATGTATCTCGGGTGAGGGTACGCTTCTTCATCGCCCTATGTCGATGATGATAGAGCCTCTTCAGGAGCTCGGTGTCGAGGTGCGTGATGGTGGGGGACGACTCCCTATCGAGGTCCGAGGTCCTATGCGTGGTGGTCGCGTAGTGGTTGATGGCAGTATGTCGTCGCAGTTTGTCACAGGACTCCTTATTGCCCTTCCGTTGGCTAAGCGAGATACGACGATTGAGGTGCGTGGGGCGGTCTCTACACCATATATAGATATGACACTCGACACCATAGAGCGTTTCGGTGTTGAGGTTATGTATCACGAGGGTGACTACTCAGAGTTCTTTATAGAGGGTAATCAGAGCTACGAGGCTGTGGACTATACCATCGAGAGCGACTGGAGTGCTGCGGCAATGATTATGGTTGCAGCGGCTATTGCTGGTGAGGTCTGCATCACAAATCTATCCACACTATCACGTCAGGCCGATACGGCTATCTGTCGAGCACTTGAGCGTGCTGGTGCCTCGCTTGTAATCGAGGAGAATGCTATTACTGTATCGCATCGCGACCTTGAGGCCTTCACGTTTGACGCTACACAGTGTCCTGACCTCTTCCCTGCGTTGGTGGCTCTTGCGGCTGCCGCTGAGGGAGTATCTACGATATATGGCATTGAGCGTCTTAGGGGCAAGGAGAGCGATCGAGGCGAGGTGCTCAAGGAGGAGTACGCAAAGCTCGGCATCGAGATCGAGCTCGACTACGACGAGAATGTTATGCGTGTTGTGGGTGGTAAGGTCGAGGCTGCAAAGGTCGACTCACACGACGATCATCGTATAGCTATGTCGTTGGCAATTACGTCATTGCGTCTTGATGAAGAGCTCGAGATTGTAAATCGCGAGTGTGTGGCAAAGAGCTACCCTTCATTCTTCGAGGACCTCGAAACTCTCAAACGCACAGGCCGTGAATAATAGCTTTGGTAACATACTTCGAATGACGATTTTCGGTGCTTCACACGCCGAGAGTGTTGGTGTCGTAATCGAGGGTCTGCCCGAGAATCTGAGCCTTACGGCAGAGGATTTTGCATCGGATTTGGAGCGTCGCCGCCCTAAGGCTGTGGGTGATACTCCTCGCCGAGAGGCCGATGTCCCAAGAATAGATGATATCGATACAGAGTCTGTTGCCGGATGTAAGGGTGTAAAAATATCGTTCGATAATAAAAATATTCGTTCTGCTGATTATTCGCATCTTAAGCGTCAGCCACGCCCCTCGCACGCAGATCTTGTGCAGCGATTGAAGTATGGCGAGGAGTATAACCTCGCTGGTGGAGGCATTGCCTCGGGACGTATGACTGTGGCCCTGGTGGCTGCGGGTGTGGTGGCTAAAAAGCTGCTTCCAGAGGTGACTTTCGAGACGAAGCTCTGTCGTGTTGCGGGTTCTACAAATCCCGAAGAGTTCGATCAAATAATTGCTGATGCACGCTTGCGAGGAGACTCTGTTGGAGGCGTTGTGGAGTGTAGGGTAGTGGGTGTTCCTGCTACACTCGGTGAGCCATTTTTCGACTCAGTGGAGAGTGTTATGTCGCACTTGCTGTTCTCGATTCCTGGTGTTAAAGGTGTTGAGTTTGGTGATGGTTTTGCTTCGGCAATATCTTGTGGCTCAGTACGTAATGATGTTATTGTTGATGCTCAGGGAAGGACTGCAACCAATAACGAGGGAGGTGTCAACGGCGGTATTAGCAATGGTAATGACATTGTTGTTCGTGTGGCCATTAAGCCTACGCCGAGCATTGCACTCAAGCAGCATAGTTATAATTTTGATACGCAGCGTGTTGAGGAGCTTACGATAGGTGGTCGCCACGATGCCTGCATAGCTCGTCGTGCTATGGTTGTTGTCGAGGCTATGGTTGCCTTTGCTCTTGCCGACTTAAAGCTCCAAAATCAGTAGATTATGGCTACACGCAGAGAGATACTTCTTCGAATTACTCAAGCCATAGTCGAACTCTATGGTGAGGTTGAGGCTCGACAGATAGCTGAGATGGTGGTCTTGGAGTGCGGCAAAATCAGTAGAAATGAACTCCTTGTTGAACCTAACAAGGAGCTTGAAATCAATGATATAGATAGGATAATTCACGAACTTCAAGAGTGGCGACCTGTGCAGTATGTGATTGGTTGTGCTGAGTTCGATGGCCTCGAGTTTGAGGTGACCGAGGGTGTGCTCATCCCTCGCCCTGAGACAGAGGAGCTCGTCGAATGGATAGCCTCGGAGAGTGCTCCAGATGCAAGAGTATTGGATGTGGGCACAGGTTCGGGATGTATAGCTATATCCCTTAGCAGACGACTCAAGAGTAGTCGTGTTTGGGCTCTCGACATCTCAGAAAAGGCTCTCGGTATTGCACGCCGCAACGGCCAGAGATATGCACCAGAGGTGGAGTTTATCGAGGGTGATGCCCTTGCAGATTTCTCATCGTTGGTAAGTGAGAAGTTGGATGTTGTGGTCTCGAATCCGCCCTATATTCCGCGTAGCGATGTGTCTGGTATGCGTCGGAATGTGACTGATTATGAGCCGGATAATGCACTCTTTGTTGAGGACTCCGACCCGCTAGTCTTCTATCGCTCGATTGCTCGTACTGCTCGCAAAATGCTCAAGAGTGGAGGTAAACTATACTTCGAGATCTATGAGCTTTATGCTGCACAGATGAGATCTATGCTCGAGGCTGAGGGTTATGCAGATATCACTATTCGTGAGGACTTTAGAGGAAAAGAGAGAATGGTATGTGCAACGATAGTTTCATAGTCGAGGAGCGTAAATCTAAGGAGCGAAAGCCTAAGACGGCAGCTCAGGCCCTTGAGTCGCTAATGCGTCTTGCTGCTCGCAGCGAGAAGTCGTCGGGCGATGTGTTGCGTCTTTTGCAACAGTGGGGTGTTCCTGAGTCTGAGCGTGGGGGAGTGCTTGACAAACTTATCAAAAATCGCTTTATAGACGATAGGCGTTATGCTGGTGCCTATGTTCGCGAGAAGTCGCGACTTTCGGGCTGGGGATGGCGTAAGATATCTATGCAGCTTAGAGCTAAGGGTGTATCGCAAGATATTATAAAAGAGGCACTTCTGGAGATTGATGCCGATGATATGCAACGCACCTTGCAGGAGAAACTACGCCGCAAGCTAAACAGCGTTAAGGCCTCTTCCGACTATGAGCTACGAGGTAAACTCTTTCGCTATGCTCTCTCTCAGGGTTTCGATTATGCAGAGATTTCTGAGGCAGTTGCAGCTGTTGTCGATGGCTATAGGGGTTAATAAATCTCTCGATATTTGCCTGAACCATAATTTTTTACTATATTTGCATCTATTGTAGGTCTTTTTTCGATATTCGGCCACAAAATTTATGACGATGAGTGAAAAAAATGGTAATAATTTGGAGTTGAATCTGTTTCAACGTCTCGGCTTAGCTATGCTTTGGGGGTTCAGCCGTGCTATGAGTTTCACGCCGCGTTGGTTTCGCTTTGGAGTATTCCAACCCTTCGTGACACTTCTGTTGCGTTTGGTGGGTTATCGTCGCAAGGTTATCGATAGCAATCTACAATCGTCATTCCCTGAGAAGTCTAAATCGGAGATTCGTAAAATTAGAAACGCCTTTTACTCAACACTTTCCGATATTGCAGTAGGTACCATCTGCCTTGCAGGCGTCGACTCACGAAGCCGAGGTAAGTATATCGTATGGGAGAATCGTGATGAGCACCTCAAGGCTGTTGAGGGTCGCGACTGGGTTGCTCTTGCCTCGCACTTCGGTTGCTGGGAGTACTTCCCGATGTATGCCTGGGAGTTTAATAACGCAAGGTTTATGTCGGTATACCACCCCTTGCGAAGCGATGTTTTCGAGGCCTACTATCGTCGCATACGTCAGTATGCACCAAACATCGACCAGGTGCCTATGGCAAGCACACCACGCCACTATATGGCTAACCGCGGAAAGGGTTATAACATCTGCCTAGGACTTATATCGGACCAGAGCCCTGTGCTCTCTGCCTATACCGAGTGGATAGAGTTCTTGGGTCGTCCTACAGCCTTTGTCGATGGTGGTGCTCGTATAGCACAGAAGTTCCACCTTCCAGCATACTTTGGTCGTGTGCGTCGCATCAAGCGAGGTCAGTATGGGGTGACGTTAGAGCAGATATTTGATGGAGAGGAGCAGGTCGAGACAATGGAGATTGTGCGTCGCTATGCTGAGCGTCTAGAGCAGATGATTCGCCAGACCCCTGAGCTATGGCTGTGGTCGCACCGACGATGGAAGCATACTCCCGAGAAGCAGGCTCGTTTATTTGGAAAGTCAACACTCGAATAGTTTATGGATATAGTCATTACATTTGTCAATGGACTCGATCCCGTGTGGCAGAAGCAGTATGAGGCCACCACAAATACCCCAATACTCGAGAAGCGTTTTCGTGATTGGGGTACATTGAGATACCTGTTTCGTGGCATTCAGAAGAATATGCCATTTATCCGCAAGGTACACCTCGTAGTCTCGTCCCAGAGCCAGGTCCCCGAGTGGGTCAATCGCCAGGAGGTCAATGTGGTGCTTCACAGTGACATAATCCCTGCTGAGCATCTGCCAACATTTAATAGCAACACTATTGAGTTGCATATGTTCAATATCGAGGGTCTTGATGAGGAGTTTCTCTATTTCAACGACGATATCTTCCCTATGTTGCCACTCAAGGCCGAGGACTTCTTCAAGGATGGTAGAGGTATCATAGGTGTGAGTCGTCATATCTTTGCAATGGATATGTTCAAGAAGATATGTCGCAACTCTGACCGTGCGGCACGCAAGGCCTTGGGCCTCAAGCCTCGATGCCTCTTCTTGCGTCCTCAGCATATATGTGCTCCGATGTTCCGTTCGGAGTGTCGTGCCGCTTATGATGCTGTCAAGGGTGATATACTTGCCACACTCAGCCGCACTCGCCGTGCTGAGAATATCACGCAGTATCTCTTCACCAACTACGCCTACCTCAAGGGTCGTATCGTGAATCGTCGTCAGCAGAGTCGCCACTTCTCGATGGCTGTGGCTTCGCCCGAGAAGATAGCGAGCTACCTGCTCAGCCCTGATCGTGCTCTTGTATGCATCAACGATGTGCAGCTTGGCGACAAGCAGTTTAGAGCGATGCACGAGACGCTTATCAGCACCTTCGAGTTGTGTTTCCCCCAAAAATGTAAATACGAAAATGAGTTTTAAGGTTGATGCAGTAATCACGTGGGTTGACGGCGACGATCCTCGCCATAAGGCTAAGCGTGAGCAGTATGGCGATAAGAGGATCTTTTCGCTCGACGATGTTGCTGGAACTACACGTTATAGGAGCGTAGGCGAGATATTCTACTGTGTGGCCTCGCTCAACCGCTATGCTAAGTGGCTCAACAAGATTTATATCGTTACCGACGAGCAGGATCCTATGCTCGGGACGCTTGTGGCTAAGCACTTCCCCGAGGGTAGCATCCCAATGGAGATTGTCGACCATAAGGTGATATTTAGAGGTTATGAGGAGTATCTTCCTACGTTCAATTCGATCTCTATCGAGTCGATGACCTGGCGTATCCCAGGCCTTTCTGAACACTATATCGAGTTTAATGACGATTTGATTCTCGGTGCTCCAACAACACCCGAAGATTTCTTCCCAGAGCAGGATAGCACATATTGTTATGGTGACCTACGTTCGTCGTGGTTTGTTAAGCTTAGTCGCCTGTTGAAGCATCGCATCAACGGACCTAAGCAGGTGTCGTTTAAGGAGTCGATGCTCAATGCTGCACAACTTGCCCAGAGCAGAAGTAGATTTATTATGCTCTACCATACGCCTAAGGCTCTGCTAAAGAGCGTCTACGAGCGTTACTATGCCGAGCATCCCGATGCATTGTTGCGTAACATCCGTTGTCGCTTTCGTGATTCGTCGCAGTATAGCCCCGAGGAGGTTCACTACCTTCTTCTCTTGGCTGAGGATCGTTGTAAGCTTCGCGATGCGGGTGACGAGCTCTTCTACCTGATGGCTAAGAGCGATGACAATTATGTTAGACGTAAGCTTGATATGTTCTCGAAGCAGCCACAAAAGAGGTTTGGATGCTTCAACTCTATGGACCAGGCGAGCGACCAGGGTCAGAGGATGATAATAGAGTGGATTGAGCGTCGACTCGGGCTCGAATAATATATGCAGTAATTCCCAAATGTAGTTAACAATGAAGAGAGTAGCATTCGTGCACGACATATTTCCTGGAGGAGGTGCAGAGCGAGTGACAATTGATATCGCACAATTTATCTCGCATAATGATCCTAACTATCAATTTTTTGTCTATACACCTAAGGTCGTAGATGATTTATATACCGATGAGATTAAGAAGTGTATAACAGTAAAGAGGGTCTCTAAAAGTAGGTCACTGCGTAGCCGCGAAATTGAAAAATACGTGGTTAGTGATGGTATCAATCTCCTCATACAGGTGGTTCAGCCTGTGAAGGATATTGCAGGTATACGCTCACGAACAGGGTGTAAAGTGATATATGCTAACCACGGAGAGCCATTTTGGGAGCGTTACTCAGTTATTAAACATCGCAAAAAATCTCTACTATATAAGCCATTTTGGAAGCTATTCTGGAAGCGTTATTATGTCGATAAAGGCAACGCGTTGAAGCTTGTTTCTAAGCGTGTGAAGAGAATATATAGCACTTGCGATGCCTATACGGTGCTTTGTAGCGATTATAAACACGAGATCTCCAAGGGCATTGGTATTGAGCCTCAGACATCGAAAATCGTCGTTATAGAGAACTCTGAGCGAGTGGTAGATAATGTCTCTTACGATAAGGAGAAGATAATATTGTTCTGTGGTCGATTAGAGAACACCTCCAAAAGACTTGATAGACTTCTTAGAATATGGGGCAGGGTTCAACATACGTTGTCGGACTATCGTCTTGTTATAGTTGGTGATGGCGGCTATCGTGCTGATATGCAGCGTCAGATCGTAAAAGAGAGGCTTGAACGCGTCGATATGGTTGGCAGACACTCCAACGTGGAGCAGTTCTATAGAAAGGCATCTATCGTCTGCCTGACGTCGCAGACCGAAGGATGGGGCTTGTGTCTTACTGAGGGTCAGGCACACGGATGTATTCCCGTAGCATTCGGATGTTCGTCGGGAGTCAAGGATATACTATCCCCATCAGGCGTAAATGGTTTTGTCGTTACGCCATTTGACGAGGAGGAGTATGCAAATACGCTGATTCATATAGCATCAATGAGTGATGAGCAGCGAGATGTCATTAGGCGAAATGTCGTTGCCAAGCGAGCTCAATATACCCCTGATGTGATTATGAAGAAATGGGCTGATTTGATTGAGTCGTTGGTAGAGTAAGTTAGAACTTGCCTTATTTGTTTGAAGTGCCACAAAAGTCTAAATTGTCTTTTGTGGCACTTCGAGTGTGTGTAGTATAGACTCCTTTTACTGCTTCACCCATATCAGTTTCGAGGTGTCGTAGCCACGGCTTTGGGCTATGGCTATAATATTGTTTCGTGTGTTGTTGTCGAGGTGTCGTGTACGAGATAGTATCCATAGGTACTTCTCGGACTTGCTGCCTATGAGTGCCCACTCGTACTCCTGGCTTAGGGCCAGGATGTTGTAGTCGGAGTAGAAGATCCAGAAGAACGATACGCGTAGCTGCCCTGGTTGCTCGCCGAGTTTTGCCTTGCCATACGATGTCTTTCGGTGCTCCGTGCGACTATTTATTCCAGTGTTTGTAACCGATATTGTGCCATCGTTCTCGAGGGCATAGAAGGCCTCGCAATAGTCGAGATTTCGCTCGAATGAGTGGTCGAAGCGTGCTATCTCAAACCAGCGGCCCATATATCGCTTGAGATCGATATCACTAACAGTTGTGCGGTCGATGTCGCGAGGCTTACCACTTGTTGCAATAGAGGAGAGTAAGATTGCTGCCATAAGTAAAATGTATCCCTTGTTCATAGTCTTGTTTTATGAATAAGGGATACATTTATTGTGCCACGATTACTTACGATAGTTGATCTTGTAGATTACAAGCTTGTCGCGATCAAGCGAGTCGGGATTCTCGTGCTGCTCGATGACGTTGCCCATATCATCGTAGCTCATTGTGTATGTGTAGATTATATTGCTATATCTATCTACTTTATCGATCTCTATGAGGTTATACTTCTCGTCGTACAAGTAGAGCTTCACATACGCCAATTCACTATTTTCATAGGTGGTTATGAGAGAGATTAACCCAGCTTCGTTGTACTCGTACTTGTAATTTGTGTATCTATTGTTAGTGTATTCTACTCTTTCCTCGATGAGTTGTCCCTCTTTATTGTAGATTTTAATATCAGTGGTGCCATAGGTGCTGTTGTAGCTTGTTTCGATGCTAACACCATCAATTACGGAAGTGTTAATATGTTGGTAACTAACCAATTCGTCATTACGCATATAATTTATGGTTGTACCATATTCGCGTGGAGTCGTTATATATGATGCGGTGTTTCCGCTTGAATATGTTATGACTTTCACGTTCCAATCGCCATTGTCGTAGTGAGAGTATTCACAAGTGTATTGTAGTCTATCTTCTCCATCAAACTCATACTCGATGTACTTTCCATTTTCGTAGTCATAGATGGTCTCAGTGCTATCTCGCATAATTCCGTTGTCGTAAGATACTGATCTCGTCACATCTCCACGATCGTTGTATGTTGCCTCGAGCCTGTATTCGCTGCCATCTTGATATTTGCTTTCTGTGCGGTATACGTGACCAAATTCGTTGAAGTAGTATGTCGAGGAGTTATATTTACTCCACTTATTATCTTCAAAAATATAGATATCTACATTTACGTTATCGATGTTACTATACAGAGGCCTTGCATCAAAGCTCTTAGCGTGGTTGGTGTTCCAGTACATACGTGTTTGTACCTCTCGCAAAGTTGTTGGTTGCTCGGCTACAGCCATTGTTGCATTTGCAATTGTTAGCAGTGTTGCCAACGAGTAGATTAGTCGTCTCATTATATCTGTTTTTAGTTTGTTTATAATGATGGTTTTATATATGGGAATCTATCACGCGGGTCAAAAATTTAGGGCTATCTACTTCCTGTAGAATAGCCCTTTTTGCTCTATTTCTCTGCAATGTTCAAGTTGCTAAGTTGAGCATTGTCATTCTCTTTTGCTTTGGACATTGTTAGTCGCCCCAAGGGATTACAATCTCATTCTCGAATGATGGGTCGATACCGAAACCTCCAGTACCGAATGATGTTGTAAGCATACGACCTTCAATGATTGTCTCCATATTACGCTTGAGCGGCACTACGATACCCGACCACTGGCTGATAAGCTCACCTGTGATAGCACCATTGTTGTCGATTACAACATCGCCCTTGAAGAAGTTGAAGTTGATCTTGACATTTGTCTGCTTACCGTTGACGAATACGTAGTCATAGCAGAGCTCCAACTCGCCATTCTCGTCAATGCGAGCCTTTGTGATGAACGTACGTGTTGGATCGAAGTAGTTAGGCTTCTGCTCCTCAACGTTATAACCCGCTGATACGTACTGCACGTAGGTACATACCACAGTGATGTTCTCTGGGTCATCGCCGTTCTTTCTATAATCCTCCATATCGGTGGTGATACACTTGAAGCGACCCTTTGGACGCATAAGCTCAACGTCGTAGACCTCCTCGATCTCGCCCTCCTCGTAGTAGTAGCCAGAGAGATCGACATCAATCATATTTGAGAATACATCCTTATCGTTGTTGTCTATGACCTCAATGTCGGAGTATGTGATCTTGCGAAGATCGTCAGTGTTGTAGTACCACGCCTCACGAACATCGTCCTGAACATAGTCACACCAGATGAGCACCTTATACTTCTGTGCATCGACATTGAAAGTGGTGATTGCCTGAGGGTTAGGGTCGTCAACATCGGCAAACACAATCTTACGCTCCACGAACTTAGACTGTGATGCTGCCGTCACACGATATAGGTCGACAACATAACGCAAGCATACAGGCTCGGTAAATCGAGTACCTGTTGGGACGATACCTTGTGCACGCACAACATACGAGGTACCCGTCTCAGGGTCACACTCCACTGTGGTAAAGTAGCTTGGGTGCGTAAGATCTACGGAGCAACGCACGGTGAGCTTGATGTTATTCTCACCGGGATACTCGTGGATGGTCTTATCGCAGCTTGCGAGAGCAAACCACAACAACACAAACACTGCTATATGTTTCAACTGACCAAACATTTATTCACCCAAAGTTTTCTCTTTATTACTCTTCTTTTTGCCGTCAATACGGTACGAGAAGTCGATACCAAGACGTGTAGGACCGAAGTAGTTCTTCTTCTCAGTTCTCTGGTACTTACCATTGAGCACACCCTCGTACACGTCGTATACTATATTCATATAGCCGAGACCTAATGTGAACTCAACGCCCCACTTGCTATCCTTACCCAAAGGCAGTGCATAACCATAGCTAAGACCCACTCCCCAAAGTGCTCGGTTAGGATCTTGATAGCGAGTGTCGCCAAGCTGAACATTGAAGCCTGACACTGGAACGTGCAAACCAATGAAGTGACCCTTGATCAATGTCTCTCCAAACCAATATCTTAGCTCAGGCTGAATTGCGAATACACGCACCTTACGATCGAACTTAAAGTAGTCGTATGGTGAGTAGTGGCCGATGACATCGAGTGACAACTTATCAGCGAGCTTAACCTCGACACCGAGGTTGGCGATGAGACCAGCAACCTCCAAGGCGTTAGTCTTGATGTTCATCAATGGTCTTGGCTCCTCAGGCTCCTCAACTGGCTCAGGCTCAGGTGTTGGCTCTGGCTCGGGCTCTGGTTCAGGCTCTGGCTCAGGTGTTGGCTCGAGCTCTGGTTCAGGCTCAGGCATTGGCTCTGGCTCAATGCGGCGTGTTGTCACAACGATAAACCACGCGTTACGCATCTGGTCGAAGTACTTCTTGTGCATCAAAGCCCAAACAGCACCTCCCTGGAGCTTGCGGAGCTCAGCGATACGGCCATCGATCTCTTTGCCATAATAGTCCTTAGCTGTGGGGTAGTTGCTACGAAGAATCTCGAGCACCTGGTCACGCATTGGGAGTTGCTCATCTTTCTCGACAAGCTCGATGAGGTGGTCCCAAGCGATGTAGTGATCAACTTCAGCGACAATATCTTGAGGTATGTCGATACGATCACGCACAATCTTCTCGAGTGCGATAAGTCGTCCGTGGCTCAAGCGGTGGTTGACAGCTGCTGAGCCCTCAGGCGAAGCTGTACCACAGAACTCGATTGACACAATCTCGACCGAGCTATCGCTGGCAAGAGCTTGGTAGAGCGAATCGATCTGCTCGAGGGCTTTTGCATTGTTGCGATATGTTGGATCGATGACTATGCTGTTGACGCGGAAGTCGACACTAATACCTCTGTTCTCCACTACTGTCTTTGGTGCGGTAGTGGTCTGCTGTGCTACGCCACGGAGGGGCATAACAACTGCTGCCACGAGTAGCGACAAGGTGAGGAGTATGTGTTTTTTCGCGAACATTTAAACGTCCTTAGTTTTCAAAATTAGCTATTAAGATTGTGTTAGACTTTGGTAATCAGAGTCTTAGACACTGTGTCCTTCGTCTTAGTTTCACTGGCACTTGTACCAGACATTAGGTAATGGATAGGTGCACAGCGACAGTTGGTAGAGCAAAGATACTAATTTTATTCCAAACTCCAAAACTTTTCTTGTGAAAAAGCTGTTTTTGGACAGATTGAGCCACTTAAGTATTAATTGTATAAAACCATAAATGATGTATTTATGGTCAAAAACTATGCCAAAATTCTATCTTGAGTTTTCTAAATATTGGAGTGCAAAAAGAGCTGACCTAATCGCTTGTTGATAGTGTCAGCTCTTCAATCACGTCTTGCTCGAGTCTTAGTTGTCGAGGCCCAATATGTCGTGCAGGTAGCTATCCAAGAAGAGTAGCTCGTGGTCGCCAGCAATGACATCGCTAAGGAGTAAAGCCTCGTCGCTCGAATGTTGTAAAGAAGGTTTGTCGATTTCACCCATAGGCACCATTATTTATGATTGTTTGTCATAATAACGGAGCCTTGTCGAGGTTTATTGTGTGAGTTGTTAGCTAAGCACAATATTTTTCTCCTTAATCAGCTTGCGGAGGTTGATCAAGGCGTAACGCATACGTCCCAATGCTGTGTTGATGCTGACGTTTGTTTCGTCGGCAATCTCGGCAAACGACAGTTTTGAGTAGTAGCGTAGGCGTATTACCTCCTGCTGATCCTCGGGTAGAAGGTCAATAAGTCGTCGTACAGACTCCTCAATCTCGCTCTGCACCATCTCGTCCTCGGTGTTTGGCTCCCAGAGTCGCATAGTGCCAATCATATCGTAGCCAGCCTCGGCCTCGGTGATCTGGCGACTCGACTTCTCGCGGCGGAAGTGGTCGAGAACGCGGTTGTGGGCAATACGCAACACCCACGACAAGAACTTGCCAGAGTCGGTGTAGCGACCCTCGTCGATGACCTTTACGGCCTTGATAAATGTCTCCTGGAAGATATCATTGGCGATGTCGTCATCCTTGACCATCATACCAATATAGTTACGCACACGTGAGCTGTGGCGTTCGATAAGCTCAGATATAGCACTCCTATCCCCCGAAAGGTAGTTATTAAGCAGCACACGGTCGCTCAATACATTCACATTCGCGTTCATACTCTCTATGTTTTAAATTAGTTCAAGAGCAGAGTTTTGTCGATAGGCGTACAATTTTTAGTTATTAATCTTAATTTCGACTGCAAGTTATAAATATTTTCGCAAACTGCAAAATTCTTCATTGTGCCAATTGTTTAACTCTTGAATCTGGATTTTAGTTGCAAATAGTAGCAAAATGCGTGCCAGTCAATGAGTTGTGATTACGAAATCGGCTAATTATCATCTTTTATTTGCCGGTGAAACGGCAAAATGTAGGGGTGAAATTCCTACTAAAAAACAGCGATTCCCGCCAAGACTCGCTTGACGGGAACCTAAATTGTTAGTTTGTCGCCTCTTGGCCCAGATGAGGATTAGAGTGTTGACTTTGACTCTACTGCAACGTCGCGGCTAACCTTTGATACAAGACCCTGGAGCACGTTGCCTGGACCTACCTCTGTAAACTCGCTAACGCCATCGGCAATCATCTTCTCTACAATCTGTGTCCAACGCACAGGTGCTGTGAGCTGAGCGATGAGGTTCTTCTTGATGGTCTCAGCATCGGTATATGGCTCGGCATCAACATTCTGATATACAGGACACATAGGTGTCATAAACTCTGCCTCTGCGATTGCAGCCTCGAGCTCCTGGCGTGCTGGCTCCATAAGTGGAGAGTGGAACGCACCACCCACAGGCAGACGCAATGCACGACGTGCACCAGCCTCCTTGAGCTTCACGCAAGCCTGGTCAACAGCCTCGTCGGCACCTGAGATAACAAGCTGACCTGGGCAGTTGTAGTTTGCTGCAACAACGCAACCCTCGACTGATGCACATACCTCCTCAATACTCTTATCATCGAGGCCGAGGACTGCTGCCATACCGCCTGGCTGCTGCTCGCAGCACTGCTGCATAGCCATTGCTCGCTTCGATACGAGCTTCAAACCATCCTCGAATGAGAGTGCTCCAGCAACTACCAATGCTGAGAACTCGCCGAGTGAGTGACCAGCAACAGCATCTGGCTTTACGCCGAGAGCCTTAGCTAAGATTACCGAGTGGAGGAATACTGCTGGCTGTGTAACCTTTGTCTGCTTGAGCTCGTCGGGAGTACCCGCAAACATAATATCTGTAATTCTAAAGCCGAGAATTTCGTTTGCCTTCTCAAAAAGCTCCTTAGCCTCAGGGACGTTGTCGTAGATGTCTTTGCCCATACCTACGGCCTGTGAACCCTGGCCAGGAAATACATAAGCGTGCTTCATAGTTTTAAGCATTAGTTTAAACTCAGTTTTCGGTTGCAAAGGTAGCAAAAAAATTATTTTGTGCTATAGGTCGGCTCTATTTTGTTGTGTCTGAGCAAATATCTACTTTGCTGTGTGCTGTTTTTTGGAGGGTAGTTTGTTCTGTTGGGCTAGTTAAAAAAGCCTATAGTGTCTATGTTGGTCAATTATTCTTCAATATAAACAAAATAGTAAAAAGGACCTCTATCGATCGTTTGGAATAAGATATTTGTTAAAATATGTATAAAATTTCAAAATTTTTTTATTATCTTTGTGTAGCAAATATAAAAATCAGAAGCAATAATGACATCATTGGCTAAGTTTTTCAATATTGATGCCGACGCAAGTCTCAAGGGTATCACGCACAAGAACAATATTATCAAACGCAACATCATCGCCTATATGGCTCTTAACGGTGAGTGTATACTCTCGGAGCTTACGCGTGAGTTGCATATCAGTGTGCCAACGATGACCAAGCTCGTTCAGGAGCTTGTCGACGACCATATAGTCATTGATCTTGGCAAGGTGGAGACTCCGGGTGGCCGTCGTCCCAATGTATTTGGCTTGGCAAACTCTGCTATATATTTTATAGGTATAAACGTCGGCCGTGACCATATGACCTATGTAGTTACCGACCTCCACAACAATGTCATCCACGAGCGTTGCGACAATAGCTTTGAGCTTGTCGATCGTCCGCAGTGTTTGGAGCGTATATGCCAAAATATCGAGTCGTTCGTAGCGACGTGTGGTGTAGACCGCGAGAAGATATTGGGTGTGGGAGTCTCGATTGTGGGTCGTGTGAATCCCGAGACGGGCCGTTCTTATAAATACTTCACCTCGTGTGAGGAGTCTCTCACAGATATTATACAGAAGCGTATCGACATCCGAGTGATGCTCGAGAATGATACTCGTGCCCGATGCTATGCCGAATACACTACAGGAAAGTCTAAGAACGAGAGCAATGTCATCTATCTGCATATGGGTCGCGGTGTGGCTATCGGTATCGTCATTGACGGTAAGCTCTATTATGGCAAGAATGGCTTTGCAGGCGAGTTTGGTCACATCCCATTCTTCGACAACGAGATCATCTGCGGCTGTGGCAAGAAGGGCTGTTTGGAGACTGAGGTGTCGGGTATCGCCATCGAAGATAAGATCGTGTATCTCATTCGTAATGGCGTGAATACCTGTCTTCGTGAGATGTACGACCGTGGCGAGAGCATTCATATCAACGATATTATCGCTGCAGCTCAGAACGACGACAACCTCGCTATTGAGCTTATCGAGGAGGCGGGCGAGAAGGTGGGCAAGGCTGTAGCCTTCCTCATCAATACGTTTAATCCTGAGACGGTTATTGTGGGTGGTAATCTCGCTATGGCGGGCGAGTATTTGATGCTTCCGCTTAAATCGTCGACAAACAAGTATTCGCTCAACCTTGTTTATAAGGATACAAAGTTTAGGGTGTCTAAGATGAGCGATGGTGCTAATGCCTGGGGAGTTGCAATGCTCATCAGAAACAAGATTATCGGTTTGTAGTATGCATCAATTAGATGGTGATATCTGCCGTCTGCGTGCCCTTGAGCCTTGCGATGTCAACCTGCTCTATGTCTGGGAGAACGATCCAGAGGTTTGGCGTGTGAGCGGCACTATGGCACCCCTCTCGTATGAGCGTCTTGAACGTTTTGTCGAGGAGCAGAACTATGATCTTTGTGCCACACGTCAGATGCGTCTTATGGTTGATGTCGGTGGTCGTGCTGTGGGCACTGTCGATATCTTCGACTTTGAGCCTTGTCATCAACGTTTTGGTATTGGTGTGTTGATATATGCCGCCCAAGATCGCCGTTGCGGTTATGCACGTTCGGCTATTAAGGCTGTTGTTGACTATGCTCGCAATGTGCTGGGCTTAAGACAGGTGTGGGTGCAAATAGCTGCCGACAATGCTCCGAGCATCTCGCTTTTCGAATCACTCGGTTTTGAGCGTTGTGCCCATCGTCGAGACTGGTTGCGTCGTGGTGGGGGGTATGTCGATGTATACGACTATCAGCTACTTCTGTAACAGTCTTACACTTTGAAAATTGCCGAATAAGTCCTATATTTGCGGTGGTATTAATTTTTGATAGCGATGATGAGAATTCTGCTAAGACATATTGCACTCTTGTGGGCTCTTCTTCTTGTTGTCGGATGCTCGTCCGACAAACAAGCTATGGAGAGTATCCTTCAAGCAGAGAACCTTATGCTTGATGCTCCCGACCAGGCACTTGCCATCATCGAGGGTGTTGATCGCTCGAAGGTTCGTGGCAGGGGTGACAAGGCATACTATTCGTTGGTCTATAGCGAGGTGCTCTACCATAACTATGTTGACATAGCGAGTGACTCGCTCACTCTGCCTGCTGTGGAGTATTATCGTGGTGGTGAGGATGACTATATGTTGGTGCGTTCACTCTATCAACACTCCCTTATAGTGCAGCGTCGTGGTCGTGACTATTTGGCCGAGGCTATGGTCTCGCTTCTCGAGGCAGAGAAGCTACTGCCTAATATAAGTGACACACGCCTCAAGGGTCTTGTGTTGCGTACTAAAGGAGATGTCTATGGCGATGGCTGTCTCTTCGCAAACGCTCTCGAGGCCTATGGTGTAGCTAAGCGATATTTCGATGAGGGCGATATGGCCTATCATAGTGCAAGCGTACTCTACGATATGGGTGCCACACTCATCCAGCTTCGTGAGTATCAGAGGGCCAAGGAGACGCTTAGCGAGGCTCTGCAGTATGGTGTGAAGACCGACAATAAGAGGTTTATGTGTGCTGTGATTCACGAACTTCTCGACCTCTCGATCTATATGCACGACTACGATATGTGTCGCAATCTGTTGGCTATGTTCGACAAGCATCAGTGTCTGCTGTTTGGCCAGTCACACAAAAGCTCTATGGAGGCGATGTTGCTATCGTTTAATGGTAATGGTCAAGCTGCTCTCGATATTCTCACGCGTGCAGAGACCGAGGAGGATTCCGAGTGGGCAGATTTGACCTATGCTCGATATATCGTCTACCGAAATCTTGATGACAATAAGAATGCTCTCTTGTGGGAGGAGCGTAGCAAGCACGCCCAGGATAGGCTTATGATCGAGGTGTTGGAGCAGCCTGTGCTTAATGTGCAGATCGAGATGTTGCAGCAGAGCCTCGAGTCGGCAGAGCGTGAGCGTCGTTTGGTGCGTGAGCGTAATACGGTAGTGTATCTGCTTATTGTGCTTGTTGCCTTTGTTGTGGGCTATGTCCTTCGTAGAAGATTTCGTGATAAGAATCGCGATATTGCTCGCTATGTCGAGACCATCAAGGAGCTCTCGGCAGCTCTCGATAGTGTGCCTCGCGAGATGGCCTCAGTGATGAGCCATCTCTATAAGGATCGCTTTAGTGAGCTTAACGAATTGTGCGATATATATTACGATCATAGCGGCTCATCGCGTCATAAGAGTATGGTTTTCAATAAGCTCACTGAGACTATCGAGACTATGAAGGGTGATTCGGAGCGTTTCGAGGAGCTTGAGAGGGCTGTCGACGAGTATCGCGGTGGCTTGATGATGCGTCTGCGTACGCTGCTACCCAAGCTCAGTGAACGTGACTATCGTGTGGCACTCTACTCGTTTGCGGGCTTCTCGAATCGTGCAATATCTATATTTATTGATAGCGACCCTGTGTCGGTGTCGAAGATTAAGTATAACATCAAGTCGAAGATTAAGTCTATGCAGGGTGATGATGTGGCAATACTCTTGGCTGCATTGTCAGAGAGGTAATAGTGTGCTATTTTTAGAGAAGAGTCAATTATGAAATACCTTATATATATACTATCGCTTGTTCTGCTTGTTGGTTGCGAATTTAGTGCCTCTGATATAGGCCCTGCTCCTGACACGCCAAATAATCCTGGACCGACGAAACCCATCAAGCGTCGACCCATTGTGCCTGGAGATAAGATTGAGCGTCCGCGTATTGTAGATGTATGGAGCTCTAATGGGGCTATTGCCTTGGGTATCTGCTGGGAGGAGACGTCGGGCGACTCTCTATGTGTTACGTTGCGTAGCGTTGCCACTGGCGAGCAGGTTGAAAAGTTTGTTACACGCAACCAGACGAACCTACACTTTGATCCGCTTAATGGTGAGTATGAGTATATCTTGGTTGTCGAGGGTAAGGATATATATTATGAAGAGCAAATAGTCGTTGAAGAGTTATGAGACGTATATTCTATATATTGGTAATGCTGGCTATGGTTGCCTGTGAAGATGGCTATATTATGGAGCCTTTGCCCTCACCAGATCATGATCCGAACATAGACGATTCTGGCGGAGAAGGAGATGTGCCAGGGGCAGGGGATGGTCCTACAAAGCCAATCAAGAAGCGTCCAATCACCCCTTCGGGTAAGGTTCAACGTCTGCGATATACGGTCTATCTTGTCGATCTATCGCTTGTTTTGTGCCATACCTCAGATGTTGGTCCTACGCAGTTCACGCTGCGAAGTGAGGATCGAGGCGTCGAGCATAGCGTTGTTCTTCGCTCGTTGGGTGACGAGGTGCGTATCCCTTTGGATGAGCTCGGCAGTGAGGTAACGATAATCACTGAGTCTAACGACGAGGTCGAGGTCGAATATTTTAAGCTTCGTGAGGAGTGATCTCCTCTTGTGCGAGGGTTGTTCTGCTACTGCTGCGAATTTTATATCGCGTGGTGGCAGAACTTTTTTTGTGGTGGCAGAACTTTTTTGCAGCTTGTCTTTGTTGCTCTATCGCACGTGACCTTTTCTTGCGTTTAAACTTCTATCTGTTTTCGTGATGAGGGGTGCTCCGCTGGGAGCATATTTTGTGATATACGCAATATAATCTCTGTTTTTGCCCCATTTTTTAGGAGAGAGGTCGCTATTGCCTCTTTTTTTTGTAGTTTTATAAAGCATTGTGTTTAGTGTGAAAATAGCAGTTTTCGCAGGTTTTGGGGGCAAAAAATGGCGTTTTTAGCAGAAAAACGCATTTTTTTAAGAAAAAATCGATTTTTTTTGCGAAAAAGTTTGGAGATTAAAAAAAATGTAGTACCTTTGCACCGCAATCGAAAGATAACGGTTCTTTAAAAATGCCTGAATAGCTCAGTTGGTTAGAGCACATGACTGTTAATCATGGGGTCCTAGGTTCAAGTCCTTGTTCAGGCGCACAGTGCGTGGGATGCACAAAAATGAGGTGCATTTAATCTGTTTGGTTTGGGCCATAGTGGTGGAGGAGATAGCCAAACCCCGATAAGCAGTAGATGCGGTCGAGTTTCAATGTTTATGAAGTCGAGACCCTTTGAAAAAAAAACTTATCGAAAAATTTGCAGATTAAAAAAATAATGCTTACCTTTGCAGTCCCAAGCATTACCTAACGGGAGCATAGCTCAGCTGGTTCAGAGCATCTGCCTTACAAGCAGAGGGTCAGGGGTTCGAATCCCTTTGCTCCCACAAAGATTCAAGAAGATGTCGCAAGGCATCTTCTTTGTTTTTATGCCTATGCGTACTCTCCACACTTCTCTCTGTATACCTTGGCCCAGTCCGAAATTCCGGCTCAGTCATAAGAAATAGTTCCTTAGGTGGACTATAACAATACCAACGGCAATATTTTATTCTGTCATCCTGAGCGAAGCGAAGGATCTCAAGGCTTGTGAGCCGCTCGCAGTTTGTGCAGACCGCGAGATTCTTCACTGCGTTCTGAATGACGTGGTGTAGAGAGAGACGTTCAGAATGACGTACAAAGTGTGTTTGCATTCAACGTTGTCATCCTGAGCGAAGCGAAGGATCTCTGGGATAGCAACGGCCCTCGATGATAGCACGAACGTTATTACATCCCGAGAGATTCTTCACTACGTTCAGAATGACGCATATAGTGTGTTTGTATTTAACGTTGTCATCCTGAGCAAAGCGAAGGATCTCTGGGATAGCAACGGCCCTCGATGATAGCACGAACGTTATTACATCTCGATAGATTCTTCACTACGTTCAGAATGACGCAGTAGAGAGTTCTTCCTGTCGTTTATTTGACAAAAAAAAAGGGCGTTCCATTCGGAACGCCCCACAAGCAACACCTTTTTAACACCCTTTTTATGAAAGCAATTTTCACTAACTTTTGTTGCTTGTTTATTTGCTACTTTTCTGTAGCTTGATAGTTAATCACTCGGCCGAAGCCGAGTGATTTGATGGTATTGTTACTCAATATCAACTGAGATAATGCCATCGACAAGTGTAAAGAACTCAGCGTCATCACCACCATTGAGTACAACCAATGCATCATTTGCTGCAACCTCATTGTTATCAGAAGCATTGTACAATACACCGTTGTTGTAGTAGTAGCAAGATACATTTTTGTTAGAGCTCTGGTAAGTTGTACCGGCTGATGAGATAACACCGGCATTCAAGCAGTAGTTTATTGCTTTGTCCTGTGCAGCAAATGCTGGTTTAGGAGCTATACCACCTGCACTATCAGCACCATATACATTACCGCTGTTATAGCAGTAGCTTGCATTGATTTGACCATAGTGGCTGAATGCAATACCTGCAGCGTGGCTCTGCTCAGCTGTGATTATGCCATAGTTAGTGCAGTACTTAATGGTTGATGCAGAGCCTGGATTATGACCAAGGATACCAGAAGCTGATGAGTTAACATTGTCGTATGTTGATGTTACATTGCCATAGTTATAGCAGTACTCGTATGAAGATGCAGCCTTCTGAACGCCAGCGATACCAGCAGCTGGCTCTACATTTGCAGAGCTTACATTTCCGTAGTTAACAGCGTTCTTGATTGTACCAGCAAAACCGTGTGCGATACCAGAAGCTCCGACACCACCTGTGATTGTGCCATTGTTCACAACATTCTCAATGTTAGCACCAACTGTCGCCCAAGATGCGATACCACCAGCTCGGTTTGCTGTTACATTAGCGTTATTCTCGCAGTTCTTGATTGTTGCGTTAGCACCATTGTGCATAATACCACCAGCATACGATGCAGCGACGATCGTACCAGAAACCTCGATATTCTCCAATGTGAGGCCCTCACCAGCTACGCAAACAACACCAGCAGCGTGTTTTGTAGAGTTAAGATTTACGTTCTCAAGAGTAAGATTCTTCACAGTAGAGTTTGCTGCAGTGTGAGAAATAAATGCTGCATACTCAACGCCCTCAACTGTAAGGCCTGAAATTTTGTGGTTCTTACCATCGAATACACCGTACCAAGGCTTCTCTGCATTGCCGACTGGAGTCCAAGCCTCAGTCAAAGCAATATCAGCGTTGAGTGAGATGTTGCGAATGCCAACAGCAAATGCATCCTTCAACTCTGCCTCAGTTGAAACGTGTCTATATGCTGGGAATACGTTATATGCCTCTGCACCAGTCAAAGTGTAAGTACCAGTAGGAGCTACGTAAGCCTGGTCATCCTTCAAGTTAGTGAGAACAACCTGATATGTCTGCTCGGTCTCGAGGGTATTCACACCAGTAAACTCGAGGTCGAATGAAGATGTCAAACGACGTGCGATTACAGGACGGTCTGCCTTAAACGTACAATCATTAACAAGCACATTACCTGGATTCTGAGCATCCATACGGATAGCGTAGCCATCCTCCTCAGTTGCAGTGATTGAGCTGTTGCTTACCTCAACATTAACTGCCTGGTCGTTGAAGTTAATACCGCTCAAGCACTCAACAGTAACTCTATCAAACTTAGCATAGCCGCTATTACCACGAATCTGACCCAAAGAGTGCATACCAGTGAAGCTAGAGTTGGTTACAGTAATTTTATTAGCCTGACGTGAATTCAAACCTACAACTGTTTCACCACCGATGAATGTACAACCATCAACAATGATGTTGTGAGCATAGAGGTTCTGTCTGTTACCAATGCTAAATGGAGCGTAGATAAAGTTCATACTGCTTGTACCCTCGTTGTAATACTTAGAAGCATCCTTAGCGTTGAACTTGATATTCTGGAACTTTACAAACTCAGCACCAGTACCACGCTGGTTACCGTCGATAGTGAAAGTACCGTCGAACTCGAAGCCAGCACCGTTGATAGTGATGTTAACATTCTCATTCTGAGTGATTGTAACTACACCCTCGATGTCAGCAGCAAGAGTGAACTCGTTAGCGGTACCAGCAACAGCACCATTTACAGCCGCCTGGAGCTCCTCAGCTGAGTAGATAAAGCTACCTACGATAGCGTTGTCGCCGTTAGCGATAGCGTTGTCGTGAACCTCATCGCTGTTAACGTTTACCTTACCGTTGTTCTCGATAGTATTCTCACCGAACTCACCGCCCTCGATGTTCAAAGTACCGTTGTTGATGATCTTACCACCATCGTTAACTACAGCACCCAACTCGTTACCAGCATTGTCAACAGGGTCGTTGTTGATGATAACAGTCTTGTTAGTTGGAATCGTAACATTTGCCTTAAGAGTGATAGTCTTGCCGTTAAGGTTGATAGTTGTAGTTGTACCAGTAGTGCGAGTAGCTGCCTGTGTAGAAGCTACAAGACCAGTAACATCAATGTCTGAAGTTACGATATACTCGCCACCCTGACCATTGATAGCTGCAAGAAGCTCAGCCTCGCTGCTGATAGTCTGGTAGTAGTAAGGCTCGTCAGTTGTGTCATTAGCATTCTCAAACGCATCCTCAACCTTAACCTCAACGTTGTTACCATCAGTCAAGATGTTACCCTGAATAGTTGTCAAGTAGTTACGACGAACTGCGATATCAGTGAAGAACTCGTTAGACTTGATAAGCTTCTGACCTGCAGCGTCCTCATAAACATTAAGAGTGAACTTAACAACATCCTGCTCTGCGAAGAAGTAGTCAGTGAAGAGCACCTTGTTTGTGTTAGTGTTGTCAGCATATGCAGCGATCTCGAATACAGTGCTGTGTGACTTCTTATCTGTGCCAGCAGGAAGTGCTACACTCTCCAAAGCGTTGAAACCAGGACGGTACTCTGTTGCGGACTCTACAGTTGCGTGTGTAGGGTTGATGCCAAGATAGCCGAGTTCAACCATATCAGTAGTGATAACACGAAGCTTAGCGAAAGGACGCTTCAACTCGATGTAGATAGATGAAGTGCTAG
>JAEIGA010000513.1_pt1 | contig 57527 bp, 119 predicted proteins | sample 9270691 | NCBI WGS metagenome assembly JAEIGA01 (sample SAMN17057246, study PRJNA624740) | gut metagenome | biome: biome; isolation source: fecal sample | host: Bos grunniens | place: China: Xizang | collected 2019 | reverse complement strand
GCATCAATCATATTTGACAAAATAGTCTTTCTAAGGAGGTCTCCTGACTTCCAAGCCGCAATCATATCCTTATTCAAAATTTCAATAGTCACCTATTTCGACCTCTTTTCATTTCTCGTTCATACTCTTTTCTGTACTTACGAGAATATTTATATAAAACTTCATGTACAAGCTGTGAATTACACTGCTCGTGATTTACGGGGTTTACAACATACCAATCTTCACCTAAAAGATAATCTTTTATAAATTGCAAAGCGAGTGCATCGCTACATGGCGGTTGCATTAAGCCGCAGTCTTCTGCCATGTATCGCAGCCAGTAAGTAAACTGACATTTTCTACTAACAGATTTAGAATGAAACATATAACTCCTGCACCTTCTCTGCACGTACCTGCTCTGGCGTATACCTATAAGAAGACCACGCCGCAGAAATAGCTTTTTTCTCTGACATATACGTTACAATTCTTGCATTATCAATATCCTTCAAATCACGCCACTCATAATTACGCGCACTGCCACAAAAAATCTTATTATCAGATTCTCTAAATAATACCCAACGTTCTCTGCAAATTCTCATTAGAAAGGCTCTACCTCGCTTTTAAAAGGAATATTTTTTATGATGGCTTTCCAGCAATCGATACAATAATGTAGTCTGTAAGGAGTCGTGGCGTCCTCGTAATTAGCATAAGTAGTAACGTCATCGCCTTTGATTGTTACATAATTCTTATCAGTATGCCATAGCAAACAGTACTTTGTCGCAACCTTCTCACTACAACCATCACAATATTTAGTCGCATGCACTATCAATATATTACACCTCGCACTTACTCAGTAGCTTTTCATCTTTACTCATTGCCAACGAAACAATAGCCACTGCTTCCGAAAACTTGGGATCTAGTGCCTTGCCTGAACAAAGGCAATTATGAGCAAACTTGCCATACATTTCTACGACAATAGCTGCCGCTTCAAGTTTAGTCATATATTAGCCCTCCGTAGGTTCGATAGGTTCAGTGGCATCAGGATGCGCAGCGTCATACTCACGTACAATAAGATCCAGAGTACTAATATTGTTGCTCAAGAAGTGAATTGCTTCCTTACACGTGTAACATACCTTGGTGGTGCCGTATTCGTTATCCACAGTTTTACCACAAATAATACAAGTAGAAGACAGTGTTGCCTGATTCTTAATAGTTTCATACTCACGAAGCAAGCGATTTCGTTTATCAAACATCTGGCGCTGTGTGTCACAATTACAGTCAAACTCTGCTACATGTACCTCATCAGTAATATCACACTGCTTCTTATTCTCTTCGCTATCATCAATATAATCTGCTGCATATTCGCATTCATTACACTTCATAATTTTCAAGCTCCTCTTTAAACTTTTCTTTAATAAACTTAATAGTCTTTTTACACTCTGGACAAATAGCTGGTCCGCCACCTAAAAAATACACTGGCACATCTGTATCACAAACTAAACATCTTGTGCAATACATACACGGCTGCTCTGACAAAGTATCAATCAAATCAGTTGTAGGCATCATAACAGATTCAGCAAAAATTTTATTATCGCTTAATCTTTCACATTCATTATACTTAGGAAGATTCAATAAGCTATCATAAGCTGCTGCAGCCTCTTCGCCGGTGAAGGCCACGGCTGGAGCCTTATCACTATCATAATTAACCGCCATAAGGGCACCAGGCTTATTAAGTAGCTCCTTAATCTTTTCAAGCTCCTCTGTTTTACTTGCTATAAGGTCTTCTCTGCAATCGCACGCGTCACCATAATAATGATACTCACCAGTAATATTGCAGCGAACCTGAGGAGGCATTGAAGCATAGCACAATCCGTCTGTATGAGGACAAGTTCCGCAAGTCATTTACGTTTCACTCCACTTCTTTTAAAAATACTAAATAAACTCTTTTTACTCTTATAAAACGCGTTTTTATCAATACAATCACAGCTGTCGTTCCAATGATGGATATCTCCCGTAATTTTACATTGAATAACACTTATTGTAGAATAATCTATATGCTCATTAGCATACGGACAATTACCACATTTCATTAAAACCGGACTCCCTTCATACGGGCACCACATGCTTTACAATACTTAGCACTTGGGAAAAACTCAAAAGAACCATATACATCGCCACAATTACCGCAGGCTAAAACAGGATTACCACCACAAGTAATTTGACCAGGTTTAGTTACGTCGACCCAAAATGCTTCAACTACTGGTGCATATTCAATTAGTGTATCACCTTTTACTTCACCGCGATGGCCTAAATAGCTTTCGACAGAAGCGTAAGTCTTCATCTTACCCTTAAAGCGCTTATCATTTACCGTCTTTCCATCTCTAAAAAGAATATAAATATGTTCACCTTGTTTCATGTTAAACAACCTCTTCTACGGCATCTGCAATAATAGAACAATAGGCACAAGTACCATTACTACCACACATTGCTTTACACACGTCGTCACACTTATAATTTGTCTTCTGGGTGCCAACACAGATAGCCCTAAGTAATTTTTCTCTTCGACCCTTTTCAGGCATTTCACTGGTATTTGGCATACGAAACATGGAACTGTAACAAAGACCGTCATTAAGATCTGCAATACTAATAATGCTATCTTTATTTACAGAATGCTGATGTCTTGCACAATCTAGGTGTACACAATCTGTATGAGAGCAGTATGTTAACGCCATTAAATATCTACCTCCACTGGTCCGGCAATTTTAGTATAAATCTTAAAAATACCAAATCCAAGCAGCATAATAGTAATAGATCCAAAGTATGTAATGGCAAAGCCTTGCAGAGCTTCGAGGCCACAAAAATTAAAAAGTACTGCAATAAAAGTAACTACACCGCCTAGGGTACTGATGAAAGAAATACCGGCTGCAAACAACAAGGCAAAGAAAACAATATAACTAAAAATCTTTAAAAGCTTATTCATTTACTTCCACCACTTTCTGTTTAAACGGATATAAAGACCGTCTGCTAAATCACCTAAGATAATTAAAACAATTCCAATTAAGGCTAAAGCTAAATAAGCAGAATTTGAATAGATAAGAGCCATTGGTACGGCAATCGCTAAGCAGCTGATTCCCGCCAATAACGTTATAATTGAGGTTGCAAGCAGTAGTACAATAATAATATCCTTTAGTATTTTATTTTTCTTAGACATACAACAGCCTCACTTTTTTACACGACGAGTAAGAGTACCTTTAACAGCTTGCCACATCGTCAGTTCTTTTTCCGCAATAACCTTATCAGTGCACTCTCTGATCAGGCTCTTAGAAATACTCTTACTAGGATGCTGCATAATTTCCCACAGCAAATCTTCTGCATAAATAACATGTTTCTCCATAAAGAAACCTCCTAAAAATTTTTATATATTTTAATATACAATATTAATAAATAAAATAGGCAAGGTCTTTTAACCCTGCCTAAATATTTTTAGTATAAATCTTCTGAGTACAGCTCATCTTGTGCGTGGTCTTCCCAGTACCATCTCTGAGTCGCATTACACTGGCCGACGTCTTTAGCGTGCTCAAAAGCCTCTTTTCTATTCAAGAATTCTCCTCTATGATTTATAAATCCTTGTTCAAGAACTTTGTAGCCGGTCTTTGCCTGAAAACCAAGATCAGCAAGAATTTCAAAACCTTTTCCATGTCTCCAACAAGGAATAATAGTTTCATGATCCAAGTCTTCTACTTGAATCTTTAATGCTGCACAAATAATCATTTATTTACCTCATCATTAAGCTTTTTAGCTTTTCTATCTGCTTGCCACTTAAATAGATAACACCACTTTAGACCTTTAAAGCCATACCACTTCAAGCAGCACTTCAAGTGCCCACGAAAATTATATGGCAATACCTCATATGTAGGTTTATCTTGATTAATATAAAAATGCTTAACTACTTTCCAAAACTTCAATCTCATTTTATTAGTCCTTACTTTACTTTCTTAGCCTGCAGCCAATGTCTAGCACCGCACTTAGGACACTTAACATATCTATGTCTTGTGATATCAAACTTCATAGTAGTAAACAACCACTGCCAGAAGGTCAGCACAAATTCTTCTCCACATTCTACACAAGTATAATATGTAGTATTTGCATAATAATTCTTACACATATTTAAATCTCCACTTCTTCTGTTACAGAGTTTTTATCGCGCAACTCAATAAGCTTGTTCTGCATTCGTTCTGCAGTCTCGGCCATTCTCTTATAGTCATCATAGAGATCACAGCCCTTTTTAACCTCTCGCATATTGTCACGATTAAATACCTTAGCGCCTTCACAAATAAGAATCAACTCCCAAAGCTCCTCAGGAGTGAAAGTGATAGACAAATCTTCCTTAAGAATATACTGCTTTACTTTCATATATTAGTCTCCTTCATAAACTATAGAGCTCCGTCTGAATTTAGTAACACAGATCTCCGGCTTATACTCTGCCCTCTTACCGTCAACAGTAACATACAAAGACTTGTCTTCAATAATCAGTTCTCCTGGTCCATACAAGCTCCACAATGAGGGCAGTAATCAGTAAGGCAAACTTCATACAGATCTCCGTCGTACAAAGTATCTTTCTTAAAAGACAGAGCATATTCATTGCAAGCTTGACAGAAATACTTTCCTGTGCCGCTATCATATAACCACTTAGCATGTACTGCAAGCTGAGCGTCTACAGGCTTAATATTATCAATACAATACGCCGACGCAGGATTTGCCTTAAGAATAGCTCTTCTTGCATCAGACTTTCTAATAAATTCTTCCATTATTATCCTCTCCTCTGATTCATCTTATTCTGTGCTACATTAGTGGTAGTAATAGTCTTAATCTCTTCCCAGCGATTAGTAAAGCAAGTAGGAAACTCTACTGCAGGAACGTGCTTAAGCTGATCAATGATTCCAAGAATATTTGGAATTGTCATCATATCCGTATACTCAAGATCTGGTACGTCAGGAAACCTAAGATTCTTTGCTTTAAAAGAACAGTTCTCTCGCATTCTAATCTCTAACTTAGTAATGCTATTATCTATAGTAATAAAATGATTTTCATCCATGTATAGATATTGATACAAGATAGGAATTTCTTCCATATCAAATAATGTTTCTGTTGTTCTCATCTTACCTCCGTCCAACCATTCTTCTGAATAATTCTTCTCATATTCGCTACGCCTACGGGATTCATACTATGGATTCTGATAGGATAGCTACGACCAGTCTCTTCGAGCCAATCTAGCAGTTTAATATAGTCGCCGCCGTAAACAGCATAGCTTCCAGCATCATGGTCGATATCTATTAACTCAATACCACTAACGTAAATGTCAAACTCATCTTCAATAATGCTCTTAGCTTGGTTAACAGTTGTGCACCACACATAGCCTGCTGGCGCTGGGCGAACGTCATCAATCCAAAGCTTCATATGTAATCACTCCTCAGCTGCTTCTGCAGCAAGCTTAGCCTCAATCTCACTGAGTCTAGCAACAAGCTTCTGTCTGCACTTCTCAAGCACATCATTGACTTTCTTCTGGGCATACCGTGCATATTTAACAAACAGCTCGATCTCATCACCAGAATCATCGTCTTCAAATTCATTTGGATTTACTCCAAGTGTGAGACCTTCACCCCAGGAGTCTCCCCACCATAGGCTGGTTGAAAAGTACGAAGCTTCTCTAGAAGACGGACAGATATCTGCACCTGTCTCTCTAATAATCATCAGAGGCCAAAGATCAGGAGACAAATAATCACTTTCATAGCACTTAGACCAAACCAAGCCCTTCTTTCTACGATCTAAAAATTCATCGTATTCAAATCCAAACTCGGCCACAATGGGTTCATATACTTCTCTAAGGTCTTCAGCTTTAAAAATCAAACCACCATTACTATCGAGCTTAAACATGTTAATCCTCCTAATTAAATTTAGACTCTACTAATATTATACAATCAGCAGAGTCTAAATTTAATTAATATATTCTATTTATCTCATACTCTTCTACTTTAAACTTAAATATATCATGTGGTAAGGCAGGCATAAGATCCATATAATCTTGCTTTGCTTTTTCTATTTTATCCATAGAATCAAAGATGCCTACCTTCTCTTGGACATCACCAGGATCTGCATACTTAAATTCATTAGTTAATAGATATAGCTTCATATTACTTTACCTCCCAATAATACTCAGTAGTATAACTCGCGTATGCCGGATCAATATCTACGTCATACTGAGCCTTGACATCTTTACAATAGTCTGCCAATGTTTTAGCGTGCATAGCCTTCCACTCGTTAGTAGAAGTAATATACTCTAAGTTTTCTCTTATATAAGCGTCTATACCTCGTGTGCACTTAGTATCCTTTACTGAAAAGCTTGAAGCTATACCGTATGTTTTTGCACTAATAGCCGTCGGACTTATCTGCATTACAGGAATTACATCATCAGTTAGTACTGGATATTCATATACAGGCGTTGGAGGTAGCACAACAACAGGCTTAAAGTAGTAATACTTTCTAAGTGTTACTTTATAATAAAGCTCCTCTGTGTGAATATGTACCGGTTCTTCTTTTTTATGAGCTCTAGCATTTGCCGCACAGGCTGCTATAATACAAGTACTAGTATTCATTCTGTTGTCTCCTTATAGCATTGTTAACATTTATATAACAACCATTCATATAAAAAAATAATCTCTACTAATATAATACAATTAGTAGAGATTAAATTTAATAATATTAATTTTTAGAATAAGTTTTCAAAGACGCTATCGACGTTCAGTGACTCTTCCAGACCTTCACGATACTTGTATGTTCCATAGCCATCACCCTGCACATAAACGCGACCATCATCGTCAGAGTTATTTTTGGTATATCTGGAATTGTATCTTTTCTCCTTAGCCTCTCGTTCTTTCTGACGCTGCTCATTGTCAAACTCTTGATCACGCTGTGCTTTTGCGTCCTTAACGTACTGGTTAACCCAGCCAGGAAGATTAGATGAAACATCAGGAATAGACTTTAAAGCTTGTTTATATCTCTTAACTGCCATATCAGTTGCTGCGACTAACTGGTAGTCTGATTCTTCATTGCTGTTCTTTTTGGCATGAGCCTTTTTAAAATTAATCAAATTATAATTTTTTGCGTTTACATCAGCTATAGCAATAGCTTCATCCTTGCCGTTACCTTTGTATACTAAGATATCTTTACCTTTGTATTTATTGCCAAAGATACCTTCAGTCAAAGCTGATTCCTGAAGGCCCATCTTCAAAAGGTCACGCCACTCGCCAGTAAATGGCTTTGACTTATCATCTGGATCTACCATTACTTCCATTGTCTCATCCAAGCCCCAGAAGCCGTCATAATCATTTGTATGCATAACGTACATCTGCTTGTCGTCACCATTAGAAGGAATGCGTGGCTCAGCTTCCTTAATCTGACCAGCTTGAGTAATCATACCTGGCTTGAGATCACTAACTTTTATCACCATTATGTCAACAAGATCAGGATTCTTGTTCTTTATTCTGTTCAAGTAATTTTTCTTGCTAGGCTGTACTGATGCTCCTCTACCACGAATAGTGCCGCCGCTTAAACTGTTGTCACCAGCAACACCGCCACTAAATGCGCCTTCTTTTAATTCTTCTCTGAGAGCCTGACGGATCATTTCCTTAAGCTCGCTCTTAGTGATCTTCATATATAATTCTCCTTATACAAAAGTAAATTTAGTTGTCTACATAATTTAGCGTATGTATAAAAGAGATTTTTATTCTCCTATGGCCAGGTCTACAATATTTTTACCGCTAATAATTTTCTTAAAATGCTTTTTAATATTGTAGCCGCATACAGGGCAGATAGCTTCACCTAAACAAGAGGCTTCATAATATGTTGCATTATTTAGTGCATTCTCTTCATGCGTTATAATACGTTTATGGGAGAAGTAGAGTGCTACTTCTACTTCGTTTCTGCAGGCTTCACATAATATTCTATGCATTAGTTCTTATCCTTATTATAATCCTCAAACTTTTTACACCACTGATAACTAGCAGTCCTTCTGTCTGGCCACTTTCTGTGTATACAAACACTCTCGCCCATACTATTCATAGTCTTACCATGATTCCAACCCCAGGCCATACAGTTAAGACATCTTATGTATGACGGATTATCTGCTCCAAGCTTTGCTGCAATATCCGCACGAGTTGCTTCTACTTGCTCTTTAGTTACCATATCAATAACCTCTGATAATAATAAACAAAGAATTAAATGCAAGTAGACCTACGGCAATACAATAGTCAACTGGCTCTACAGTAATATAACCGCATGCCGCACCTACGCACAAAAAGGTCCAACAAGCAAAACTAATAGCACCACAAATTCTAGCAAACGTCTTCATTATTTGTCCTCCAATTATACTCTACAAACTTACTACCTTCCCAGCATCCTTTAATAGAACATTTGTACTGCTGTTCTTCTTCAAACCATAACCAGAACTTGCAAGCAACACAGTTCTTGTATTCCATTACAAGTACCCCAGGTCCATTTTAGCTCCGCAGTTAGGACAGAACGGATATGGTTGGTCATAGTCGACATAGTGCATTCGCTTATGACATGCTGAACATCTGTCAACTCTCCAGGAGCCATCATGGTCCACAGGTTCCCATCGTCCGTGTACTGCTTGTCTAACGTCATTAGCAATAAGATACTTTGCAAGTTCTACACTATCGTCCCAGATAGTATACTTTGTCTCTCCGGCATATGGCCTTAGGTCACGATTAAATTCATCTAATAGCTTAACCAGCTTTTCCATATCGGTCATTACTTTTCCTCTTCAACAGCAACAATCATTTTCATATTCTTCGCATAACTTATCAAGATATTCTGCAATAGTCATTTCCCAAGGTGCTTCTGAAATACACTTATGATTAGCCATATAATCTCTGAGAGTCATAAGGTATATCGTAGAACCACAACCAGAAGTAGTAGTCTGATACACTGCCCAAGCTTCATCGTCAATGTGAATAACATCCCCAGGATTAATAAGACTTTGGAGGCTTCCTGCGATACACAGTTTCTTAATTCTACCCATTACTTCTCATCCTTATCAAAGATAGCAATCATCCAGTAGTCCAAACCTGTCTTAGGAAATTCTTTATATACGGGTGCCACGTCAACTCTATAACCATTAGATGTAAGCTGGAATACCAGCTCCTTCAAACTATCTGCACCTTCAGTTACTTTAATCTCACAAAGCTTTGTACCCATATTTTCTTTCTGCACTCCTTCACTTACACATTCAATAAGCTCAGCATTCTTATACTTGTATAGCATATCCGCAGCAGTCAAGCAGTCTTTAAATACCTGCTCAAAGTCCTGAGTCTTGCCTTGCTTATAATTCTTATTATGCTGCCACAGTCTTTTAATAATATCTTCTACAGTATCCATGGTATCCTCCTGCTTATTTTCTTTCTTATAACTATATCTATAATAATTAATAATATCGTCTGCGAGTGCGTGGTTCCTTGCGGCTAGCTTTAGGAAGTCTCTGCTTTTTCTAAAAGCTTCTATAGAACCGCGATACGAATAGGTGGTCTTATTAAGCCAATTCTCACCAACTACCAGCTCATCATTTTCCATATAAGCAAAGGTGCCGTAGCAATCAGACAAACCTTTAAATACTTTAGTTATTGCCATTAACCTTTTCCTCCACATCCTTAAGTCGTACTTTGAATACTTCTCTATTCATGTAGCCAGAACAATAATCATCTAACCAATCAAAGACAACTTTTTCGGTATTAGTACAGTATCTAGTATCACAACAATAGATACATGAGCTGGCAAGTTCTTTACTACAACATACTCTAACTACTGACATTAAGTAGTCCTCCAATTCCAAACAAGAGCTGCTTTCTCAGGTGTTTCTTTTTCTGCCGTTCGTACACCGCAGTTATCACACTGAACATAAAAGCCTTTCTCATTTTCAGTAATGTACATACGTACGCCATAGAAGTTCATCTGCCCTTTAGGAGCTGTACCACAAAATGGACAATGCTTTAGTTCAGGCATTATTCTTCTACCTCCTGCTTAGGACAAAATGTTTCACATACGCCATCTTCATTAAGTTCTACTTCAATAGCATCACAGTATATACCGTCGACATTACACTCGCAGTTCTCATTTCTACATCTTCTAATACAAGGCATTAGCTGATCCTCCTATTCCAAGCTTCCACAAGCTCGTCTAATTCACAATATCCCATATCAAGACCACAGCCACATTCACAAGCAATACGATATGGCTCTTCGCCACTATCTGGATCCCACCAAGTAGGATACCATTCTTCAGGTCCGCCTGTGATAATCACTTCCCTACCACAGAGAGGGCAGGGCTCTAACTTAACTGCTTCCTTAGTAATAAGTTCCATATATATTAACCTCAAACCAGAGGTTACCCTCTTCATCAACCATTACTAACTCAATACAAGCCATAGGATCGATCTCATCGAATCTCTGCTTGAGCTCTTCTGCTGTTACTAAAGTCTCATCTAAATAAAGGTTCATACTAATCCTCCATAATAATAAACTACTTCTACTTTCTCATCTTTAAGAAAACACATAACCTTATATGTATCCAGAGACAAAGCACATACATAATCAGGTAGGTTAGTACCGGCAAAGAATCCAGATGGTTCCATGTCTATGACTATATACTCTGTATCTCTGTGTAAAAACTTATCTCCTGGGCCGAGATCAGAAAGCTTGTCATATTTACCATACTTAGGCATTGTTAATACTCCTTAAGCTCTTTCATTCTAATAACAGCTTCTTCCTCGATTCCGAAGCCGTCTTCAATAACATTAAAATTAGTAGAAGGTTGCCAATGCCAGCAGATTAACTTATTACCTGTTAATAGTTCTTCGCCATATATATAGTAGCTAGCAACCTTCAAAGGCTTTCCCTTCTGACAGTAATATCTTACTACTGCCCACTTAGTTTCATGTGGACCTCTATAATGAACTCTTACTTCTCTAGCATTCTCAATCTTTTCGAGTTGTTCTGCTGTCAGCATATCTTAGCCTCCTATTGTAAATCATATAATAGTATACAATAAAAGACAGCCTAATATTTCATAGGCTGTCTTATAATATAAATATATAATTACTTTACTCTTTATCTACTAATTTATTACATGTCATCCCTATTGATTTCAAAGCCGATCTCAGACACTGCGTCATCGGGATCTACATCATCTTCAACAAAGTAGAAGGCTACACCAGGTAGTCTACTAGAATACTCATCACAGAGTTTTTTCAGTTCCTCAGTATTATCTAAGCTATTCTTGTAATACATATATCTGTAACACCATCTAACTCCGACTTCACCAGACCAATAACCATCACCGTCATTATAGAATTCATTACCAGATAAAGTACAAATCTCTTCTAGCATATCTGTTGCTATTGCGATAGTGTCGTCCCAATCTAGTTCATCAGAGTCATCAGCTACAGTAGGTTCTGGATCTACGACTGGCGCTAGCTTGGTAGTAACAGTCTCTCCGCGCGCTTCAAGCTCGCCTACTAGAATATCTACAATTTCTGTGTATCCCTTACGCTCTGCAATCTCTAAGAAAGTTTTTAGCTTTGGAATGCCACAAGCTTTATAATTCTCTCTTCTGGTACCGGCATGCCAAGCATCAACTTTTTCTTCTGGAGTAAGAGAGCTTTCAGTTAAAGTCTCATCATCTTCAGGCTCTACCCAGAAACAACCGTCATACATACCATAAGGATATTCAGGATACTTATCCATCATTCTTACTTTGGCTTCATATTCAGAGGGTGCTTCTACTGTGCCAACATAGTGATCATCAAAGTAGCAGTTCCAAAGGCTCTCCTTTAAGCTACTATGTTTTGATAATTCCTCTCTTAAGCACTCTTTAATTAGGCTCTTTAATTCACCCTTAGTTATCTTCATATATAATTACCTGCTTTCAGTATATATTTCTTAGAGTATTACTCTTAAGAGAACATGTCCTCAAAGTCTTCCATAGTACGAGCTTCAAAGTCACCTTCTAGAGTAGCAAGATCTATAGCATAGAAAGCAGGAGCAGAGTCACCATCTACTTCCCAAGTAAGCATGTCAGCAATAGGTGTCTTGAAGTTATCGATATCTGCAGCATCAAATTCACAGAAGATCGGATCTTCAATATAAACATACTCTTCACCATCTGCTACTTGTTTCTTAAACTCATTATAGCACCAAGCATCAGCGTCGGCAATAGACTCAAAGTTACTTAGGTCATAACACTGGAAGGCTTCATCAGTATTTCCGATTAACCATAATCCTTGTTCATTAGACATGTCAAGAGCATAGTCAAATTCTCTTTTGATTAAGTGCATTGGTACATCTACGAACAGCCACAGAAACTCAGGCTCCGCATGGTTAAATGCAAAGATTTTTGTTTGCACATTATTAGATGCTTCCCTAAGTGGTCTCTTAGAAAGCTCCTCACGAAGAGCTTCACGAATCATCTCTTTTAATTCACTCTTAGTAATTTTCATTTTAATTTCTCCTTATATTAAAGCTTATCAAAAGTATAAGTAGTAAGTTCTTCCGCTTGTGCCTCTGGCATACCAGAAACTTGATCCAGCAGGAACTGTTTAAACTTCTTTCTATTTGCATTAGTCTTTGTTAATACTGAGATTGTCCAGTTAAGCTCTGAATCGTAATATTTAGCCAGGTCCCACATCATATCTACAATAGTATCAGTGTCTAATATATACTTAGTAGAAGATGGAACATCTACAGAATAGTATCTATCGATATTATAAGATCCGCCAGAAATCTCTTTCTTAAGAACCATTAGCTTGTCTCTAGAATAAGATAGGTCTCTTACTTTATCAATTGCTCGGTCTGCTTTGATCTCGTTATGGTTATGATTAAAACATCTTGCTTTGTAGCTTCCAACAAATCCGCCAGCGCTACTCCAGCAGGATCTTACCCATACAGCAGTATTACCTAAGAAGGTTATTGCACGACCGATTAGAGTATCTCGTTCTTTATCACTTAGAGTCACATATCCTGTATCAACAGGTTCGGCAACCAGCTCGTCAGAGAAGTGCTTTGGCTCAGTAACGACATCGGCAGCCTCTGGTGAGGGCGCAGTTACAATAGGTTCTTCTACTGGTGCTGAGGCTGTTGTTGTAGTAGGGGCTGATGTAGGAGCTGTGGAAGTAGCTGTAGTACCGCCTCTTCTTGCAAGCTCGCCATCGATGATATCAACAATCTCGGTGTAGCCTTTACGTACTGCAATATCTCTGAAAGTGTTTAGCTTAGGAATTCCTGCAGCCTTATAGTTTTCTCTTCTAGTTCCATTGTGCCAGGCGTCAACCTTCTCTTCTGGTGTTAATGTGCTTTCTATTAAAGATAATTCTTCATGAAGGCATTCACGTATTAATGCTTTTAATTCTGACTTCATCATCTTTGCAATCTCCTAATAGTATTTTGTTAACTAAATAATTTAGCACATATAAAAGTAATCACCTATTAAATTAATAATAGGTGATTACTTTTATTCATAGATAATGCCCCACTTAAGATTATGTTCTTTAGCATAAGTATCTGCTGCTCTAAGATCTTCATTAATCCGCAAAGCTTCTTCTGCCTGCTTATACCACTTAAAGGCATCAACAAAATCTGTATCAATAGCTTTCATTACATCCTTATAGTCTTCAGCAGTGCACCTACCTTCTATAAATGTATCCTGAACCCGCTTCCGACGTTCGTTAATACTATCAAGCATTTTTGTATATTTGCCACCAATATCAAAAGCATTATGCTTAGCTCTATCATAGTGTTCATACCATACGGGATGCTTCTTACGCCGGATCTTCTCCGTAACATCTGTAGGTATCAGTATAGCTATACCAACGAACAAAGTCAATAAACAAATTATAACTACTTCCCAAGTTTCCATAGTCAATCCTCCTTAGTCAATCTGCCATCTATCTACAAAAGCACAGGCGCAGTCAAGAGCAACAAATCCCATAAACGCACAGAACAACGCCACTGGAATCAACAGCAGATATTGAACGTTACCCTCGATAGCAATGCCGAGTATACCGACTAAAACACAGACAGCAGCCATTATAAAGCTAGCTAGCATAATAATAACCAGTAAACCCATCGCTGTATATTTAAGAAATTTCTTTGTGTACTCCACTATGTATTCTCCTTTAATACAAGTATCCCCACTTCAGGTCTCGCATCTTAGCATAGTAGTCAGCCTCTCTGAATAGACGCTTTGCTTCTTTCTGCTGTGCCTCAAACCAAGTAGCATATTCAATATACTCTTTATTAATCCGATCCAAGTATTTCTGGAAGTATTCTACTGTACACTCTCCTTCGCGGAGACCTTCATAAATAAGCTTTAAGCGATACTCGAAGTAAGCAGTCTTATATTTAGTTTGGCAGTCCACCTCAGCAACAATATCCATAGCCTCATCAAAGAGCTTGAAGTACTCAGGATACTGCTCTCGATGTATCTGATCCAAATACTTATTAGTAATTTTAATACCGATAACTGCCAACAGGCATATAATAACCGGACCGCCTAAAGTTAGAATAATAGGCCAAATATCTCTCATTACTTATCTCCTCCTGCATTATCAACTCTACCTATAGTATAGGTTGCAAACCACTTATCGTATTCTTTCTGATGTTGCTTCTTAAGAATGCTTACTAGTACCTCAAGGTTAGTTCTAAGGATAAACAAAGCATCGGCCAGATCCGGATACAAGGACTTTGCTTCCTTTAGAATAGGCAGGAGTAGTACCTCGGTCTCGGCGACATTCTTGCCTATAGAATCTGCCGACATATTCAAAGGCATGTCAGACAGATTGTTATATCTATCCAGTGCCTTACAGATAAGAGCTTCCCTGCTATCTAGCAGCTCATTAAAGTAACGGCACTTAGTTTCAATCTTATCTACATCGGTACGGAACCGCTGGATAGTCATGTGCTTTACAGCATATTTGATAGTATCATTAACTGGCAGGTGTTCAACCCGAATACCACAATCCTCCGGCACATCATGCAGAAGAATAGTAGCAATCATATTATCTTCTCTGAGGCCCATAGCGACCGCGTAGCAAGCCATGCTCAGAGGATGTACGATATAAGGTGTACCATCTTTTCTAGTCTGAGAGGAGTGCTGTTGACGTGCAAAGCCTAGAGCTTTCAAAGATTCTCTCATATCTGCTCCTACCAGGAAACCACGCAGGTAGGTATACATCTTATCTACATTAGCCATAGCTTAATCCTCCGTGTATTAAGGCGCATTAATAATCTTGTAAGTAGGAACACCTGGCTTAACGAATTGAGTCTTAATCTGCTCTATCTCATAAACAGCCGCCGTATCTATCTTTCTATACTTCGATTCTAGAGTATCCATCTTACGAAGAACCTCCTTGACATGTCCTTCGCCTTCAATTGCCTCTAGCATAGAACACTGACTGCCATCTTTATAGAATTCAAGATCCTCATTAAGCTGATCTCGTAGTGCCTCCCACATATCTTTATAATCCATTAGCTAGTTCTCCTTAAGCTTCTCAAACATCTCTACACACTCTGCTTCAGTAGCAAATACATTCTTGCCCCAGGTAAAAGTCTTGTTAAAGCTCTTCTTACTTCTCAGTTTAATCTGAACGCTACGAGTAGTAAAGCCGACCATCTGTACTGTATCCTTACCATAGTACAAAGGCTTACCGCCATAGTTCTCGATGTACCAGACTTCATCTCCAGGGTAACAAGGGAACTCATACTTAATAGCCATTAGTTAATACTCCTTAACAACATTGCCTTTTCTGTCCAGCAGCCGGATATCAATCAACTCAGTGCCTTCTGGCATCCACTCGTAAATATTCTTATCAAAGAAAGCCTTCATACGAGGAATAATAATACTCTCCCAGTATTCATCAAGCGGCTTAGCCAGCTGAATACGAAGAACATTTCTTTTTTCTCTGTGATATGCCTTCCAGTCGATCTGATAGAATGTAAGCTGTTCCCAGTCATCTACATCCTGGAAAGTTTCAAATAAGTAATCTCTTAACAGTTCATAGCCCTCTAGCGCGGCTTTAAATTTCATAGGTGTATTATTAAACACTTCGCTCCAGAACATTTCCAATTCTTCCTCGGAATGATTGATAGACATCTGAACGTCGTCCAGAATACCTATTGAATAAGCAATGAATTCACGCTCAAAGTTACCCCAGTAGGAATTACATTCTACCTCGATAGTATAGGGAATTCTAGGGTGGCTTCTTCTTAAGTTTTTAAGATGCTTATCAAAGTTATACTCTTCAGGAATGCTTTGCCATCCGGCACCTACACCCAATACATCTCGCCAGATCTTGTGACTTTTATATACCATAAATCCTCCTTAATTACCGAGGATATTAGCCTGAGCATTAGTAATAGCAAACTCCAAAGAAAGCCAATTCTCAGGCTTACCAAACTTTACTCTATCTCTTTCATAGCGAACGCCTTCCTTAAAAGCTTTCTCTACTACCATGTCAAGATATGCTTTAAACTCTTTTTCAGTCATTATAATTAATCTCCTTAACCACAGGTATCCAATTCTTCAGTTTCCGGATTCTTTACAAAGTAATCGCATGTAGCTCGCAGAGTACCATACCACTCTACGTCTTTCTTATTAGCCGTAAGAAACTCATGCAGCTTAAACAGTGAACACACGTACTTTCCTCTATACTCGCAGTTATCGATATTCAAGCATTTAGCACAAGGGTCTTTAGACAGATACATAATTAATACTCCTTACCACAAAAACACAGCATTATCTAGTACCTTTCTGTCTTCGGGCACCTTACCATTAAACCAGAGATTATTAGTATTAATGATCCGTCCATCATTCATCTTAATAGTAAACTCTGTACCACCATGACCAAGGCATCCAGAATAACCTTTAGGCTTTCTGCCACCGTCATGGTAGCATTCTCCCTTAACTATAATGGCAGTGTCATCTAAGGTATCATTCCAGAAGTCTACATGAAAACATTCAGATGAACAAAGGTCTTTATTAGAATAACATGACTTTTCAATCACCTTACCACAAACTACACACTTCATCAGTTGGTCACTCCTCAATCCATAATAGCTACAGTATAAATCTTTTCAGAGCGGACTGCCATAGTTCTACCTTCAAGATCATACATCATAACAGTATCAGGAACAGGCGGCATAAGCTTTCTAATGACATCAGTTTCAGATGTACCAGAAATAACTGCATCAAGTTCCTTACCATTATTCATAATTAACTTTACTCTGTGGGGTACAGGCTTAGTTTCTTCTCTTACACCGAGAGCCTTCTTATCGGATTCATCAGACACACCGTGCTTAATGAAGTACTTATCAATGTCATAAAACAGAACAGGATCATGTGCCCGCAGTTCAAGCAGTAACTTAGAGAGTACAGGAGAAGCTTCCTCATACTTGCCTTCGAAGATTACTCCACCTCCACGAGGATCATCATGCTCTACAATTAGCAGACCATCTGTATTAATATAACCAGAGTAACCGTTGCCGTAGCGATCTCTGCTATCCTTAAATCTATGTCTAATGTAGTAAGCTTCCTTGGCTGCTTCTTCCTTAGCATAGTATCTAAGAATACTCTCATAAAGCTTTGGAGAGTTCTTACGCAACATAGCCAAATGCTTATCTGCATCCTTACAGTCAAACGGACCTTTATAAAGGATACTACCATCTCGACCCCAATCTTCAGCAATCACTAACTGACCGTCTTCGATATAAGCGAAGTAGCCATAACCAGCAGAAGCACTGCCTTTGAAAGTATGAGTTCTAGCCATAGTTAAATCTCCTCCAATACACCATTAGCATTACGAAGTTCTATAATCTTCTTCTGCATTCTTTCAGCTTTCTCGAATAAATCTTTATATTCATTATAGCCTCGGCTACCTTTTGGATATTGATTCATAGCATCTTTACAATAAGACTTATCCCCCTCACAGATAACAATAAGCTCCCAGACTTCTTCTGGAGTAAAAGTAATCTCAAGGTCTTTCTTTAATACATAACACTTAGCCATAGAATAAATCCTCCTAATATTCTTTAGTAATATATAATACAATAAAAGACGACCCAATATTATATCAGGTCGTCTTACTTTATTAAATAATTATCTTAAAGCTTACTATACAACATCAACGAGCCGTGTTAGCTGCGGACAGCCAATAGTCTCCGTACTCTACTATACCGCTATCTTCTAACACCCGCTTTGGTACTTTTGAAATAGGTACTGGATATACCTCAATAGTATATTCTTTTGGAGGATATGGAAGTTCTTCCGCATCCCAAGCGTCACTTAAAAGATCTTTAGAAATCTCTCTTGCCGCCCACTGACTATTATAAACTACGCCAACCCACTCATCGTTTTCTTTAAAGAAGCTGTGGCCTAAACACTCATGATCAGAGGTATCACCATTTCTATGGATATTAGCCGCATAGACAACATCCAGCGGGTCTGCTGCTTTAGGTGTTACTTTTGCTTCCTTTAATTCCTCTCTCAGGCACTCTCTGATTAAATTCTTTAATTCTGTTTTAGTGAATTTAATTGCCATTATAAATGGCCTCCTTATTTAATATTGATTTGCATCTAAATAATTTAGCCAATAAAAATCCACACTAGATTAGGTGTGGATTCTTCGTATGTTATTTCTTATTCCTGCGCCGGAAGATTACAGGAAGATAATCTCTGAGAATACCAATATGTACGATAGTAGAAATACCGACACAGATGTGCATACACTCGAGAGCAAGATTAACTCCACAAAGATGTTGGATTAACAAAGCGATAACGGTAATGTTGGCACCACAAGAGATAAGAAGATTCTTTTTATTAGTACTCATATTATGTAACCTCGCAATATATGTTTAACTTACCCTTATATTATACCACATAATTAATCATTTGTAAATAGTAAAAGTGCACGAAGTTTCGTTATGAAACCAGTGCACTCTTTATAACTATATTTAAGATTCCAGATGCTGGAAAATTTCCAAAGCATGTTCTACGTCTGCCAGCTGAGACTTAATAATATCTTCCTTAGTCTGGTCTACCGCGAGTCGGAGCTGTTGCTGCAAACTATGCTTACTTGCCCGTAGAGAGTTGCAGACAGTATCAATAACATCTTGTGTGATTTCAATTTCCATTTTAGTTTCCTCCTTAAGTAATATCACGAAACTCGATAAGCTCACCATTATGCTTACGAATCCAATACTTTCTTTTATTGTACTCATAGACCCATACTTCATGATTGGAAGAAGGATTCAGCATATAAGCTTCAGTAGTAAAACTGCCTAGGGTATACCCGAACTCCTCAACTTCTTTGAGGAAGCTTTTATCGAACTGAATGTACTTAGACTTATTACCCATAACTTACCTCACAAATTAATTCTTTTATATTATACGATACTGGATCAAACCATTTCAAAGTACTTTTCAAATAGTCCCTGAACTAAATAAGTTTCTTGTCCCTTCTCAGGACCGAGGATAGTTGTCCAAATATCTGAGTCTCTGACTTCTCCTTCATAAATCATGCCGACTTCGAAGTTAAAGTTATCGAGCTCTTTAATACACCGACATGTAAACTTTCTCATTGGTCTTCCTCCTTATCCGATCCAGTTGTTGTCGTCGAACCATGCCTCACCTTCAGGCAACTCTTCGTATCTTGCCGTGTCATATCCCATCTGATGAAGCTTTTCTACTTGAGCCTTTGCTTTGTCTTCACCATAGACGATAGCACAGCCGGCATCATAACACAGACATTCACACTGCTTGCCGTAGATGTCATACATACGAACGATCTGGTATCTTTTTTCTTTCATATTCATTACCTCACTTCATTCATTCTATATATATTATATCATATATTATTTGATTTGTAAACCGACAAAATAAACAAGAATTCCCATAATAGTTTGTTAGACTATTATGGGAATTTACTATTTAATTATTTAATTAGGTCATTGATGGAAAGAGAAGAAGTATTTCCAAGTTTAATAATTTCTCCGTCTTCCAAAATTCCATAAGTTGTAGGTTCTAAACAAACAAAGAAACCTTCTTCAATCCAGTTGGTAATAATAGGTTTGAATCTAGTAGGAATAGTGATAGATTCCATTTGATAAAGTTCATGTTGAAGAATAAGTTTAGGAAGAGATTTAATAGGGATAGATTCAACTTCTTGATATTTTTTGGGATGATTGATGGGTTGATATTTAGTGAGGTGGAGTTTGTATTCTCTTGAGATAATATTCATTAGTAATCTCCTTTAATAAAAAATTTAAGTATTTATGTTATATGTATTAGTTGTCTCCTTCACAACTCACTCTTATATTATATCATATGTTAATCAATTTGTAAACTGTGAATTGTCACAGAAATTAAAATAAAACCTGTGTACTTTTTATACACAGGTTTTATAATATATTTAATGAACTCTTTTGATTCCGCCAAATCTTGCCAGTACTACAATATCACCGAACTCAGAAAAGACTTCGTTCTGTACGTTCCAGACATATGAGAAAGCGTAATACTCTTGGGAGTTGAAAGAACCTAAAACATCTTCGATACTCTCACATTCTTTAGTCACACAGAGCATAGACCAACACTCGCCGAAGTCAGTAATATCGTGAGTCACGGCATAAACTAAACAGCCGTATTCTTCTTCGACCTCTTTAATCTTATTGTAGAGCTTCGGTTCCTGATCAACCCAGAATCCGCCGAAGCTCTCGAAGAAACAAGGAAGTGTTTTCTGTAACTTAAACTTATCGATATAAGGTTTGTAGACCTCAAGTTTTTCTAAACACTGAATAGCAATTTCTTTCTGTCTTTCATTAACCATATTAATCCTCCTTAACGTACATGGTGGCAAGTCTCATATCTTCCCATGTCTTATATTCTTTAGCATGTTCCAGTGTATCGATAACTACAAAGTGTTCTTTACCATTTCGATCCTTATCAATAAGAATAGCGACTTGCTTCTTAACGAATCCATCTTTTAGCATTTGTTTAGTATCCATAACCTTCCTCCTAATTAAGATCCGATATTAATCTCTTTCTTACATTTATATTATACCACATTTCAGAGGATTTGTAAACTGTGAGATGTCACAAAAAATAAAGCCACATACAAAAAGTACGTGGCTTTATTTATTAAATGTTCCAGTGTTTCCTGAGCTCAGCTAATTCAGAGTCAGTAACTTGGATCGGATTTTCTATATTTGTTTTGTCTAAGTACTGAAGCTTTCCATCTACTAAAGCAGTTGTTGGCGTTTCGGGCGAACCGACCTCAGTAACAGAAATACCTTTGGATTTCAGACTCTTCAAGAAATTAGTAAAGTCGTCTAACATCAAATCCCAAGTGTCGTACTCATCTCCTGATTCATCATAATAAACATCTTCTATTCTACGACCTTCCGGACTATCAACGATTCCGATTCGATCCCACTTAACTACAACTCCAGTGACTAGCTTGGAAACTCCCTTTACATTCTCATAGATACGTTCTTCAGATTCGCTTCTGCCATCTGGATTATATGCCATTTCTTCGAAGTCATCATATTCCTCTAGCGTGTATCCGGCATCAGTAATTCTTTTACGGCTAAAGACTAGACCACACGGCTGATCATATATTGGGTAGGTGGCATCTGTAGTAAAGCAAACAGCGTCACAGTTTAAATCCGCTCTCATACAGTCTTCTTTAAAGATATTAGTCATGGCAAGCGGTCTGGTATAATGATACAGAACATCTGGATCACTGACTATTCGTCTACCTCCTTCAGACAGTTCGACCGAGTCGGTTTCCTGATCCACGGTGGATTCGTCTAACTCCACCCAAATGTCGTCAGCATCTACTTCAGACCAAGCAATGCTCTTTGCTTCTTCCCGGCTCGCTGCCTTTACTGTAAAGCTTTTCTTAACTCCGTCTTCGTAGTAAGAAACTCTGTACCTCTGTATCCCAGATCCTTCCGCAAGATTTTCAAGTAAGTCATATGTAAGTAAAAAGTTCATTAACATTAACCTCTCATATTTTAATTAACTATATAATTTAGCGGATGAAACTGTCATAAGTACAGGTATAAAAATACGGTCAGTATATTTCAACTGCCCGTACCTTAAAATTATATCATAAAACAATCGATTTGTAAACTGACGTTTTGCACGAAAATAAATACTGCCGCCAGTATGTTTCAACCAGCGGCAGTATTTTTATTTAATAATTTTCTTTAAACCCAAGTTGCATTGTCTTAGCGTTTTCAATATAGTTAAAAACTCTAACGCCAAATAACTTAATGTCGTCATGATTTTTAAACTCGTTGGTAATAGTTTTATACATGTCATTGCAAACTATATAACCACAACTGTCGCCACCGTAATAAGCAAATTCTTCTTCTTTGTCTACAGGCTTAATATTAAGAATTAACAAATAACTATAGCTGTTTCTGCAGATAGAAAACTTATACTCCGGAAATTTAAGTTTCATCTCTTTGATTGCAGATTTAATGACTTCAGTCAAGTCTGTGACCGAATCATTAAACTCATAGAACAGGTTCCAACTAGGAAATTTTGCTGCGAGTTTTGCGAGTTCATTATTAAGCTCAAGTTCTTGCTTTTTAATAGCTGTAGCTGTCATAATTTATACCTCCAAAGTATGTACGTTTTTATTTAACTTACTCTTATATTATAACGCATTTTAATTGATTTGTAAATTGACAAAGTGCACAAAGTTTTATAATATTTTTGTTTATATTTTATCTGAACATACGTTTTGTTTTATATTATAAAATAATGACCGATCAAAAATGACCGATCATTATTTTTATTTAATTTAGAACTTGTCAACGGTCAGATCCATACTGAATACTTCTACAATAGAATCAGAATAAGTAGGAATCAAAGAAACAGATACTACTTTAAATCTAGTAGGATACTTTCTCGTACCATTATGATCGATGATTCTAAAACATTGATTCAAATCCATTTTTGTTTTAGACTTGAACTCGTAGATTTCGGTCCAGTGACTAGAAACGACTCTATAGTAATACATACTCATACCTCCAAATTATAGTTACTAACCTCACGAACAATTATATTATATCACATTTTTGTCCGTTTGTAAACTGACAAATCGTACAGAATTTTATTTTTTATTCTATACGATTTGTCAGTTATGTTTAATTATTCTTCATCGTCGTCAACAGGAATCAACAACCATTCGTCGTCTTTCTTTTCTAACTTACAAACAGTACAGTCGTATCCTTCATGATTACCGTCACGACAACATTCTCTACACCAGTCGATAGTCTCACTTACATACACACTAACCCAACGATCAATATCAATAGTGATACCATTATTCTTTTTTACATTACCTTTAGGAGTCAAAATCTCGTCACCAAAAGTGTCATTATCGTACCAATCGTACTTGTTGTTCCAACCTAACAAACAGTTGTCTTCAAGATATTCACTACAATAATTAACTACTACAACATAATTGGTCTTCTTATCGTTCTTCAACATACTTCAAGTCTCTCCTTTTTAATGTATAAATTGTGTGTTATTTATGTACTCTCGATTACCTTTATATTATAACATATAATCATTAAAAAGTAAACTGACATTTCTAACAGAAATATAAAAATAAAACCGGTCAACCTATACAGATCAACCGGTTAGGTTATTTAATAAGTCTTTTTAATATACTCTTTCAAAACTCTATCACAAAGATCTTCATCATTCATCAATTCATCTTCTACATCGTAGAAGGTATCATCATCAGAAGTATCCAAACCTTTCTTTCTTCCGTAGTAATGAATCATGTCGTAGTAGTCACTACAACCGTCTGTAGAAATCAGTACGGAACTGTCACCAACAACACCTGTACTGTCGAAGATCTCAACCATCTTCTTAAACAAAGGACTGGACTCTTTTCCGTAATCCACCAGACTTTGATTTTCAGTGTACCAACTCAAGAACTGTTTGAACTCTTCTTTTGTCATTTCAACTACTTGAAGTTGGAAAGAGTGACAATCGTCAGGTCCGTAAGAAATGAAATCATACAGATCAACTTCACGACAGTGTTTGATAGATTCAGTTTTTCTGGTACTGATGTAGTAGATATTAAACCACTCGTCTTTTTCGTATCGATCATAAGTAATATAAACTTTCATAATTAGTTCCTCACTTTCTAAATCAATACTCGTCGTCTTCTTCATCCTCATCATCGAATCCGAAGTCTCGAACAAACAAACCTTCTTCTTCAGTCCAGATAGTTTCACCTATCTCACCGTTATCTTCAAGTTCGTGAATTTGACTTACGTCCCAACGTTCAAACATTTCAAGTTCAGTAATCAGATTATCTACGGTGTCGTAGTCCATGATTTCGATATGACGGTCAGTAAACAGAACTTCATACTTTTTCATAATCAAATACCTCACACTAAAAAAGATTTATTTGTTTGATTAACTTACAAATATATTATATCATGTTTTATTCAATTTGTAAACTGACATTTTACACAGAGTTTCATAAAACGAAGGTACCCTATCCACTATAATTGGAAGGTACCTTCGTTTTTATTTATAATACATTTTAATGTAATCGTTTAAGATTTTATACCACAGTTCATCACTACACCCGAACAAAAGTTCTTGACACAAATCTTTCAAGTCGTCTTCGTCAAGACTTTTAGTATCGACTCCCAACAAAGTATCCAGATCATACTCACCAGACTCACAGAAGAAATTGAGGACTTCCCAAACTTCGTCACCAGAAGTGAAGTAGATTTCTTCACCGTCTCCATCATGAATGTCGGTCATGAAATCGATCAGTTCTCGATCGTAATCTTTAGAGTGACCGTACAACTCAATCAGAGTGGTCAGATCAGTCTTAGTCATATCGACTTCTTTGAGGATTAAGTAACTTACGTCGTCGGGACCGTAACTGAGGAAGGAATGAACATCTTCTCTAAAGTGTGTAAGAGAGTTTCTTTTATTGAGATCGATATGATAGATGTCATAGTTTTCGTCACGGTCATAACGGAAGTAGGTGATATAAACTTTCATACTCATGTCTCCTTTTCAAATATGTACCTCGATTGATTTCGTACAAGTATATTATATCACAAACAATCCCATTTGTAAACCGACAAAGTACACAAAAATAAATCTCCTTGTCCATCTATTTTGAACAAGGAGATTAAATATTTTATTTAATTAAAATGGATCAACGTTCATGTCGACTTCGTGGATAGTCACAATATACTTAGGATTATTAGAAGTTTCATTAACCCCCAGAACCTTGAATCGAGTCGGATACACTCGACCACCGTTGCTCTTCAAGATTCTAAAACAGTCCCCGACCTTAAGATCGATAGTCTCAGATCTAAACTCATAAGCGCCGGGCCAATGACTGGACTTAACTACATAATACTTCATAGTTCATTTCTCCTTAATACAAGTTAGAAATCTGGTCGGATACAGACTTGATTGTCTGTTCAAGATCTTGAATGGCGTCCGGTTCCATGACTTCTCGATTGATCATTAGTTCGTCAGACATTCTCTTGACGGACTTCTTCAACTGTTCCTGTCTTTCGATAAACCGATCGATACAGTAATCGGTCAGTTCAGGATCGTACTCACCGAAATAGTAGTCAACCAGTGTCGGAGACTCGTTGTAGTCCGGATCCCACTTCGTAATGATACACATGTCATAAGTACTACCGTCGAAGTCGTTCATAACACCGACTTCATAAGTCTTACCTGTTTTCTTGTGTAAATGATTCATAATATTCCTCCTAAGTAATCAGTGGATTAACGAACAAGTATATTATATCACGTTTCCATTGATTTGTAAACTGACGTTTTACACAGAAATTTAAAAAGGACCGCAGAACGTAATTAACCGAATTGCCTGCAGTCCTTTTATGTATTTAGATAATTCCCATCTCGCGGAATTCGCCGATCAGGCCGAACCGTCTCGCCAGCTGATAGAAGAACTTCGAAATTCCCAAAGACTCGGTTTCAGTCAGGTTAGCAGTTACTGCCCACTTACTCCACTTTTCTGCCAGCTCACGATAGAAAATCTTTCTTGCGGAATAATAACAAACGTACTTACTCATAAAAATTCTCCATATAAAATATTACTAAGTAAAACACTGTGGTGCTGCGGGCGGCCGAAGACCGGCCTTACTTAATCACATACATCAACAACACACAAACCAATCTAACCCGCAGCACCTTGCGAGCAGTCAGAGGGAGGTGTTAACTGCTTCTTTTTTATTATACAGTATAAACTTTTGAAATTTAACGAATTACCATAAATTACTCAAGCAACTTACGACAGGACTGAACTGTAGTATACATGCCGGCATACTGCTGACTAAAGGTATACATAGCCTGCTGATGACAGTCTGCTTCGATCAGAGCCACGCCCATTTCACCTGCTCCACGATTCTTAGGATAATAGACAACTTTCCAAGTCTTCAACGGTCCATAATAACAACTCATATTTAACCCTCCAAAATAAACTTATATTTTATTATACATTACTACTTATTGAAATTCGACGAATTACGCTTTACTATATCGAAACTTTACTAATTTCGTTTAATAGGAATTTTATTCCTGGTATTTACCTTCTTCATAGAAAGAACTGATTCTTTCATACTCCATAGCGAAGAAGTCTGCGATTGCTTCGGGGTTATCCTCCCACTCAAGAGCCAGACAGGTGTCATCGACCTCACCATTAGGAAATACGGGCATGTCGAGGACTTCAAAGTCACAATAAGCATAAGGACCTTTGTTTACAATGATCTTAATGCACATACCGTAGGTAGGATTAGACTTACTGAGACAAAACAGGTCGGCATCGTCTGCACAGAAGCCGTCTTCCCAACCACCGATGATAGAAATAGGAGAACCCTTAGTTCCGAGGAACCAGCTTACAGAAAAACTCTCGTCTTTGACTGCACAGTCTTTCAACTCAGCAATCCACAAAGCAAGATCTTTAGTCATTTCAGTATTCATTTTCTTATGTACCTCCAAAATTTACTGCCAGCCGTACTTTTCGTTCAGCTTGTCATAGTTGTGGATCCAGTTACAGAGAATCTGCTGTGCTTTTTCTTCAGACAGATCAGGAAAACAGTCTCTCAATACCGGAGCTGCGCCCCACATATTAACTACACCAGTTCTTCGAATGCCTTCGAGAGTGAAATAATACTCTTCCCACTCAAGACAGATAGGATACTTCTCATTTTCCATATATTAATTCTCCTTTTTACCGTCGGTGTCGACTACAACATCGAAATGTGTGCAACCGTTCTTAACACTAAGGTCATACAACTTTGAAATAGCTTCTAACAGCTCTTCTTTGGATCTTACTACATCATGCGAGTGCGGTGTTTCTGACATCGTAATAAACGAAATCATACCTTACACCTCCAAAATCTCTTGAGCCATATGGAACAGAGTTTCCAGGTAGTCTTCGAGATCAGCAGCTTCAGAAGCAAGAGCCGCAATCTCTCTGAAATCGCCAGTTCTGTTCATGAGAAACTTCTTATTAGCGATGCTCTCGACAGTCTTGTCAAACTCACGATCCAGCATCAGAATCAGTCGGGTAGTATTATCCATAATAAGTACCTCCAAATAATTTTAATCTTGTGTTTCACAACTTACATTTATATTATAACACGTTTTGGTTCATTTGTAAACTGACAAATTGCACAGAAATTTCTATGCGAGGTCAAATATTTCGACATGTCCGTCGTCCCAAACCTGCATACACTCCATGGTAGCATAGCACACGAACTCGTCGAAGGCACAGCCACCGGTTGCTGGGTCATATCGGGAAACCCAAACCCAAGTACGATTATCAGTCATAACACTTAACCTCCTCAAAAGATACCATCTTATTCAGATCCAGCTTTTTATAACCTCTGTCTGCGAGATTTGCATAAGTGAGGTTCTGATCGTAGTGACCGCCGTAGATAACAGTTGCTACTACTTCAAAGTTCGCTGCATTACTATTACCAGATACACAACGATGTGCCTTACCGCCACCAACATATTCTATAGTCAGCCATTCAGTTACATCTGTATAGTCTTCAGCTTCCTTAAAGAAGACTTCGTAGTAGATGTCTGTGATAGCATGACCCTTAGGAACCTTAACAAAAGTCATACCGAGTTCATAAGCGAACTGTCTCTTTTCACGATACATTCTCAGCTTCTCTTCAATAGTCATATTAAATACCTCCGAAATAATTAGGTGTTATTTAGCTTACTCTTATATTATAACGTATAACTATCAACTTGTAAACCGACAAAATGCACGAATTTTCTTTTTAATTTTTGTGAATCCTATCCACTGAGGATTGAGGTTTGTGACAATCAAACCAATAGCACCGACTGTAGTCAACACGAGTCCTAAAGAAACTTCAAAGCTCATAATGTATCCTCACTTCTTTTTAGGATTCTTAAGTAGTGTGCAGTACTCTCAAGCACAGGTATATTATAACATATTTGGTAGGATTTGTAAACTGACAAAATAGACAGAAATGCTAATCTCTGCCTATTAAAATCTTACAGTATGCGATTACGAGACACTTTTCATCAGCTTCCCAATGAAAGTCTACTACATCACCAGAGATCATGTGGTCGTCTATGAATAGTTGTTGGGCACTAAAATAAAAGTCTAAATCCATAAGCTGCTCTGTAAAGGTAATCAAATCTACCCGCACATCAACGCCTCGCCAGCATATAGAATAGGCAAGACACTTAGTTTGGTTTAGTAACTCTTCCCGTGTACCAAGAAAGAAGTCAACCCTCACGTTGACTCCTCTCAGTTCATGTAAAACAATTCGATCTTCTTCTATTGTCCTCTTCATACGTCTACTCTTTTCTTTTAATATCATAATACAGGTCATCGCCTACTTTGTAAAAGTCATAGGAAACTATTTGGGATTTAGTTTCACCATTCTTTTCAAAGAAGTTCTGAATCATAAAGTATCCTTCAGTTTCGGAAATTAACAGAAGCTCAAATGTACCAAACTTAGGCGGGATCTTCCTAATAACTTCTTTAATGTCTTCTACACAGTCGCAGTAGTCAAAGCACGCTCTTACTGCGAGGATAGTTCTCATTGGTGCTGAAATAACTTCTTTAAGTTTATCATTCATAATATGTACCATCCTTTCATTAACTTATTAAATACATTATAACATAAAAAGGAAGCTTTGTAAACATACAATGCTCACAAAGCTTCCTTAGCTTTTCTAGTAATAAATATACCTTATACCTGATTTATCTATTAACTTAATAATCAGCTTCCATCTTATCATGTCTGAAATCCTTGAAGATCGGGAATCGCAGGCTCTCGCCTCCATCAGCATTTGTAGTTTCTTCAAAGAACTGAATCTCAGAAATAACACCGAGATAGGAATTCCGGTTCTGCCAGATCTCTTTTCTCAACTGATCAGAGAAACCGGAGCCGACTTTGACAACATTACCGTTCTTGTAACGAACGAGAATAGCACCAAGGGTTCCAGCAAGTCGACCTTCGCCCTCTTCAAAGTCGATGATCTCTAAATCCATAGTCTGCATCTTCTTACACTTCAGAAGATTGTTAGTCCGCTTGAATTCATAAGGCGCATCCATGATGTTAATCATGATACCTTCTTCGCCCTTAGCAACTTCTTCTTCGAGGATTTCTGTAATCTTAGAAGTGTCAGAACCGACATACAACATCGGCAGAGTTTCAAAGTAAGTCAGATCCAAGTCATGGAACATCTTATCCATATAGGCACGTCGCAGAGAATAAGTCAAGTCACACTGCTGTCTTTTAAAGTTAGAGGCAGGCATCCAGTCAAATACTAACATCTTGATGCCATGCTTTTCCTTATCCTTGGTTCGGACGATCTTCATGGTTTCTTTATACTGGTCCTTAGAGGAAAGCTCGCCCTTGTCTAACAAGGTGATCTCACCGTCAAGACAAGTATCATCAGGCATGAAACGTAACATTTCGGATTCCAGATCAACGAGTCCTTCGTACTTCTGACCAGCTCTCGTGTAAAACGAAACTTGGCCATTTTCCTTAAGAGCGATGATACGGCCGCCATCGATCTTAGTTGTGATGACAAAAGACTTACCTTCTACGTACTGCGGCTTATCAAAGAACTTATTAGCCAACTGTACATCAAAAGTAGGGATACAGCCAGGAATTTCCTTGTTAATGGTCTTAGAATCACAGCCGATAGACAGGTCCTTGCAGATAAGCTTCTCCAGAAGCTCTGCACACTCTCTATCTACACTAGAAACGTCATTCAAAGCGAGCTGACAGACAGCAATGTCATAGTCTCGACCAGAGTTATGAGTTTCCAAGTAATCGAACAGATTAAATACAGTAGGAGTACACCACTCGGGCCAGTGATCGGATACGTTGATCTCCTTATGCAGCTTCTTACTACTGATTCCGAAGACAAGATAAGGATCAAAGGCAATTTTCAGGAATCGCTGAATAGTTTCATCATCCTTATACTTCTTCAGAACTGCCTGTTTATGTAACCGGCTGTTAGATTCCATAATTTCATTTACGAAATCTCTAAAGTGTTGTAAAGTTCTCATTTGTATAACACTCCTTAACAACCGTAATAATCAGAAATAATCTCACTTAAGTCGGCAGAAGGATTCAGGTCTGCGAAATCCATAATCTCTTCTGCTTCCTGTACAGTAGGTCTGCGGCCAATGCAGTACCAAACCTCTTGCTTAATTCTCTCAATACTCATAACTGTCAACCTCCACACCGCCTTCGTATGCTTTCCACTCACCGTCTTCAAAGATATAGGCGTAATACTGCGACCGGAGTACTTCATTCTTAGTTTTATAAAACTTAGAATGGAAGTCTTCGCCTCTGTCGCGATGATAGAAGACACAAACATCTTCTTCAGGATGCTCAAAACTGTGGTTGCTTCCAACAGAAGGCATAATTCGTTTTGCGATGAAAGAAGCGTCACCAAAGCTTACGAGGGCTTCAGCTCGCTCCCAGGACGCGTAATTTTCGGAAAGCATCGGATACATGTAACTGAAATAACCGTCCCAGTGGACGTAGATGGACTTGTAGCCAATATCGGTCTTAACAGCTACAGTAGAATTAGTAGACATAGCATTACCTCCAAGTATTATTGATTGATTACTCTTATATTATAACACGTATTTGCTTATTTGTAAACTGACAAAGCACACAGAAACTCAACCTAAATCAATAAATTTGTAATCGCTGTTTAGCATGTCCATATAGTTAGCAATCTCCGCATAGTTATTAAGCTCTGCACTACTGCAGTTAACTAGCCGGTTAATTAACTCAGAGATTTCGGTAATGCTTTTTCCAGTAACTCTGCAGGGTGTCGTGTAATTGCCGGAGAATGGAACGAAGTGCAGAACAATCCATTCTTCAAAGTAAGTATCATCGGCAACTTCACCATTTTTTGAACATACACCATATTCAATTGTCGCAACAGAAGGATACTTAGGGCTCTTTCTAAAAAACTTAGAAAGATCATTAACAGCCTGTTCTTTTTCTTTGTACATAGCAAGCTTTTCTGTAGTAGTCATAGTTTTACCTCTAAATAAATAATGTGTTGATTAACTTACATTTATATTATATCATATATTTCGCCGTTTGTAAACCGACAAAGTACATAGATTTTTTATTCTTCTGGCTTCCACCTTTTAGCCACCATATCTTTAGCTGTCTTGGAAACACAATATGTGTTATTCAGAATAGCAGTGCCACACCACTTAGCAATACGCTTGCTCGGCGCGTCTACCAGATACCACAAGTCAGGATTGTTCTTGGGCCACACCTTATATACTTTAATCTTAAACATATTACTGTACCTCCCGTTCATAAACATCCCAGCTAAGACCACTGACGCCGTAATTGCCGTGTTCATAAGCCTTCTCTTCATCATCAAAGACACCGTAGACATAACCATCTACTGTACTTACTAAAACAAATACAGTCATATTGTGTACCTCCTTAACCTTTCAGCTTTGCAACGTACTCTTCGAATGTACCATAGAAGATAGTAGTGCCATAGCAAGCGCTACCGTCAGCGACCTCAACAGACACCATCAGGCTGTCGTCTTGGTCATAAGACATGCGGGTAATTACAGAACCGTCGTAACTTTGACAGCTTGCTTTGAAGCCAGATGCTCGACTACCGCCTCTGGTAGCAGCACCGCGATTGCCCTGAACCATGCCATAGAAAACAGACATAATATGTACCTCCAAAACTTCTCATTAGTAATTAGTTTGTTCGTCGAACAAGTATATTATAACACAGCTTTGGACATTTGTAAACTGACGTTTTGCACAAAGTTTTATAACCGTAGCTGTCAGAGATTGACAGCTACGGTTGAGGTGATTCGTTCAGTTAATTGCTTAATAGCAGCTTCCTTTGCGGAACGTTCGTTCAGTGCGGAAACAGAAATAACAAACACATGACCGCCGACGTTCAGTGTGACGTCGTAGGTAGAATATGTAGCATAGGAATGTTTACCAGTGCCACGACCTTTCAGCAGTTCATAAAGCTGGTAGCAGTCGCCCACGGTCTCATGACCACGTCCGATATAAGAAGGTATAGTAGAACAGGCGCGATCCCAACGCAGTCTGGAATTGCCGTCATCAATTTCGATCTTAATAATCTGTTTGATCTTGTTAGCGAAGAAATCAACAGGATTGCTGCACACATAATGCTTGTCTTCAATGACGATATAGCCAGAAGCATCGGTATGGAAGTCGAGGCTCTTCCAGTACTTTTCCATAGAACGAGTGTTCTCCCAGATACCATCGCTCATCTGACCTATGACGCTGCTCAGAATGTTAATGAACTTGTCGTTTGCCTTGATACCGGTGTTGATAGCCATAATCGTAATCCTCCAAATTTCAAATATGGTGTTGAACAACTTACATTATATATTATAACGCATTTTGGTCAAAAAGTAAATCGACAAATTTCACAGAAATTCGTTATTCGGATTCCGTAACTTCGTCAGTTTCGCCTACATACTCGGTAGCGTCGTCGATAGCGTCCAAAATAACATCCAATTCCTCTTCAGAGACTTCTTCCATATCAATGAAGAGCAGGTCTGCTACGGATTCGACAAAACCAATGGTTCCGGTACCGCAGAAGTATCCTTCAGCCTCTTCATCAGTCAGCATAGACCAAATAGCTACACACATTTCCTTAAGTCTTTCCATTTTATAAGCCTCCTTATTTCTTAAACAGCTCCACGATCCACTTGTAATAAAAACTATCGTTCAGGTCGTGATAACTCGGCTTGACGAAGTCAAAACTATAAGTAGTCTTATACATAGCATTAGCTTTGTCATCTACATCGAACTCAGTAGTATGCTTCAGACTTACCAAGTACTCACGAAGCGTCTTCCACTGCCATTCAGGAGCAGTCAGTGCCAGCTTGGTGATATTTCTGGCTAACTCGGCTTCGACTTCTGCCAGTTCAGCCATACGCTTTGCCTTGACCTTGATACACTGGCTTCTGATCTCGTCAACAGAAGGATATACAATAGTGGTTTCAGCCTCGCTATACTCTTTTTCGTACATCAGACAGGCTTCACACAGATCGAACAGGTCGTTATCGGTCAAAGAAATAACAGATTTGCCGTTCAAATCATCCAACTTGTTGTAATGAGGCAGCTTGCTATACACAGCAAAAGGAAGAGTGCCATGATCGATGCGAGCAGAGATATAAGCAACGCCGTCAGAGACAAGCTTGGATACTCTAACTCTCTTACCAACTCTATAACAGTAGAAGCGATTGCCATCATCAGAGAAATCTTCTTCAGGCCAACGAACAAAACCGTACTTGTTCATCATAATCTTCTTCATAATGTATCCTCCTTACAGATACAGCACAACTTGACCAGCAAACTCGGTTCCAGCAATCTGTCTGTTCCAGTCATCACGGATAACTTCTTTAGGAACGCCGCCAGTTCGTAATACAATTACATTAAACTTACCATTACGTGCCTGGCTTACTTCAATGAAAGAAGGAGATACTAAATCACCAAGGACATCAAAACAGAAGTTCTTAACAGCCTCATAGTTCATCATAAACATTTCCTCCAAATAAAATAATAAATATGTTGTTTAACTTACATAATATATTATAACGCGTTTTGCTTCAAAAGTAAACTGACAAACTGCACAAAGTTCTATTAAATTACCTGTTAAAACCGTGCGTCATCTTCATAGGTCTCGATGAAGGCAAGGCAATCGTCCTTCATACGACGATACATTCTTGCAATGTGCTTGTGCATTTCCATGTTATCGGTATGCATCTTAGTAGTTTCTGCATCACCAGCACCAAGAGCCCAGATATACTCATTGTCTGCAGCAACATCATGTTCCTTTGCCAGTTCTTCAAAATCCAGTTCCATCTGATTCAAAAGCATTTCAGTATCCATATTCATATCCTCCAAATATTACAGTTCGATCAAACCGAAATCGTCACCATAAAACTCACGTTCATCTTCAGAACTCTCGAAAACATTAGAAATGCCTTCACAACCAAGTTCTTCCAGGGCTTCAGCAATACCAGGGTTTTCTTTAAGCACATGTGTAGGTACCTTAGTCAGGTCTGTTTCACTTTTTACAAAAACGGTTGCGCAGCATTCCGGAATGTTTTCCTCATCATAATTACACAAGCTAACGGCATAAATCTTTTCCATATTTTATTTCCTCCAAATAAATAATAAGTATGTAGGTTTGTTTAACTTACATACTTATTATAACACATATTATTCAATTTGTAAACTGACAAACTGCACAAAAATTATGTCATTAGAATGTTACATTTTCTGCGGTACCTGTGCAGATCTTCTGTTCAGGAAGCTTTGTCGCCACTGAGCTTGCTCTAGTATTAGAAAGTCTGCTGATTGCCCAGGTCGCGTCCTTATAACTATTGACAGTGGCAATCTCAATAATCCTAAGTCTCTTCGCTTTATCCGGAGTGTAGTCGGTTACGGTCTTCTCAAACACCTCAACTACTGCCTTAGTGAATCTACAGTTAGAAGCATCAATCATACCTTCGATCCAACGCTCATAGGCAGCGCGCAAGTCGGAGTCCTGTTCTAAGATGAATCGCTTCATGTTCTGCTTAATACCAGCAACCTTGGCAGCTTTCTCATCTTTCTTAACAGCGGAAGTCTTCTTAAGTTTCTTGGTGTCTTCATCAGTAATAATCTCAACCATACTATTTACACCAATAGTTAATCTATTAGGATTATCCGGATCCTTAACCAAGACTCCCATACTCACCAACTTCTCTTCACACTTAAGTTGCTTAGCCAGAGTCAGAGTCGTTTCCTTCTCTAAGTAATCACGATCCAAATTAAAGAATCCGTGTTCATCTGCAGTCTGCTTCTTAACTACTTGCTTTAAGATGCTCTGTAGTTCGGCCCAATAAGCTGCGACCTCAAAGCCTGCCAGCTTAATCAATCTTTTATTTAGTCTTAGTTCATCAAATAAATCAAGGTACATGAAATTCCTCCAATTACAGTTACTATTATATAATACAATAAAAGGAGCCTCAGTTTTACCCAAGGCTCCTTAAATATTATGCCAGCACACAAGAAGAACGTAGCTCTTCCAAAGTTTTCGAAAGATAGCGGTACAGCTTCTGATTATTTGCCTTATCTACTACTGTCAGAACAGCGTCCAGCTTTTCCTCAGAAATAGAGTACCGAGACAGGAACTCCTCTTTATAAGTATCAGGCAGTTTGCTTACAATCTGCACAAGACGATAAGGCCAGAACTCGCTACTATGTTCTACATAACGAATATCTTCGCCAGTATAGCTCTTGGTCTTAATTGTTTTCTTGAAATGCCGTTGCACATCATTAAAAGCAATATTGTCAAGCAAAATTGCTTCGATGATCTTGTTACGATTGATGTAGCTCTGCACTAACAGAATCGCATCAGCAGTTGCATGACAGTCCTCGATGTTATCTTCAGACTCAAGAACGTCGGCCAATGTACGAAAACCACCGTCACTCTGCTCTCCGATAGAAGCATCAATACTGCAACAATGATTTACAGCCTTACGCTTGTCCAGACGAAGATCATAATACTTCTGCAGCTTGATGGTCTCGATACACTTGTTAATACACTGCTGAGCATTCAGCTTCTTAGCCTCGTCTCTCCAGCCGCGGTACTTACAAGCATACTCGATTGCTTCATACAACCACCAGAAGAAGTCTTCATGCTCAAGGCTCGGCGCTACAGTATTAGCGGTATACATCTTATCGATAGTATACCAAAATCTTAGAATCAGAGCAGAAATGTAAACGTTCTTCAACGCTTCATTACCACTATCAACGGCATCGCAATAAGCGTCTGCAAGCTCGTCAATAGAGTACTGCTCATAAGGCTTTACCAAAGTGCGAGCCAGGGCAACCAAGTCTCTTTTAGTATCATTTAGCATTAGTAATTCCCCCAAAAATCTTTTGTATGATCATATTATAGCATATTTTGTCATATTTGTAAACCGACGTTTTGCACAGAAATTAGCTTCGCGTCAAACGAACTCTATTGTCAGGAAGCCACTCGAGCTTATAACCTTCTCTGGATCTATTTGCGATTCGCAAGAAAGTTTCAGTCAGAGAATCGAGCTTAACAATATCAGATAGGTCAACGATACCCTGTTCATCGCACTCAAGCTCCTGAAAGTCAAGGTACTCCAGATCTTCATAATACTTATTATTAAACTCGTCAACAGCGTTCTGCATCTCAACGATCTCAAAGCTCAGCTGAGACAGCATATCACAGTAGTCTCTGAGCGAGTCACAGAACTTATCAAAGTCCTGTACCAACTTGGTATAGAAGACAAGCTCAGACCGGTTTGCCTTAACAGAACCGTAGTGCTCCTGGCAGTAACGCTTGTACTCGTCGTAATCTTCACATTCCAGAATTTCATCCGGCAGAACGTGTCGAGCGTTACCTTTGTTACCAAGAACCAGATAACCACCACTTCGGCCGTTAAAGCTGACATCATAGCCAGGATGCTCACGCTCCCAGTCATGAATCAACATACCGATAGTATCATAGTCCTCAGCTTCTAACAGGCTGAGGGCAACGCACCAGTCACCAGACAGACCGAGGTTATAGATCTTAACATTGTTGGCAATAGAGCACAGGCCATTCCAGGAATTCATGGTATAGTACTCAAAGTGCTCCTTCAGGAAATTAAACATCTGCTTGTCGTTCGTAATATCAACACCAGTCTTATAAAACATATGTACTTCCCCCTTAGTCTTGTACGTAGTTGTGAACGATCTGAATATAAATCTCAACCGGTTCTGTGCCGATAGTGTAGTCGATCTCAAAATAACCACTCTCAACAGAGCCATAGACTGTTACCTCATCACGAGCAGCGGGGTAGTTGTCACCATCAGGGTCAAGATCATTGATAATATCAGAATAAATATCCTGCTTGCAGACCTCGAGAGCGTTTTTTGCAGAAGCCTCAGATTTATAGATTCCATGAATGCCGCTAAAAGAATGTGCGTTGCCACGATCATCGCAAGAACCAGTACTCCAAATAACTGCATAAACTTCCATGTTAATTTCCTCCATATAAATCAGTTGTTTAACTTACATTTATATTATAGCACAAAACTGGGAATTTGTAAACTGACAAATTGCACAAAGTTTACGGAATCTGCTCAATCTCAATAATGCGATAATCACAGTCTACACCAAGGCCATAAACCTTTTTACATTCGGCAACAGAAGACATAACGCAAGTCTGGCGTCTCCATTCCCAATTGGACATCTCGTCTCGATACTCAAAAGTAATTTTGAATCTCATATCAAAGCCCTCCATTAAATAAATTCAAAAATAACAGCTTTTGCGTGATTAATAAAATAGCTCTGACCGACCTTCCAGTTATCGCCGTTTCGTTCAGAAGACTTTGTAATCTTAAATGTCCAGCCGAGATCGTCCAGATCTGTAATAATAGCATACTTAAAATAAGTGTCGCCAGGATACAGTCTTACTTGCTTACCGATATACTTGCTCTTGTCATACTTCATATTATTTCCTCCTTATAATTTAAAGCACACATAACTTACTATTATATTATAACGCAAAAATGTCGGTTTGTAAACCGACATTTTGCACAGATTTTTATCTATTTTGAATTTCCTTATCGATCACGTCGTACCATTTCTTAAAACCGGATTCGATGGTAGGAAATACCCGATTGCCGGATTCGTACTGAGGCAGAAGCTGAATTAGGATTCTGGGGCCTCGATCTTCAATAACCACCCAAGGTCTTGCATCCTCACCGGGATTCAGCCACTCGGGCTTGGGTCTTACCAACCAACCGGACCAGTCTTCGGTTTCATCAATAATAGCATCAGTAAAGTTTTCCATAACAATATCTCCTTTAAATTCTATCAAGATCTTCTTTATACAAATACTCGAGCTCATCAGTAACCATAGTCATCATCTCACCAACCTGACTCTCAGGGCAGAAACTATAGATTGCATACAACAGTTCCTTCGCAATGTCAACGACCTCAGTCTTACTGAGGAGGTAACTGTTTTCAGAAAGTACGTCATAGGTTCGTCGAGGGCTTGTTCTCATCACTTCCATAATCTCAGCCAAAGCTTTAATGCTTTCCATAATAATAAAACCTCCAAGCATTAGTTTGTTTAATACTAATATTATAACATAAAATATCAGTTTTGTAAACCGACATTTTACACAGAAATTCGACACTTATCTTATGTACGGCAGACGAATAAGAGAGGCATATAGATAGAGGGAATTTATTTTGAAGATGTTTGACTACTGAATATTACTTTAGGAGCAGAAGGTCTCTCTTATTCGTCTACCTTAGAATAAGGTTAAATTATAATGAATATATTTGCCATGACTCGTGGTCACAAAAATATTATATCACGACAAAAGATATTTGTAAACCCCTTAATTAGACAAATTCACAAATATAATGTCCAGAGGTAGTTTTGGAGATAATCTTATATGTGATTGGCCAAGCCTGTTCTTCATCTACAAAAAGAGCAGTAAACTCATCATTCTTATTATAGTCCTTAAGGATAGCACAAGGAATCTGAAGATTTCCGTCTTCTAGAATCTCGTAGTCTTTTCTTGTCAATTCTACGAACTCTGGAGTATCTTCATAAATCTCGATCCGCTTTTTATAAACAGTTCCAACATTTATATTAAGTCCGTCTTCGTCAGCACTTGGTACAACGGTTTCAACTTCAATAGAAATAGATGCAGTTTCATATGTAAGCTCATCATAATCCTCTTCAGCAGCAAGATTAACAACTTCTGCTAACGTAATGTCCTTCGCATAAGCCACTGCTTGATCTGGATCATCAAAAGTATTCAGTAACATAAAAGCACCATTAGGTTCATTATCCTCATCATAACCAACCGCCCAGACCTCATATGTAACTGAAACATCTTCCGGGGTCTCAATATCTTCAACCAGCTTATTTACAATTTCATTCATGTCCTCCATAATGAATCTCCTTTATATTTTAAAGTAATTAGTTTGTTCAGTGAACTTACAAATAAATTATAACACATAAATTATATTTTGTAAACCGACGTTTTGCACGAAAATAATATGTAGAGCACACAGATATGAACATCAAAAATTGCTGGGGATTTTAAATAATGAATTCGACTAAGGAGCTTTGAGGATGCAGTATAAGTCTAGTTCATATCTGAGGCTCTTATAATGTTGAATATGAAATTGGGTGACTTACTAGCCACAACATTATTATAATACGATTTATTGGTAATGTAAATACGTTAATAATATTAATGGCTTGGTAATAAATACCAAGCCATTAATATTAATTATTATATAATATGATGCTATTATCCTTAAGAGATGCTTTTACATCAATTACCATCTGGTTTGCAGAACCTCTCCAAGGAAGCGTAATGTCTCTGAGGCTTTCTACATAAGGTCCATCAACTAGCACATCTACGTAAGACTTGACAATCTCAAGATCTTTAACGTCTTCCCATAACCAACCAGTATAACACCAAATCTTAGTTTCAGGAATCTCTGCTTTTACCCGCTTACAAAGCTCTAGACAAGCTTCAATATTATACGGTTCCAGAGGATGTCCTCCAGAAAGTGTTAATCTAGATATCTGCTTACGCTTGAGCTCAGCGATAATCTTATCTTCTTCTTTATTAGTAAACTCCTTACCCTCGGCTGCTGCGTGAGTACACTGATTCTGACAGCCAGGGCAGTTCAATGAACAACCCTGACACCATAGTACAACGCCGATACCTTCGCCATTAGCGATGTCACAAGTAGTTATGTCTGCATATCTCATACAATAGACACCCCCGTGTGTTTAACTCTGTCTTCGGTCTCTGCAATCTTGCCGGCGTTAAACGCGGTCTTGTAGTTGCCAGTCAAATATCCAGTGACTCGTCTAAGCTGTTGGATATTAGTAGATCCACAAGCAGGACAAGAGTCATTGAACTCTCCGGTAAATCCACAGTCTAGACAAGTATCATTAGGAACGTTGATAGCGAAGTAAGGAATGTCTTTATCCATCGCGTAATTAACAATCTCTTCAATAGCATCTACATTGTGTAGACAGTCACCGTCTAATTCTACGTAAGTAATACATCCGGCAGAAGAGTAACCAGTCAACTGACTCTCAATGTCGATCTTCTTAAATGCATCTACCTGATGATAAACTGGCACATGAATAGAATTCGTGAAATACTCCTTATCTGAAACTTTCTCAATTTCGCCATACTTCTCTTTGAACTTAATCATAGCAGTCTTACAAAGGTTTTCTGCAGGTGTATAATAAACTCCAAAGTTTAGTGAGTACTCTTTCTTAAACTCCGCGCAACGATCCTTAAAGACCTTCTCAATCTTCTTGGCAAGTCGCATGCCACGTGCAGTAGTGTGATCAGTTCCAATAAGAATCTGAAGAGTTTCTGCTAAACCAAGCTGGCCAATAGCGAGAGTGCCGTGCTTGAGAGCAGATCTGATTCCTTCTTCAGGAATATACCCTGCCATAACATTATTCTCATACATGAACTTAGCAGAAGCAGGAGACTGAGAAGCGATCCACTCGAATCTCTCGATCAGCATATCTTTTGCTTCATGGATTTTCTTATCTAAGAGCATTAAGAAGTAATCCTCCGGACCGAATCCCTCTGCGCCAACAGGTTCTGCTTCTTCACCAGATTGAATTCTCTCATATCTCTCAACTGCCTGCATAGCGAGAGTCGGCATGATGATAGTCACGGGACAAATGTTACCTCTGCCGTCTTTCAACTGGCCGAATCCATTAATATCCCAGCCATTAGCAGTCCTACATCCCATTGTGGAGAAGTAAGTTCTTGGATCATTAATATCGTAACCTTCATTACCGCTCCAGTCGACGTTACAGTAATTAGGATACAGTCGCTTACTAGTTGACTTTAGCGCAAGCTTATAAAGATCATAGTTCGGATCGCCCTTCTTACGATTAACTCCAGACATGCACTGGAAAATACCACACGGGAAGATAGAAGTTTTATGTAATTCACCGATACCATTAAGAGAGCCTTCTAGCAGTGCTCTGATGACCATTCGTCCTTCTGTCTTGGTGCAAGTACCATAGTTAATAGAAGTGAAAGGAAGTTGGTTACCACTTCTAGACTGCAAGGTATTGAGGTTGTGATACATTCCCTCAACTGCCTGTTTCAGTTCTTTCTTAGTTGCCTTAACTGCCTTACGTGTAATGTAACGCTTCATGAAGTTCCACCAGTGAGCTCCACGGTAGATTTCATCATCAATAGATACTTCATCAGGATTTTCTAGAACTAGAGTATCCGAAACTCCGGGAATTACATCACAGATGTTCTTGTAGTGCTTGTAGAAACTCTTTCTTACATATGGAACCATAGTCCAGTCTAGATGAGTTGCAGATACACCACCAAATTGCTGTAAGCTCTGTAACTGGAAGATTACCGCAATTAACTGGAATGCAGTATTAATACTCTGAGCCGGTCTTACATCTGTCTGTCTAGTATTAAATCCATTCTTAAGAAGATCATCGAATGGGATACTCATACAGTTATGGCTACCAGTTGCATAAGCATCTAAGTCATGAATATAGACTTCATTGTTTAGATGATTTGCTTTTGCCATAGGAGAGACTAGATACTCAAGAGCATACTGCTTAGTAACTACTGAGCTTGCCTCACCAACTCGACCTCCAAAAGATGCTTCATCTACGTTCGCGTTCTGATTCTGCACATTCTTAGCTGTAAGCTTTTCTGCAACAGCTGTCATCAGTTCATTATACTGACCACGAGCCATCTTATGTAGATAACGATAGTTAATATAAGCTTTTGCTACATCCTTGTGCTTACTCGCCATCAACTTGGCTTCTATTAAATTTTGGATTTCGTCTACATCTAATGTCTTATCCATTGCTTCAATAGATTCTGCAATCTTTTCTGCGACGCTACTCTCATCTTCTTTACCAAGAGCGGCAAAAGACTTATCAATAGACTTGATAATTTTAGTCTTATCAAACTCGACCTCACGGCCGTCTCGCTTAATTACTTTCTGCATAAGCAATAACCTTTCAAATTAAATTTTATGTCAGAAGGGGATATCCCTCTATATTTAATTTAGCTGATTCTGGTGCAATTTCAGCGGTTGAGATATGAGAAAAGGACGGCAGATTTTACTCCACCGCCCAGTCTGCCAATGGCACTTTTCCAACACTCATCCCTTAATATTATACGATTAATTAAGGGTTAATTTTCCTGAAGAAGGAAAAATAAACTCCAATGCCATCCATATATAAATAGTACTTTTCAGAATTGTTAGTTTCCGAAATTACGAAATTTCTATACTTTAAATTTGCCAGGTACAAAGCTCCAACAGGTTTGTTATCGATATTAAGTAACTCTAGAATCGGTGGTTTGTCTAGCTCCGCGTAAGTATTAAATAGAGTAACTAAAGAATGTTCCATGTTATTAACCTCTATGATCCCATTGTTTGTCATCGGTACGTTGAAAGCCGAAAACGAAATCCGACCAATTACCGGAGAGTAAGTAGCATTCGTATTCGTCTAACATATCTTGATAGATTCTAAGCTCTTCTAAATAACAATCATAAATCCGGGTTAAGTACTTGTAAGCAAGTAGTCTATATATATCAGAAGTACCCTTTTCAATACTCTTACAGTAATCCTTAAACTGTACCTTCGCGCTTCTTTCTAAGAACTTAACTACAACACAAGTCGAACGCTTTACTTTTCTGTAATATTTATACTCTTGGTAATTCTGTACTAGTTTAAATTTCGTATGCTCTCCAGCATCTGTGAATGCAGCCAGCTTTGATAATATATCTTGGTCAGTCATTTGTTTAAATATCCTATATAAAAAATTTTGTGAGCCTTGGATGGAGGAAAGTCCAAGGCTCACACACGAAAGGAGGAAACATCAAAGGATTTTTAACATCCTATGTTTTATTATACGATAAAAGTTTTATAATTTTACTCTTAGAAGCCAAACAACCAATCAAACAGTTCCAGAAGGTTTGCGGGCTCATCGACGGCTTCACTTGTCTTAGACTTACTGCTGATAGTAGTCTCAAAGTCACCGTCCTTGAGAGTCAGATGATAACCTTCAGGATACTTATCAGTGAATTCCTTCAATGCCACAGAATAATTGTTCTCAGCGTCTGCGAGAGCTGCCTGAACACGTGCTCTGTCTGCTTCGAAGTTAGCCTGAAACTTCTTAAGATCTTCCTGATACATGTTAACAAGCTTAAGGATATTTTCCTTATAATCCTTACGTGCCTGATTCATGTTTCTAAAAGCTTCTTCTACCTTTGCGGCATCTGCCTTCTTGGTAGCAACCTTATCTTCCTTTGCCTTAATCTCAGCAAAGTGTGTAGCTTCTGCTTTCTTAAGCTCTTCGATGGTATCGAAAGGCTTATTCAGCACCTTAGAGTAATAGCCATACTCTACTTCTTCTTTACGAATGGGTCTCTTAGTTGTCATTTTAAATAACTCTCCTATTAGTTAATTTATTTTAATCCTTTGGTAGAGGTCCTCTCAACTACCAAAGGATATATTAAAGATTTTATTAGATACTAAATCCGCAGCAAGTACAGAAGCCACCACGATGATCGTAAGCCTCTTCCATGCCGCACTCAGGACAGGCAGTAAGCATACTACGAACTTCATAGTCTGACTCAGCTAAAGACTCTGTTGCTGGAGCATGCTTAAAGAACTCTACGTCGTTATCAAAGTGAGTAATCAAAGCTTTTGCCAGCACATAACCTTCGAGTCTATCCAGCTCTTCTGGCTTTTTCTTTTTAGCAGCCTTAGGATCATCTGGATCAGTCGTAGCCTTACGATTAGTTGCCATAGCTTCGTTCTTAGAAGCGGTGTAAATAGCTTGTGCTGCGGGTGATAGCTCCTTAAACTGACAGTCCAACTTAATTGAGCAACTACCATACCAATAAGCAGCAACCCAAGCATAGTTATTCTCGAGCATATTGCCGGCATCATCAAACAGTAGTCTATCATCAACCATTCCTTTAGTAATAGCATCTCTTGCAAAAGGCAGAGCTAAAAAGTCATCTCTAGTCTTGTTTAACCTAGCTAATGCTCTTTCAGCATCTGGATCATTATGATCGACATCGTACTCATAATCACCAAGCGGAATACTAAAACGAATAGAAGTTATGTGCTTACGGAATTCCTCTGCTGCGGCAGGCTCGCTCTGTAACATACTCAATACAGTAGCATCCTTAATAGCGGCTCTTTCAGCGCGTCTCTCTGCAGCAGTGGGGCGGTTAGCCTTATTCATATTACCAGCAATATCTTTAATTGCAACCAGTAGATTTCGTGCATAGTTATAATTAACTTTTTTAGAGGCATCTCTGATGGCTTTCTCTAGTGTAAGCTGTGACTCACGGCCATTAGGGGCCTCATGAGATACAGTAATTGTTCCGTCCTCAGTAATATTAAAATCGGTAATCACGCCGTAATCTCTAGCTCCGTTATAGTGGAAAGCATCCGCAATACCGTAACGCACTTTTCTAAGAGAGCCGTCTACAATATATCTAGCTGTGTCAGGGTTTTTACGTAACTCATCAATGATCTTAGCTTTAGCTTCTGGATCATTTACTAAGTAAGGAAAATCATAGACACCCTCAGTTAGAACAGACTCGTCTAAACTGCTACTTGCACAAGCTTCGCAAATCCAGCCCTTTTTAGGATCCTTAATGCAAGACTCCTTATCGAACAGTTCGTTGCAGCTCTTGCACTCCACAGTATTTTCATTCTCTTCCATCTCTTCGACTAAAGATTCAATAGTCATGTCAGCAGGAACAGGTTTTCTAGCTTCTATTACAGTATCCACAGCTCGCTCACCAACATAGTCAGCAATGGTTTCCCAAAGCTCGTCAAAGGAAGTGTACTCCTCATAATAGTCTCTTCCTTCCTCATCATCCCCATCATCACTTCTATGCCAGATGTCAAAGATATATTCAGTATCACCATACTTATAAACACGAATAACAGAGTTACTATAAACTCCACCGTCTGAGAAACGGACTTCTTGAGGGTTAGCTTCCCAGTCACCTAGGTCAATGGTAACTTCCTTACCTGCTTCTATAGCAGTGGCAACCATATCTTTTGATACTTTTTCAGTATCATTAAAATCTGTTGAATAGGCTCCTTCATAAGCTTCAGCAACCATCGGAGTTACGGTTCTTTCAGGTCTAATGTAGTTATCTGGAACTGTATCTAGATTATCAAAGTCACAATTAAAGAAGTCATCGTCGCAATCAATAGTGTCTGCTTTAGAAAAAACAGTAAGCTCGTCTTCTGTAGGTACATCCTGCATCATGTCTTCCCAAGACCAGACAACGCCTAGGTCATTGGAACCTACACGTTCACCAAAACCGTTATCATTATGGCAACACTCCATCTGGGTAATCACGGGTTTCTGTGTCAGACAATTCATCGCATAAGCTTTTGCTTCATCAAAGAAATCAAAAGGCTCATCTTCACAGCCAGGACACTTAACAAAATAAACATATGTTTGAGTCATATCTTAATCTCCTATCAGGTAAATAAGTTTAATCGGTTTTAACATATAATTTAGCAATCCGAAATTGTCGCAATTTCAATTAACCCAGATTTCAGTAGTATCTGTTCAGCGTCTCTAATAATATACGACACATTAACCGTGGAACTATCACAAGCAGTTAGATAAACCTTAAGAATTCTGCCTTTGTAAGACAGTCTAATGTCTCTATAATCTCCATTATGAAACCATTCCAATTTCGCACCCTGTAATTCCGGCAATTTCGGGAACAAAGTAATTAAATCTAATCTACGATCAATAAACTTGCATATATCTTCTTTATAGTAGATATTATTCAATCCAAGGTCAATTAACTCTCCGTTCCACTGTGCAAAGCACTGTACTCCAGCTGGATCAGACAGGAAGTTTACTTCTTGGTCTCTGTAAGTTATAGTATCATATCTAACAACAAGTCCGAGATCCTCTGGTTTATTAGAGGTCTCGGATAATTGCACGTAATTCGTCATCGAGTTTACCGTTAAGTGGTCCACTAAATTCAACTCCGTCTACGAGGTATTCACCGAGCTCTTTCTTCCTCTCGATAATCTCTTGAACTCTCTCGTCTATTGTATCTTTGCATTCTAAAACAGTGATGAATGCTGGTCTTTCGTTATTAACACGCCAAACTCTGTCAGTGCCTTGATCGAACATCGCAGCAGTGTATGGAGTGTCTAAGCAGATTAAGTAACTTGCTGCATTCAGAGTCCAGCCAGTACCAACCTTACCCCAAGTTCCGGCAAAGACCTGTTCATTTGGATCTGTCTGAAATCTCTCTACGTTGTTACCGACTATAGCATCAGGAGTATCGCCTGTATTTATACTATACCGAAATTGTCCAAGTTTCGCCGCGAGCTCATTAAGAGTTTCTTTAAAGACAGAAAGCACGACTACCTTCTCTCCCTGAGAGGTGAGCTCATGTATTAACTCTACGCATCTGTCAACCTTACATGAACTAATGTCTTGAGTAGTTAATAAACTAGGACAAGCCGTCGCCTGACGGAGTCGGGTAGTGAGAGCAAGTAAGTTTGCAGACTTAAGTTCAATCTTATCAGCTTCTTCTTTAACTCCTTCTTTGATTGCCTCATAGAACTTACGCTGATCATCCTCAGGCTCTAGTAGTTCTATAGTGACAGTCTTAGGAGGCATGTCGGATCGGACCTGATCTAGTGTTCGTCTAAGGGAGCAGTTGTTAATCTCTTCTTGTAGAACCTCAAGATTCTTAAATCCAATAACTTGGGCGTTTTTGAAACCTCCAAAGTTACAGTACTGAGATTTGTACATTGTCAAGATAGACTGATCATTGCCAGTCCAAGACAGAGGAACATAAGCAGAGAGTGGGTTGTTAGTGATCAGAGTACCAGTTGCAGCGATCTTGAATGGGGCGTCTAGCTTTAGTAAGTTAGTTCCTTGCTGTGAGGATTTAGTCGCGGCCTTATGAGCCTCATCAAAAGCAATCATTCCAAATTTGTTAGAAGACTTCTTAAACGCTTCTATAATTCTATCATCCCTGAGGCTCTCTATATTGGTGATCACGAAAAACTCCTCTATTGGATTAAGTAACTGCTCGGCTCTCTTATCCATAGGTCTATATCTAATAGTTCCAGTTCTAGTTGTGTACTCTCCTAAGACAACTGCCGACTCGGTCGAGAACTTTGCAATCTCTTTCTTCCAGTTCTGCTTCAGAGAGTTAACGCCACAGATGATGAAACAGTGATCAATTACACCACGACGCTTAAGGGTCTCAGCTAACCAGATAATTGAGTTAGTCTTACCCAAACCCATCGAGTCGAGGAGTAACCACTTCTCATGTTCAAGTCCGAAGTTAATGGCCTCCAGCTGATGATCAAATGGTTTCATCTTAAACGAAACTTTCTCTATTTCGTTTAAAGGTTCTTGAAATTGTTTATTATGCCGAAATTGTTCGGATTTCGGTGTGTCTAGTAACTTAAGCTGAATGTCATCTAAGAAAGTAAGACTATCTAGTAGTCGCCCTAGATAACAAACAGGGAATTCCCATACCTTATCTTTCTTATGATAATAATAGGTCGGAACTGTCTTAAGAGAATCTACTATGTATTGATTGTAATCAAATGAAACTAAAATACTTGATAGTCCTGATACTTTAGATGGTGGGGATATTTCTTGTATACTAATTATTTTAATCTACCTCCTAAAGGTATAAACGAAATTACCGAAATTGTCGGAGTTACAGAAATGAGACTTTTGAGATTTCGGTAATTTCGGAAGTTTCGCGAGCATATATGCTCGCGAGTAAGAAAAATAGCTAAATTTAAGCTAAAAATGGAAAAATGTGCGATTTAGCATTAAATTTAGCTATAAAAATGTGTAATTAATCTAATAGAGACACATAATTAGTAGAAAAATCCTTCTCTGGTGCCTCTTCCTTAGTCTTATATGTAATAACTGCCTCAATTATAAAAGGTTTTTCACAATATTCACAAATAAAGTGCTCCTCCAGGCTTGGTTCTCTCTCTGGAGCATAGTAATCCTCATAGATGATCTTACCAAAAGAATCTCGGACTACTTCATCAGGCTGGCCGATGATAGCATTTGGCATATAAACTTCACCAGGGAGATATTCAGCACCACAGTGTGGGCATTTAATCAAAGCAGACTTATGGGTTATGTTTGAAATCATGTAAATTATGGCTCCTTAAAAATCGAAATTTAAAAACTTAAAATTTTTTTAAAAAATTATATGCACGCGTGCGCGCTCTAGCTCTATATATAATATATTATAATATACTCCAGGCCTAAATTATATAATATATATTATACTCTAGCTATAGACGCGCGTTCATATCTATATATTATAATATAATATATTTATTATTTTATAAATAAAATAATAAATATATTAATTTCAGAAAAACTCTATAGTATATTGCAGCAAGCTGCTAAGCCTTCGGCCTAAAGGCCTCAGTCTTAAGAAATTAGAATAGAATCTTCCTAAAATATTATACAGTAGATAAATTAATAATTTAATAGTTTTTGAGAAATTTATATAAAAATTTTTAGGCAATTATTAATTTAATAAATTATTAGATTAATAAATTAATAAAAATATATAGGCCGAGCTATCAAATTAATAATTTAATAAATACACGAAGTCACTGGACGACCTGTGACGTATTTTTACGCAGGTAGGGTATTATCACGTCAATAACATAAAACTGTCAATAGGACAGACTGTGGACGTACTACGACTATCCTACACGTCACCACCTCTCGTAATTTGCATTTTTATAGTATCCGTAGTATAAACACATTCCTAAAATAAAAGAGGTCTCTGAAGGCGATCAGGGACCCTACATAAAAAGAAAAGACCTAATGCATAAAGCAAAAGGTCTTTTTAATATTATTGTGATTCTTTCCATGCGCCGTTTACTCTAGTATTAACAGTCTCGGCTTCTTTCCAGACGCCCCCAACTTTGACATATACCTGGCCTTCTTTCCATTGTCCGCTAACTCTAACATTAACTACGCCTGCATTTTTAAATTCGTATTCTGGGGAATATATAGGTGTGCTACTAAAAATTCTAGTGCCGTCGTTATCTTTACCTTTTTTAGTATATGCATGCATACTAATTTTTATTGTATCCCCAGGCCTGATTTGGCCCTGTTGAGCATCCGGGTAAAACCACATGGAAGTATCAGTAGAGTCGCGGTCATAGTAGTTATCCGTACCGTCTGCTGTTGATAGAACTTTGCCAGTCGTTTTGCTATAAAATTTAATGGTAGTAAAAGCAGTCTCGCCAGGGCTTTTCTTAAAAATCCGAATACGGTATCCAACAACTGGGGAACTATCATTCGTTTTTTTTGCGGCTGTCCAATTAACAATCCAGTGTTCTTTTATAGTTAGTCTTGACCTTGACGCTGGAGTAATTGTAATATTACTAGGGTCTCCTGGCGCTACATACTGTTTAATAGCTAATTCAGCAGTAACCTGGCGAGTGGTATCTCCAGTCCAAGAGGGTGTTGCAACCGCTTTTGCGTATACTTTGCGGGTAGCATTCGTTTTCGTTGTTATTGTTAATGTCTTATTGCCCGTACCAGTACCACTATAATTGCTATCATACCCCCAAGAATAGTTAGTAGTTGCTGTATTATTCCAACCAGCTGCTGCGTCTGTGCCAGAGATCTCAAAAGTATTATTATAGTTATCTGTTATTGTTACATCTGGATTTCCAATAGGGTTGTAGTAATAAACTTTTCCAGAGCTTACACTCGAGCTCTTGTACTTATCATCCTCGGAAGATCCCCATGAGAAGGTACTTCTAGCAAAAGCTTTTACCGTAGTATTTTTACTACTACTTGGTGTATTAACAGTTAGAGTATAATCAGTATTTGCAGCATATTTAGATGTAGACCACTCCACCTTTGTGGTGCCATTTTTATCGCCAGCATCACCAGTTGCAGGTGTATTACCGTTAGTGGTATAATAAATAACTGTTTTAACTAAATTATTGCCAGTCGCATTTGCACTAGTTTTACCTGTGATTGTAAACGTATTGTTTGTCTTATTTGTAATAGTTGGTGCTCCAGGAGCAGAACCGCTTACATGGTACTGAACAGCTGTTCCATTTATACCCGAAGTTTTAGAGTCGCCCTCTGCGAAAGTGCTTGTAACACTAACATCGACTGTTCCTGCGCCATTAGTAAGACCGCTCGGTATATTAATGGTTTTATTAATAGTTCCTTCAGAAGAAGCTGTGAGTGTTATTGTTTGAGCAGTTCCACCACTAAATTTATAAGTAAGTGTAGTAGATTTAATAGTATTGCTTGTTCCACTCTTACCCTGCTTACCCTTAATAGTTATTGTATTATTTCCATTATCTGTAACAGACTCTACTTCAGGAGTGCCACCAGTAGTATAATAGGTAACTGAGCTTGATACAGTACCAGACAACTCTATTTGTTTACTTGCACCTAGCTTTAAGTAATAATACGTATTCGGCGAAATACTTGGCTTAGTTAAAGTTATTTTTGCTTTATTATCACTAATTTCTGCAGAAGTTGAATGTGAGCTGCTAGTAGGAATTAGATCACTTATTTTACTATACTGAATAGGACTATTTCCGCCAGTAGGGTCACTGTTTTTTTCACCCTTTGCATAGACGGTACCAGAGGACTGTACAGTAGGAATAGTAAATGTAATAGACTTAACCACGGCATTATTTGGAATATCTATGTATTCACCAGAACTATTTTTTCTTTGTACCTTGAATCTGAAGACAGTAAAAAGCCGTTGTTGGTGAGTAGCAGTAGCAATATAAGAGGATACACTGGTGCTGTCTTTCCACCCGTGCCAGCCAGTGTTGTTAGTCGCCGAAATATGCTCAGGGCTTATGTTATGTGCTCTATAACCAAAGCTTTTTATATATCCAGTTGCCATCAGCCATTAGCCTCCTTTAAAACAGAATCAATCTTAGTAAGAATTTCTTCTATAATAATTTTAGTATTATCAGAAAGATTTTTTTCTTCGTCGTCTTTAGCTTGATCATAATAATATTTAGAAAGCTCTCCAAAGTCGCCCTTGTCTATAGAGAACGAACCCCAGTCACAAATCATTTCTAAAATATAAATGTAAGGCATGTCTTCTCCGAGCCAGAACTCAGGGTGATGTTCATTATTAGTCCAGTGATGCTTCCAAGCTTCTTCATATTCTAAAGTCTTACCTGAGTTGTTAAACCACTTCTGAGCGTAAGGTTCGAACTCTTCTTCTGAGAACTTAGAATCATCGTGCTCTTCTACAACTTCATCGAAAACATTAGGGTCGACACCGTAGTCAAAAAAGATTTCAGGAAGATTTTCTTTTAGCCAGTCGGCAAATTTTTTAACATTAGCTTTATGCTCTTCTATATATTTTTTATTTTCTTCTAGGTAGTCAGCGCCGCCCTCATTAAGCATATTCAGCAGACCGAAAGCATTAAGTAAGTTCATAAAATTTACTTCTGCCTTTCATTATTAAATTTAGTCATAGTCAGGTTCGAGGTGGTTGATTGCATACTCTCTAGCATCATCTGCGTAGTAGTCAATAATTTGATCTAAGAAAAGATCTACGAAGCTTTCCATATTCTTAATAATGAAAAGGTCAATAGCCTCGTTAGCTTCATCTTCAGTTTCGTCTGTAGAATTTTCCCAAGCTTTATCTAAGCGTTGCCATTCTTTAACTAATTCATTATTAGCAAACTTAGCCGCATACTTAGGAAGTATAGTAACACCAAGTGTTTCGAGCATGTCTCTTGCATCAACTTTATAAGTGTAGTCAGGATAATAGCAAGAGCCCTCATCCTGATAGTGGCCCCACCAACTACCGGGGTCGAAGCGATCTTCAAACCAATCGTCTGAAAAACCTTCATATTCTAATTCTATATCCTTTGCATTTTTTAATGCTTGCTCTACCTGGTCTACAGCTTTATCAGCATCAACAAGCTCAAGCCATTTTTTACGGTCGTTCTTCATCATATTATTTAACTCTGCACGACCCTCTGGAGTAGATATTAATTTTGCATACTCACTTCTAAATTCTTTTTCTTCTGTTAAGTGGTCGTCCCACATGTTTTCAAATAGCTTAAATTCTTCATATAATTTCATAATAAAGTCTCCTTTATATTAAAATTTAGCAGTCAGCTAGTATATAACAAAAGCTTCTAAGATATTTTATCTTAGAAGCAAGCTGTTTTTATTTTTGAGCCTTCTCAAACATTCTATTTTCCCATTCATTTAATTTAGCGTAATATTTTTATATTAATTTATTATTTTATTAATCCGATAATAAAAGCCTAGATACTTTTAATACCTAGGCTTTTAATAGTATGTATTATTTTAACGCTCTGCTGGAGATAGCGTACCGTAGTACTCATCCCATAGGTCTTTGAAATTTATACCAGGAATTTCTATTTCACTTAGATATGGTACTTCGGTCAACTTAATTTGTTTATCCTGTTGATTAAAAACTTCACAATGCTTATCTGCTGGATAGTGTACAAAACAAATTTTACTATTTAAACCCCTAGCATCATAACTATTTTTTGCAATAAAGAAATAGTACTCAGCGCCCCAGCGCCTAAAGGTGTTAAATTCATAGTCTGACCTTCCAGAGATACACCACTTGGTATCTCTTCCATATTTTTGACTGGCTTCGAATGTTGTTATGTGAAAAACTTTCCAATAAGCATTTTCTGCCACTAGCTTAGCACCCGCATCTGTGATACCTTTCGTCAGTTGTCTATTAGATTTTGTAGACTCTAGCTCATTAACTGCTTGTTCCAATTCATCTACTGTCTTATTCTTAATCCAGTAATATAAATCGTTTTCAGGGGCTTTTAGTTTATTTTTGATAGCTAAAAATCTATTTGCTAGCTCGTCTCCTGCAAAATCAATAAGCTTTTGAGTATCAGCTTTTGATTCTGTTAAGCTATCCCAAAGCGTCTCTATTAGTTTAAATTCTTCATGTAATTTCATTTTAAGTATCCCCTTAAATTTTCATATTATTTAAAGTCTTTCGCAAAAGAATTATTCAAGTTATAATTTTATTACTGAAACATTTCTTACATACGGATTATTTGGTATGTTAGCTAGGTGTCTAGCTTCTGCCTCATTGCTAGCATAAATATTATTTTTAGTAAAATCCTGTCTACTATCGTCTTTATTAATTATTGACCAGCTGACCATATATTTATATTTAGTTTCTTTTTTCTCTGCTTGCTCTTTTTCATATTCAGCAATTTCTTTATCTATTTCCCATTCATGGTCGCAGGTAAGAATATACTTTCCATTTTTATATACTTTATAAAAGCCTCGGTCATGTTTATAGGTATACTGATCTTTAACTTCTTGTTGCTCCCACAGATTTTCATAAAGTTTAAATTCATCTGCAAATGAGTTTAATTTATTATAGTCTTTTTCTAATTTATTAAGCTTCTTATTATCTCTAAAGATAAATCTAATAAGCGGACCGAAGTTACTTATTGCTGAGCCGTTGTTTCTTTTAGCCGCTCTTAAGGTAGATATTAAACCACTTGTTCCTTTTATAATCATAGGACAAGAAGTAATATGAGAGTCTCCTTCTTTATATTCATTATATATCTGAAGACCGTCAATAATAAACTTCTGACCTGATTGTTGTTTACACCACTCAATAAGAAACTTAATATACTTTCTTATGAGGTCAATTATTTCCTGTTCAGTAAAATCTTCAAAAGAAAGGTTAGTAGGTAAATTTTCCTGATCTATAAAATCAAGTAACCCATATTCACCTTCTTCAACTAAATCTTCTTTTGTACAACTACCAAATACATAATCAGTCATCCAATCAAGCTGGAAATGTTCACAACCATATTTAGTAGCGAGCTCGCCTGCCAATGTTGATTTTCCAGAGCCAGAGAAGCCAGTTATAAGTAAAACATTACTTTCACCTGATTCAAACCTATCTACGTTAAACTCTAAGTCAGTCTTATTAAAAATTAAACTTTCTTGTAATAGCATACTAAACTCCTTATAGTTTATATATAATTTAGCTGACACTTTCATATATAATAAAGAGCCCAAGTATGTCTACTCAAGCTCTTATTTTAAAGTTACACAACCTTTTTAATATACTCCAGCCTCTTTAGCAAGCTCGATAAACTCTTTGTCATACTCTCTCACTTCAGCTTTACTGCTAGCATAGTCAGACATAGGTAAATATTTGTCTCTATTCTTATACCAGTTATCTAAATAATTTTTGGTCACCGCTTTTGAATTGACACTATCAAATAATTCATTGTTTTCTACCATAAGAATTAGAGCATGTATCATACCGTGATCAACGGTTTCCAGGTAGTCATACCAGCAGTCATCGCAGTATATGGCAGTTTTTATAAGGTCTTCCATAGAATATTCTCTGTTTATAGTAGTACCACAGCCGGAACATTTTGTTTTATTAGGAACTTTTCTACTATCTCTACTATCAGGCTGTAGTGCTGCTTCAATACGCTCTAAGTAATCTTCTGGAATTTCACCACAGTAATCACCACAAGGATCTGCTATACGATTTACCGGATTCTTATATAATTCCTCAAAGTCTTCTTCACCATTGAATTCAATCCATTTTTTTGGCCCGTCGATATGTATTATTACATCTAGTTCGCGGTCTCCTGGTTTATATTCATCACAGATCCACAAAAGATCAATATTTTCTTTTTCTTCTGGAGTTAGTTTGTTAATAAAGTCTTCTATTTCAGACAAAGCCTGTTTATGTGGTATACCATCATGTGTTATAGTTTTATCCGTGCCTTCTACTCCTACAGTATAAGAGGAGGTATAGTAGAGATTATGTTTTTCAGCGCAGTCTCTACAAACAGGGTAGTCACAGTCAACCTCATCTGCAGTTGGTGCGGCTTCAAGCGCAAAAGTCTCGTTACAGTAATAGCAAGAGAAAAACTGATCATGCCAGCAGTCATAGCACAGGACTTCTCCGTCAGGATCCATCCAAGCATCCTCTTCGTTGAGTTCACAATCACAATAATAGCAGAAGGCATAGGTATTGTCTTCATAAGCTTCTAACTCAAAAAGATCAATACCAGGAATGTTTACTTCATCTATATATGGAACATCCTCAAGGTTCATTTCTTCATCTTGCTGGTTGAACACTTGTAGAAGATCATTTGGATATATGGCGAGGGCAAACTTACTATCAGTACCTCTTGGATCATATTCACCTTTTGTAACTAAGAAGTAGAAGTCAATACCTCTGCGTGTATAGTCATTCCAATAATAGTCATTGCCATGAATACCGGTTATACACCAAGTAGTATCACGTCCGATAATTTGACTGGCCTCATAAGTGGTGATATGATACACCTTCCAGTGCTCAGACTCACAAACTATATCGGCGCCATCTACTTTAGCCTCTCTAGCAAGTGCTCTCTTAGACTTAGTATTTTCTGCGGCGGCAACTGCCGTCTCAAGTTCAGCTACTGTTTTATTTTTGATCCAGTAATATAGGTCATTCTCCGGTGCCTTTAATTTATTTTTTATCGTTATAAATCTATTAGCAAGGTCTTCTCCAGCAAAATCTATTAAACGCTGTGTATCTGCTTTAGCTTCAGTCAGACTATTCCACATGTTTTCATATAACTTAAACTCTTCAGCCAGTGAGCTTCTATTATCAGCAGCCGTATTAAACTCTTCAGAACTGAGGCCTCCAAGCTCTCTATGTTCTTTTAAATACTTATATTTACTTTCCATACTATTACCTCTTATTCTGTTGCTTCTACTTCTTCTGCTTGTTCCTCTTCTTCAAAGCAGTTATCACAGAAGATTAAACCGTTTTCTACCGTATGTAGGTTATCAAAATAATAAGCTTCACCGCATCCGTCACAAAATCCTACGTCCGCGTTATAAAAGCATCTTTCACACACATAGTCACCGTCTGGCAGCTCAAAGCTTTCGCTGTTCCAAAATGTTTCATAGCAGTGATTACACGTAAAGCATTTTTCTTCATAGCACTGCTCACACATAAACTCACCATTTGGACCGTAGTTTATATCATCTTCATAATAGAATTCCATATCACAGTATTCACAGAATCCACAGCATGGCTTTAGTTCATCTAAGTCTACACCCGGGATCTTAATACCATTTGGGCGAGGAACTTCGTCTATACCAGCACGCTCATCTTGCTGATTATACATTTCAGCATCGCCATTTGGATATACTGCAATAGCAAATTTGCTATCATAGCCCCTTGGGTTATATTCACCATTAGTAATAAGGAAGTAGAATTTTACACCCTGGCCTGTGTACTGTTTCCAGTATCTATCGCCGTAACTGCTGATGCCTGTAATACACCACGTGGTGTCACGTCCATACTTCTGAGCAGCTTCAAAAGTTGTTATATGATATACCTTCCAGTCGTCTGTCTCACAAATAAGCTCAGCACCGAGGTCTGCCTCCCTAGCTATTTGACGCTTAGACTTCGTTGCTTCAGCATCTTGCACAACAGCAAGCAGCTGTTCTGGTGTACGATTCTTAATCCAGAAATACAGGTCATTTCTAGGTGGTTTAATTTTATGTTTAACTGCTAAAAATCTATTTGCTAGTTCTTCACCAGCAAAATCAATCAGCTTCTGCGTGTCTGCTTTTGCTTCTGTAAGAGTATCTATGGCAAATTTACTGGCCTTATCCCTTATAGGCATTGTTAACAGCCTCCTAATATTAATCTTCAATATAATTTAGCAAATAAAT
>JAEIGA010000512.1_pt1 | contig 57546 bp, 96 predicted proteins | sample 9270691 | NCBI WGS metagenome assembly JAEIGA01 (sample SAMN17057246, study PRJNA624740) | gut metagenome | biome: biome; isolation source: fecal sample | host: Bos grunniens | place: China: Xizang | collected 2019 | reverse complement strand
TTAACTTCTAAATCTGATTATTCAGAAAGATCTGGTCGCAAATATATGGACAAGTATAGAGACGGATATATGGAAAGATACGGAATGCGCAAGCATTACGGTGATGACGACGAATTTGTAAGATATTATTGATATGAGAACAGCTTTGGATGTAAACGATAACATGCCAAAGTCTATGCGTAAATATTTATCAAATTACGGTTGGCATTTTAACAAATCATTATGTAATTATGCTGTTTCATTAATGCGTAAAAAAGGAAAATAGATGGAACCTGTATCTAAAGAATATATAGATAAAGTGTTACAACAAAACGGTATTAATTTAGAAAATAACGTTGGTCACGATTATGTGTTTGTTGGTAATATGTGTAAAGCAGATTATTACGGAAGTAGTATTTCAGACGAAAAACATTTTGCTCTATATATTAAAGATACAATAGACGATGAAGACGCAGGAGACGGTACTACTATGCGCAGATGGTATGCTACAATGGTAGCAAATGGAATAATGGTAGATTGGGAGGAATTTGTATGATACATTTTAAAACTAAATATAGAAAATACGATTGGGATATAGAAGTATACATAGTCGTAAAGAATGTAGATGTAAATTCTATCTAGAAATCTTTAGAACAAATGGATTGTCCTCTTCATATTATGCATAAATCATTTAGATTATTAACAGGAGGAGTCAATTCAGGATTTACTTACACTAAACCTGAAATACACAAAAGTATATTGGTTGTTAATGTTAGTAGTTCTGTAGATGAATACATAAACACTTTTAATCACGAAAAGAATCATGTAGAAATGCACATTTGTGAAGAATTTAAGATAGATCCTTATTCAGAAGAAGCAGCTTACTTAAGCGGAGAATTAGCTTCATTGTTAACAATTCCAATGACGAGTGGCTTACTTGCCGAAATAATGTGATAGTAAGGGGAATTTTCTTTTAATTAAGAAAGTTCCTCTTTTTATTTTGTGTTAGTTAATATTATATATAATTAATTGTAGAACTATAAAATAAAAATAAAATGAAATATTTTACAATTAGAGAACTTACAAAAAGCGAGACCGCTGTAAGACACGGTATTAATAATACTCCGGATAAGAAGTCTCAGTAGAATCTCGAAAAATTAGTTGATGTTATATTAGACCCGCTTAGAGAAGCATACGGTAAACCTATTGTAGTGACTAGCGGGTACAGATGTGAAAAATTAAATAGAGTACTTGGAGGAGCTAAAACTTCTCAACATGTACCAGGCGAAGCGGTAGATATTCGTAGTGTGTCAGATACAAAAGAAGAAAATAAAAAGATTTTTGATTTAATTATAGAATTAGATCTTCCTTTTGATCAGTTGATCAACGAGTATGATTACGACTGGATTCATGTAAGTTATTCTATTAAAAATAGAAAACAAGTTTTAAACATACGTTAATATGGAAAAATTATTCGGTAGAGTTTTTGATTCTTTAGGTACTTCCTCGTCAGATTTATTACTTAAAACTAAAGGTTAGGTAAAAATTTAGTGGGGAAATAAATTTATTGATTTAATTAAAGATGGAAAAATCAATTTTCCTAAAGACACTGTTTAGAAAATGATTGATAAATCAAAAATTCCCATTAATTCTGTATTATTGTATGAAGGAACTGAAGCTCCTGAATCTTGGTCAAAATTAGATTTAGAGACAGGATTAGAAGGTTATATTTATATAAAGAAAAATGATTAATGATTATGGAAAATTTTGATGAATTAGGAATCCAACTGGGATTTGAGGACGATGACGAAGATGTTGAGTTTATCGACCAACCAGTTGTAGAACAACAAGTTGTAGAAGAAGAACCTCAAACAGAGGATTTAACTTCTGAAATCTTGCGTTTAAAAGGAATTGCTGACCCTGAAAAAATTAAATTTCAAGATGAATCAGGTGCAGTAATAGAGAGATCTTGGGATACTTTAACTAGAGAAGAACAAATTAACATTCTCGCTGGTGAAGAGCCTAATGATTTAAGCGACGATGAAATAGACTTGCTTAATGCTATTAGATCTAGCGGTATGGGAGTTAATGAATATATGGCTTCTTTACAACCTAAAGAAACTCCTGAACCTAGATATAAAATTGATGAACTTTCAGATGATGATTTATACGTACTAGATATATTAGAAAAAGTTGGTGGAGATAATGTAACTGATGAAGAATTAACAGAACTTTTGGAAAATGCTAAAAAGAATGAAAAATTATTCTAGAAAACTGTTGAAGGTCTCAGAAATCAATACACACAACTAGAAAAAGATAAAGAAATGAGAGAAGCAAACGAAAGAGCTTCACAACAACAAGAAGCTTATAATCGATTTGCTAATTCTATTCACAATGAGATAAGAGGTCTTAATTCTTTTGCAGGTCAGGATTTAGAGTTATCTAATGAAGACATGGCAGAATTATCTTCTTTTATGTTAGACATAGACGATAATGGTTTGAGTGCTTTTGGTAAAGCTATGCAAGATCCTGCATTATTTACTAGAGCTGCTTTTTGGTTATTAAACGAGGATAAAATTGTAGAAGAACTTACTAAATAGATGTAGGAAACCTATACTAGAGGTTATGAGAATGCTAAAAAAGATATGCAAAGTAAATCGAAGTTAGTAATAAATAAACCAACTACACCTAAAAAGCAAGACGCTTATTTTGATGATGAAGATTGGTTTTAATAAAAGATAAAAATTTTATGTTAGTAGCAAATTTTGTAACAAACCGCCCTTCTATGGGCGATACAAGAACTTTTGAAGATTTCAGTAAGTTCTTAGGCGAAAAGCCTCATCGTTTAGGTATTGTGTCAAGACTTTATCCTAAATATACTGCAACATTCTTGACAGAAGCATTAAAGAACGTATTCTACGGAGACAATAAGAAAGCTAAAGGTTTCCAGAGCATCGATTCTACATATATTGAGTGGCAAGTGGAAACCAACCAAATTAAGCGTGTTCCTTTTGCAGCTGCTCCAGAAGGTGATGGTGCTAACGGAAGTGAAATTAACATGTTCTTTAGTGAAAATTACTATCAATTTGAAGAAATCTTCAAGATTGAAGATTCAGGTCAACAGTGTTATGTAACATCTAATCCTGTTAGATTGTCAGATCATATGTGGCAAGTAACAGTTAGATTGGTTGACGCTGACTATACTGAAATTCTTGATGATACAGCTTGTCAACCTGGATGCTTAACCAAGTTTATTGGTAACGCTAAGCCCGAAATGCACGATTGTGGTTTTGTCAAGTATCAATCTAACGTAGAAAAGATGCGTAATTACCTCACAACCGTTCGTGTAGAAGACAGCTACAGTGAAAAATATGCAGCTATGGAAGATAGCTTCATTAAGGTAGGTAAGGGTGATGGTCAGGGTAATATGACCGAGACTATCTATCGTCTTGAGCCTATGAAGAAGAACTTGATCGAGAACTTCTTGGAGGTTCGTGAGAATATGATGCTCTTCGCTAAGGGTACTATGAATAAGGATGGTCAGAGCACTCTTTCTCGTAAGGATACTGGCAGACCAGTTCAGATTGGTGAAGGTATGATTCCTCAGATCGAGCGTTTTGCTAGTAAATATTCTGCAAATACATTTACTATCCAAACATTCCAGACTGTAATTGATACTATGGTTGAAAAGGCTGAAAACGATCAGGGTAATCACTTTGTATTCATCTGCAACCAGAAGGGTTGGTCAATTGTACAGCGTGTTCTTGGTCAATACTTAGCTGACCGTAAGACTGATGGTGCTTACCTCTGGTCTAAGGGTGGTGAAGGTAAATACATTAAAGTAGGTGCTACATTTGATAGCTATGAGTGGGGTGGTAACGTTATTTCGTTTAAGAGCGATAGAACATTAACTCGTGAGTTCAAAGATCCTTACTTCTTGTGTATTGACTTAACTACTGGTAGTGCTTCAACACAGCCTCCTGTAGCAATGTACACTCTTAAGGGTGGTGATTATATGACATACGATATGTATGGTCCTGGTTTGAAAGATGGATTGTCTAGCGGTGTTGTTTCTACTCCTGTAGCTGGTGGTATTTCTGGTATCTGGGGATATTGCGCTATGGTAGTATTCAATCCTTACCGTTCATTCATCTTAACAGGTAAAGAGTAATAGATAAATAAAATATTTTGGGATAAGATTCGGTGGTAGGCAATAAGACTTACCACCTATATATTAAATATGTAAAATGATTATGGCTAAAAGTGTAAAAGAAGTACAAGATGGCGACATTAAATCTAATGTTGTAATTTTGAGAAGTGTTTTTGGAAAAGTTGGACAGAAGTATTTTATCCAACCTCAACGTGATAAATATGGTAAATTTCCTGATTGTGTAAAGAGAGTAAATTCTGCAGGGGATATTATTTTAACAGATGAAGAATTAAAGTTAGAAGCTAAAGGAGAAAAAGCATATATTAAAGAGAATGCTGTTTTTGTAATTGAAGATGGTAAGACATTTAATTTAGATGATGTGTATGATGCAGCAGTTTGGGAAGCAATTAAAAATTGTAGTATGATTGCTCCTGATAGATTTGCCAAAAACGATAAAGGTGAGTATCTTATTGATGGTACTACAAATTCTAACCTGACAAATCCTCGTTATGGGTCTGCTGAATTGTATGTATATCGTCCTGGTATGGAGGCTCAGCGTAGAGTTAGTAGAAAGAAACTTTATATCAATGCTTGTAATTACATTATGAATGATGAGCGTGGTTATGAAGGTAGACTTCTTGTAGCTAGAGTTCTTGGTAGAAATATGAAGAACATGCCTAACGCAGATGTTGAGGACTTCTTGATCAGTATTGCTGAAAAAACTCCAGAAAAGATTATCAGCTGTTATACAGAAGGAGATATGAAATTACGTATTCTATTTATAGAAGCACGTGAAAAGAACGTGATTTATAAAAAAGATGGTTTGTATTTATACGGAGAAGAGGGTAAGGTAATCCTTGGAGCAACTGATGATGCAGCAATCGAATGGATGAAAGCTCCTAAAAACAATAAAACTTTAGCTTTAATTAGAAAGGATACTTATCCTGAGATGTTTGAAGACTAATAATTTAAAAATTTCTAGTATATATGACCGCTAGATAGATTTTCGAAGCGACATTAATAGAACTTAGTAAAGTATAGGCTCCGTCTTTAAAGTTATACGAATTTAATTATTTGTTTAATAAAGCAATTAATCAGTACATTAATAAAGTATATAACGTATATGATATTAATCAACAAACTACTGATGATTTAAGAGTATTAAAGGCAACCGCTTTCTTAACTCCTAAGAAAGTTAACACTAATAATAGTGCTTTAAAAAATAATACTGTTGAATCTGGTACAACAATATCATTTGATGGTGACGGTAATAAAATTGAAACAACAGTAACAGTTACGGATGGTGTAGTTACTACTACAAAAACAAAGTATAATAAAACCGAAACTGGTTTTGATACTACTGGTAGCAAAATATCTGAAGAATCACGCACGCTAGGTTCGGCTTCATCCTATTTAAGTAGTGCACATCGTTCTATTCAGGCTTTAAACGGAGCTACTTATGAAGTAGAAATGCCTATGGATTACTTACACATGTTAAACTGTGTGTGTATCTATTATGTTGCAAAAACTAAAGACTGTTGGGATGCTGGTTCTTATATCGAAGTTCCAGCATTAAGACTAACAGCAGATTCTTGGAGTCAAATTGTAACAGATATATATAATAGACCTTCTCCTATGAGACCTTACTATTATATACATAATCTTAATCAAGCTAATACATTACCAACCAATTAGTATTCTACAACTGGTGGAACTGATTTTTCTGGTTTTTATAAGGTTACTTCAAATGGAGAGGTAGATGCTGTCACAGGTGTAGTAACTACAGACCAAAATCAAACTTCTAATTTTAATAGAACTTTCACATTAGGAAATAATCAATACTCGTCAGTAGAAAAGCCAATAGCTTCTCGTGTTGGTAACGCTTCTACTGTACGTTGCGAGATACGCTATGGTAAAGACGACACTTTATTTCAATTAGCAGAAGTATAGGTTGATTATGTAAAGGTTCCACAACACATTCGTTTGACTCAAGAGCAAATTGACTTAACAGAAGATACTTCACAAATCATGGAGTTCCCAGATTATGTTAATCAAGAGATTATTAACGAGTTGGTGCACTTAGTAATGCTTCGTACAAACGATCCACAACTAGGTAATCATATGTAGATGGCACAGACTATTGCTAGACCAACTGGGCAGTAGCAACAACCCCAATAGGGATAATTAAAAAAAGTTAACTAATTATGGCATTAAATTTTTCAACACAAACAATTATCAACAAAAATGTTGATGAGTCAGCTAAAGGTACTGACAAGACCATGTTCAAAGGTGAAGGTGGTGTATTAAGAATTAAGAGAGATTTTACTTTCAACGCTGCAGATGTTAAAGCTGTGAGAAAGGCTGTAGGTCACGAGCCTACAATGTGTAAGGCAGAAATTAACTTTGCTTCAATTCCTGCTATCGCTAACCTTGAAGCAGGAAAAACTGCTTATTGCAGATTAGATATTTATGTAGGTATAGAAGGTGCAGAGCCTTATATTTATGCTACACCTTGGGTTCAGAAGGGTAGACCTTTCTGGATTGATTTCAAAGTAACTTCTACTAACAAAGGTACAATCGCGCAAGTTATTGCAGACGATATTAAGAAGCACAAGACCTTCCAAGTAGGTGATGATTTGTTAAATGTATCAGTTTCTGGTAATAAACTTGTATTAGAAGGTGCTTCTGAGTTCCAGAGATTTAGAAATATAGAAGTTAATGTATTTGACATGACAGCAGACTACTCAGAAAAAGTTGCAGCTCTTGGTGATTCTGCTATTACTGTAGTAGAAAGAGGTGTTAACGGTCTTGGTACTTATTCACAAATCGTTAAGGATTTGAGACTTCCTACTGCTGCAAATACAAATTGGACTGCTATTAGACAGTCAGAGAAGCCTGAATTAGGTGCTCTTTACAACCAGTACATCATTGAGTTAGAGGCTGAGTCTTCTATCCGTGGTTATCATGTTGTTGGTGCTAAGAATGTGTCTAAGACAGCTCACGTATTCTGGGTTAAGGAGGATATTGCATCTGATTTCGAAGATGCTTTAACTGATGCTGGTATCGCTTTAACTACTGTAGTAGCTGCTGACGGTACTGTTAGCACAGGTTCTGAATTAGACGGAGAGTAATTAATAAAAGGCGGGATATAACCTATTCCGCCTATTTTAAATAATATGAATCCTATAATAGAATGGGCATTGACTATTATAGGTAGTGGTGGTATAGGAGCCGTTATTACCTATATATGTACTTTTAAAAGTAAGCGCAAACAAGCCAATGCTGAAGCTAACATGGCACAGTTAGAAGTTGAACAGGGTAAATTTGATTTAAGACATGATTAGTATGATTTCTTACAAGACACTTGTGATAAATACATAAAAGATTATCACACATTAGAAAAAGAATTCAGAAACGAAATGGTACAATTAAGAGAAAAAATGGATAATATTATGGCAGAAAAGTCACAAGCAATTGCTGATAAATGTACTGAAATAGCATCTCTTAAATCTAAAATAGCTTACTTAAAAGGAATTAGATGTTATCGTTTTGACTGTCCACAAAGAATAAAAGCAAATCCTGATAAATCTGAAGACTAATGTATATAGAAAAACTAGCATCATAGATTAGAAATGATGTTGTTAGTGGGTTAAGAGGTTATCACTCTAACCTTTCGTTGAATATGAAACAACTAGAGGATGAAATAGTTGCATGTAGGCTTTCCATTCTTAAAGAATATTCACTAAAAGGTATCTTTCCATATAAAGATTTATTAATGGCAATTAATTGTATAGATGTTGATTGTTAGTCTTTAGAAAGATGTAGTTGCGGTAAAATCAATGATGGTGATACGTTAGTAGCACATTTTGAAATACCTTAGATAATCTCAGATTACGGTAAACAAGCTATAGAATACATAGGGTCTACCGACAGACAAAATAAATTCACAGTGATAACATCATTGTCTGAATTAAAGAATACAAAATATAGAAAAAGAGGAAAAAATAAACCTTACGTGTGGATTGATTTTGCACCTAATGCTAACGGAATGTTAGATTGTTTTTTATTTAATGCTCCTTTTCTTGAACAAGTTTCTATTGTGGGTATATTTAAAGATCCCAGATAGTTAAATAGATATAGATGTTGTAATTTAGACGAATTAGAAGGTCCGGATGTTAATAATAGTTATATAGATTAGTTAATTAAAGACAAATTAACTAAAGAAAAATTATATTATTATAGACAATTACAACCTCAATCTTTACCTAACGATTAGCAATATATTACTTAATGTCACAGAATAATTTTCACTACGCTATAACCTTATCTCAAATGTTGTACGACATTGAAGGAGATATGGATGACTTAGAAGAAATTGGTCTAGTTGCTTATAATTTCATCGGAAATAAAAACACTCGTTTATACAGAGGAGTTTTAGATGTAGATTGCAACACAGGCGAAGTAGAATTACCTTGTAACTGTGATATTATTGAAGCTGTAACATATTGTGGAGAGGATTGGAATTATACTAGCAATTAGAAAAATAACGGAGATTTAAATTCTTCTTATGTTGAAAATTACATAGAAAGTAGAAAAGCTTTTACAGATCCTTTTTATATTAATGGTAAATTTGTAAAATATAAACGTGTTGGTAACAAACTTTATGTTAATAAAGGGTTATCTAAAATTAATATTTTATACCACGGAGTTGAATTAGACGAAGATGGTCTACCTGTTATAAATGATAAAGAAGCAGTTGCTATAGCTGATTATATTGCCTATGTATATAAATATAAAGAAGCGATTAGGACTAATAACAAAATGGTACTGCAAATGGCTCAAGATTTAAAACAACAATGGTTATTTCATTGTGATGCAGCTCGTGTAGCTGAATATGTATCTCAGGAAGAAATGAATAAAATTCTTGATGTACTATCATCTTGGGGTAGAAAAACGTACGGTAAAAGTTATAAGCCAGTAATGTAATTATATCAAGGGAAGGCAGTAATGTCTTCCCTATTTTTGTTTTATGAGTAATAAGAATTATGCAATGGGTCATTCGTTTAGTTTAAAAGATATGTTTATGAACTTTCCTGTTGATAAATTAAAAATGACTAAACAATAGTGTATAGATGTTTACTCTGATGGAAATAAGAGAGATTTAGCTGCTTAGATTTTTGCTACTGGATTACAAATGGTAGTAGATGATATTATAGATAATAATGTACATTTTAAATTACCTGGAATTGGGCGTACTCAATCGTATATTTATATGAATCGTACTTCCGATAAACAATTTAAAAAAGCATTCCGAAATGGTAAGTGGAATGATGTTGATTTTATTGAGTCTAATTTTAGTGGTTATCAACTAGTATTAGAAATGCAAAGTGAGAAAAGATTACCTAGATAGAAAAACATATATTTATCTGCAAAAGATAGAGATAGAATTACAGAACATACTAATAATGGTAAACAATATTAATTATGGCTGTTTAGAAAACAATTCAAGATTATTACGAAAGGCTTTATGAAGCATATCCTACATTACCTAAAGAAGATATTCGTAGAGCTTGTCAATACGGATTTAAAAGCTTATACTTAACAAATAGTTATGGAGCTGATTCGTTAATCAATCGAAAAGGTTTTTGGTTTTATTGTGGTTAGCTTATGAATGATTCTCTTAGATACTTTAATTATTATAAGAGAAAAATGAGAACTAAATTGCGGATAATGTACAAACGTAAACATATAGAATGGGATGGTTATTATTATTTTGCTTTATCACAAAACCAATACGATAAATATTTAGAATAGAAAAATAGAAGAGGTAGACCTAAGAAATATTTTAAGTTTTCTAAGGTAATACTTTATAAAATATATGATGAATGTAGTGTTATAGAAAGCAACAAAGTAGCAATCTTTAAAATTCCATACATAGCTGAAATGGGTTTTAGTATATACAAAGAAGATTTTACTACAGACAAAGCGGAATTAATAGAAGTGCGAGATCCTTTAAAATTCAGCGAAGTGCTTTTATCCACTTACAATTATCAATTCATAACAGATGATTTAAGAAAGTATAACAAAAAAGAAATTTAAAATGGCTGGTAATACAATAATGACAGCAAAGAATTCCTTTTCTGAAGGATTAATAATGGATTTTGCTCCAGATAATACCAACGCCAATTCACTTACTTCTGCTCTAAACGCAACGTTACTTACTTTTAACGGAAATGAAATGTCATTGTAGAACGACATGGGTAATGGTAGAGTAGAGACTGCTTATTTACCAGATGGTTATATTCCAGTTGGTACTTGTGAATTTGGAGATATTATTTATATTGTTTCTTATAATCCATTAATAGATAAAGCGTAGATCGGATGTTTTCCTAGTCCCGAAAGAAATATTTCTTCTGAAGAATTACACACTCCAGAAGTTTCATTGAAAGCAGAAGAATTTTAGGAAATGGAATCAGTAACTTTTGAGAATGGTACTTCAGGAACTCGTCCTACAGGAAAAATTAAAACTACCGCTGTAAAAAAGGTTTTATTTTAGAATAATTTACATCCTGGAGATTAGTACATAATATCTGCTAAAAATTTAAACGGAAGTTATTTATCAGATTTCGGTAATGAAGACCACCTCAAAGGGGAATTTCCTAAATTATGGAAAATTAATGTAGTAAGTATCGAAGATTCTGGTAAAATTAATTATTTGGATTCTAATGTTAAGTGGTACAATAACGATTACTACATACAACAGTCAGCTCAATCAAGTACTGGAAGTATTGATATAGATGAATATAGAACGTTGGTAAGTTCTGCTTATAATACTTATTCTTCTAAGGTATCCGGTAAATTAGCTTTATTAGTAGAGTTAGAAAAAATAAATAGTTTTGATTGTACTTGGGAAGTTTATGCTATTCCAGAAGCTTTACAATGTTATAAAAGAACTACATACACAGATTGTACAAATTTAATGTTAGATTTTAACATCACTTCTAAGACAGATGACTCAGACTTAATACATCCATACGATTATGTATGTTATATTAATAAAGATGCTAAAATGCGTGAAGTGATAACCAATGGTAGATTAATCACTAATCAAACTATAGACGAGATATATACAAAAGGCAATGCTGTGTTGTATAATATTAAACCTGCAATTACCGTTTATACTTGTCCAACAGAACGTCTAGGACAATAGTCTTCTGTAGAATTTAAGGAAGACGGAGATTTAATAACATTTAATGACGCAAACGGAATTAAAAGACTTTTAATTAAAACTTCTCATACACAAGGTGATTATACTTTATATATACCTTGTTTATAGTATAATCAAGACGAAATAAAAAAAGATTCTGAAGAAACTAATTCTCACGAATTTTTAATTTCTTAGTATAAAGAGACTTTAGATTATTTAAAATGTTCAGAATCTTAGTATATATATTTTTGTTTATAGAATATTAAACACGAAATAAATGCAGGAGCTTTTGTTAGAAGTTATGCTATGCTTTTAACAAAAAACGATTCAGAAATAGTCCCTTCAGAAGCCACGAATATACAAATTGATAAGTTGTATTTTATTTTAACTCGTAATTGTATAAAAACGTCAGATAATTTTATTTGGGTTGCCGTTAATTCTGCTAATATATCTATAGATTCTGAGATTTTAATAGGTACTGATGAAAACGATAATTAGTATTATGGTAAAAGTTATCAAATTTACTTTAATTGCAATTGGTCAGGTGATCACTACGATATAAACCCTAGTTGTATTATTGTTAAAAACGAATGGGATACATCTATATTTAAAGATATTCTACCTTTATTTGATAAACAATGTTTGCAATTAACCAGAAGTTATCTTCCAGAATTAGACACTTACAGTGATTATAAAAAACATTGTTACAATAAGCAAGTTATGACATATTTAAACACTTCTATTAAATCTAGAACATATGAAGATGATGGAACTTTAATTGAAGGTAAATATAAAACTAATCTGGGACTTATTGATATTAATGATGATGTTGTTAATAATTATTTTAAGTACCCTGTAACTAAATATTTTAGCACTTTTAATATTCCTAACAAATTAATTAAAAAAGAAATTTAGAATGAATAGTCTGTAGAGGTTGTTTAGAGTTTAACATCTGATAAATTAATATATAATTATACTTTAACTCCAGCAATGCCTTATGGTAAATTAGATGATCTAGCAGTATCTGGTTATATTGATTTTAATAAGATAGGAACTAATTATTTCGATTTAACTTAGTGGCGTTATTACAATTACGATAACACAATACAATTAACTTTAGGTTTAGAAACTTATACAGAACCTAATAGAAAAGTATAGGAAGTAATTATTGAATTTTACGATAACTAGGGATTAGCCGCTGCCTACCATTTAAATAATAAAAATTCATACAGTGGACAATTTAGTGATATATTAACTTTAAACTCTAAGGATACCAAACTAAATGCTATTAATAAAGACGGAGTAGAGCAAACACACCCTGGAATTTTAGTTAATGATCCTGGAGAAAATCCTGAAGAAAAATACGTTAAAATTGAATAGACAGATGATTAGGGAAATATAATAAGTACCACATGGTATGAAAACGATGCTGGAGTTTTACATTCGAATTGGTTATACTTAGCAAAGATTTATATAAAATCTAGTTATGTCGATTCTAACGGAATTTATTTAGGTAATGCCGATTATAAAGTGTTTGAACGTTGGGTGTGGACTAACACACTTTTCAATGAGTATTATTACAATACTTTAGATTTTGTTGATTTGAAACCGTCTTTAGCTTTTGACGTAGGTGGATCTTATAGTACTGTAGAAGATAAATGGGATTGGCAGTCTTTTACATATGATACTACATTTAAAAATCAAGGTTCTCTAAGTTATCAAAACTTAAGTGCTAATGTAGAATGTATTAATCAAACTTCTAATGATGTTAACGTCAATCTAAAATTAGAGGTAGGTTTATATAACACACATAATACCTTCGCTTTAAATGCCGCTAATGTAGATCGTATAAATATACAAATTTACGAAGGTGACGACAATTTAAAAACTTATCCAGAACAACCCGTAATAAAATATTACTCTGGAGAATTCGGATCTTTGGAAAGTATTTATCCTACTATAGATGAAAATCTTTCGGGAACAGTCGATCTTAATAATGTAGGTAAACGTTTTGCGACGTTGTTGGGCACAGACAGTTAGTCTGATAAAGAGCTTTATAGTGGAGAAAATAATTATTAGTATTATAAAGATACTGCAAAACTGGTGTTTGCTAATGAAAAGTGGGATGTTCCTATAACGTTATCTGTTGTACAGGATGGTATTTTAAACAAATCTTTTGCTGTTAGCAAAACAAAACAAAATAAGGCTATACCTAGTACAGGAGTAGACACAGAAATAAATTCAGGTTCTTCAGACTTAGAAGAGAGTTTTAAATAGGAAGGAGGATATGGTATAGGTGAGAATTTGGGATCTATAGATTCAATAAAGCCAGGAGATTTTGAATTAGCAGATAATGATGTGGTATGTTTAAAATATGACTCTGTATCTACGTGGTTAGAAATTCCTAAAAAATTAGAAGAATTGGGTGTAAATTCAAGTTATCAATTACCAAACATATATACAGAGGGAAAACCTAACGAAGATTGGTATTATATAAATAGTGCTTTAAAAAACTGGCTATCTGAAACTGAACTTCCTTACGTTTTATTCGGATACTCTACAGATGAGGAGAAAATTTACGTTTACGACTATTCTAATAATTATTATAAAAACAAAATTAATAATTTTAAAATACACATAGAGGAAGGAGTTTACTTGATTGATATACCTGAATCTGTAAATCTATATAAGATTACAGAAACTAATAGATATTTAATAAAAGAAAGTAAATTCAAACAAACTAAATCTGAAGACGTAACGTTTGAAATTGTAGGAGAATGTGAGAGTCTTACTTTAAGAAAGTTATTAGACTAGAGTTCTACGAAAGATGAAATAGTTTACTTAAATCTAGATAACGAGTTAAAAACTATTAATACTACTTCTTATAATTACACTCTGTCAGATCTGTTAGGAACAAAACTAGATCTAATTTTTTCTGCTATTAAATTTAGTAAGTATTTAACACAATATAGTTCATACACTCCTAATGGACAAAACATATCTGTATTAAAATCGTTTATTTATGAAAAATCAGATTTAGAAAAATATAATCTTGCATTAGTTCCAGCGCCTGGTTACAACAATGAATACATACCATACTTTAGAAGAGGTATTTTTATAGGATTAACAAATGTTGTTGGAGAGGATACTAGATATAATATGGGTAGATTAAACTTTATAAAAACGGGCTCTGATATAGAACAATTAACTACAATAAAGCCTGAAGAGTTTAGCAGACACGGTTAGATAGAAGCTAGACAAGCGTATCAATCTAGAACTTTAGGTAATGGTAATGGGGATAAAGATATTCCATATCAAACTATTTTAACTCGTGATGTAATATTTTAGTATGACGTTAATAAAGATTTAAGAAATTAGTTATTTGTTCCTATTACTTTTGGATATAGTGTGGATGAGGATAAAAATGAAAGATATAAAACTGTAACAAGAGACAACACTTTTACAGTGTGGTATTATTGGGATGGTAAAGATTATAGTACCGCAGATCCCGTGTAGTTAGGAGGATCTTTAGCTTTTTTAAATAATAGTAAAATTTATATTGAGGATAATTGGATTAATAACAATGTTTATGAAAATTCTAGGAAAGTATTTACTTATCTAAGACATCTATTTTATTTAACTGATGAAACTTCAGATAATTCAGATGAAAATACTTATACATACGCAAGTAATTATGCATACTTAGATGGTGATTATTCTTTATATACTAAAGATGTTATTGTTAAAGTAGCAGAACTAGAATCGTTTACAGACAGTCTGTTAATGTAGGGAATTCCTATTAAAGATTATGTATCTGTTATAAAAGGAACTGATACAAGCAATTTAAATAACGTAGATTTCCAATCTAAAGGAATCATTAAAAATATACCATTCTAGGTGATAATGAATTACGTTAAACCATCATTAAACGTGGCTTCTGATGAAGATTAGGGTATTTTAGTACGTTCAACAGTTCCAACAATTCCTCAATACATTAAACAAGATTTAAAACGTAATGTTTTATACGTGTTTAATAAAGATAGTAATGTATTTGATTCTATAACATAGGTTGATAAAATTTATATGTTTGAAAACGAACGATTTACTATTAGTGATAATGACGTTATTAGTAGTACTTGTCAAGAAAGTTCTTCACAAGAACAGTTAAAAATTGGTAATTTAAAAAATTGTTTAAGTTATACAAATAACACACTAGTTGCTAAATCACAGTTAAATACAACAGAAAAAACATACAAAATAAATTTTACAAACCATAATAAAGAAAAACGAGGTTTATCTAATTTTGAAAATAATTTAAAATTTTTTGAATAATGAATTGGGTTAAACTATTTGACGAAGACATTTCATTTAACGTTCAAACTAAAGTTCTTCCAACTAAAGGAAACTTAGTTTATGAATACAATCCTTTACGAAATTACAGATTATCTAAAAATACCTATGAGTATAAAGGTAATCTGTACTCGTTAGGAGAGTTGTACGATCAGTTCGGAATAACTCTCAACTACCAAGGTGAAATAAATAGATAGGAGACAAATGGAATTGGAGTCTATTCTTATATTGAAAATGGAAACAATAATATTGAACAGTTTGGATAGTGGATTTCTAAAGCATATAAGAATAAACTATATAAAGAAATTAATAACATAGAGTTGTTATTACAAAACAATAAAGATAAATTTATGACTTGGAAAGGAGTCGACGAACTGAACTCTGATCCAATTCTACACGAGGCAGGAGAACTTACTGACTTTGTAACTAATGAATTAAAAATAGATTTGGAACATCCATTACATATAGTACCTTAGCGTAGTTATGATGGTTCTGTTAATCTTATTATTAATGATGGTATTAATATTCCAAAATTAATTAACACTCGTTTTAGTGCAACTGGTAGAAATACTTACGAAATAGTGGATAGAAAAGGAAACAATGATACTAACATATACGATTAGGGAGAGTAGTTTAGTACTGATGTTTCTTTGTATAAAAGAGTAAATAAAATTCCTAAAATAGAATTTATAAACACCAAATTTGGAGGTAATTTACCTGTTGGTAATTATCATTTCTATTTTAAATTATCGGACACTGATGGTAATGAAACTGATTTTGTAGGAGAATCTGGTTTAGTAAGTGTGTTTATTGGATCTCATACATACAGTTCAGTAAATACTGGATAGAAAAATCAGAATAGTTCTAAACAAGTAATATTTAAACTTTCTAATCTAGATTCTGCTTATGACAACATCGTAGTATATTATTCTAGGAGTACTGCTGAAGCGGCTTTTAACTCTGTAACTGAATATATTAAAGTTGATAAAAAATTCTTAATTTAGAATCAAACGGAATGTAAAATAATAATTACTGGTTTTGAAGATGTAATACCTGTTAGTATTACAGATATTAATTTACAGTACAACGTTGTAGATGCTGCTAAAACTTCTGCAGTATGTTAGAATATGTTGTTTTTAGGTAATGTACATAATTGTGACATTCCATACGAAGAATTAGCCGACTTATCTTTAAGATTTTTACCTTATCTTAAAGAAGAGTCGTACACTGCTAAAATTAATGAAAACTATCAACTACAAAGTACTAATACTGGATATATAGATCCTAAATTTATATACGAAAAAACAGGTTATTGGGGAGAAGAGTTGTATAGATTAGGAATAGTTTATATATTACCTAACGGGCAATTAACACCAGTATTTAATATTAGAGGATGTGTTGATTTAAAAATTTATAATTCTGATAATGATATATACACAAAGTATCCTTTGTATAACGAAGACGGTAAACGTAATTTGATTAATTACAACGAGTCAACTTACTACATATTAGCTAGCCGAATTAAAAATGATAAAGGAGAGTACGAAGAAAGCAAAGGTATAGGCAAACATGAAAATGTAAAGGGAGTTATTTCTTTAGCTCCTGATAATGATACGGATATAATTAATTCCTTAGACATTCATGTAGATGACGGAACCATATATGAATTATCTAAACATGTTAAAGGATATTTCTTTGTTCGTCAGGCTAGAATACCGTCTATTTTAGCACAAGGTATTACTATAGGAATTGACAAGGAATCTAGAACACCATCACTACCAGTATCAACAGCTTTTTTACAAAATTCTTACGACGATTTAGAAAAAAGTTATGTAGACGTAGATGATTTAAAAGATGTCAATTATTTATCGGAAGGCTTTATTTCTCGTTATAAATTTAAATTCGAAGAGGATAATAAATTAAGTAAAACTGATAAAATAGCTTTAGTTGCCGTTGGAGTGGTTGCTTTAGTAGCCGCAACTGTATTTACAGCAGGTGCTGCTGGAGCCTTAGCAGGAGCTTTAGCTCCAGTAATAGCAGGTTCCGCTAGTTTGGCAGGTGCTGCAACTACCGCTACTGCTGCTGGTGTTACTGCTGTGTTAGGAAGTGCTGCTGTAGGTTATACAGCGGTAGCTGCTGCAGTAACTGTTGCAGGATCAGCTCTAGTAGAATGGACTAATAACAAACAAAATCAACAGCAAAACAAGGAAAAACTAAAATTAAACGGAATTTATACAAAACCTCCTGAAGGTTATAAAATAGTAGAAGAAAAGAATTCTAGAAAACTACAAGATAATTTTTATAGTCGTTTGATAATAGAACCATCTTCAGCTAATATGATTTAGGGTATCATTTGCCCTGATTATACTATAAATTAGGCTTATTATAATTCTATATTTACAGGAGCGGAACATATTATTAAAACTACTAAAACCCAGAACGTTAATTATAAAAATGAATTAAGTTCTAACTATTTTAATATTAATGATAGGCATTTCTACGTATCTCAATACGAAGATGTTACATTTAATAAATAGGGTACTTTTAAAATAATCGGAGTTCCAGAAAACGTAAAAGCAGTAGGTTTAACTGATTATGTATTTAGAAGTAGAGCAGGTGAAGCTGAAGAAGCTTGGAGATTTGAAAAAGTAGGAAAAGTATACGATAATGAAGGAGAAGAATTTAATATTAAGAAAAATAATTCTGATATTGTACGAGGTGTATTTAGTCCATACATAGCTTTTGATGATAAAAATAATATATTCGATCCTGCAGAAACTGTAAATATTTATATTCCTGGTTATCAAGCCAATCAATTAGAAGATTACATTTCTATTAGAATGAATGATAATTCGTAGTATTATGCTATTAGTGATAGAATTGCTTTAGACGACATTAATAACTATTTAGTAAATAAAAGTAAATAGTTAGGATTAAATGTAGATACTTCTTGCGGATACCAATTTAATGTGTATAGAGGAGACTGTTATATTTGTTAGTTTACACAAAGAATAAACAGAAACTTCAACGACCCATCAGCTCCTTATAATGATCAAATTGTAGATGCTGATAGTTGGAGAGATTACTATAATCCCGATAACACAGAAGATTACTCTAATATAAATTTAGGAGACGTTAACGCAATACCTATGGGTATGTGGTTAACATTTAGAGTTCGTTCTTCTAATAATCTTAATATTAGAACTTTAGATGGATCTAATGTTAGTGAAGCTGCTGCAAGTGGACATGAGCGTGGTTATTTCCCTTATTACCCAATGAGTGTAGAAGGTTCTTATAAAATATCTGATTCACAAGTTTATAATAGAGGTTTTGCTAAATCTTTGTCTGAAAGGTGGAACGCACAAACTCCTGATGTACCATATATTAAAAATTGGTTTGGTACTAGAATTATGTATTCTGACATACACATAAACGATGCTTTTAAAAATGGATTTAGAGTATTCCAATGCACTAACTATAGAGACTACACTCGTGAATATGGAGAAATAGTTAAATTAGTTCCTTTAGAATCTAAGTTGTTAGTAGTTTTTGAACATGGTATCGGTGTTGCTCCTGTAAATGAAAGAGCTGTTGCCGGATAGGGAGCTGGAGGAAAAGTGTATATAAATACCTCTAATGTACTTCCTGAGAATCTAATGATTATTTCAGATATGTTTGGTAGTCAGTGGGCTGAAAGTGTCTTAAAAGTCCCAGGAAAAACTGGAAGTTCTGCACAATACATTTATGGAGTTGATACGGTTGCTAAGAAGATTTGGCGTACTGATGGATAGCGTTTAGATTGTATTTCTGACATGAGAGTGCAAGAATTCTTAAACAATAACATCACTCTTGGAGAAAGAGAACTTACCCCAAAAATAGGTATTAGAAATGTTAAAACTGTATACAACGCGTTTAAACGAGATGTATTATTTACATTCTATGATAATACTTACGGATTTGAGGAGAAAGTTTGGAACTTGTGTTGGAACGAATTATTAGAGAAGTTCATAACTTTCTACAGTTGGGTTCCTAGTTATATGGAAAATATAAACAATATTCCATTCTCATTTGATAGGAATGTTTCTAAATGGATAGCTAAATTAGGTACTAGTCATACTGAAAGTTCTATAGCTGATGGTATTACATTATCTAACGTTCTTACTAATAATAAAACTAAAGAAACTGATTCTAAATTTTTAGCTGTTGATGATTTCACTTTTAATTTTACTTATATTAATAAAGAAGGTAATGAAGTAACTAAAACATATATAGTTGACGAATCCTCTAGAAACAATTATATAGGTGTACTGTCATTAAGCAATAGAATATTACCTGATACATAGCTATTTTATTACATTGATTATACTTTAGAACGAGATAATTACTTAAACTTTGAAAATTTTGATATAGTACCTATTAATGTTTAGGGAGAAAACGGATAGTTTAATTGGAATACTGGTAAATTAGATGAAGACGGTAATCCTATATTTGAATTGTAGGAACAATGTATAACACTCCCTATTGATGCAATGTTTACAGGTCAAGTAATTCCTGTATTTGCTTTAAAATTTAAGGAATATAAAACTGATACCATCGAAGAAGATCCTGAATACCAAGAAGTGTACTATTTAACTGAAGATTAGGATAGTAATACTTTTTAGTTTGTTTTAGACTCGGAAGATAAAAATATATACACTAAATTAACTATTTATAAAGTAGAATCTTTATTAACCGAATTGTATTATAGAAATTCCGCAGGTCATGTGTATGCTGATTATGACTATCATAAAATAGGACCTGAATACCTTACTTCTTACGCTAGTACTAAAAGAATATGGTTACGTGATGAAATTGTGTTAGAAAAAGTCATTAAAACTTTTGGAAGTGATTCTAAAATTAAAATAGGTAATTCAGTAGCTTCCACAAGTGCAGATGGTAAATACTATGTTACTTACGCGGACGGTTAGGAGGTGCGTCTTACTACTGTAACAGGAGATTATAAAGATTCTGGAATTAATGCTAATTACCCTTATGAAATTTTTGACACAGAAGAATAGTTAAACGAATTTATAAACACACACCCTGGTTTAAATATAAAAAGTGAGGATGTAGAAATAATATAGGATAAGTTTATTTACTGGTATGGAGATCTATGGGAAAATGAATACATGCAAGCGCAACCTAAAAGTACCCCATACCCGTGTACTAAAATATCTGAAATTAAATCTTTAATTAAATATAGAACTGTTAATGGAGAGCAAGTACCTTATGTACATGGAATTCCTTTAGCTTATCACTGGACTGTTCCAGAAGAAGGTGCTACTGTAACTCAAAAAGTTTATTATGATTTACCTATATTTAAAGATATAACAGGTAAACGTAAAATGCTTGAAAAAGATAAATAGTTAAATCCTGATAAAATTGTTACTTTACTTAATATACGTGCTAATATAAATATATTAGATGATGTTAATGCTAATAAAGCTAGTAATGATTATTACAATCTTAAAGCAGGATTTGCTTCAGGCACTTCTTTAGTTGATGGGGGTTATTATGAGTCTGTTGTAGCTATCACTCCAAAGTGGAATATGTAGTTCTTGGGATCTGATTTCTGGAAACACAGTCAAGCTGGTATAATTGATATTACAGATGATATTAAACCTACAAATTGGTATGGTAAACAACACCCATTTGAGTTTGAATGTATAGTAGTTAACGATCCTTCTGTTCATAAGATATTTACTAATTTAGAACTAGTGGCTAACAAAGCAAAACCTGAATCTTTCCACTACGAAGTAATTGGTGAGGCTTATGATTTTGCAAAAGACAAAGTAAATATGTATTTTAGACAGGAGGCTATGAAAGCTCTTTGGCAGTATAACGGTGCGGATATTTGTTATAATAGAAATTTCTTAAAGATTCAACCTAACCAATAGGTAAAATCGGCAGATTTTCCGCATAATTATTACACACGCTGGGATACAATTAATGAAATCGAAGATTACTATATCTCTATTACCTTACCAGCAGATAGTAAATATGATTACAAACATTTATCTGGAGCTGAAATAGTATATTATCCTACTAGATAGGAATATAGAGTTTGGTAGCATAGTCCTGCAGTTGATTTGAATGATTTAAGTCAGGATGATTCTAGGTCAGTAATTAAAGCTAATTGCTAGTATTTAGAAGATAGATGGAAAATCACAATTAATCCTATTTTAGTTTGTTATAAAAACGAAGGAAATTATAGCAATGGCACATTCACAACAAATTGGACAGATGTTAACAGACCTAAACTTCCTGTAATGAACTCTCCAATACCTAATAGAGCCTTTGAAAATATTAAAGACAAACAAGGTTAGGTAAATATTCCACCAGTATTATCTGATTTAGGATATACTGCAAATGATATGGATTTAACCAGTTGGTTAAAGGATGTTAATATTTACGGAACCTCATTTGGTGAAGCTTAGAATAGAAGGGAAGTAGATGTTAGAGATAAATTTATGAAAGTAAGAATTAGATATTCAGGCGATGAACTCGCCATTATAGATTTTTTAAATACAATTTATAGAGTAAGTTATGCCTGATAACAATTTTAACATGGGGTATGGTTAGTTCGGTTGGACTAACCAAACTCCTTTTGAATTTTTTGGAATTCAATTAAATTCTAATATACAAGGTAAAGATTAGGCTCAACCTAATATACCAGATAGAATAGATACATTTACACAACCTTTAGTACAAAATCCTAAAGAACTACAAGAAAGAGAAAAATAGTTTAAAAAAGAAAAAAATCTTTATAATAAATTTACTAATGGTTTATCTGAAGATTAGAAAGTAGCTATAGCGGATTGGGTAGGACGTTCTGCTTAGTTAGGTACACAAGCTGTAACTAACGATATGTATTTTACAGAAGGAGGCGAAACTGCTAATAAAATAGTTACGGGTTTAGGTTAGATTAAAGGACTAGGTCCGGGGGTTTAGTTAGGTTAGCTTGGTATTGATTCTATTGTTAGAGGTTTAAGTTCTGAAATGGATACTTTTGATTTTGATAATTAGGTAGCTGAAAGAATGGGAGGTAGCTATAATTTTAGTAACTTTAATAGAGCTAAATAGATTTCTGGAAAACACGCTTTTGGTAAAGGTAAAAAAGAAGGTTAGCAAATATTAAATGAAGGTAATGCACAAATGGAAACATTATCTTATATTGATAAAGATAATCAATCTAGACAAGCTATGGTTGCTAATATTTAGCAAAATTCAATGAATTATAATAACACTTTAAACGGAGGTGTTGATTTTAGATATTTAAGAGCTGCTAAATTAGGGGTAAAATTAGAATATATTGATAGACTTAAATCTTTTAGAACTCCTCAAGTAGTTAACGTTGATTCTAAAAGAGTTGAAGAATTTAAAGAAGGAGGTACTATAGAATAGTTTATTCCTATTATAACAGAACCTATAGAAGAATGGATACCTATAATTACGGAACCTGTTGTTGTGTTTAAAGAAGGTGGAAAAACAGAATCTGATGAATTAGTTAAATTAGAAGAAACTACTTAGAAAAATGTTATTCCTGAAGGAGCATTACATAAAAATAAACATCATATAGAAAATACAGAAGGATTAACATAGAAAGGAATTCCTGTTATTGATAACGATGGTGAACAACAAGCTGAAATTGAGCTTGATGAAATTATATTTACATTAGAAGTAACTAAGAAATTAGAAGAACTTCATAAGTTATATAAAGAAGGTAATGAAGACGCTGCAACAGAAGCTGGTAAACTATTAGTTCAAGAAATTTTATATAACACAGACGATCGTACTGGACTTATTGCTAAATGTGAGAAAGGAGGTAAGTTAAATGAGAACGTTGAGTGATTTGTTTGTAGTTTATTCTCCTATTATTAATAAAGAAGTTAAAAAAGAAATTACCTTACCTGAACCTGATTTTGATTTGTATGATTATATGGATAGAATAAAATCTATACCTAAAAAAGAAATTACCGAACAAGAAGAAGTGTTTGAATCTTTATACGATGAATTGTGGGAAAGCAAACCTAAAACTTGGATATGGAATTCCGATAATATAATTATTAAGCATGATGATTCAGGCACACATCTTCGTTATGTAACCCCTTTTGATAATAAAATAGTTAAAGAAGCTATGAATTCCGAACACTACAAACCGTTTAAATATTTATGGGAATCTTACAAAAGTAAACATAAAAATAACGGATTAACTTCTAAAGACTGGGACACTCTTGAAGCTATAGCTGGAATTGAATCAACTTTTGAAAATACTCAAAATAAAGGAGGTTCTAATGCATATGGTTACTTCTAGTTTATGCCGGCTACAGCTAACGGAATTAAGCCAAATGCCTATGAAGATATGAAGAATAATCCTAATTTGTAGTTTGATTTGGCTGTAAAACATTATAAGTATTTACAAAGAAGACTTAAAAATTCTGCTGAATATTTATAGAATTCTAGATTAACTCCTTTATAGGTTATGTATGGTATGTGGTGGAATCCAGGTAGTGTAGAAAACTATTTAAGAACAAATTAGGATAAAGTATCAGATTCAGATGGTAATGATATAATTTCTATTTTTAAAAAAGCAGAAATATGGAAAGGGTAATAGTTGAAATAGGCGATAAGCAATATAAGTGTAAAGTTGCTAAAAATGAAGAAGATAGACGTAAAGGTTTGATGAATGTTGAGCATCTTCCATCGGATGAAGGCATGTTATTTGTTTGGGACAATGAAGATACTAGAGAAATGTGGATGAAAGATACTAAAATTCCTTTGGATATTATAGGTATTAATGAAGATGAGGAAGTTAATACTGTAATTACTGGTATACCAGAAGATGAAAATCTTTTACCTTTTCCAAAAGCTAAGTATATACTTGAAGTTAATGAAGGTTCTGGTATTGTGGAAGGTGATGAGTTTGATATAGATGATTCTGACGACTTAAATAAGTATGTAATGAAAGTACTTGCACCTGATGGTACATCTCAGTTTTTGTTATAGGGAGGTGAGCGTATAGTTAGTAGAAAAGAAACTAGAACACTTATTAAAAAAGCTAAAAGAGCTGATAAAAATAAAGGAGGAGACTTCAATCGTTATTGTAAAGCTCTGGGTAAATATATGTTTAAAATATTAGACGGTCAAGATAATCGTGAACCTGAATATGTTCAAGTTCCAGAATCAATGAAAAAAGATTCTGACGATATAAATTAAATATAATAATAATTCATCAAAATTTTTTGGATATGTAGATATTAATATGTAATGTTGTAATACATAATAGTGATAGATAATTAATGCATTAATTACAATTAAAACGTATTTTTATGAAATTAGGAAAATTTTAGGCTGGCGGAGTGGTGCCAGCTGGAGCAGGTGCTCCTCAAGGTGGTGAAGACCCAATGGCAGTGTTGATTCAAGGCGCTCAACAAGCTGTTTAGGGCGGAGATTGTCAAATTGCTATGCAAGTATGTCAAATGTTGCTTGAATTAGCTGGAGGAGGTGCTCCTGCCGAAGGCGCTCCTGCTGAAGCTGCCCCAGCTCCTGCTGAAGGAGAGCCTGTTTATCGCAGAGGCGGTCGTCTTTTGAGACGTATTTAATTTTAAAAAGAATTTAACGATGGGGTATGTCTAAATTTATATTTAGATGTACCCTTTTATTTTTTATTTGAACATGGACGAGAATACATTTGTATATGGTTCCTATAATATTGATAAAGGAACTTTATTACATTCATTATAGAATGAAAATAATTTAAGCATTTACTCTCAATACAAAAGATACACTCCAGAACAAGAAAGTGATTTTAGAAAATTAGTTTAGCATTTATATTCAGGCGTTACGAATAACACCCTTTCTGGAACTGGTTTTGGAGAATTTACAAACACAGCGCAAGATATACCAGAATCCTCAGATTTATATCGAGATGCTTTAGATTATGTACATAGAATCGCAAATACTATAGGTAACTCTAAGAAAAAAACAACTCAAACATAGGAACAACCTAAATCTAGTAGTAAATTTGATGTAAATAAACACGGATTTATAGGATATTATTTAAATTCAATCAATCCTTATAATACAACAGGTGATTACACCAGCGATTTAAATAAGCACATATCTAGTTTTGAGGTTAATCCTTCAGATTTATACACTGATTTTGCTAAAAGACTTACAAATTGGCAAAATCATTATAGTAATTTTTCAAATTTGGATTTTTCAGACAGAAATGAAACAGCTGAATCCTTTAATACTAAAGTTGATAGTTTGAGAGTAGCTTTAGCCGATGGTAAGTTAACATAGGAAGAATTACGCAACGCTAGAAGTTTAGGTTTAGGAAACTTTATTGAAAAAATATTTAAACCTGTAAATAGCTCAATTTAGAAAACTTCTTCTGAAGAAAAAACAGAAGAAAAAAACGATAAAAAAGAATAGACTTCTACAAATATAGAAATTAATAATTCAGAAAAAATAGAAGACAAAGCAAAGGTTTTAAGTGATATACGTAGGGAAATTCGTAATAGCGTGTAGTCTGACGTTAAAAACGTTTATTTTGATGAGAATTCTGTAAAAATTCCTATATCTGAATAGGCTTCTTTTGATATAGCACATTATTTAGATGTTAAAGAATTAGCAAAAGAGTTATTTAGATCTGGTAAATATGAAAGTGTAGAGGATGCTAGAAAAGCTGCTGAAGAACAACTGAATAAAATTCAGACAAACGCACAAGGTGGTATATTAAAAGCTTAGGGAGGGACTAATCTGTATTTAAATAATTCTATTCCTGCAGGATGGGAGGAGTTTTTTGAGTATGTTCCTAAAACAGGTCAAATTATATTAAAATCTGGTATAGACCAAGCTAAATTTACAGAATGGCAAAATGCTAATGGTATTAAATATAACGCTCCTGTAAATAATTATGGCACTAATTACACAACACCTGAGAATCCTTTTACTACTACTTATGCAGAAAATACAAAAGCCATAGGTCTTAAAGATGCTAATAACAACTCTCGTAGTAATTCTTTAAAAATAGATTCTAAATCAACTACAGGTATAACAGATTTAAATTCTCACGTTGTGAAATTTAATGAGGATACAAGAGTAAATGATATAGCTAATTTTATACAAAAAGGAAATTATACATCTATAGACGACGCTCTTGCCGCTTATAACCAAGCGATTGATAAGTTGTCAACTTTTAAAAGAGGTGAACATGGTAATCAATACGTTACTAACGATAGCGTAGGAGAATTTAATAAACTTTATAACGAAGTTTATAATTCACATAACATCAATAACATAGGTTATGATGAAAGTAGTATAAACACAAACGGTTCTGCTACTATGGCTAGAGGTCTGGATATGGGTAATGTCGTAGAATTAGACCTGTCTAAACATGAAACTTTATCTAAATTAACAAATGGTAAAACATTGTACAAAGGAGCTGATGGTAGGTTATATTATACTACAGAAGCATCTATAACCGTTCCAGAATAGAAGTAGGAAGGAAGAACAGATATTATAAGCGGTGATGTTAAACCAGATAATTCTACTGATGTAATGCCTACTAAAAAAGAACCTTATGACACTTCTAGACTATTACCTACAGTAACTTACTTAGGTTCATTATATGCTAATAAAAAAATGCATGAATTAAATGCCGAAAACAAACCTTTATATTATGATATGAAAGAAGATCATAGATGGACTTACGGTAATCTAAGAGCTATGGTTGCAGGTAAAAAACAAGCTGCTGAATTAGCTAATATGACTGCTAAACCTATGACTTCCGATGGAAGTTTACAGTTAGCTGCTATGTTTGATGCATTTAATCAAGGTTAGAAATATATATCTGAAGGAGAACGTATTGATGATGAAACTTTAAATCAGAATCTAGAAAAAGCTTGGGAATAGGCAGTTATAAATCACGAAAATCGCTATAATATAGCTATGAAAAATCGTGAAAACGCTTACCAAGTTAATAAAGAAAACTTATTAGCTAAAGCTAATTGGTTCAGGTCTAATTATGAAAGTACTCATAGATTTGCAGCAGAAATGAATGCTTTGGCTGAAAGAGATCGAAACGAAAAGAAAGCTTATTAGGATTACTATTATAAATCTGGATTAAAAGACTATATAGAACGTAAACCTGAAGATTTTGTAGATAACTGGTCTCAAGCACATACTAAATTGTGGAATAAAGCTAAATCTGGAGTAGAATTAAACGCGCAAGAACAAGAAGATTACAACAATTTAAGAAATCTTGTTAATCAATCGTATTAGAGATTACTTGCTTCCGAATATGGTGTTTATAGCAATAAGCCTAGTACTAATTGGATAGCTCCTGCTGAACCTAAATTTTAGATAGTCACAGGTAGAAAAGGAGGCAGACTTGAAATGGCTAAAACTATTATAGCTTATTTAAAAGAATCTAATAAAAATTACAATAAAGCTATAGATAGATCTATAAGAGGTTTATATAATCATATAAAAGAACAAAAGAAATGAAAATGAAATACTAGTAGGGTGGATTATTTACTCTGCCCTATGTAGTATACTAGCCTATATCTACTTTTTCGGAGTCACGTTAGTATGAGTAGAACAGTTCTAAAAAATCTGACTCTGGAGTAGATATGGCTGATGTATACAAATTATTAGATGATTTGAAAGAAGTTCTTCCTGGAGATTTAGAGGCAACTAAATCTAGATTAATGAATATATTTAGTTCTATAGAATTAAAAACACAACATAGTAGTATAAATCCTGGTATTGGTGATACCAGTTCTATAGCATATGAATATTTAACAGCATTAAATTTAGTTAATAAAATGAAGTTTGCCCATAACGAATATAAAGTAGCTAAGGAATAGGCTATTAAAAGTGGTTCTATTAACGAGTATGCTATTAATTCCAGAGGTTAGGTGATAGTAGCTTCAGAAGATGGGTTTGAATGGAAAACTCCTGAAGAAATATTTGAAAGTAATGGTGAGTACACTCCTATAACAAATCAAGAATTACTTGATTATAGAGCGTAGGGTTTAGGTGGTTTAGCATTTAATTCTGATGTATTACAAACTGTTTCTAACGGTTTAGGTATGACTGATATTACTAAAACAATATCAGATTCAATTACTAATTTAGGAACTAATGCAGAATAGCAACAAGGATATGCTAGAGTTAAAGCAGGACAAATGATTTCAGGATTATAGGATTTTATTAAAGCTAAAGATAAATCTGGAAACTACAATGCAACTGTAGAAGATTTGTACAAAGCAGGATTATTAACAGAAGATCAAACATATCAGGCTAAATTAGCTTTAAACTATATATATAACACATTGTCTCCTACCGCAATAACTTTATTAAAGATGAAATCTGATGGTACTGCTAAAGGTGCTTAGAGTTTAATTGATTCTTTAGTTTATTCTAAATTAAGTAATAAAACCGCTTTAACAGGTTTAGATTTAGAAAAAAGTTCTACGACTGCTAAAATAGACAACTTAAATGAAATGGATATGAATCCTGTTTCTATGATAGAAGCTGGTTATGGATAGAAGTCTAAAATTACCATTCAAACTAAAGCTGGAAACAATAAAGGATTACAAGTAGATGTAATAAGTATGCCTATTACAAATCGTTCTGGTGATAGTCTTGGTAGTAATATAACTTTCGAAGATGTAACAAAAAGCGTTTTTGCGGGATATATTAATACTGAACAAGTTAGTATGGGAGGTGTCATGTTAGATTCTACTGGATTTGATAAAGTAACTGTTAATGGTGCTAATTTTAATGTTACTTATCTTCCAGTTGATTTAGTTGAATACAATGACACAGGAAATATAAAACCCGACATTGATATGTTAGAACGTTATAACGATGTACAAAAACACATTAAGGAAAATAATATTATTGACAAAGACCAAATTAACCAACTGTACATGAAAAACAATTTACCAATATTTTATGATGGTAAAGGTGATGTTACAATAAATTACATAAAATTTGGTATTCTTAATGGTAATGCTTTAGATACCGCTTTTAGAGAAGATGCTACTTTTGCAGATTGGCTATATGAAAGTTACGATAAAAATGAAATTACTAATGTCTTAGATATTATAAATAAAGGTAGAGGAGGTAATAACCAGATTGATTTTGATGTTGCTAGTGGTTGGGATAAAACTAGCCCCATATTTAATCGACATAATTCTATGTATAGAGGCACTATATTCTTTCCTGTTAATCAAGATTATTTTACATACACAGCTACAACTGGATAGTATCCTACTACTGGAGAAGCTTAGATAATAGAAGCTAAACAATAGAATAAAAATAGAGCTGCTATTGCTAATCAAATTTATCATAATCCTGGAAATCTATTATGAAAGAAAACGATATGATATTAAATATGCTCGCAAATCCTGATTTTACAATTACTGATTTTTAGTCAGTTGGTTTAACTGGAGAAAACACAGGATTGCGAGCAGAAGAAGAATATATAAAAAGCGATAAAATACGTAACAATAGTTATTTTCAAACCGAGGGGCAATTTGATGAAACTAAATTTCATAATTTTTATGTAGGTGCTGGTTAGTTCTATAATTAGCTAGCTACTCAAAATTATGAAGAAGCTATACTTGATAAAGCTCAATTTAGTAAAGACAACCTTTGGGTAGAACCTGAGAAAAGAACAATTGACTACGCTCCTAAATTAGTAAGACTTGAAAATGAACATTTAGTTACTAACAGTTTAGAAAGGTTGGGAAAACGTGGTCAACGTACTTTATCACAAAGCGAGATTGCACAAACTTAGAAAGTTTATAACATAGAAACAGGAGAATGGGAAACATCTCCAAACGATTCTGTTTTTGATCATTTTACTAAAACATTAGTTTTAGCTACTTACGATGAAGATGAATACGATGATAAAGGCAATTTAATATATCAAAAAGGAGAACGTAAATTAAATGATGAAGGTCTTCCTTACTATGAAACGTTAGGTGGAAGAGACGTTTATGGTAAATAGGTTTTAAACAAGTTTAACACTATTACTACAGATGACTCTCGTCTTAATAGATATGACTTTTTTGATACTGATGATATAGAACAAAAAAGCGTTGTAGGAACCTTAATGAGAAACGCCACTCTTGTAGGAAGTATGTTTATACCAGGAGTAGGTCCTTGGATTGCTGGTATTAGTGTTGCAACTCAAACTGCAGGATTATTAGCAACTTTTGGTAAGTTGTTTGCTGGAAATGATAGTGCAACTTTAAATAATTTATAGGGTTGGGTAAAAACTGTTAATAGAAGTGGTCAAACTGAATATGCTGCTAATAACACATGGTGTACTGAAAACCTTTTGAATATGATTGGTGACACTGTGGGTCAATTAAAAGAGCAACGTTGGATATTCAGTTCAGTACCAGCATTAATGGGTTATAAACAAGCTGCAAAAGCTTTATCTGGTGAAAAAGGCTATAATAAAGTTTTAAAACAAGTTGAAAAAGAATTAGCTGAAAAAGGTACAGCACAAACTACTAAAAATCTATTGAAATACGTAGACGATCCAAAAAAATATGTAGAAATAGAAGGTATAGCTAAGTCTTTCCAAGCTTTGAATAAACAAAACGCTATTAAAAAAGTAGATGATTTAATAGACGCAGCTACAAAATTAAGTTCTCCAATTGCTAGAGCTTATATGGTAGGTATAACTGTTTAGGATACTTATGGTGAAGCTAAAGCTGCTGGAGCGTCTGACTTAGAAGCAGCTCTTCTTACTGTTGGTTACGCTGCTGGAGAAGCTATGATTCTTAATACCGAATTAGGTAAATGGATTATGCCTGAAGCACAAGCTGGTAATTATAAACATAAAGCTATTGCTAAAGTACTATCCAAAGATATTAAAGACGCGTACGGTCAATTAGCTAAAGATGGGTCTAAGCAAACTTTTACTCAAAAAGTTTTAAATTTTGGTAGAGATATAGCTCAAGGACATTATGCTCAACAAGCTATTAGTGGAGGTAAAACTTTAGTAGCACACGCATTAACAGAAGCTACTGAGGAAGTATCAGAAGAATTACTTGCTGATGTTTCTAAATCTATTTTTAATGTAACTCGTTGGTTAAGAGGCGAAGATGCTTTAGATTTAGGAGAATGGGATAACTCATTTGATCGTTATACTATGTCAGCTTTAGGCGGTTTAGTTGGAGGAGGAATAGCTAGTGCTGGAACTAGTTTTAAACAAGCAAGAGATTTATCTCAAATGGATAAAACTTAGGCCATGCATGAAATTCTATACATGATTAATAATGGTAAAGAAGGAGAGTTTATTAATCAGTTAGAAAAAATGGATTTTGGTAACAAACATTTATCTGCTAAAAATATTATAGAATATACAGAAGATGGAATTCCTATTTATGCAGAAGGTGATTAGAAAGATAACCAAGATCGAGAAATTAAAAATGTTATAAAAGGACAAATAAAACTAGCTAAAGACATTCTTGAAGGAGAAGGTGCTAAATTGAGTACTCAATCTTTACTAAATAAACTTACTTTAGAAGACTAGAAAGATGTAATGAAACAATTAAGATACATTAATTTATAGAATGCACGTTCTTTAGATTTATACTTAAATGATTTCGCAGAAATTCAATCTAGTTTAGTATCTAAAACTGCTGAATTAATGAAACTTACTACAGACGTTAAGGATTCCGTTGAAGATAATGTAGTGAGACTTAAAAAAATAGAAGCAATAAACCAAGAGTTAGCAGCACTGAGAGTTAAGAAAGATGCTTATTCTAAAGGTTAGGTTACTCCTGAAGCTATTAGAGATGCTGTTTTCGAATTAAACCCGTTAATTAATGGAAAGTTTTTGAAAACTAATCTTAAAATGTACGCAGAACACAAATTAGGTAAAAAATGGGAAGGATTGTCTGATACTGAAAGAAAAGACATAACATAGGCTTATAAAACGTATTCAGAAACTACTATGAAAAATGATATTCATACTAGAGCTGCTATGTATTAGGATATGTTAGAGTTATTTTCTAATTATGCTGCGGAAGCTTAGGATTTCATAAATAATATAAAACAGTAGCAAGGTACTTCTTATGAGAACTTGTTAGCTTTTGCAACAGATATGTTTTCTGAGAAATACGATGAAGGTACTGATTACATAGCTAAAATGCAGTAGAAATTAGTAGAAGAAGAAGCAAGAACAGCTGCGGCTCTAGGTACAGGTTTCTTCTCTGAAGAATCTTTTGCTACTGTATATAATGCTTTAGAGATGTTTAACAATAAGGAATTACCTTTAGATTAGGCTTAGGAGGTTATTTTAAATGAAATTACTAACATTTTAGACGGTCGTATTTCTGAATTTGTTAATTTGTAGTATATACATCCAGAAGTTAAACATTCTTTAAATAATATTCTTGATTTATTGAATCGTAGTGCTGGTAATATTTTTAATGCTAAAATGTAGGACTTATACGAAGCTCCTGATTTAGGAACACCAGAATGGAACCAGCGAATGTAGGAATTAATACAACAAGCTCCTTTGTTTTCAGAGCAAATTAAAGAGTACAAAAATCAAATTAACAGTTTGCGAAATACTCCTATAATAGAATATTTAAATAAATTTTAGTTGAGTACTACAAACTCTGATTTAAATCTTACTAAACACCTCGAAACTACTTTAACATTAATAAAAGATGCTAAACAAAATAATAGTTTAGATGAGTTGTTAGCAGATCCTGATTGGGAAATTGATAATGAAGAAGCTCTATTACTTATAGATTCTTTTATTGCGGTAATGGATGGTTTACGTGTTGATAATGCGGATGTTCTTAATCCAATAGGTTACAGTAGAATACTTAATGATGTTTATCAAAGATCTAAAATTTAGAATTATGTTAAATTAGCTGAATTAGATTCACAGACTGCTGATTTAATGTTACAAGACGCTTTATTAATTAAATAGAAATTAGAGTTTGTTTAGAATGTACACGATTTAAATAAAGGATAGAAACTTAAATAGTAGGAAAAAGTAGCTATAAATAAATAGTATTTAACCTTTAATGCTTTGAAACATTGGGTTAAAGTTGCTGTGCCTGATGAATGGAAAGAGAAATTACAAAGTTTAATAGATTCTTCAGAACAACTTAATAAATTATCTCAAGATGATTTAAATTTATCTAAAGAAGATAAAACTAAAGTTAATCTTGAAATGCTTAAGATAGAAGATGCTATATACGATTTATTTAATGAAAAATCTTTAGACCAGTCTTCTATTGAAGATATGTTAAAGTCGTTTGCAGGACTTGATGGATTTTTTCAAAAAACTGGAGATCCTTTAACAGAATATAGTAAATTCTTAGACAACAATTCATTTATTTGGTGGTTGGCTTCTAAAGCTGCTATGAAAACTTCTGATTTTTATGGAGCTTATATTAAATCGCTTACAGACGATTTAGCACCTATAGCATCTCAAGAATTAGCAGTTCAATTAGGTGTCGCAGCAATCACTAATATGGGAGTATTAAATAAATTTGTCGATGCTTATAGAAATACAGTAATAAAAGAATTTAATAATATTAAGGATATTAATAAACGAAAGCAGTTATTAAATATGTACCATAAAGGTAGTGATTCTTTTGCTGACTAGTTATTAGGTTATTTTGCAAGTTATAATGCAATACCTCAATTCTAGAATATGGTGTTTATAGAAGGTATTCCTGGATCAGGTAAATCTAAAGGAGTTTTTAAAAGTATTAAAGCTGTTGTTGATTAGATAGATCCTACGGTATTTGAAAACGCTATATATGCGCATGCTACTTCTGAAAGTGCTAAAGAAGCAGGTGACGGTATCGATTTAAAGACCTTCAGGGCTTTTAATAGAGAGTAGCTAATGAATTATATTTCTTCTGAATGGCGAGACGTTTTAAAAAATCCTAAAAATAAAGATAAAAAAGTATATCTTTATGACGATTCTTATGATTTTGTTGACGGAAAATTAGTTAACAAATGGAAAATAAATAAAGTATCGGATGCTCCAAGAGTCATGTTTGTTGATGAAATTACTCATTTCAACCAACAGGAATTAAGTATGTTAGAGCAATTTGTCAAAGAAAATAATACTGTTATATTAACTGCAGGGGACTTAGACTAGGATTCTTTGATTAGTTATTTTACCGATAAGTCTGGTAAAAATTTAGATGTTTCTATAGACAGAAATTATTTTATTAGAACTCCAAAATTAGGGTTAACTCTTAGAGCTTTAAATAAGTAGATGAGTCATGACGTACTAATGTTACAAGCTGTTTTACAAAAATTAAAATAGGGTGAATCGGTTAGTATAGACTTCACTTATTTAGACAATGATGGAAATCATAAAGGTTTGTACGGTGTTAAATCTGTAGAATCTTTAGAAAAAGCTAAAGATACTATTTAGTTAATGATTGATACTTCTATAGAACCTGTAGGATATATATATCAGGATGAAAATTCTGATTTATATAAATATTTAGAAGAAAACTTTAAAGATAAAATAAAATTCTTCAAAGGTTCTGAAGCGCAAGGTTTAGAAGGATAGTATTATATAATAGAACCTAACACATCTAATGGTGATATTTTTGCTAAGTCTTTATATACTGGAATATCTAGATCAGAACAAGGCGCTTTAGTAGTAACACCTTCTGGAGTGGGTAATATCACTAATATAACTAGTGTGTTAGATCCTAATTTCCAATTAGAACCACTACCTCCTCAAGCTATAACTAAAGCTTCTAAAAATAGAAAGGAAGAGTTGGAAGAATTATTGCAAGGTTATCAAGTTAAATCTTTAGAAATTGTAATTCCTGAATATGAAGAATCTATTACACCTAAAAAAGAAGATTTTGTATTACCTCCAGTTATTGAATCCGAGAATATTGTTGACGATGCTATAGTAAACAGTGATTTAGAAAACGAGGTAGAATAGTATGAAGAAATGATTGTTGCAGAAAATGTAACAGAGGAAGAAGTTCCAGAAGACTCTTTTACTTTGTACACCTTCAACGATTTCTAGATGGGAGTTGATTTAGAAGATGGTAAAATAGTGTATAAAGGAGAACATTTTGAAGAAAGAATTGACAATGCTATAGGACTTATGAATTTATTCGGATATAAACCTGGTGATTCTCCTACTAAAATAGGTTTGTCTGAAAGTACCTCAGAAGAAGATATTTATAAATATTTAGAACAGACTATAGCAGATTTAGGTAATGCTACTTTATACTACAATAACGAGGAGTTATTAAATACCATAAAAGGTGCGTTGAACTTAGATGGTAATAACTTGCAATTAATATACGCAATAAAAAGTACTACTGGTGAAAACTCAGCTTCTGGTTACGGTAGATATTATAAAGGAAAATCTGAAAAAGCTAAACATATTTATTCAGATGATCCTTACGCAGATATTCCTCTTAAAAAAGACTTAGTATTATTAGTTAAAAACAATGATAATGTAATATTTGAATTATCTTTAGGTACTTTAAATTCACCTTTAACTAAATTACAATAGACTGATTTAGAAGGTAATCTTATATATGAAGAAGCTTACAAAATATATAATGACATATACGATAAAAATGTTGATGATAGTTAGTACAAAGCTATTAATGAAATTATTTCTAAGTTAGACAAACAGCCTAAATATAAGAATTTAGTAAATCTATTTAAATTGTGGCAATTCTCATCAAATGGAATATTTTATTTTGGATAGTTTGATAAAATAACAGGTAAATTTACATCTTCAAGTTTTAGTCTTAATAAGGCTGTTAAGTTTGGGCCTTAGTTAGTTAAAACTCGTGGAGGTAGACAACTAAACGGTAAATTACAATTTAACAATAAAATAATTGACTTAGACGCATTTGCTGCTAATCCTAAGAATTACATTTCCTCTATATTTACAGTTAATGAAAATATACATGGAATTAATAAAGGTCATTCTTTTGTATTAGTATCTAATAATCCTAAAATAAGAACGGATGAAGATTTAACTAGAGAATTTGCTGCTGGTAATAAAGATGTTTCCAAGTTCTATGTAGTTCCCCCAAAAGCAGAAATTTCTGAATGGATTGATAACGAACATTCACGTTATTTAAGAAATTTAGGAAATAATGTCTAGGTGCAGGAAATAGGAAATGGATTTACCGCATACAGAATTTTACAAGCTTTGATCGAATCTGGTAAATTTGATTCCTTTAATAGTTCTGACGGAACTAAACAGGAAGTTAAACAAGCTATAGCCGATTTAGAAAATATAGAAAATAAATGGAGTTAGCCAACTATAGAATTTTCTGGAGAAATCTTAGAAAGAAATTTAACTGACACACAATTATTCGAAGAATATCAAAAGAAATACCAAAACGAGAGCTTAGCTAGAAGAGCTATGCGTATCGTAGAGCAAAGAACTTACTTAGATAAAAAAAATAATTGGGGAAAAGTTCCTATAACTCCTGATAAAACTATCAACCAAGCATTAACTTCTTACTTAACAGGTATTGTTTATAAGAAAGTAATAACAGGTTCTAAAACTCCTAGTTTTACAGAAGATTTAACACAACTCTAGCGATTGAATGAAGCTTGTGCTTTAGGAGGTTTAAAAAATGTTTATTACAGACCAATAAAATCAAAAGAAAATATAGGTCCACATAAAGAATTTATTAAAATCTTAACTTCTGATAAATATACTATGTTTAGTAAAAATGGTAAAGATTATAAATTTTAGATTGCTGCTAAAATAGATACTACTAGTCTTTCTTACAGCGTAATTGCAGAAGAAATAGCTAAGTTTACAAATTCTAAAAGTGATTGGTCTGAATCTACCAATAAAGGATCTAAACATAGAACTACCCATTTTTACTTTGATGGAAAAACTTGGAAATTAACAGACTTGGGTAAGAAAGCTGAAAGTGATTATTTAGGAATGTCTGAAAATCCTAACACTCAAACTACTTCTTTCTCTATAAAATCTAAATATTCTAAATGGTTTAATTCTGGTTTGTTAAATGAATCTTTAATTATTGAAGGAGATGAAATAAACAGTTTACGTAGATTAGCTGACGAATTAAACTCTAGAAAAATAGGAATTTACGGATTTGAATACGCTGGATAGTTATATTTGTATGAATTTAATGATCTAATTCCAAACATAATAAGTAATACTTTAGATAACAACGAATTACTTTAGTTTGAAGGAGTTGATTCTGAAGGAAACATTCATAAATATACAGTTGAACCAACGGTAAATGACAACTTTGTTAGTAGGTTAGAATTAAGAGAAACTATTACTAAATTTAATTAGGCTTATTCTTTTGCTTAGTTAAATGATACTAATGCTTTTTATCCATTAAAAGATGTTTTAGTAGAATATAATAGCAAAATCAAGACTAATTTTGGTAAAAAATTATTATATTTATAGAAAATACAGTCTTTAGGAGATCTCATTAATATAATCGATTCTTATAATCAATCATTGAATCAAAATTTTAATGGACAATAGTTAATCCCAGAAAAAATAAGTGCTGATATTGATTATATGATTAAAAAATTAGAATTGTTAATACAAGATGAACCTACTAAACAAAATTGTATAGCTTTATTAAAAGCAGTACAAAAATCAATAGAAGAAGTTGAAAGTTTGCAATTAGATTAGTATAATCAAGAATTAGAAGAAACTATTTGTAAACCTAAAATTTTAAAACTTTTATCTAAATAATTATGAATTATTGTATATTACAAAAAGATCCTAAACGCCCTGGTGAATATGATACCAGGGCTTTAGGTAAATTAGTTTTTGAAGGAATTGATAAAGCTATAGATTTATCTTAGCAAGGTTCTAACATTACAGTACTTAGATTAGAACTTAAAAAATTATTAGAATCTATTGGAGATGCTTATACTAATAGTCAATTAGATGTACTTACTAGATATGTTACCGAAATGTTTGAATAGGCTGAAGTACTTGATTTTGTTCCTAATTAGGGAATCAAAAACACAATGTCTAAAAAATATCGTAAAAATACAGACGATAGTAAAACAGCAGAATATTACGAAGGTAAAGATGGGCTTGAATTAAGTACTAGTGCTACTTCTTTTATTGATGATGTTTTTGGAAATCTTGCTGATATTAAAAGAGATCTTAAATCTAGAGTGTCTAATTAGCTAATTAATTCCTTTATTATTAATAGAAAAGAAGGAAAATTAGTACAAAGTACTAATGATATTAATGAAAATGTTAGAAACTTAAAACAGGAGTTGTATTTAGAAATATTAAATCATCTTATAGAAATAAATCCCGAATTAGAATATATAGAAAATCTTTTTGAAGGTGAAGAATACACAGGAGCTTTAGATTTAATATTAACAAAAGGTAATTTGACTTTTAATAAATATTTGAATCCTTCTGACATAGAAAAGTTATATTATAACGATTCTGAAACTTATAACAAAGTAGTAAGTTGGTTTACATTAAGAAATTTTGATCATTTTGTTAATCTAATTTTAGGAGACTTTATTTATATTAATCCAGAGCATAAAGGTAAATTATCTAGCGGTAATTCTTATCAGTATGCATCTAAAGGAAATACTAATATAATATCTTGGAGAGATTCTGATGATATTTATTTAGAGCAAGAAATTAATAAATTATCACAAGCTCTTATAAATTCTACTCCTTTTTATAAATTTGGTAGTTTAGTTGAAACTAACAAGTTTACTAATTTTGATGATTTCTTTAGAGTTATAACTAGGATAAAAGATTCAGTTTATAATCCTGAAACTAGTAATATAATTTTTAATCCAAGTGATTTAAGTTTTTCTAATTTTTTAAATAGTTTATCTCCTAAAGATAAAGTAGATTTACGTTTAAGAAGTTTACGTGATGTTATTAACTCTATACAATCTAATCCTTAGAAATACATAAGGATTATAATGCAAGCTCTCAACGATCCTAATTTGAAATTAATGGAAAAGTTAGGATTTGATGAAAAAGAAAAGGATATGTGTTGGTCGTTTTATAAAGGCTTGTTTGATCCAAAACATTCAGAATCTATTAAAAATATACAAAGTAAATACGATTATAGGTCTAAACAATATTATCAGCATTTAACACAGACTGCTACTTCTATGTACAGCGTTTAGTTTTTACAATATTATGAAAACGAAGATGGAAGCGTTGTGTTGCGAGATCTTAAAGATTTAAGTTCTGATAATGTTAGAAGAAGTTTAGAATAGGATATTCTCAGAAGAAATTCTAGAAGAAGTCGTATTAATTTTGAATTAACCGATTTAAAACCTTGGAACGCACAACCTACATATAACTCTACTAAACAGTTGTAGGGAATTAAGTTTGAAATAGCATTAGAAAACGGGCGTAAATTATCTGTTGAACTAAATGATTTAGGAACTTCCGAACCTGTTTATAGACTTGACGGAATTATTACTCAAGAAAGTTTTTGGGAAGATTAGAATGTTCATAAATTCATAAAATCTCAATTAGGTTTTGAATTATTGAAAGATAAAGAGTTTAAATCTGCTATTGAACTGCAGTTCACAAATCCTTTTAATCCAATAATGAAACTTGCTTCTACTGTGTTATTTAATAAATACATATCATCTGTAGTTTTAGCTAAAACTAAAGGAGTTAAGAATACTATAGAAACTTTAAAAGGTATTTATGGAGGAGTGTCTACAATGCCTAAGTTTGATTATCAGTTTAATGAAATGAAACTTATTCCTGATGTACTTGTAACTTCTACATTAGAAAAAATAGCAGATGCAAAATCTTTAGTAATGGGAGCTACACAATCTATACAGGTTAATGATGCTGATGGTAATGCATAGTCAAGATAGTCTTTGTCTAGATTATACGGATCGTTACCTGCGTAGATGGAACAAATTAGAAAAAATCCTAACAGTGCTGCTCAACATTTAAGCATTCTAAAACCAGGTTTTTATAAAGGATTTTATAATGTAAAGGATATGAAATCATCTGTAGGTAATAAATCACATACACAATTTACTGTATCTGAATTTGTTCAGGGTAATTTCTTATTCGATTTTGTAGAGGGATTTATCGATGAAGCAAACGTTTCTCAAAAACGTATTATCGGTAATGGTATCGTAGGTGTGTTATCTTCGGTAAATTCTGATAAGGGGACTATTGGTGATGCTGTATTCGATTTGAATCAAAAAACGTCTTTAGGTGTACGTTGGAGAGATTTAAATCACGAACAATTGGTAGGATTAACTTCTGATGAGTTATCTAGATACTATATTAATTTACAAAATAAGGTATGGCAAGACTTTGATTTATTACAACAATTAAATCCTAATATCCCTATTGATTATCAAAATAATTTTAAACAATTTAATCAATACTGCAGTCTAAATAACATTTCAGCTACAGATCAATTACGTAAAATGACTTTAGCTTACAATAAGCAACATCCTTTACATCCAATTGAATTAGTCGATTAGATATACTTTAGTTCTGTAGGAAACGAAGTAACTACTAACAACACATTAAAATCTCTAATTAATAAGTATAGCGATAGATCTCGTTATAATAGGTTCATTAAATTAAAAGAATTAGATATTTTAAAAGCTTTAGTTGATGAAAATATTTCAATTAATTTACAAGAGACATCTGATAAATACACTCCAAAACAATGGTTGAAAGATAACTATTCTGAATGGGTAGGAAAACCAGGAGTAAATAATGGTAAAATGACTCTTGCTAAAATAACTATAAACGGTAAAACTTACGGAATTACTGATAGAATTGATTTAGTACGTTTAGGTGAGTAGTTTAATTTAGACTTTAGTAAAAATTTGCATGTATTAAAAGATTTTGATTTTTAGATACATCCTATGATTTAGAAATGGAATGATTTTGACGGTCTCCTGTCACAAGAGTTTTTATTAACTAGCGTAGGTTCTCACGTAAATCATTCTGGTAAAATTAAACATAAACCAGTAGTAGTTTCAGTTAACTCTTACTCAGAAATTCCTCAAGAGTTTATTAGTTTTGATCAAGATATAACTAATTCTATTAATAACGGAACTTCTACAGATAAAGCTTTTAAGAGAGCTTTAGAGTTAGCTGCAAGATAGAATAAAATTTTAGTTACTACATATCAAATTCCTGGAGCTGTTCGTTATGAAGATTCGTTAGAAAATTTATTAGATAATGGATATTTAATTGCTTAGTTAGATGTTATTTTCGATAACGAAATAAGAGAAGAAGCAAAACGTTTCTTAGCACAACATAAGCGTAACGTAGCTCTAACAGCATAGATGTACGCTTTTTAGCCACATCAAATTGATGGAAATCCTGCAATATATAATGTAGCTAGTATAGAAGACGTTAAATTTAACCTTTATACTGTAAACGGAATCATTGATTCTTCAAAACCTCATGACGGTTGTACTTGGGTAAATCCTTTAGTAGTACATTGGGAAAATAACTCATTGGATGGAAATAAAGCAGGTACTGATAAAAAACCTTTTGTACATTTTTATAAATATAACACAGGAACAGGCGGAATTATTAAAACTGCTGGTTTTGGTATTACTAACGACTTAGCTAAAAAAGACAAATTCTATAGAATAATGGCATATAATATGATGCATTACCCTTGGAGAGAGCAAAATGATAATATTCACATAATGGAAGGAAACGGAATATTAGAAGACTTTGAAGGTAATGTTGTTAATTATGCTCCCATATATTATAAAAAAGAAACTAAATACTTCTATAGAGAGATAATATCTTATAATGGTAATAACAGTTATACTATAAAAGATTACCAAGTTGATATTGAAGGCAACTTATTAAAAGAATTAGAACCTGATATAATAATAACTAATTCTAATTACGATGTTTGGTAGATGTTTGGTGGATGGAACTCTATGGAACTAAGTAAACAGGGAGAATTAATTCCATCTGAATAGTCTATATTATCTACTGTACAAGCTTCTATTAGTTATGGTTAGAAATTAAATGATGTTGTAGATACTGCTGAAGATGTGTGGCAACCTATGAAACACAGTGATATACATTGGTTATGTAACGAAGGTGCTATCAAACAGGGTATATCTAACACTAATTCTAAAAATATGTTCTATAAAAAAGGTGATTTAAATCACTTTAGAGTTCCTATGAATTAGGCAGGAATCCAACTTGATAAAGAGCATCATGCTGATAATTCTGAATTATCTTTAATGACTTAGGTAATGTCTGCCGCTGCGTCTAAAGGATATACTAGAGTTCAGGCATAGAAATTATATGATGCTTTATACACTTTAACTAAAATAGGTACTAGAACTTTCCGAGATGGTTTAGGTAATATAACTACAGATCCAGAATAGTTTGATGCTGCTGCTTCTCAAGTTATAGCAGATGCTATAATACATTCTTCTTCTACTGACGGTGACTTGATATAGATAATAGCAAAGGATTTAATTACAGCGATGAAAGAAAATAAAACATTCGCTTTAACTAAAAAATATGCTGATTTAGTTGATAATTATATACCTTACAGTAATAAAGGTGTGTTTAAAAAGTTTGTAAGTATAATGTCATCTTCTTTAACTAAAGCAGGTATTAGACAAAAACTATCAGGAATTTTAGCTGTGCTTAAACCCACTCAAGAAATTATTAAATTTTATAAAGCTCCTTTACTTGATAGTGAAGGTAATATAAAATACAACGATGAAGGAGAAATTATTTGGAGAAAAGTTACTTACGGTCAATTAGAGAATTATTATGATGTACTAAATACAGAAAATGAAGAAGATACTTTAGTAGCTATACAAAATTTAGTAAAACCCATTCAAAAACATCAAATAGAGATAGGTCGTCATTACGAATTATCTAGAATTGGAATAGATGGTAAAATCTACACAGAAGTAGTTTTTGTAGAATTACCTAATTCTCTTAAAGAATCAGATGGAACTTTTAACATAACTAGAGATGGAGCATTACGTTATGGGTACAGAGATATTAAAAATGATACCTCTATTTTAGAAATTAGAGAACATGTAATTGAAGGTAATGATTTGCAATCTTACAATATAAGATTTAGTGATGGTGTTAATTAGTATTAGTTAGCTGATTTGGATATATTATAGGATTATTTTGATTTAAAGAAATTGGGATCAAAAAAAGATATATACAAACAAGGTGTTAAATTATTAGAAACTTACGGTAAACCTGAGTTGTTAAAAACTTATATACAAAAGGATTTAAAATAGCATTGGGAAAAGCGTAATGAAAACAAAAGTAAAGAACTAATATTAGAGTTATTATCTTATTTAGAGGATCCTAAAAATGATATTATAAATTTGTGGGATCATATAATTGGTTATGACTACACGAAAAAGCACCCTAATCTAATATATTTTAAAGAATATTTGCAAGATTATTTATCAGTTTCTGTTTAGAAATTATTAAACAGAGAATTACAATTAACTTTATCTGGATTAAGTAATTCTAGCAGTATTACAAAAGTAAGAATAAATAAATAGTTAGTAACTGTTGATAAATCTTCAATTAGAACACAAGCTTATGGTTGTGTAATGCCTAAAACATTTAAATCTAATTTAGGATTAGATGATTTTGATGATGTAGAGGTTATTAAAAATGATCTTGACTTCTTTATTAAAAAACTTGCGGAAAGATTTACCACTAAAGTAAATAACTACAATAAATTTACAGAAGAAGGAGAAATTATTCCTGTTTATAATTATCATCTTGAATTAAAGAAGAATAATGGAAATCATTTATATGTAAGAGCTGGATTAAGTAATGCTGATTTGGTAAATCGAATTCCTATTGATAAATTTGTGGACGAGAATGGTAATATTTTCAGACGTGATAATAAAGGTAATATACTTTATCAATTATACAGCATGAAAGACGAAGTATATTTGGACTACGAAGGAAATGAAATTATAGTAACCCAACCTGACTCTACGGTTTGGATAAATAGTGAAGGTAAAAAAATTACAGTATTAGCATCCAAAGATGGGAAATTAAGTACTTCTGAAGGTAAAGAAGTAATCTTTAATGGAACTAATTATACTATAGAAGAAACAGGAGAAATTATAACAAAAACTGAGTATTCTGGATTATAGTTTTATTTAGATAATTCTGAATATAATTCATTTTATATAAATAAAGCTAATACTGATTTAGAATTTGATAATATACTTACAAGAGCTGCTAGTAGCACTAATCAAGTTGCAAGTTCTTTAGCTAAAAGAATTCAGAAATTAGGTAGTAAAGAATCTAATCGCAAAAAAGCTATAAAGAAACAAAGAGAATTATCTGATAAAATGAATGATTATGTATCGTTATATTAGATGTATTTAAATAACAAAGATTCTAATAATCCAAATTATGAACAAGGTTATTTTGCATTCAGTCATTTAGCTAAAATAGGAAGAAGAATGCATACATCGTTCTTAAAATCTCTTGATATTATAGCAGCCCGTATTCCTGCGCAAAATTAGCAGTCATTTATGGCCATGTAGGTAGAAGGATATGAAAGTGTTGATATTAATTCCGCGTATGTTAGCTCATATCAATTCTATTTATAGGGGTCTGACCTCGATATTGATGCAGTATCGTTACAAACATTTACTTTAGATAAAAGTGGTATATTTACAGGACATTCTCCATATTATAATTTAGATTCTGTAGAATTGTAGAAAGCTTCTGAGCAACTTCCTTTCCCTTCTGGAGAACCTGTGCAAATTGTTGATGGTTCTACTATTGAATAGTACGTAGATGAATTCGTTGTTACAGATAATAAAGATTTTGAAGCTGAAGATAAATTATTAACTGACTTAACTGGAGTAAATATAGAGGAAGTAATAAAAGATTCTATATTTAAAGTTCATTTTAAAGATAATGGTGAAGTTAAATTGATTGTAAATTTAGATACTCCTGTTAAAATTAAAAAATTCTCAGAATTTTTAATTAAAAATTCTAAACAATATGGTAAAGTTAATACTCCCATATTTATTAAAGAATTTTATGATGTTACTGGAAAAAGTATAACAATACAACAAGCAGAATCTTTAGATAAACAATTAATTGATATTATAAATAAGCATAATTTATATATTAATAAATCTTCTGTATCTAAAAGAACTGGAATTTCTAGAAACTACATAACTTAGCAAGCTTACGATTTAATTATAGATCCTATTAATCAACAACAAGCACAATCTTCTGTTGATGGTATAACAGGAACTGCAAAAAATCTGGCAGCACAATCTCCTAGAGCAGCTGTACAAGATACATTTACTCCTCATAATGTAATTAATAAATTATAGAGTATTTCTGAAAATATGGTCGGTAAAGATGGTATTGCTGTGTGTGCTACAGGCTTGAAATCTTTCTTTGCTTTAACACAGATGTGGAATTAGATTTTAAATGGAGACGATGTTAAAGCTAAACAAGATCTAATGTTTAATGTAAATATAGGAGGGTATAATTACAGAGGTTTATCTAATGTGTTCTCTGAAAAAGTACTTACTGATGAAATTAAACAGTTAATAGATGGAACAACATTATCTGAAGATGAAATTTAGCAAATAGAACAATAGTTTACTAATAATTTAATAGACTATTTGGTAGAGCAATTTTACGCATTAGATGCTTCTAATGAAAAATCTGCTATGTTGTCATTATCTACGGATAACGCCAAAGAACTTGTTTTAAATAAGATTAATGCAAGTACTGCAACTTTAGGTATGTATATTTACGGTTTATCTATAGGAGTTCCGTTTAAAATATTATATAATATTATTAATTCTAAACTTGGTGTTAGACTTAATGAATTAACTAAAGGTAACTTATTTAATGGAGATAAAGGTACTATAGATATTATAGGAGCTTTAGATTACACGATGCAAGAACCTACTAATAATATAATTAAGTTTGATAACTTTGATTTAGGTAATGAGAAAATACCAACTCCTTCACAACTTCTTTTAGAGGGAAGTTCTTTAAGAAACATTATTAAAGGTGAAATTGAAGGAAAACAAAATCAAGAAGCTATGACAGCTTTACGAAATATCCAAAATAAATTAGAATAGGCTAGAAATAAATTTTCTACTTTAATTATAAATGATAGTGATATTGCTAAACAATATGAAATATAGTATAATCAATTAATTGATTTTGCAATACAATATGCAGAAGACGTAGCTTTAGTTGAAGCAAATTAGTTTTATTCTACTATTTATGGAGGAGGCTCTTTAGTTAAAGATTTTGAAAAGTTAGCTCTAGGAGCCGTTGAAATGAAAGCTATTGGTAAAATACTTAAATTAAATTAGGGCATTGATACAGATTCTTCTGAATTAATTGAGCAAGTTAATAGAATTTCTTATGTTTTAATTAAAAGACTTTCGCAAATTAATAGACAAAAGAAAAGAGGTAAGACTCCTATGAATAATATGGGATTATCTGATGCTTAGTGGAAAGAAGTTAATGTTATGCTTGAAAATAAACAAGCTTATAAAATAGATTTCTCTAGATTTATAAAAGATAAGGATTACGCTAATGAATATATTAGATTATATGATTTGGTTAAGTTCTCATACAATCCTTTAAAAATTCTTAGAGATGTTAAACACTTTAAGGGATATGCTGAAACATTGTTTATAGATTATGAAACATGTAAACGAAAGTCTTCTAAATTTAAATTATTAGCTGAGTATAAAGACGTTTTAGAGAATGATTGGAATATATATGATCAGTCTATGAAAGATCAATTATCAACCAATATAGAAAATTAGGTAGACACATACTATAGATAGCAATGGATGAAGCAAAGATATGCTAAAAAACGTCCTACAATGCCTATGAGTACTTTAGATAGACCAGTTTCTATGTTTATTGATAATGCTTCTAATCCGAGACCTGTGCTATATAGCAAAGACATTCAATTAGGTACTATATTAGGTGATGCTAATTTCAAATTATTAATGGAAAGTGTTATAATTCCTGAAATGTAGATATTGTATCCTAATAATAAGTTTATACAAGCACTTACTTATGTAGTTAATCCTAAAACTACTTTCGGAACTATTGCTTCTAATTATGGTCTACAAATAAACATGATGCCAAAAGAAGAATATGATAGAGAAGTATTTAGAGAATACAAAAAGGCATTTAATGATTTAATTAAAGAAGATTTATATAAAGACACTGCGGGAGTTTTATGGTCTCCTCAAGAATTATTATATATGTACTCTTTAATAACTAATAATGGTAAAATTTCTCCAAGCTCTTTACATGGAATCTTTGAAGACTATTTAAATTATTCTGTAGCTAAAGATTTTTATAAAACTATTTCTAAATATGACAACTCTGAAGAATCATATCAAGAGTTATTAGAGCATATTAAAAGACATTCTACAGATTTATTACCTTATTCTACTCCTTATAAAGGTGGTTCTGATAAATTTAGACAATTTAATAAAGATACCGAAGAAGTCATAATTTGGGAAACTAATAAACTAAGTAATGAAGAAATGTCTATGATGGATCCACAAGAGTTATAGAGTATGATAGGTAATTACACACCGTCTAACTTTTATGCTTCTGGATTTAATACGGATTTCTTCTTAAATGGAGTTAGAAATAGTGATTTAGAATCTGTTAAAGAATTAAAAGATGTAGTAGATATAACTATTTATCCAGAATTAAGTAAATATAGTATAAAAATACAAAATACAGATAATGGTGTTGGAATAGTTAGTATAAGTGCATCAACTTCTGAAGAAAAAGAGAAGGCTAAACTGTTTATGGAGTATATATAGAAAAATAATAATGGCATACTTAGAAAAAAAACAGTTATTTCTAAAAAAGATGGTGCGTAGAAATTCATAGATTTAAGTACATTTAATGATGAATTAGCTAATATAAAATGTCTCAATGTTTAATAAAAAATTCAGAATATCGGACTAAGCTTGCTTAGTCTGGTATTTCTGAACCAGTATTTTACAGTTTTGTTAACTCTTTTGTTGCAAAATATGGAAGATTTCCTAATTTAGATGAAATTCCTAATGCTGATTCATCTTAGCATTTAAAGGATACTTTATATATAGATGATTTAAATTCTGCAGAAACTTAGACTATTCTTAATATTACTCAAACTACAAATATCGAAGATGCTAATGTAGTATTAAATGATACTTATACAGATTTGGAAATAAACGTGTTACCTTTAAATGAGTAGTCTATTGTAAATATAAATAGAAGGCCATCAGAATATCACATAAAAGAATCTGAATAGTTTGAAACTTCTTAGAATATAAATCAATCCGTTGTTTTTAATTAGATGTTCGATAAATTAAGAACTTTATATGGTATTAAATTAATTCCTATAACTGATTAGGAATTAGATCAATACGTTCCTGATATTAAGAATGTTTCGGCTTTTGTACATGAAGGTAATATATATATTAATACAGATTAGGCAGATATAGATGCGCCTATACATGAAATGACCCATATCTTATTAGGATCTATTAAGTTTAAAAATCCTGACTTATACAATTCTTTAATTGAAATTGCGGAATAGTTTGATAATTTACCTAGTTTAATAGAAAATAATCCTAATAGAATTTATTATGATATATTAGAAGAATCTTTTGTAGAAGAAGTTAGTAAATACCTTATAGGAATGTCTAGTAAAATAAATACATTAGATTCTAAAATAGCACACGAATTACATTATAATATAAAAAGATTGCTTGATTCTGTATTGATGGGGTAGTATAGTGTAAAATCTATAGAAGATACAGAATTATATAATATGTCTTTATTAGAAATAGCTTAGTTAGTTAATTCGCAAGAATTTTCCGAAAGTACTTTATGTAGTTTAGATGATTCAGCTTTACATAGAATGCTAAGTAATACTAAAAGCGAGTTAATGCAGAGCGGAGATTTGAGGGAGGAGTGTTAATGAAAAGTTGCTTATATTTTTATAAAGAAAAAGAAATAGGAAATATTGCACAGTTAGATGATTTTTTAATATCTAAACAAAAATATTATTCTAAATTAGGAGATAAAGTATTCCAGACTAATGCTAATATAGCTAGTATATTAACAGAAGCTTCTAATAAAAATAAAGAAATAGCCAGGAAATGGAATATAGCTAAACGTGTGTATGCTGGCGAAGAAGAACTTATAAAACTAAACAGACCTTTTGTAGGTGTTACAGAATTTTTAGGAGGACAACGTAATGCTGAAACAGGTAAATTATATTATCCTGAATTTAGAGAAGGTGAATATTGGGCTAGTAGATTTCACGCTTGGGGAAATGGTAAAAAAGCTACGTTGTTAAATAATTCGAATGGATTTACTTAGGATGAAATAGATTTATTTTTTGATGGTGATGAATCTAAGATAACAGCCATTTCTGTAGGGGATTTTGTAAAATGGAAAAACGATAAAGGTGAATACTATGATGAATTTGGATCTGATGAATAGAAATTACTCAGAGAAAAAATGACACATAAATGGGAAAGTTAGGCTAGATTAGGAACTGAAATTCACAATGTACTTGAAGCGTATTTTTCTTCTAGTTCTAGTAGGCAAGATTTACTAGATAGTGGTAATAGAATGCAAATAGGTAATTTTATATCTGGATTAAGAAAAACATACGAAGCTGAAATACTTAAAGATAATAAACTTGTAAAATAGACTATTAGTAAAATATCTGAAGATACTACAGATGAAAAAGTTTATTAGATTTTAGAGTATGCTAAACAATTACGTACCAAACTAATTTCTGATTATGGTACTAACTTATCATTTTATCCTGAGTTTACTTTAAGTGCGGATTTAAATAAAGAATTTGAAGGAAGAACTGATTTAAAAATAGCAGGACGTGTTGACTTAATTGTTGTAGATGAAGAAGGTTTTCCTCATATAGTTGATTACAAAACTTCTCCTAAACATTACGAAGAATATGCAGGAGCTAAAAAATTAGCATTTACATATCAATTAGCAACATATAAAAGAATGCTACAAAGATTAGGTCTTAATACAGAAAAAACAGACTTAGTTGTAGCTCCTATTACAATGGACAACTTTCATCTAGAAGGAGATCATTGGATGTATGACTCAGTTAGTATTGGTGCTATATCTACAGAAATTCTACACACGCTTAACGAACAGGCTAATTCAGAAAAATTAATTAAAAACTTAAACGAATATATAGAAGCTCCTGTAGTAATGGCTACAGCTGAACATATTATATCTAATGTTAAAGAAGCGTTTGATAAATGGTTTCCTAAATATGGCAGTAAACATTTAAAAACTGACTAGGAAATTAAAGAAATGATTGAAAAATAGGGTGGGTTTAAAAAAGATACTAATACTAATGAATATAAATTTACACCTAAAGGATGGAGTAAAGCTATTGTAGCAAAAAGCGAAGTTGAATTATATAACAAAGTAAAATAGGAATTTAGTGTATCTAAAGAACGAGTTATTAACAAAACGTAGTCTATAATTAAAGCTATTAAAAAGGCTAAAAAAGAAGGTAGTATTTAGTTATCTAGAAATACAGACGAATGGGTAATTAATAAATTATCTAAATACACTGGAGACAATTGGGAAATTTTAGAAAATGATGCTGCCGAAGCGGCTTCTAAGTTTGGTGTAATTTTATTCTACAATTAGGAAACTGATATTATAGAAGTTATAAAAATTGCTTCAGGTGATTTAAGAGCTGTTAATAGTTGGGGACGTAATAGAACTAACCTAACGGGAGCACATGAATTAGATTTAGCAGAAGATTCTAAATCAGATAGTCTAGCGTTAAAAGCTGCCAATGGTAACATTGAATTAATGGAAGCTATGTTGGTTCTAAATAATATTCAATTTAATAGAACAGTTTAGATAGGAAGGATTGATGTTATAAGTCCATTTTCTGAGGTTGCTCAAGGTTTAACAGCTACAAACAAAGAACTTAAATACAATTGGGATAAATTGATGAAATTAAAACCTTTAAATCAAGTTAACTAGTTTGGTAAAGGTACTATTAAAATGCTTACTAAAACTGAATAGTGTTATCAAGAATTCCAAGAAATTTTAAGTAGACTACATAAAAATAATTCAAAATTATTAAACGATTATAGAGAATTTGAGCCTGTTCTAGAACAGTTATTTGCTTATATGCCTACCAATGTAGAGGCAACTATTAGCAAGTTAATGGAACTTAGATCTATATTAGAAAACGATAAACACAGAATGGGTAAAACTTTAGATAACGATGGTAATAGTAGACATAGTGGTTTAAAAGATTATGATTAGGATTATGACCGTAATTTATATTAGCTCGTATCAGCTGCTATTTTAGAATTACGTAATTTTAACATAAGACAAAATATAAAAGATCACGATCCGTATTTAGAGTCTGTACACATTCTTAGAGATGGTATTTCTGGTAATAATCTTGATAACGCTGGTAACTTTGGTAATAGACTTCTTAATCAGATAACTTCTTTAGCTTTAGAAGGTTATTAGAACGCCCGTGATGAAGCATTTAGAAAGTTAAATGAACTTAGACAAAAAACTGAGAAATTAAAGAATGATACAGGTTTCTCTGGGTTACTTGAACATACTATAGGAAATCAAGCATCGTTATTTAATGGAATGACTGAATACACACAAGATGGAGATTTAAGATTTGTTAATCCTTGGAAAAATAATAAATTATCTCCGCAACAATAGGAATATCTTAAGTTCGCTATTTTAGAATTAAATAAAAACGCACACCCAACATGGACAGAAGCGTAGATTTAGGATAAAATACAAAGTGATGATATTACGTTCTTTTAGGTTCCATTAATAGACGCAGACATTGCTTCCAGAATTAATACAGATGGATGGTTAGGATTTGTTAAAAATACTTTTAAATGTTTCAGTAGTTGGAGTAAATTTAAACAATCTTTAAAAGATTTACAATCTAATTTCTTAGGTAATGATGTAGAACAACAAATTACTAAAAAATCTGAAATATTTTAGGTTGTAAATTTAATGAATGTCGGAAATGATATTGATAGAAAACGTATTATTAAAGATAAGATTTCAGCATACGGAGAAGGTTTCTTTGAAAGAGACATAGAAAAAATATTAGCAGCACAGACTTGGGCTTACGCAACTCAACGTGCTCTAGAAGACAGAATGGTTTTATTGAAATCTGCGTATATTACGTTAAATGTAATGGGTAATGATTAGAACCAAACTTTCAAAGAGGACGAAGAATTCTTTAAAAAGTTTGTAGCTAATAGAATAAATCACCAATCTATCGATGATGAAAAACTTAAACCTTTAAAAGGTGCGGTTGGAATAATGCAAAGAGCTGTATCATGGATGGCTTTAGCCTTTGCTCCTGTATAGTTTTCCGGACAGTCTTTAGAAGGAATTTGGAAAGCTTGTAAATTAATTATTACTAAACCTGATGGTACTGAAACTTTTACCGCAAAAAATATGACAGATGCTGCTAAATAGGTTTATTCGGAACTTTTCCATTTTAGCGATATACCTACTGTTTCTGGAGCAGTGAATGCTCAGTATGGTATCAACGATATGGATAACTCATCGTTTGCCGATAATAATACCTCTAACAGACATGGATTGTTTAATTTCTTTGGTAGATTCGCATATAAATTTGCTTCAAGACCTGACTTTTATAATCGTATGACTATATTTGTAGCTCAAATGAAAAAAGATGGAAGTTGGGAAGCTCATTCTGTGAATAAACAAACTGGTGAGTTAATATATGACTACACAAAAGATAAAAGGTTTGCAGCTTGGGCTAATGATAAAGAAGGTAAAAACGGAAAAACTGAAGAATGGTAGAAAGCTAAAGCAATGTATTATACTGTAGCTAGATAGTTAGTGTAGGAAGGTGCTAGAAATAAAGACGGATCTTTATTTACTGTAGAACAACCTTTACCAAAAGCATATTCTAATAAAGAGTCTGAAGCTAAAAAAGCAGTAGGAGATAATATGTACGGATACTACGATAGTACTAAGAAATCATTATTTCAATCTATGTTTTTAGGAGGATTGCTTTTCCAGATGAAAACTTATTGGTCATCTAAAAAGAATCAATATTTTGCTCCTGGAGGTATTAAAGCACAAGGTAAATGGGTTCAATTGGAAGCAGAAGCTATCGACCCAGAAACTAATGAAGTAAAATTAGATTCTAATGGTAAACCTATTATAGAAAAATACTACTATCCTAAAACAGAAACTGGTGAAGTAGATTTAGAGGGAACTCCAGTTCCAGAAAGTGATCCTAATTGTAGCAAAATGCCTTTTATGCAATGGCAAGGTAAATTTGAAGAAGGTGTAATTGTTACTATTGGTAACTTCTTAAATGAACTTAGAAATACAGGTTCTTGGAAACAAGCTGTAGATAGTATGTTTGGACTTAATTCTGACCCAGAATTAAGAAAAGTATATCAAGCTAATATTAAATTATTCTTCTCTGATTTAATTATGTGGATATTGATAGGAGGAGCTGCTGTAGCTCTATCAGGAGATTGGGCAGATGATGAAATTAAAAAAGCAAAAGAATCTGGTCATATGAGAGATGCTATTTCAGCTACTTTTGCAGATTTAGCATATAGAACTATACGATATTCATCAAATGATTTTGCTTGGTGGAAATCTATTTTTGATATATCTATGGACTGGAATCCAATGGCTATTTCATACTTAACTAAAGAATTTTCTTATATAGGAGATATGCTAACAGGTGATGCGACTTTCTCTGACACTGTAGTAAAGTCATTTACGGCAACACGACAAATTAGACCTATATTTGATTGTTTACAATCAGAGTAAAAAATAAAGGGGAACAACTTAGACCGAAGTCTAGGCTGTTCCCCTTACTGTTTAATTTAATATATTATTAATTTCATCATTAATATACCAAATTGCTTTTCTTAAATCTTCAATTTGCTTTTCTTTATCATCATATCCTTCCTCTGATTTATGTCCTGCTCTCAATATATATTTAATAGCATTACCTAAATCGAAGTCCATATGTCTAGTAATATCAATTACTTCAATTCCACATTTTTCCTTCAACCAAGTATAGTGTGAAGGATGATTTACTTTATCACTCATCTGGTTCGACAATTTCTAATTCATAACCTTTAATATATCTATCAAAATCTTCAAGATCTTCTATTAAAACTACTACATCTCCACTATCAACAAATTCACGAATATTTTCATCGAACAGATTATCATAATAATCACCTTCTTTGTTAAATTCATTATTACACTCTACTGCGTATGCTTTGTGTCCTCTAGTTAATAATATTCTATACATTTATACAACATACTGTTTAACAACTTCACTAATTATCTTACCATCGGCTGTAGGAAAATGCTCTTTAAGAAATTTAATAACTGCTCCCATTTCTTTTTTAGAAATTTCAATTTTATCACCTTTATTCCATCCCATATAATCGGCTGAGTCTTGGATATAATATTGTATTTCTGAGGCTTTTACAGGCTTTGGAAGCAACTTTTTTAGTACCTCCAATTCCTCCACACATTCGGTCGCCAAGTCCTCTCTACCAGCCTGAGAATACTGTTTTTCAGCATCCTCCATTTTCTTACAATATTTTGATAAAATTTTAATCTGTGCAATTTCATCTAAAATATTTCCTTTTTCTTTCTCAAATTTTACGAACTCAGATTTGATATTTTGGTAATACAATAAATGTTTATTGTTTCTCTGAAGTCGTGCTTGTTTTATTAAAAAATCAACATCAATCATAATTTTTATTCTTATATTTATCTTCGTAAACCCAAATAAAACCTCCAGCAGTTTTTCTAGAACCATTCAAGCAAGATTGAATGTGATGTATTTTAGTAGTTTCAATTGCAAGTTTAGGAGATTCGAATTTTTTAACTATTTTTAATGTGTTTTTATCTATTTGTAAAACAGGTTTTTGCATTACTCTTCTATTCTATGTTTCAGAAATAAATTTTTCGTATAACCTTTTGCCAGCTAGAGTAATATCAGAAACATCTTCTTTTAAAATCCACAAACTGTTTCCTACTGTATGTTTTCTTTCTGCTAAATAATCACATAAAGAAGAATCTGACACAAATTTTACTGATCCTAAACTAGGCCATTCTTTTACAAAGTTTCCTTCTAAATCATACTATAAAATAATCTTACTTCTTTTTCTTAAATTTTCTTTACCGTCATCGGTTTTATAATAATCCAACATTCTCTATTTTACAGATTCCTTTTGTTCTTGAGTTAAAGTTCTTCCAGAAGTTCCTTCACCTCCGGCAGTTGCATTATATAAAATTTTACCTCCTAATTTATATTGTTCTATATATTTTATTTCTAAAATATTTAGCTATTTAGTAACAATACTTTTTGAAATATCAGATATTTCTTCTAATACATGATATTTTATATTATCCCAACCAAATTCTCTAATCGCTTTGTGAAAAGGAAGATTAGATCCATTTTCTGCATCTTTTCTATGCGTATACTTACGTCTTTCTGGATGAATAGTCTAACCTATATAACAATTTCCGTTTGGAAATTCATAACAATATATAATACCTTTAATTCTTTTTTGCATATCTCAATTTTAGAATTGCATAATTTATTATATCAATATCATCCCAAGATAGGTTTATAGTGCTACCATTTAAATCAACAACATAACCTTCTCCATTAGGATATTCCGTTATTTGTAAATAATCTGTTTTATTTGAATAATTATAAGGTAAATATTCATTCAAATCTATGAATATTGATTTTAAATTGTGTATTTCATTTTCCATAATAACGTCTTTTAATATTCATTGCTGTATGACTATCTTCTTTGCCAGGTCTAACCCAAGCTATATCAAAATCAGAATCGCTAGTCATTCTAGCGTCACACTCATTATAAGTTCTAAGTTTAATGTTATAAATTTCTTCTGCATTTAGTACAGATTCACCTCCATATATAATTCTAGGATTTTTTTCTATATGATATATAGTTATTGGAGGATAGTCGACTTGTTCTAACATATAGTTTATAAACATAGTATCACATCCTTCCCAATCTCCCACAACAAATTCTGTGTTTATATCATTAGTTATGATCTTCTCTATCAGAGGTATGTAATGTATATTAAACTCTTCTTGAGTTAGATCTCTATGTCCACTTATAAAATATGTCATAGTGTTTCCATTAATTCGTTAATAATTTTATCATGACCAAAAGCCCAGTCATATTTGCTAATTTCATCGACAGGAATCCATTTAACTTCCTCTGATTCTCTATCAAATGGCAACCAGTCTTCATCAAAACAGTCTTCAATTTCGTGTTGATTAATAATATGAACATACATTAAAGTAACATGAGCTTTGTTACAAAGTTTAGGATCAGTTTCTACTGTAAACAATTCAAATTCTTTAGCAGGAAAATCATAACCTGTTTCTTCCCAAGTTTCTCTTACGATACCTTCCTCACCCGTTTCATCAGCTTCGAGAAATCCACAAGGACAACACCACATTCCTTGAAAATCAGGACAATCTTGTCCACGTTTTACAGCAAGAACTCTTACATTATCCCCATTTGTATGACTAAATATAAATCCAGCTACACAACAATAACGTCCTGACCAAAGTGTTTCACCTGCGTGTTCGCCTTCTGTAATTTTATAACTCCAATTTTTCATAATTTATTTTTAAAATAATAGGATATA
>JAEIGA010000511.1_pt1 | contig 57571 bp, 47 predicted proteins | sample 9270691 | NCBI WGS metagenome assembly JAEIGA01 (sample SAMN17057246, study PRJNA624740) | gut metagenome | biome: biome; isolation source: fecal sample | host: Bos grunniens | place: China: Xizang | collected 2019 | reverse complement strand
TTACGGAATTAGGGATTGTTGTATTTTTACACCCTGATATGAGTGTATTTGTTGTAGTCTCAATTATTGCGTTACAATTATCTCTTGAGTCATACACTCTATTCCCACTTGCTACCACCATTGAGGTCAAGCCGGTGCAACGATTGAACGCATAGTCACCAATCCAGGTTACTGAGTTGGGGATTGACACCGAAGTCAAGCCGGTGCAACGATAGAACGCATAGTCACCAATTGAGGTTACGGAATAGGTAGTGCCACTATATGTTACCGATGTGGGAATTGTAACTGAACCGAAATATTCGTTATAACTATCAGAATAAGTTCCCCGATATGTAACTCGGAGAGTTTTTGCTGTTTCGTCGGTAATATCGTAATAAATACCATCGACTTCAAAGTCATGGGCAAGTGATGGTATAACCGCTCCGAGAGTCATTGCTATAGCAATAAAAATTCGGAATTTATATGTTTTTGTTCTCATGTTTTTAGTTATTTATTTATTGATGTTTTGGATATATAATGTTCAATCATTTGTTATTTTACAAATTCTTTTCTTGTAGTTCCATCGCTGTATTTCACGATATTTACACCTTTCGTAGGCTCACTTATTAGTTTGCCATGAATATCATAGCGTGCCACTTCGATAGTGTTGTTGTCGGCTTCAATAGTTTCCACTCCTGCAATCTCTTGGATACGGTCAAATTTATACCATTCATCGGCTTCAATATAGGCATAATATGTACCTTCAGGAATCATTAATCGAGCCGAGTAACTGCTGTTTGTGTCTCCACAAAAAGCTCCATCGGCACAAGAGGGTGGCGTCATGTTATAAGAGTAAACGACTCTTAATCCACAATTATAAAATGCCGATGCTCCAATATATTTTACAGAGCTTGGTATTGTTACCGAAGTCAAACCGGAGCATTCCTCAAAGGCATTGTTGGCAATAAAACGAGTGTTGTCTTTTATCGTGAGATTTTCAGTTGGAGCATCACCTTTGTACCCTAAGCAATAATTATTTAAATATAAAGCACCATTAGCTTGGTTATTATACCAACCGGTATAAGTGAAAGCATTTAATCCAAAGTAAGTTACCGAATTCCCAATGGTTATATCTGTTAGGGAACTGCAATCATAGAAAGCACGATTAGGAATAGATTTCACATTATTACCAATATTAAGAGTTTTAACGCCACTAAATGCAGAAGACCCTATCGAAGTGCAATTTTCAGCATTGTAGTTGACCGTAGAGCCTGCAATGATATTACTCGGAATAATTTTCACATCGGTTCCTATATTAACAGTCTTTGCAGCCCAACTAAAAGCATAATCTCCTATTGAGGTACAATTTTCAGCATTAAAATTAGCCTCGGTTATGTCTAAGCCAAAAAACGCATTATCAGGGATGTTTTTTACCTCTTTACCGATATTAAAAGTAATAGTCGAACTTGAAATGAATGCCGAAGTGGCTTCTGAAGACCCCATTGAAGTACAATTTTCAGCATTATAATTAATCTCGGTTAATCCTGTGCAATTAGAGAACATATAATCAGGAATAGTTTTTACATTGTTCCCAATATTAATGATTTTAAGGTTGGAACATCCTGAGAATAAGGAGCCATAATACAACTTTGAAGTACAATTTTCTGCATTATAATTAACCTCCTTCAAACCGCTACAACTAGTGAACGCACCCGAACCAATCTCGGTTACGGAATTGGGAATTGAAATTGATGTCAAGCCACTACAAAAAGAGAACGCAGAGCTACCAATTGATGTTACAGAATTAGGGATAGTTATAGAAGTTAATCCTCTGCACGAAGAGAACGCAGATCGACCAATTTCGGTTACAGAAATAGGAATAATTGTGCTTTTACATCCTGAAACAAGGGTGTTTGTAGATGTTTCAATTATCGCATTGCAGTTATCTCGAGAATCATATACTTTATTACCACATTCTACATTGATAGAAGCTAAATTGTCGCATCCTCCAACTGAGGATAATCCAATTGATGTTACTGATTGGGGAATGGTTAACGTTGTTAAGCCACTGCAGCCATTGAATGCTCCGTCGCCAATTATATTTATCGAATTAGGAATAGTTATTGAGGTTAAGCCGGTGCAACGAGAGAACGCATAGGAGCCAATTGTGTTTATAGAATTAGGAATAGTTATTGAGGTTAGTCTGGTGCACCCAGAGAATGCATAGTCGCCAATCTTAGTCAAGGAAAAAGGAATAGTAGTATTTTGACAACCGACAATAAGAGTGTTTGATGCTGTTTCAATAATTGCATTACAATTATTACGCGAATCATAATACAGATTATCATCTTCTACAACTATAGCCGTTAGCCCCGAACAACCATAGAACGCATCTTTACCAATTTCGGTAACAGAATTAGGGATAGTTACCGAGGTTAATCCTGAGCAATTATAAAACGCATTTTCTTTAATTTGAGAAATATCATTTGGGATAACCAAATTAGTTATTTCAGTCCCATTTAGTTTAAGTTTCTTAGCATAATATAATGGATTTGCACAAGTATTATAAACATATTCAAACTCAATTTTACACCATGCTGATAAATCCGTGATATTGACCTCGGTCAAGCCGGTGCAATTCCAAAACGCACCCGAGCCAATCGAGGTTACGGAATTTGGGATATTTAATGAGGTCAAGCCGGTGCAACCTGAGAACGCACCCGAGCCAATCGAAGTTACAGAATTGGGGATATTTAATGAGGTCAAGCCGGAGCAACCATAAAACGCCTCATAGCCAATCGATGTAACAGAATTGGGGATATTAGTATTGTTACACCCTTTAATAATAGTATTTGTAGCTGTTTCAATTATTGCATTACAATTATTACGGGAATCATAAACACTATTACCACTATCAATAACAATTGAGGTCAAGCCGGTGCAACCAGAGAACGCATAGTCGCCAATCTCGATTACCGAGTTACCAATTGTTACTGATGCCAGACTGGAACAATTATAGAACGCAGTGGAGCCAATCGATGTTACGGAATTGGGGATTGTTACCGATGTCAAACCAGTGCAACTATCAAAAGCACTCGAGCCAATCTCAATTACCGAGTTGCCAATTGTTACCGAGTTTAAGCCGGTGCAATCATGGAACGCATAATTTGGTATTATTTTTACGCTATTTCCTATATTAATAATTTTAAGATTTGTACAACCACTGAATGCCGGAGAAGAATACTCCCCCATTGAAGTACAATTCTCTGCATTAAAATCAACTTTAGTCAAGCCGGTGCAACCATAGAACGCCCCATTGCCAATTGAGGTTACGGTATTGGGGATATTTACTAAGGTCAAACCTGTGCAACCATCGAACGCCCAATCGCCAATTGAGGTTACGCTATTGGGGATATTTAATGTGCCTGTCAAGCCGGTGCAACCGCTGAACGCACTGTTGCCAATCGACGTAACGGAATTAGAGATAGTTACTGATTTCAAGCCAGAGCATCCAGAAAACGCAATCGAGCCAATCGAAATTACAGAATTGGGGATTGTAGTATTGTTACACCCTTTAATAATAGTATTTGTAGCTGTTTCAATTATTGCATTACAATTATTACGTGAATCATATACACTGTTGTCACTATTAACAATAATTGAGGTCAAGCCGGAGCATCTAATGAACGTACCATAGCCAATCGAGGTTACCGAATTGGGGATATTTACTAAGGTCAAACCAGTGCAACCATCGAACGCCCAATCGCCAATTGAGGTTACGCTATTGGGGATATTTAATGTGCCTGTCAAGCCGGTGCAACCTCTGAACGCACTGTTGCCAATCGACGTAACGGAATTAGGGATAGTTACTGATTTCAAGCCGGTGCAACCATCGAACGCATGCGTGCCAATTGAGGTTACTGAATTGGGAATTGTTACTGAGCTCAATCCATAGCAATGATAGAACGCCATGTAGCCAATCGAGGTTACGGAATAAGTCGTGCTGTTATAGGAAACAGATGAAGGGATATTAACAGAACCTGTATATTTTCCAATATTAAAATCAGAATCATCACGACTACCTGTAACAGTAACAGTTCTTGCTGTAGCATCGGAAATGTAGTAATAGATACCATCTACTTCAAAGCCGTAAGCAAGTGCAGGGAGTGCTACACTGAGCATTATCACTATTGCAATGAGTGCTCGAAAATGATTTGTTAATTTTTTCATAATGAGATTATTTATTGATTGTATTAATTATCAATGTTTTATGCTTATCAAAAATGTTTATCTCTTAATAAGAGAGTGATATATATTACAAATATAGTGAAAATCAGTGGGATAATGCACGGCTTTTAGTTAATTTTTGCAATGAAATAGAGCAAACTTGTTGCAAAAAAATGACACTAAATTTTATAATACACTATATATCTGAGCTATGTAAACAAGGCAACACTCTCTTATTAAGAGAAAATATTTACAAATTTTAAGTTGTGAAATGGGGATTTTTAGACAAAATGACAGAATGGGCAGGTTTTACCCCCTCCCGGCTTCGCCGTACTCCCCCTACGCAAAGCGCAGAGGGAGAGTTTTTGGACCTTTATAATGTAAATTCCCTTCTTTTTCTGCAAAAAAACAAATTGACAGCAAAATTACCAATAACAAAAGAAACTCTAATTTGGAATTTGAGAAGATTTTTTGAAATTTCGAGGGGAAGTGTTGCAAGATTAAAAAATAAGTTGTAACTTTGCACCGTTGAAAAAAACATGGTGGACGTAGCTCAGCTGGTTAGAGCGTCGGATTGTGGTTCCGAAGGTCGTGGGTTCGAGCCCCATCTTCCACCCCACAGGAGAGTGTATCGCAGGTGCACTCTTTTTTTTGTTTTAATTTTTAGACAGAATGATTGAAAATTGAGAATTGAAAAGGCTAACGCGTGGAGGTTTTTGACAGAATTATCCCCCCCTCCCGGCTTCGCCGTACTCCCCCTATCGCCCTGCGACAGAGGGAGAATTGATTTTTACAATGAATAAACAAATTATTCGACATAAGAATTAAACATATAACATATATTAATTATAGTTATGGATTGGAGTGCTATAAAAGAGTTGCTTGATGGTGAAGCGAGGAGAATAAATCATATTGATTTTATTGCTGATGATCCAGTGCAGTTTCCTCGCCGATTTGAGCGTTTGCAAGATATCGAGATTGCTGCACTATTGTCGGCCACTATCGCCTGGGGTAATCGTAAGATGATATGCAACAATTGCAACAAGATGCTCTTGTTGATGGATAACCAACCTTATAATTATGTAATGGAAAAGGGATATGAGGAGCTACCCGACATGAATATTCACCGCACATTCTTTACTCGTAATCTACGATATTATCTTCGTGGGTTAAACGCAATTTACACCAAATATGGCTCATTACACGATTTTGCCAAAGCGACTTCAATTGATAAATCAGAGTTCCCATCATGGAAGTTAGTTGAAGAAATCAATAATGTATTTATTGATGCTAACAATGGAGAAAAAGATAGTCGCTGTCTTCCCGGCAATATTAACAATACGGCATTAAAACGCATTAATATGGCTTTGCGATGGTTGGTGCGTAACGACGGCATCGTGGATATGGGCGTGTGGAATGTTATTAAACCCTCACAATTATTTATACCATTAGATGTGCATGTGGGCAATGTGTCGCGAGAGCTTGGATTGCTCACTCGCAAAGCAAATGATAAAAAATCAACGATTGAGCTGACAGAAGTGCTTCGCTTAATGCGTCCGGAGGACCCAATTTTGTATGACTATGCTCTGTTTGGCATAGGAATCAACAACAAATCAATCAACAATCACGTTTAGAAAATAAACATTCAAAATATGTTACAATTTATTACACACCCAAATGAAAAATACAGCATCGTTGAACAAGTGAAGATGGTGCTTGATGGCGGTTGCAAATGGATTCAACTTCGCATGAAAAATGCTGACGACAACGAAGTGAAAAATATTGCCGAAGAATTAATCCCCCTATGTAAAGAAGCTGATGCTATATTAGTAATCGACGATAGAGTGGAATTGGTGAAAGAACTCGAAGTTACCGGCGTACATCTTGGCAAAAAAGACATGCCGGTAGCCGAAGCTCGCAATATGCTTGAGGGTGGTCCGATAATCGGAGCAACAGCCAATACTGCCGGCGATATTTTTGCATTAAAAGGGATTGATGTGGATTATGTGGGACTTGGTCCATTTCGACACACAACAACAAAAGAAAATCTCTCACCTATTCTCGGATTAGACGGCTATCGCAAAATCATGAAAGAAATACGCGACGCAGGTGTTGAATTACCGGTAGTTGCAATAGGAGGAATTACGCTTGATGATATTGACGACATCATGGCAACAGGCGTTAACGGCATTGCGATGTCGGGGGCAATTATAAATGCAGAAAATCCCACTGAATATACCAAAGCAGTATTAGATAAACTATATAAATAATCATATTTCTTTACATGTAAGGCTATCAATGTTTGATAGCTTTATTTTTATTGACTAATTAATATTTTTTGTAAATTTGCAATAAAACTGATATAACAATGAAACGATTCTCACTTTTCATTTTGTTAATAATTGCAATTGCATTAAATACAATTGCCACAGAAAAATCGATATATGTCTTACACATAGATGATGAAATAGGTTCAATGACATGGCAACACACTCGTCATGCTTGCGAGGAAGCCAAAGCAATAAATGCCAACATTTTACTTGTTCACCTAAATACTTATGGTGGCACATTACAACATGCTGACTCTATAAGAACTGCCCTACTCAACTATCCCGGCACAACAATAGCATTTATCGACAACAACGCAGCTTCGGCAGGTGCATTGATAGCACTTGCTTGCGACTCAATATATATGAAAAAAGGTGCGAGCATAGGTGCAGCAACTGTAGTTAACGAAAAGGCAGAAGCACTCCCCGATAAATATCAATCATATATGCGTTCAATAATGCGTGCAACTGCCGAAAGTCATGGGAAATACATCTCTCCCATTGACTCAACGGAAAAATGGCATCGCAATCCATTAATAGCTGAAGCAATGGTTGACTCTCGCATAATTATTCCGGGGTTAATTGACTCAACAAAAGTATTAACTTTCACAACTTCAGAAGCTATTAAATGGGGATTTTGTGAAGGAGAAGCAACATCTATTGAAGACATTTTGCATAAAAATCACATCACTAAATATACCCTAACATCTTTTGAGCCAGACTTTACTGATTGGTTAATAGGATTTTTTTCAAGTCCTGCCGTACAAGCCATTCTCATAATGTTTATTGTAGGTGGCATATATTTTGAGTTGCAAAGTCCCGGACTTGGGTTCCCAACAGTAGCAGCAATCATTTCGGCTGTATTATATTTCCTACCATTATATATTACAGGGCTTGCTTCAAGTTGGATTATTGTTCTTTTCATCATAGGATTATTATTTTTATTAGTTGAGATATTTATTATACCGGGAACCGGAATCACTGGAATTATCGGTGGAATAGCAATGCTTATCTCTCTTATTGGAGGCATCGCAGATAGCTTTACTGCAGATAGCTTCACTTTTTCAATATTGATTGATGCAATAATAATAGTGGGGGTTGGGATAATTTTAGGAATTATTTTGATTTTATATCTAACATCGAAATATGGTCCTAAATTTATCTCTAAACATTCCGAATTACAGCTCTCGCAACGAGTTGAAGATGGATATATCGGAGTTGACACTACTTTATCAAAATATATCGAGACAACCGGTGTCGCAAAAACAGATATGCGTCCCGGGGGTAAAGTCGAAATAAATGGAGAAATTTTTGACGCTGTCGTTCTCAATGGAAATTTTATAGAGGAAGGCACACCTATTATCGTGAAAAAATTTGAGAACAGCCAACTTTATGTAATAAAGAATGATTAAGGAGAATATGAAACTAAATCGAGCTATAGCACCACCCATAAAAGAATTTGAAAAATTAGAAATTCCTCAATGTAGAATATTAGTTCTTGACAACGGCATCAAACTTAATATAATTGATCATGGAGAGTTTGATGTCAATCGACTAACAATGTCGTGGAACGGTGGTGCATACGACGTAGATAGTTTCTCAGCATTAATGCTTGCAACAGAATTAATGCGAGAAGGCACGAAACTTCATACCGGTGCCGAAATCGCAGAAAATCTCGATTTTAATGGGGCATGGCTAAGAAACAATTTCCATTCACACCACACTTCTATTGTTCTGCATTCACTAAACAATAAATTTGATTCGGTTTTACCTATTATAGTTGAAACTATTACCTCTCCATTGTTTCCTCTAAAAGAATTTGAAATTAATCGAGAAAAAATTGCAAAACGCAAAGAATTAAATTTATCAAAAGTCGCTTATTTAAGCAATCAAAATAATCATCAACTAATCTTTGGTGATAATCACCCATGTGCAAAAGACGAAACCGTTGAAGAGATATATAATATTAGTATAAACGATATAAAAGAAATTCAACAAAACATATTCTTACCTAATGGTTGCGAGCTATTCCTTGCCGGTCGCATAACCCCACAAATAGAAGACATAATAAATAATCAATTGGGGCAATTGACTTCAACCAAAGAGCCATTGAAACATAATATAATCCCCATTTCACCGTCAGAAACAAAACTTAATATCATAGACGTTGAAGACGCAATGCAAAGTGCTATCACAATGTCAATACCTACAATACCACGTTCAAACACTGATTATATCGATTTAAGATATACAATTATGGCACTTGGTGGTTACTTTGGAAGCCGACTAATGACAAATATCAGAGAAGACAAGGGGTACACTTACGGCATTTCAGCCTCACTACTTGGGAATTGGGAAGGTGGAGTAGCAACAATTTCAACCCAATGCGACAATAGCTATGTTAAACAAGTAATTGATGAAGTTAAAAAAGAGATAGAGAGTCTAAAATACAATGATGTTGATGACGATGAACTAAATCGATTGAAGCAATATGCAATGACACAAATTGCCGGGATTCTTGATTCGCCATTTTCAATTATGGATTATTATGAGAATATGCGACATGTATTGACTCCTCCCGACTATTTTTACTCAATGCAAGAATCATTAAATAATCTCACATCTGAACGTATTGCAACATTAGCACAACAATATCTAACTGTTGACAAATTGTATATTTCTGTAGCAGGGAATAGTAAAAAGATGGCAAATATGGATTAATTGTCACAATATTTTTCCTTAAAACCTAAAAATTACTATTGTATAAGTGATAATTTTTTACGAAATTTGCACCAAATATTTTTTTATTAAACTGACATATATATTTCTAACTTATAATCGCATATTTTAATGAAAAAAAGTGCTTTACAACAAGCTCGTGCAACTTATCAACCTAAGTTGCCTATAGTGCTTACAGGTGCCGTTATGGCAGTAGAAGGTGCACCTACACAATCAGTTGCTGATCAAGAAGACATCAAAAATTTGTTTCCTAACACATACGGTCTTCCTGAATTGAAATTTGAAAAAAATGCAAACCCGGCAGCAGGCAAGCCTGTTAATGTAGGTGTTATCCTTTCAGGAGGTCAAGCCCCCGGTGGACACAATGTAATCAGCGGTCTTTTTGATGGTATCAAAAAAATCCACAAAGACAGCAAACTTTATGGATTCCTTATGGGTCCCGGCGGATTTGTAGATCACCAATATAAAGAATTAACCAGCGACATCATTGACGAGTATCGCAACACTGGTGGTTTTGATATCATTGGCTCTGGTCGTACTAAACTTGAAACAAAAGAACAATTTGATAAAGGTCTTGAAATTCTCAAAGAACTCGACATCAAGGCTCTTGTTATTATCGGTGGCGACGACTCTAACACTAATGCAGCTATCCTTGCCGAATATTACAAAAGCATCGAAGCAGGCGTTCAAGTTATTGGCTGTCCAAAAACTATTGATGGCGACCTCAAGAATGGCTTGATTGAAACTTCATTTGGTTTCGACACTGCAACAAAAGTATATTCAGAAGTTATCGGTAACATTCAACGCGACTGTAACTCAGCAAAAAAATATTGGCACTTCATTAAATTAATGGGTCGTTCAGCATCTCACATCGCTCTTGAATGTGCTCTTCAAACTCAACCTAACATTTGTATCGTTTCAGAAGAAATCGAACAAAAAAATATGACTCTTGGCGATATCGTAAATTATATCGCCGGCGTTGTAGCTAAACGTGCTGAAAACGGCAACAACTTCGGTACAGTACTTATTCCAGAAGGTCTTATTGAATTTATTCCTGCTATGAAGAAACTTATTGCAGAATTGAATGATCTTCTCGCACACAATGCTGAAGAATTTGCAGCAGCTGAAAACCAACGTCAATACATCATTGACCACCTTTCAGCAGAAAACGCATCAGTATATGCTTCTCTACCTGAAGGTGTAGCACGTCAACTTAGCCTTGACCGCGACCCACACGGCAACGTACAAGTTTCACTTATCGAAACAGAAAAATTGCTCAGCGAAATGGTAGGTCGTCGTCTTGCAGAAATGAAAGAAGAAGGTACATTCGTTGGTAAATTCGCTGCTCTTCACCACTTCTTCGGTTACGAAGGTCGTTGTGCAGATCCATCTAACTTCGATGCAGACTATTGCTATGCACTTGGATTCAATGCTGCTTGCTTGATTAACTCAGGCGTAACAGGATATATGTCATCTGTTCGCAACTTGACTAAGCCATCAGTTCAATGGATTGCGGGTGGTATCCCCATCACTATGATGATGAATATGGAACGTCGTCATGGAGCAATGAAACCTGTTATCCAAAAAGCGCTTGTTCGTCTCGATGATGCTCCATTCTTAAAATTTGCATCTAAACGCGATGTATGGGCTGTTGACACATGCTACATGTATCCTGGTCCTATCCAATACTTCGGTCCTTCTGAAGTATGCGACCAACCATCAATGACTCTTCGCTACGAACATCAAGGCAAATAATTTTTATTTATATACCTAAATCCCAGCTTGCAAAAAAGTGGTAATATCAATTTAGATATTACCACTTTTTCTTATTTTCTTTATTTTACTTCTTTACCCTACCCGATGAGTGATATGTGCGAATATAGTAATTTTGCTCAAGCTTACTTATTACAACCCCTTTACTCGACGAAGCATGTATAAATTCACCATTACCGATATAAAGCCCAACATGCGATACCTTCCCTTTCTTCTTTCCGGTTGCAAAAAAAACCAAATCACCTATCTTCAGTTGTGATTTTTTTATTTTTTTACAAAACTCTTGCTGTTCTCGCGAAGAACGAGGCAACTTAATGTCATAGACCGATTTATAGATTTGCATAACAAATCCCGAACAGTCAGTTCCCGACTTTGAATGACCTCCATATTTATATTTAGTTCCTAACCACTTCTTCGCCTCTTTAATTAATTCTTTTTCATTTTTAGTCTTTGCAATAGACTCTGTAATTGTTGCATTATATTCATCATTCTCTCTAACCGTTTTTGAAGAACTACAACTCGACAAAAACGTTATAATACCAAAAGCACAAACTATGATTAGATGTAAAGTTTTTATATTCATTTGAAATGACATTGCCATGTTTTTTTTCACTTCATTCACAAATATAGTGTAAAAATTATATTAAATCATAGGCTCTGCTATTAAATTAATTTAAGAAAACGTTTTTTTGTTTCAACTACCACAATAAACAATTATATTTGTCGTCATAAAGTTAAAATTTAACATAACAAACATATTAATTTAACAATATCAAATATGAACGTATTAGGAAAAATCGCACTAACATGTTGCTCGTTATCATTAGTAGCATGCACCATGGCAGCACAACCTGCCGATTTTACTAAAGCAGCAGAAAGTACAATTAATGGAGTGGTAAGTATTAAATGCTATGCGACACCAAGAAGTTATGGCTATGGTGGTGGCTACGATCCTTTCAGTGATCCATTCTTTGAATACTTCTTCGGGCAACGCCGTCAACAAAAACGCCAACAACCCGAACAAGAACAACAGCAAACCGGTCTTGGCTCCGGCGTAATCATCAGCGATGACGGATATATTGTTACAAATAACCACGTAATCGACGGTGCTGAGAAATTGGAAATCGTACTTAACGACAATCGCACATTTAATGCAACAGTTATAGGAACCGATCCAAATACCGACCTTGCTTTAATCAAAATTGATGCTGAGGATTTACATGTCATTCCAATGGGAAACTCTGACGATTTGAAAGTTGGGGAATGGGTTCTTGCAGTTGGAAATCCTTTTTCGTTTACTTCAACTGTAACAGCCGGGATTGTAAGTGCAAAAGCTCGAAATATTTCACAAATTACTCAAGGACATTCAATGGGCATTGAGTCATATATCCAAACCGATGCTGCAGTAAATCCCGGCAACTCAGGTGGAGCACTTGTCAACCTAAAAGGAGAATTAGTAGGTATCAACACTGCAATCTATTCAAAAACCGGCAACTATGTTGGATATTCCTTTGCAATACCATCAACTATTGTAAAGAAAATTGTTGGCGACATCAAAGAATATGGAGCTGTGCAACGTGCTATGCTTGGTATATCATTCTCTGAACTATCAACAAAATTAGCGAAAGAAAAAAATATCACAGCTGTCAACTATGGTATATACGTCGCAAAAGTTGAAGAACGCAGTGCAGCTATGGAAGGTGGAATCCAAGAAGGAGATGTAATTATCGCAATCAATGATGCTCCAACTCGCACCACTGCACAAATGCAAGAACAAATGAATAAATTCAGCCCCGGCGATAAAGTTACTGTTAAATTTATTCGCGACAACAAAGAAAAATCTGTAACAGTAACTCTTCGCAACAGCCAAGGAAATACCAAGCTTACAAAAGCAAGTGATATTTTTGATTTAGGCTGTGCATTTACTGAAGTCCCTGCTGAAACATTAAAACAACTTGAAATTCGCCATGGTGTGCAAGTTTCGGGCGTTAAAGCCGGTAAATTCAAAGATGCAGGCATTAAAGATGGATTTATTATCCTCGATATTAACAACTCTCGCGTAACATCAAAAGATGACATCGAAAAGATTTACAAAGAGATTATAAAAGGCAATGGTTCTGATAAAGTGATGTTTATTACAGGCATCTACCCTACCGGCAAAAAAGTTTACTACGCTGTAGATTTATCAGAATAATATAGAATAATTAATATCCCAAAGTGCTTATCACATATAATGGTAAGCACTTTTTTTATTGAATAAATGCAACTTTTTTGGTAACTTTGCGTCTAATATAGAAATTCATATATTACAAATAATGGAACTAATTAAAGTTGAAAACGTAACTAAGGCATACGCTTCACACACTGCTCTTGACAATGTATCATTGTCAGTCCCCAATGGGAGCATATACGGTTTGCTTGGGCCAAATGGAGCCGGTAAAACCACGTTGATTCGCATCATAAATCACATTACAGCACCCGATTCAGGAATAGTTTATTTTGACGGACACCCTCTTTCAGCAAATGACGTTGTTAACATCGGATATCTTCCCGAAGAACGTGGATTGTATAAAAAAATGAAAGTTGGCGAACAAGCAATATTCTTTGCACGCCTTAAAGGGCTATCAAAACACGATGCCACTACCCGACTTCACGAATGGTTTGACCGATTCGACATCAGCGATTGGTGGAACAAAAAAGTAGAAGAACTATCAAAAGGCATGGCACAAAAAATTCAGTTTATAATTACTGTTTTGCACCGTCCAAAATTACTTATCTTCGACGAACCATTCTCAGGATTTGACCCCATAAATGCCAACTTACTAAAAAATGAAATATTAAAACTTCGAGATGAAGGCTCAACAATTATATTCAGCACTCACAACATGTCGAGCGTTGAAGAATTATGCGACCACATTACATTAATTAATAAATCTCACAACATTCTTTCAGGCAAAGTTGAAGATATTCGCCTTCAATATGGTAAAAACAGATACGAAATTGTATTTAACGGAGATGCCAATGTATTGAAGCAACATTTAGAACCTATGCTTCTAAAATGTATAACCATACCCCTTGAAAATAATTCAACAAAATTGCTTCTAAATTTCAATGACGGAACAAAACTAAAAGAGATTATTAATATCGCAAATAACAATTGTGAATTAATTAGCATAGTTCCATCTATGCCATCAATGGACGAGATATTTATTCAAACAGTTGAAGAATATAACAAAACACAACTATGAACTCAAAAATAGGAATCGTAATAAAACGCGAATATCTTGAACGCGTATCAAAAAAGAGTTTTATATTCACCACAATATTAATGCCACTGTTTATGGCTACAATTATGATTGCACCGGCATTAATAACGATGTTTAGCTCTCCTGAATTAAAACACATCGCAGTAATTGACGATAGTGGCATAATCGCACCTACCCTAAAAAATGACGATGGCGTGAAATTTATACCCATAACCGACCCAATTGAAGTTGCTAAAGCCAACGACAGTATAGATGGAATATTGGTAATTAACCGAGATATTCTCACATCTCCAACAGGAGCAACTTTATATACTCACGACGCATCATCTATGCTTATTGAGCAAAATATCACATCTCAAATCGAAAAAACAATCGAAGATAATCGATTAAGAAATTATAACATCGAGAATCTCGACCAGATAATTAACGACATCAATGCTAATATAACTCTAACTACATATCGTATAAATGATGAAGCAGAAGACAGTTCTTCATCTTCAACTCTATCATATATAATAGGAATGATAATGTCATTACTTTTATATATGTTCCTACTTCTATATGGGCAATTAGTAATGACAAGCATTATAGAAGAAAAGAATAATCGTGTGCTTGAAATTATGGTGTCATCTATTAAACCCGGTCAACTCATGATGGGGAAAATATTAGGAATTGGAGCTGTAGCATTAACTCAAGTTCTGATTTGGGGTATAATTATTGTATCAATGTCGGCATACGTATTACCAACAATACTCCCTGCAGAAATTATGGGCGAAGTGAATGCCTTTAATGCCGGCTCATTAAATACTGCAACTGCTAATAACGACATCGAAATGCTCCAAGCTCTATCAATTATTAGCAATGTGAGCTATGTGGTTAATATATTTGTATATTTAATCCTTTTCCTTTTAGGAGGATTCTTATTCTATGCAGCAATGAATGCTGCAATTGGCTCGGCAGTAGATAATGTTCAAGATGCGAGCCAACTTCAAAGCGTTGTGATGATTCCTATTATATTAGGACTTGTAATGTCAATGTCTATAATTAATGATCCAAACTCAACATTTGCTACAATATTGTCAATGATACCATTTACTGCTCCAATGACTATGATGACACGTATCCCATTCGGCATTCCCACATGGGAAATAATAACTTCACTTGTTATTTTGTATATATCATTTATTGGAATGGTGTGGCTCTCTGCCAAAATATATCGAGTAGGAATATTTATGTATGGCAAGAAACCAACGATAAAAGAACTCATAAAATGGGTAAAATATAAATAATTATCACTAACGAGATAGAAGTTTGACTATTTTTTTGTAACTTTGCAAGTTGAAAAATACCCGGTAAAATAAAATGAGACAACTTAAAATTACCAAATCAATCACCAATCGTGAGAGTGCATCACTTGACAAGTACTTGCAAGAGATTGGGCGTGAAGACCTTATTACTGTAGAAGAAGAGGTAGAACTCGCTCAACGCATTAAGCAAGGAGACCAAGTTGCTCTCGAAAAACTTACAAAAGCAAACCTACGTTTCGTTGTATCAGTGGCAAAACAATATCAAAACCAAGGTTTAAGTTTGCCCGACTTGATTAACGAAGGAAATCTTGGCTTGATTAAAGCAGCTCAAAAGTTTGACGAGACACGTGGTTTCAAATTCATTTCATATGCAGTGTGGTGGATTCGCCAATCAATCCTCCAAGCTCTTGCTGAGCAATCACGCATTGTGCGTCTTCCACTCAACCAAGTAGGCTCGCTTAACAAAATAAGCAAAGCCCTATCTAAGTTTGAGCAAGAAAATGAAAGACGTCCTTCGCCCGAAGAACTTGCTGAAACGCTTGACGTACCTGTTGAAAAAATCGCCGACACATTAAAAGTATCAGGTCGCCATATCTCGGTTGACGCACCTTTTGTTGAAGGCGAAGACAACAGTCTTCTTGACGTGTTGACCAACGATGATTCTCCAATGGCTGACCACACATTGACACAAGAATCCCTATCAAAAGAAGTAGATCGTGCATTACATCAACTACATGAACGTGAACGCGAGATTCTTAAAATGTTCTTTGGTATCGGCTGTCAAGAAATGACACTTGAAGAAATTGGTGCAAAATTCGACCTCACTCGTGAACGCGTGCGTCAAATTAAAGAAAAAGCAATTCGTCGTCTCAAAGGACAAAAGAGCCGACTATTAAAAACCTATTTAGGCAACTAATCTCAGATAGAGACTATAGAATTTATATAAAATAAGAGGCTGTATCAGTTTGATACAGCCTCTATTATTACTTACTATGGCTTTTGCCAAAATACAGAATCATTAGTAGTAATTAAACTATTGGAAGACTTCTCATCTCCACTTCCAATATCATCATTTTCCATATCATAATCAGCTGGAACAAGATAAATCCAACGCTTTTCAATAGGATCTGATGACTCAACTTTTTTATATTCTATACCGGCATAAAAATCCTTTGCCGAACATATATAATATAGATTCTTTGCCATGTAATTATATAAATAATCATCAATATCGGCATCGAACTTCTGTTCACCCTTGTTTAGTTGTGTATTGTCATTAAGTCTTAATGGCAAATTATTACGTAAGCGATAACGCACCTCTTGAACCGATAAATAATTACCATTGCATTCCATTACCATTGCATTCCATGTGGGGTCAACCCATAACCACTTGTTAAGCTGTGTACTCCATACGGCATTAATAACATGGCAATCGCTAATATACTTCTTAGGCAAACATGTAATGTAGCGAGCTTTTATACCCATTGACAAATAGCATTCATTTAATAGCTTCGCCAAAGAGCGACAACTTGCTCCATGATTTTTTGAGATACACAATTGCGTCATCTCTATTACCGAAGTTGGATTTTCATGAAAATCGGTATTTCCGTCATGAGGTAACAAATTATTAACAAACCCAAGCAATCTCTTTATTTTGCTTAGCTCATCGCCATCGCCAGCCACACTATCAAGATTAAAATATTCTCTGAGTGTCCTTAAATCCTCATTATCGGGTGATTGATAGGAAAATGTATAGTCAAGGCTATCAACACTATATGTATCGCATTTTTTCAAGATGCTCAAATAATCATGTTTTTGATATAATGGTTCATAAATAGCTTGAAATTCAGGAGTGTCGCGAACCACGTCAAACACTTTTGAGTTTCTTAGCGAGAAGTAAAAATTCATATCTTCATCAAGACCATAATCAACAGCTCGGTGCAAGCAACTGATTGTTTTATCAACATTACTTATTGAAGAATAGTAGGCCGCGAGATATAGATTACGCCACCCACCTACATAAGCATATTTTTGTTTTTCGTCGGCCGGTAGTTTCTCGAAATCAACCAAGAAATTCTCCATAAGATTTATAGCCTCTTGCACTTGCCCCTTTTTAAAAAGAGTATTTGCCTCAGAAGTTACTTGTTTTGCCGTAGCAATCATTTCGGATTTCTCTTCGGCAACTATTGTCAGCGATAACAACATCATTAACACTAAACTCAATAAAATACTTTTTCCATTCATAATATCTAACTTATTTTTACAATATACATTATATAGACGTAAGAAATGTTTATTTGTTACACATTTGAGCACAAAAGTATCTATAATTAAACATCTGACAAATACCCAAAAGTGTATATTATTGTCAAATTTTTCACATTAACAATCGAGCAAATCAAACTTATTAACTAGAACTCTTACAACTCAAGATATTCGCTCAAAGATGTAATAACACACAATTGTTTTATTCTTGAATACGTCTTAACTCTTCCTGATTTATCACTCTTTGTTTTACTGAATGTTTAGCAGAAGTAAATTGATAGCTTAATGTTAATGATGCATATCTTGTATCGTAGTTATTAATATGGTGTTGATATATATATGGACTGTATTGAGTCCATGATGGTGTAATGCTTCTTCTAAAAATATCATTTATTTCAATTCTTGCATATAATTTATTTTTAAAAAATCTTGCGTCTGCACCTACGCTTAAATTACATGTATATGACTGTTTTATATTATTTATTAATTGTGGTGAATTGTAGTCCATAGTTAAAAATAAATTATATTTTTTCTGCATATTTAAAGCAAAATTTATATTACCTTGAAAGAAAAGCATTGATTGTTTTAATAGTTGTCCTTGCGAATAATATTTTACATGAGAGTCTATCAGACCAGTCCTCAAATATATTCTAAAGATAGAGGGCATCAATGTGTACTCTGCTGAAAATGCCCAATCATAATTTCCTGACATATTTATAGGACTGGTCAAAAATTTATCTGTATTAGCTATTGGTTCTGTTATATTTAATATTGCATCTTTATGGTTATAATATTCCACACTTAACGTTACCTTTTTTATATTTCCAGATAAAGTTCCTCTATGTGTATACGTTGGCTTCAAATTTGGATTCCCTTGATAATAATGTATTATATCAGAATATTTATATGCCGGATTTAATTGGCTGTAGGTTGGCAAACGATATGAATATTTATAACTTCCACGAATAGTGTACCCCGTCTTTATTTCTTGTGTAAATATCACATTGGGAGATAGATTAAAATAACTTTTTCTAAACTTTGCCCAATTTAGGTCATTACTTTCTACATTTTGAACCTCATAACGCCCATTTATTCCAATAGTTAATTGGAATGGAGTATTTTTATACTTAAAATTATAGAAACCTTCTACCCATGTGTTTTTAGAAGCTGTCCATTGTGTATCATATTCCGTATATATTGAATTGACTTTACTTGTCGTTGACCCAATATAAAAACCTAAATTTTCAGAATCTTTTTTTGCGAATTTCCATGACAAATCAGTTTTAAATAATACATTACTGTATCTGGATTTATATTCATTAATCCTTTCTAATGTTACTTTTTCTTCTGCAATATTTTCAATTAGATTATTTGTCTTTATAGTATAATTCGCATTTATATTTAATGTATATCCATTTAATCTATATCTATATGAACCCAATATCGAATGGCTTTCTGGGCTATTATGACATTTGGTTTCATATTTTTGTTGTTCTATATTTTCATATATTTTTTCTTCTATTTCGGTTTCAAACAAACGATTATTATCAAGCATTGAGCCAGTATATTGAAGTTGGAACATATTTTTTTTCTTATGATTATAAACGCAACCGATATACCAATAATACTGATTACCCGATATATTATCATCTTTTATTGTATGAAATTCTTTAATATTTTCGTTATTTTCTCCTAATACAGTCAATAAATTATTGGAACTTTGTTTACTCTGATTTTGAGAATAAGATAAAGACATATTAAAGCTAAATCCCTTATATTTTCCCCATACACTTGATGAGATTTTATTTGATATTTTTTCACTGAATCGAATGTTATCTAATAAATTCAAGTTTAAAATATCACCGATTGGAGTATCTGTTGTTATGTTAATGACAGAAGATGCTCCTATTGGATAGGACGCATCTGGTTCTCGAATTATCTCAATTTTTTTTACAGTCTTTGATTGCATTGCTCTAAGTTGAGCATTATTAATTACTTGTTCCCCATTTATATATATAATGGGGCTTCCTCCTCGACCTAATACCTTTATGTCTTCCCCATTCGCAACAGAAACCCCTGGAGTCCAGGCTAACATATCTAACATAGAGCCAGAATCGCCCAAATAACTCCCCTGGATATTACTTATTACAAAGTCTAACCCAGTGTTTTTTACCAACATCTTTTTTGCTTCAACCACAACTTCGTCCAACATATATGATGCCTCTTTAAAATATATTGTATCACAATAATATATGCTATCTCCACTTAACTCACTCTTTTGTATGCTTAATGTTTTAACTATTGATTCGAATCCTAAAGAACTTAATTTCATTTCTATAACATTGGAATCACTACAATTAATTTGGAATATAGAGTCATTAAATGCTTTAGTGTCTTTTTTGCCATTTTTATACTCCAGTTCAATCGTATATGGATAGACATAATCATCTGGGAACAAAACATGTCCAAGTAGCTGTACTTTTGCATATACTTTTATTGGCACACTTAAAAGAAACAACATCATCCCAATTTTTGCTAAAAACTTCATAACATTAATATTTTTATTTTACAATGCAAAGTAACAGTATTTCCATACCATTTGCATTAGTTTTTATATCAAAAATGCCTTACAGCAACCGAGACAATATATTGACACACAAATAGTTAGCAATATCGAAGAAGAAAACATTCTATCATGTTGCTAACTATTTTATTTTCAACAACTTACTATGTAAATTCTAAAGACGTAGGATATATCGCTGATTATCAGAGGTTATGATAAATATCTTAGTATAACATCTATATTTTTCGGATTAATTTGTATAATCTTTTCCTTTAATCTTGATTTTCTTAAATAAACATTTGATTGGCTTTTTTCAAGTAACAAACTAATTAGTTTCCCTGAAAACCCGGCATAATGATAACATAGCTGACGATAATCTTCTTCATGTAGTTGAGGGACTTCAGCACGCAAAATCTCCATTACATTATCACAATATGTATTTACCAATACTTCTAATTCTTGAATAGTCTTCTTGCCCTTAAATCGACCGACTATAAGTTTCATTTCATTATAAACTATCTTTTGACCTTTTGAATCATTTGCTTGATTAAAAATAGTTTCTCCTATACTATTTAGAAATTTAAATTGATCCTTAAATAAATTTTGCAATAGTTCTGATACTATTGTTTTATTTTCCTGTTGAGTTTGTCGCAGTTCTGAAATAACATCAGCATATTCGGAAATCATATGTTCCCGAGTCTTTATTAAATATCGTAAATAAATAACAATAGTTATTGCTAATAAAAAGATTAAAACTATAATTAATACGCTTTTTTGAAATTGAACTGTTTGTTTGTACTTATTAAATTCTAATTCTTTTTCTAAATATTCTTTTTGAATTGTTAAAATAGGATGCTCTAATTGTTTACGAATATTTTTCACTTCAATTGATTTCGCATTACTTAATAAAGAATATGCTTGTTGAAATTCACCTCTCAACTCACATATTTTTGCTGCGTTAGTTAATATTAATATTGAATCACCTTTTGTTCTTGCCTTTTGACTTGCAATACGCTGAAAAATTTCACTTTCTTCATCATTGTTATTATGGGCTAATAACAATGATATTGAGCTATAAAATTTTGAATATAACGCATTGAAGCTATTATCTGATTTATATTTTTCATACAAACTGGTTGCTTTTTCAAATTGACCCGACTCGACATAATGTACAATCAATTCACTCATACATGATGACCTTAATACCGAGTCCCCTTCTTCTATAGCAGATTGCAGTGTCTCTATTAAAGTATTTTCTGCATCTTTATATTTATCACTCGAGCTACGTAACATTGCTCCAATACAATACTTAGAATAATTTTTGTGTTTATTCTTTTGTGCTTTATCAAAATATGAATATGCACTTTTATATGCATCTAAAGCCTTATGATAATCATTATATTGTTCATACACGTAAGCCAATTGATTATATAATAATCCTTTAATGAAATCATCTTCAAACTCTTCAATTAATTGTTCCGCTTTTGTATATGCTACTATTGATTTAGCATAATCGTATGCATTATAGTATATTCTACCTTGATAATATAATGACAAGAACTTTTCTTTAGCCGTTCCATTTTCACTATAATATTCAACGACTATATTTATTAGAGAATCGTTTGTTTCATCAATATAATTTTTATCCAATGCTTGTGAATACAACAATGCATAACGAGCATTCTGAGAATCATTCAATCCTTTATTCTTATCAAGACTTTTTAAAATAATTAATGCAGAGTCTGGTTTTTCATTCATTAAACGCTCTGCATTATCCATTTGCTCATTTATCTTTGCATTCTCACAACTTGAAATAATTACTGTAGCAAATAGAACTAATATTAATGCACATATTTTTCTCATAATCATATTATATTTCACATACAAAGATAGCCACTATAATTATAATAACATTATTTATCACCAATAAAAGCTCTATCAATCGAAACAATATTCAGCTAAAAATCAGACTCTTAAAAATCACATTACGTAAATCATCTTACATTATATATTTATATACCGATATTACATTAGTTATATACAAAAAAAGTGAGCTGAGTAACTCAGCCCACTTTTCTCTAATTATTGAGTTTTCTATTATTTATTGTTAATGTAGTTTACTATCCACTCGCCTACTTCTTTGGTGCCGTATTTTTCGCCTCCTTCTACTTGGATTTCGGGAGTACGCACATTTGCATCGAGTGATGCATTAACAGCTTCTCGAATTAATTTACCTTCCTCTTTGAGATTGAAGTATTCAAACAACATTGCAACTGAAAGAATTTGAGCCAATGGGTTAGCAATATTCAATCCTTTCGCTTGTGGCCATGAGCCATGAATTGGTTCAAAGACAGGAGTACTTTCGCCAGTTGAAGCCGATGGTAACAACCCCATTGAACCACTAATTACGCTACCTTCATCAGTAAGAATATCTCCAAATGTATTTTCAGTTACCATCACATCAAAGAATGTGGGTTCTTGTATCATACGCATTGCTGCATTATCTACATACATGAAATCAGTATTTACCTCAGGGTAGCTTGGAGCCATTTCTTGTGCAATCTTACGCCAAAGACGACTTGATGCCAATACATTTGCTTTATCAACAACTGTGAGGTGTTTGTTACGTTTCATTGCGTATTCAAAAGCGACCTTAAGGATACGTTCAATTTCAGGACGAGTATATGCATTAGTATCGTATGCTTTGTCATCATCTTGATACTTTTCACCGAAATACATTCCTCCTGTCAATTCACGAATACAAATAAAGTCGGCACCTTCAACTAATTCGGCACGAAGTGGAGATTTATGAATCAAACATTTGAATGTTTCTACCGGGCGAATATTTGCAAACAAACCAAGTTGTTTACGCATGGCCAACAAGCCTTGTTCGGGACGCACTTTTGCAGTCGGGTCATTATCAAATTTAGGATCGCCTACAGCAGAGAATAGTACAGCATCTGCATCACGACAAATTTCAAATGTTTCTTGTGGGAAAGGATCGCCTACTTTGTCAATGGCATCAGCTCCACAAAGAGCATATTTATAAGTTACTTTATGACTGAACTTTTCACAAACTGCGGTCATCACATCAACACCTTGTTTTGAAATCTCGGGACCGATACCGTCGCCGGGAAGAACTGCGATTTTGAAATCCATATCTAAAAATCGATTTATGAGTTATGTTATAAATTTTCTATTATATTGAGCATTTTTATCGTAGCCTGAATAGCCGCCTCAGTTTGGTCGGCATCAAGACCTCGTGTCTTAAACGAGTGTTCTTTATAGTCCCACGAAATGGTAGTGTGAACAAGAGCATCAGTGCGACCACCCGGAGGTATATTTACAGAATAATTAGTCAACGCAGGAAACTCACGTTTCAAGTCTCTTTGATAAATATTTCGAACTGCTTTAACAAAAGCGTCATATTGCCCATCACCCACTGCTGTTTCTTGATATTCAACACCATTAATTTCTAATTTTATTGTTGCTGTGGGGCGTAATCCTTCAGATAAATTCAAAGCATAGTTAATTATCTTCACTTTATCAGGAAGTGTAGCTTGTTTCAATACATCAGCCACAATAAATGGCAAATCCTCTTGCGTTACAAGTTCTTTTTTATCTCCAAGTTCAATAATACGTTGTGTTACCTTTTGAATATCCTCATCGGTTAACTCAATACCTAATGCTTCAAGATTTTTCTTTATATTGGCTTTACCTGATGTTTTTCCAAGAGCATATTCACGTTCACGTCCAAACCGTTCAGGCAACAAATCATTATAATATAGATTATTTTTATTATCGCCATCGGCATGAACACCTGCACATTGAGTAAAGACATGTTCTCCTACTATGGGCTTATTTGGAGGAATAATAACTCCCGAGAATGATTCTACAATACGACTAACTTTATTAATTTTTGATTCATCAACACCGGTTTGACGCTTTAATTGGTCATGAATTACAGCTATTACACTCGACAAACAAGCATTACCTGCTCGTTCCCCAAGGCCATTAACAGTGCAATGAACACCTCGAGCTCCTCCGAGTACAGCTGCATATACATTTGACGTTGCAAGATCATAATCATTATGAGCATGAAAATCAAAATGCAAATCAGGGTAACGCTTAATCATGCGTTGAATATTTGCCAATGTGTCGTATGGGTTAAGAATCCCCAATGTATCAGGGAGCATAAAACGTTTAATCGGCAAATGTCGCACAGCGTCCATTAGTTCATATACATATTTATATGAGTTTTTAATTCCATTTGACCAATCTTCTAAATATAGATTTACATCTAACCCCTCTGCTACTGCACGTTCCACCTCATCACAAATAGAATCGAAATGTTCTTGTGGAGTCTTTTTTAATTGGTAAAGACAATGTTTTTCAGAGCCTTTTGAGAGCAAATTAATCACTTTAGCACCTACTCTCTTAACCCAATCAATCGACAATCCATTATCAATAAACCCAAGTACTTCAAGTTTATCAATGTGCCCCATTCGATCAGCCCAAGCACACACATTACGAACTGTTTCAAATTCGCCTTCCGAAACACGAGCCGATGCTATCTCTATACGAGGAATGTGCAACTCCTCAAGAAGAAGTCGCACAATACTTAATTTTTCAGATGCTGAAAACGATACACCCGATGTTTGTTCACCATCACGTAAAGTGGTATCTAATATTTCAACATTCATATTATATTATGACTTTTATTTAGCTTCGTATGCCTCTATATCTTCTTTTTTCGATAAAAGATATTCAATATCATCAAGGGCATTAATCAAGCAATGTTTTTTATATGGATTAATATCAAATGTCTCTGATTTACCAGTAACAAGATTTGTAATAGTTTGAGCCGGAAGATCAACTTTCACTTCAGTTTTAGGATTTGAAGCAATTGAATCAAATAATTCAGCCAAAAATTGTTCAGAAACAACAACAGGCAACACAAAATTGTTTAATTCGTTGTTTTTGTGAATGTCGGCAAAGAAACTTGATACAACAACACGAAATCCATAATCAGCAATTGCCCATGCTGCATGTTCACGACTTGAACCTGAGCCAAAATTTTTACCTGCTACTAATATACAACCCGAATAAGTTGGATCGTTTAATACAAAATCTTTAATTGGATTACCATCTTTATCATAACGCCAATCTCGGAAAAGATTTTCACCAAATCCCTCTCTTGATGTTGCTTTTAGGAAACGAGCAGGAATTATTTGGTCAGTATCAACATTTTCCATTGGCAATGGAACACATGTTGATGTTATTATATTGAATTTTTCTTTCATAGAGTCAATATTTATAGATTGGTAACGATTAAATTTTTCTTGGATCGGTCAATACGCCGGTAATCGCAGTTGCGGCAGCTACAAGTGGACCGGCAAGAATAGTACGAGAACCAGGACCTTGACGACCTTCAAAATTGCGATTTGATGTTGAAACTGCTATTTTGCCTGCAGGAACTTTATCTTCATTCATTGCCAAACATGCCGAACATCCAGGTTGACGCAATTCAAAACCTGCATCAGCCAAAATTTTGTCTATTCCTTCAGCTTTAATTTGGTCTGCAACCATCCATGAACCGGGGACTAACCAAGCTGTTATATTATCAGCTTTTCTTTTTCCTTTAACTATTGATGCAAATGCTCTAAAGTCTTCAATGCGACCATTAGTGCAACTCCCCAAGAACACATAGTCTATAGGATAGCCTTCAAGTTTTTGACCAACTTCAAATCCCATATATTCAAGAGATTTATCATATGAAATTTTACCAGCTTCATCTTGAGGATCGGGAGTAGGAATAGCTTCACTGATACCAATACCCATTCCCGGATTCGTACCAAATGTGATACGAGGTTCAATATCAGTAGCATCAAAATTAATTTCCTTATCAAATACTGCGTCATCATCACTTTTTAGGGTACGCCAATATGACACCGCTTTTTCCCAATCTTCACCTTTGGGAGCAAATTCTCTACCTTTACAATATTCAAATGTTGTTTCATCTGGAGCTATCATGCCTCCTCTTGCCCCCATTTCTATTGAAAGGTTACACACAGTCATACGTTCCTCCATTGAAAGATTACGAATGGTATCCCCGGCATATTCAACAAAATAACCCGTAGCACCACCGGTTGTCATCTTAGCAATAATATATAATGCTATATCTTTTGCTGTAACACCATCGCGTAATTTCCCATTCATATTAATACGCATTGTTTTGGGCTTCGGTTGAAGAATACATTGCGAAGCAAGGACCATTTCAACTTCACTTGTGCCTATACCAAATGCCACAGCACCGAATGCTCCATGTGTAGAAGTATGGCTATCTCCACACACAATAGTATATCCCGGAAGCGTCAATCCGTTTTCAGGTCCAATTACATGAATTATACCATTCTTCTTGTGTCCTAATCCATATAATGTCAATCCAAACTCATTTGCATTTTTTGTCAGAGTTTCTACTTGATTACGAGAAACGGGGTCAACGATTGGTTTATCCTGATTCAATGTTGGGATATTATGGTCAGGTGAACAAATCGTTTTCTCTGGACGAAAAACCTTCAATCCACGATTACGAAGTCCGTCAAACTCTTGCGGGCTTGTTACCTCATGACAATAGTGACGATCGATATATATTTGTGAAGGTCCACCCTCTATAAGATTTACAACATGGGCATCCCAAATTTTATCAAATAATGTATTTGCCATACTATTATTATTTATAAATTTTATCTTACAAATTTATTTATAGCATCAATAAAAGCCTCAGCACTTGCGGCAACAATATCGGTATTTGCCGAGAATCCATAATAGCTATTGCCATCATGCTCAACTGTCATGTGAACTTTACCCACGTCATTGCTTCCTTTATTTATTGCTTGAATAAGGAATTCCTTAACAACCATTGTGCGATGAATAATTTGCTTTATAGCACGAATTGCAGCATCTACAGGACCATTTCCGGTTGCACATGCTTCAAATTTCTCTCCTGAGATATCAAGTCCAACACTTGCAACAGAATGAATTCCAACACCACTTGTAACTTGAAGATAGTCCAATTTAATGCGATGTTTTGACGCATTATGTTTTCCAGCTAACATTAGTACGTCATCATCATTAATTTCTTTCTTGCGGTCAGCAAGTTTAAGGAACGCCTCGTATGCCTTATCAAGGGCTTCTTTATCCATTTCAATTCCCAATACATGGAGACGATGTTTTAATGCTGCACGACCACTACGAGCAGTTAATACAATTGAGTTTTCATCAACACCAACATCTTTAGGGTCAATGATTTCGTAGCTTTCACGATTTTTCAATACACCATCTTGATGAATGCCCGAAGAGTGAGCAAAAGCATTACGACCAACGATTGCCTTATTTGGCTGAACAGGCATATTCATCAAACTTGACACCATGCGACTTATACCACAAATTTTTGTTGTATTAATATTGGTTACAATATCTAATTCTTTATGTGATTTACAAATCATAGCCACTTCTTCAAGTGATGTATTACCTGCACGCTCTCCAATACCATTAATTGTAACCTCGGCTTGACGAGCTCCATTCATAACACCTGAAATTGTATTAGCTGTCGCCATACCTAAATCATTGTGGCAATGAGTTGCAATTGTTACTTTATGAATACCATCAACATGTTCCATCAAATATTTGATTTTCTCGCCAAATTCAGATGGCAAACAATACCCCGTTGTATCAGGAATATTAATAACAGTTGCACCGGCTTTAATAACTGCTTCAACCACACGGGCAAGATATTCATTATCTGTGCGACCTGCGTCTTCGGCATAAAATTGTACATCCTCAACAAACTTCTTTGCAAATGACACACAACCTACTGCTCTTTCAAGAATATCTTCACGATTAGAATTAAATTTATATTTGATATGATAATCCGATGTACCAATACCTGTGTGAATACGTTTACGTTTTGCATATTGCAGAGCCTCTGCAGCAACACGTATATCATTTTCTACCGCACGAGTCAAAGCACAAATCGATGGCCATGTAACAGCTTTTGAAATTTCAACTACTGAGTTGAAATCACCAGGACTTGAGACTGGAAATCCAGCCTCAATAACATCTACTCCAAGTTCCTCAAGAGCTTTTGCAACCTCAATTTTTTCAACTGTATTAAGCTGACATCCGGGAACTTGTTCTCCATCACGTAAAGTAGTGTCAAAAATAAATAATCTATCGCTCATATAATTTCAAAATATAATTTACATTTTTATAAAAAAACCTTCCTTACATCAATAAGAAAGGTTATTAGATTTAAATTTATTATCTCACTTTATATCAAAATTATGGTTATAATACAAGTCCCAATACTATAATAACCACAATCAATATAAAATTAAGAAAATCATTCATTCTAACCACTTATTTACTTTAATTTTTTCTCGTTGTGTTTACTGCTTGCAAATTTAATATGTTTCTTTGATATATTCAAATAATTTGACACTTATTTTTTATGATATACAAACAAAATTAAAAGCAAAACAATATTTTTAGTAACAAAATGATAGTAAATTGAGCATTATTTATTACAAAATCATTTAATCAATCGAAGGCACGTCCAATTATCTTTAACTGTGTGTGATTTATACGACAAACCCAATGGTTCTGCAACCTGCATTATCACAGGAATATCTGACTCATAAAAACCACTAAGAAGCACCTCTCCACCAGAATTCAACGAACTTACATAAAATTGCAAGTCTTGAGTTATGATATTTCGGTTTATATTTGCAATAAAAACATCTATATTTTTCACCAAACCTAACGAATAGGCATCACCCCAAATAAGGTTAACATTACTTGCTTTATTTATAGCTAAGTTTTCAACTGCATTTGCATGAGCAACTGGGTCAATTTCAATTGCTGTAATATAATCAGCTCCACACATATTAGCCAATATCGCCAAAATACCAGTACCGGTACCCATATCAACAACCCTTTTACCTTGCAAATCCATTTCAAGAAGCTGCTCAATAATCAATGAAGTAGTTGCATGATGTCCAGTCCCAAAAGCCATCTTTGGATCTATTACAATATCATACTCTAATGTGGGAATATCCACATGGAACGAACTGTGAATTACACATTTATCTTTAACTACTATAGGTTTGAAATAATTTTTCTCCCATTCACTATTCCAATCTTCTCCTTCTATCAATACATATTTATAAGTTATAGCATTTTCCATCGGAAAATCATCAATAGCCCGATTGATGATTTCTTCGGTAAATAATTCTTTCTTTATGTATGCAGTTACTCCTCTTTCATCTGGAATAAAACTTTCAAATCCATCATCACATAAAATTGCAGCCATCACATCAGTTGCAACCTCATCACATGGAGTTATATCAAATCGCACTTCTATATAATCGTTCATAATTTATTTCTTTCGTATTTTTCTAAATATTGAATATAATTTTCGTCCAAATTTAAACGCCAAAATTGAATAATCAGCAACATCTAATGCTCCAAAGACTTTATTTAACAATGAATTCTGTCCACCAGCACTAATTATCGACATTTTTCCTTGTTTTATTGTAGAAAATGTTGAAATCAACTTTTCTTTTTCTATTTCGCATTTAATCGTTACTAATGCTCGTTGATATTTTAATTCATCAAAAGAGTATCCTTTCCATTCCAAATCAGCCATAATTATTCATTTCTATCTTGAGGTGGAGTTAACAATAATTTTGACACAAAACGTGATATTGGGTTTAAGAATAATATATTCTTCATAACATAAACCACTACTAATAATAGCAGATAAAACGCAGCCATAAGTAAATAAACATAATGAGGCTCCATCACTTGTGTTAATAAATGGCACATAGCCATCGATACAAAAAACACAACAATTACCCCCAAAAGCATTGCTACAAAATAAAATGCAACAGCAGTTGAAAACAATGTAAGTTTCTCTGCCATCGATAACTTCGCATTATCAACGTTAAGTGATATTATTCTTTTAACAGATTGCCACAATTCCTTAATAAATTGATTATTCTCCATAGGGATATATATTAACTAACAACATCGACCCAAACATATAGGTCGATGCTATATAAAGATGTTCAAATTACTACTCCTCAGTTTCAGATGTTAATTGTTCAATTAAACGATCAAGTTCAGAATCACAACAACATAAACCTTTTTTCTTTAACATATCCTTAATGCGATTTCGTAAATCTTCACCCTTTTCAGGGGCAAATAATATTGCTACCCCGGCTCCTAATATCGCACCACCGATAAACGCATATAGCCAATTTATATTATTCATAAACTTATTTTTTATTCGGTTTTATTTGTTAATTCTGCTTCAATCTGAGATGCTAATTCTTCAAGCTCATCATGTTTTAGTTTTATTCCATGAGCTTTCAAGTATTCTTTGATTTTGGTTCGTGTATCACTACCTTTATTAGGAGCAAAAAGCAAACCTACAGCAGCTCCAGCAAGAGCTCCACCTAATACAGCTAAAATAATATTAAAATTCTTCATAGATTAATAAATTTAATGGTTACTACATAAGTATAACGTTTTTCATAACAAAAAGTTAGAAATAATAGTAACAATTTATTTCCAACAGCTAAATTAATCAATTTCGTTTAATAACACAAAATTAAAATGCAAATAATGGCAAAATATAAAATAATAATTCAAAATCAATCAAAAATACGAATAAGATACATTAACTTTGCATATAATATTTATATAAATGGACAATAAATATATTACAATAAAAGGTGCTCGCGTTAATAATTTAAAAAATATTGACATTGAACTCCCTCGCAATAAATTCATCGTAATAACGGGACTTTCCGGCTCCGGAAAATCATCTTTAGCTTTCGACACTTTATACGCAGAAGGACAACGTCGATATGTCGAAAGTTTATCATCATACGCACGACAATTTATGGGCAAAATGTCGAAGCCAGAATGTGACTATATTAAAGGGCTACCACCGGCGATTGCTATCGAACAAAAAGTAAATACCCGAAATCCACGAAGCACTGTTGGAACTTCAACTGAAATATATGACTATCTTCGATTATTATTTGGAAGAATTGGAAAAACAATATCTCCAATTTCAGGTAATGAAGTAAAAAAACACACAATCGAAGATGTTCTTTCAGTCGCATTAAGCTATCCAGTAGGTACTCGCATTGCTGTAATATGCCCAATAAATATACCCCCGAAAAGAAAATTTGCCACACAATTAGACGTATTACTTAAAGGTGGCTATTCACGAGTCATAAATAATGGCGAATTTATTTTGATTGAAGACATTATTGAACAATGCGATAATTACAATGCTTGTGACTACAAATTGGTCATTGACCGACTAACAATTGCAACAGAAGGAGATGAGCTAAGTCGTCTGGCAGAGTCTATAGAAATGGCTTTTTTTGAAGGGAACGAAGAATGTAGCATTATTATTTGGAGTGACAAAGGCATCATTCAACATGATTTTTCTAAGCGTTTTGAAGCAGATGGCATCACTTTTATTGAACCTAATGACCAAATGTTTAATTTCAATAACCCTTATGGAGCTTGTCCTTGTTGCGAAGGATTTGGACGCACTATCGGCATTGATGAAACATTAGTCATTCCCAACCCTACTCTTTCAATCTATGACGATGCAGTGGTGTGTTGGCGTGGAGAAAAAATGAGTGAATGGAAAAAACATTTTATTCATTTAGCACCCCAAATAAAATTCCCAATACATCGTCCTTATTGCGACCTTACCGATGATGAAAAATCTATCTTATGGCATGGTTATGGTGATTTTGGGGGGATTGATGGCTTCTTCAAAATGGTTGAAGAAAATCAATATAAAATACAATATCGAGTAATATTAGCTCGATATCGTGGCAAAACTATTTGTCCTGAGTGTAATGGCAGCCGACTAAGAAAAGAAGCTCTTTATATAAAAATTGGTAACAAAAATATTACTGAAATTGCGACAATGCCCATTTGTAATTTACTGCAATGGTTCAACAATCTCAGTCTAAATGAACATGATGCAATAATATCCAATAGGTTATTAATTGAGATACGCAATCGATTAAGATTCCTTGTCGATGTTGGCTTGGGATATCTCACACTTGACCGACTTTCATCAACGTTATCGGGAGGAGAAAGTCAACGAATTAACCTTGCCACTTCCTTAGGGAGCAGTTTGGTGGGGTCATTATACATACTTGATGAGCCAAGCATTGGATTACATTCTCGCGATACACAACAATTAATTTCAGTATTAAGAAAACTTCAAGGATTAGGAAATACAGTGGTAGTCGTTGAGCATGATGAAGAAATTATGAGAGCAGCCGACTATATTATAGATGTCGGACCTAATGCCGGGCGAGATGGAGGAAAAATAATATACCAAGGTGATGTCAATAACCTACAAAAAGTGACCAATAGTTATACAGTTCAATATCTTAATGGCGAAAAAAATATTCCCATTCCACGTTTTCGACGGCGTTGGAACAGCTATATCGAAATAATCGGAGCCCGCCATAATAATCTCAAGAACATTAACGTAAAATTTCCACTTGGAGTATTGACTGTCGTTACCGGAGTAAGTGGTTCCGGGAAATCAACACTTGTAAGAGATGTTTTATATAAAGCAATGGTACGTCATCTCGGCGAATCGGGAGACGCTCCCGGAGCTTTTCATGGATTAAAAGGAGATATATCACGTATTACAGCAGTTGAATTTGTTGATCAAAATCCTATTGGGAAATCATCTCGAAGCAATCCTGCAACATATCTAAAAGCTTACGATGAAATACGTAAATTATTTGCCGACCAACAAAGTGCAAAACAAATGGGCTTTACTCCTGCTCATTTTTCATTCAACACCGAAGGTGGACGATGCGAAGAATGCAAAGGAGAAGGAACAATCACTATTGAAATGCAATTCATGGCTGATATAACTATTCCTTGCGAATCTTGTCATGGGGAAAAATTTAAGCGTGATGTTCTTGATATTGAATACCGAGGTCAAAACATCAACAACATTCTTAATATGACAGTAAATCAAGCGATTGATTTTTTTGGAGAATGTAAAAGCTCTACCGAACGAAAAATTGTCAATCGACTTCGTCCATTACAAGACGTTGGATTAGGTATATTAAATTAGGACAGGCTTCTTCAACTCTATCGGGTGGTGAAAATCAACGTGTAAAACTTGCGTATTTCCTTGCAAACGATAAGCCCCACCCAACTATGTTTATATTCGACGAACCCACAACCGGTTTACACTTCCACGACATAAATACATTAATGGACTCGTTTAATAGGCTATTATCACAAGGCCATACTGTTATTATAATAGAACATAACATGGACATCATTAAATGTGCCGACCACATTGTTGACATGGGACACGAAGGTGGAGAAGCTGGCGGTAACATCGTTATTACCGGAACTCCCGAAGATGTTGCTAATTGTGCAACCAGTTACACCGGAAAATATCTCAAAGAGAAACTTAACATATAAAATTATATTGTGTCCGATAAAACTTTTTCAAAAGCAAATGCAACCCGAAGGGTTGATTAGTATATAGCCGGGGTTAACCACGTAGTGGATAACCCCGGTAATGTATTAGAAAGGATTTGTTTCTGAAAGAAACTTTAATGATCTCAAATAACGAATCTTCCAGATTCTAATTCAAAACATATCCCATTCCGTGCATAGCCTCTTCGAGCCAATACACGGCTACATACTAAGCATTACCTTCGGCAATGCGATTGAACTTCACTCTATGGGGCTTGTAAATACAAAATAATAATCTCAATCGCATTAAATCTGCGATTGAGATTCTATTTCTATGCATTATCGTTTTTTATCGGACAGCAATGATAAAATTAGAGGGAATAGACAATGCTATTCCCTCTAATTTTAATTTTGCATGAACTGAGCCTACCTAATTCGGTCTGCAGCTTTTAATAATTTATCATCGTGTTTTATGCGACGGAGTGCAGCGATTGTCATTAACAATGAACAAATAAGCAATAGAGGCCCTGCTGTCCAAATAATTTCAACTTTAGGAAAATTTTTACATATAATTACTCCACCAGCAATCGCCGAAGCGACTATGAGCAACGCATTCACCTTCACTACCATTTTTTGACGAGAAAGGTTTTTATATAAGAATATTGCGACCAACGATAATATCGATATTAACGCATTTAGTGTTAAATACACTGGTTGTTGATAGGGTCTAAAATCAATATCAGCATAAGAAGCTAATGGCAAATAACAAAATAATCCCATCATTATTGATGCAAGAAATAAAAAAACTGATTGCCAACGTTGTATTACCATAATTAAATGTATTTTTAGTTTCTAAATTTATTTTACAAAGTTAGTTATTATTTTTCAATTTATTGAGTATAATATTGCATCAACTACAAAAGGAAGCAAAGATAAATCAACACCCAACTCTACAAGATATTTTTCATCTTGCGATAGTGCTTGAATTAATTTATTAATATCTCCATCATTATTAACAACATAACATTTATAATTCGCTATTACCGATTGCATATCAGATTTTGCCAATGCAAGATGCCCCACATTGAGATAATCTTCTGCAATAGGATTTTCAGCAATTATTTTTTCATAATATTTCTGACTTTGGTCATAATCACCTAAAAGCAATAAAGACCACGCCAATGGACGCCATGCACGTGTTGATTTCTCATCGAGAAATTCTACTTTATAATAATTCTTTATTGCTTCCTTGTAATTTCCTGCTTCTAAATAACAATGACCAATACTCAACGTAACATTCAAATCATCAGGTTTAACGTCAGCAACTCGATTATAATATTCAAGTGCTTTTTGTGGATTTCCTACCGTTCTATAACATAATGCAATTCTACGCAAAGTCCAAAGGCTATCAGCGTTAAGCAACTCTGCTTGTTGGTAATATCTCAAAGCACATTCAACATTGCCATCTTGATGATAACAATATCCAATTTTTTGAAATAATTGAGCAGAAGGTGGCATTTTATCCAAAAGCGATAAATATACATCTCTTGCCTCGCTATAGTACTTACGTTTGAAATAAAATTCTCCTATTATTGACAATGTTTCAACATCATCTAAATCTGCCGATAATAAAGGAACATTAACTAAATTTATAGGAGAACTAAATGGATCATTATATTCCCCTTTTCTACGAAATAGTTTGAAGAACCGATATAAATCTTGCAAATACTTATTCATCAAAGTCTTTCGTTGAGCAGGCTGAGTCATACCCGGCATCGACAAGCCAGCTTCATTCATTGCTTGACGTTGTTGTTCAAATTGAGACAACATCAATTGTCGCTGTTGTTGTGGGATAGAACCAAGCGACAATAAAAATGAATATTTATCACTATTACATAAAATAGGAACATTATCAATAATATCTCCTACCATAGTCGCATCACTACCTAAAATATCAGATACCAATGAATAATCACGCGAGAATGGGATAAACCAATTTGCAATCTCTGAGAAAAAAGGAAAAGATTTAAGATGAGAAAATGTACTCATAAACACATCGCTACCCTCCTCTTGCAATTGATTTAATTCCTTAATCTTACCAGAGATTCCCGAATTTTGCAACACTTCTTCCCATTCTGGATTTTCTTCTAATGATGAAATATCAATCATTGCGGTAGAATCATTTAGTTTCTTATACAGTTCAGGTCGCAACTTAAGCATTTCGGGAATTAGTTCATCTTGCATTTTGCGACTAATACGATCAGTATCACGAGTTCTTACAAACTCTAAATATGCAGTTTTAACATCACTATTCCACATATCATTTTCTTTAATGGAATCAATTTGACTTAATAGTCTAACGTCATTGATACGCTTGTGATATAGATTCATTGACAACAATATCGCAATCAATGCTTTAACTGACACTGTCTGATTTCCATGTTCATAGGAAGCTAACAACAATCTCATTCTTCTAACATCATAAAAATCAAGCATGCCTAATAACAATGCTGACACAATTAACTCCTGTGTGCTTTGAGGAAATAAATTTGACGTCAATACACTTTTCAACGATTCTTCATCTTCACTATTTAATGGGAATGTTATCCAAACTCGATTAAAAATGCGTCGTTCAATCTGTTCTTTTTCCTTAATAATTTTAGTAGAATCAATTGTTGTAGGTTCAGATGTAAGTAAATTATATAAAGAGGTCTTATCTACGACCTCTTTATAAGATTCTATTAATTTAATAATAGAGTCATTTTGTTGCATCTGTTCATAACGTAATGTGCTATAATATAATGTTGATTCTTCCAACGACAAACGTTGTCGAACTACCCTATCTAACAAAAAGAATATATTATTTATAATCTCATTATACAAAGTTTTGCGTGCAGGGTCTTCTACTCCTTGCATTGCATAATTGAGCATCATTTTATAAGAGTCTTCAACTTGAGAAACTTCATTAGATATCTCCCATACCATAACTCCTTCTGCTAAATATTTCAATTCCGCAAATGCTTCACTCAAACGCTTTTGCTCCAAATATTTTATTATTCTTTTTTTTATTTTTAATATTTCGATCTTTGTCATTTCAACTTAAAAATTATGAATTATATTGCAAAATATATGCCAGAAAATCATTAACATCACCTTTAATTTGCGTTAATGGAATATTTATAAATTTATAGCGTCCTCCTCTAAGTATTATCTTAACATAATTACCCATAATACATACCGAAACAACATCATTTTTAGGATAAAAAATAGGTTGTGGTTGATAGACCTTTGATTTAGAGGAATCATCATAAACTACTGTTTCTACTGGTTCAAAATCAATTAGAATTCCTGAATCACTAATTTTGATAGATTTACGTAAAATGGCAACACGAGCTTCGGTTGATGATGAATGATAAAAATATGCAAACATCAAAACCGTTGGAATTATAATGAACACCAACATTAATGCTACATATACAAAAGCAACATTAATGGTATATGCTAATATTACACAACATAATATCAAAATTACGGGTATCCAACACCACTTAACTAACATTTGTAACAATATCAACTTAATATATTGATTAGTTGACATATTAAATACATCTGTCTCAAAAAATATATTTTTCATAAAACAAAGATAATGCAAGATTGCCAATTTATTGCAACCTCACATTAATCTTTTTTAATTAAATTTACAACCAATCTTTAGAACTTCATATCTTTTGGAATATGAAACATAGGTGTAAATGGTTTAGATTTTTCCATGTGTTTGTTCATTTCGCCAACTAAAGTTTTTTTATTGTTTATCAAATCAAGCTTCAATACCGATGCACCTACTCGAAGATCACATTTCGACAAATCAACCCAAATTATTGCAGGGCTAAGAGTTGATTCAAAATAATACACTTTATCTTTTTGATCAGAAACCGAGCGCCATTGTGTTGAAGATATTTCAGGTTGATCTGGTGTTGAGATTCCCATTGGTACCGAACAATTATTTATAATTCCAAACACACCTGCCAATGCCATTTGATGAGTTGCATCTTTAGGCAAAGCATCAACATAAAACGAAGCTCTGACAAATCTATCTGAGCTATTGTTTGTTCCCGGCAACATCTTCATTCCTCCAATACGCTTCCAATATTCATTTATAGCTAATTGTTTATCGTATGTTGGAGCATTAGTCATAACTTGGTATTCCATACCTTCATGTATAGAAATTACACCATTTATATACTCAACAATTGCACTATTTCCTGATATATCCGAAATCGCCATGTGTAATGTAGTTGCATTCCCTCCGGGCATAGCTGGTGCGTTTATCTGAAATTTATCTTTTTTTAGTTCTGCCACAGCTTCGCTTGTTGTTGCGAAATTATCCAACACATATTGAGCCCACACCGATGTTGAAATATATGGTCGGGTATCATTAGGGAGTGAATACACTGTGCCGGGTAAATATAATAAATTACACACAAGTCCTTTCTCGTTCATACCTTCGTTTACACCAACATCATAGCCAACGGATACTACACTTCCATATTTTGAAGTCCATTTTATCGTATTTGGCTGATCATATCCCTCTCGTTCCATGCCACGAGGCATAACATATAAATTAGTCCCGATTGGGGTTCGCCAATCAAGTGTACGTCCTGTTATAACTTCATTATTATCCCCTACGTACACAACTCGAGTGCATGCATCTACATCATCATTAACAGCAACAAATGCGACAGCACTTATTACTAAAATCTTTGCCATTCTTTTCATAATTAATATTTTTATAAATTATACTATACAAAAAACACTTAATCGCTAAATTTGTTCAGTAAAATAAAACGCTAAAACATTGTAACATCACCAATATATTCGTAACTTTGCAATAAATTAATTTGGAGTGGTGCTCGAGTGGCTGAAGAGGCACGCCTGGAAAGCGTGTAGTCGCCAAAAGCGGCTCGGGGGTTCGAATCCCCCTCACTCCGCAAAGCGAGATGCTTGCATTTCGCTTTTTATGTTATTTTTCAACTGTTAAAAAGATAAAACTTCAATAGTTTGCAGAAGCCGAAAGTTTTATATAACTTTGTAACGATATGAGCGATGAAAAATCAAAAGCTATAGCTCGAGCTACGCTTACTCAGCATATTCATGCTAAGAAATTGAGACGTACACCTGAGCGTTATGCCATATTGGATAAAGTATTTGACATTGATGAGCATTTCTCAATTGAAACGCTCTATTCTGCGTTAGAGCAAGATGGGTTTCACGTAAGTAAAGCCACTCTTTATAATTCTATCCAATTATTTGTTGATTGCGGACTACTTCGCAAACATCAATTTGATGGAAAATCGGCTCAATATGAAAGAGTAACAGGTGTAGGGAATCATCACCATTTGATATGTACTCAGTGTGGACGCATAAAAGAAGTAAAAGATATTGCACTCGTGAATATGCTAAATTCTCGTCGATATCCCACTTTTCACACTGCATATTTTGCATTATATGTATATGGCGTGTGTTCTCGTTGCCAACGTGAAAACAAAAAACAAGCAAAAAAAACAAAATAACAAAATATAACGACATTAAACATTATAACTATGAAAGTTGACGTATTGCTCGGTCTCCAATGGGGCGATGAAGGAAAAGGCAAAGTGGTAGATGTGCTTACTCCTCGTTACGATGTAGTGGCACGCTTCCAAGGAGGACCTAACGCAGGGCATACTCTTGAATTTGAAGGGAAGAAATATGTATTACGTTCTATTCCCTCTGGTATTTTTCAACATGGTCAAGTAAATATAATTGGCAATGGTGTTGTGCTTGATCCGGTTTTATTTAGAGAAGAAGCCGAAGCATTAGAACAAAGTGGAATTTCTCTAAAATCGATTTTGAAAATTTCAAAAAAAACTCACCTCATTATGCCAACGCATCGTCTTCTTGATGCTGCTAACGAAAAAGCTAAAGGTGGTGCAAAAATTGGAACAACAGGCAAAGGCATCGGACCTACATATACCGACAAAATCAGCCGCAATGGATTGCGTTTAGGTGATGCATTCCATAACTTTGAAGCTAAATATACTGCAGCTCGCGATAAGCATCTTGCTCAACTTAAAGCAATGGGCGAAACTCCCGATATTACTGAGCTCGAAACAAAATGGCTCGATGCCATCGAATATATTAAAGGTTATGACATTATCGATAGTGAATATGTTATAAATAATCTTCTTGAGGAAGGCAAAACAATTCTTTGCGAAGGTGCTCAAGGAACATTATTAGATGTTGATTTCGGCTCATATCCTTTCGTAACCTCATCTAACACCATTTGTGCTGGAGCATGTTCTGGACTTGGTGTTGCTCCTAACAAAATTGGAGAGGTCTTTGGTATTTTCAAAGCATATTGCACTCGCGTTGGCAGTGGTCCATTCCCTACTGAATTATTCGACGAAACAGGGGCTCGCATACGTGACCTCGGTCATGAATATGGAGCAGTTACCGGTCGAGAACGCCGTTGTGGTTGGATTGACCTCGTTGCCCTACGCTACTCAATCATGATTAATGGCGTAACTCAACTCATTATGATGAAGAGTGATGTACTTGATGACTTTGACGAAATCAAAGCATGTGTAGGATACGAAATTGATGGTACAGAAACCAACCAATTCCCATTCTGCATCGACGACGAAGCGTCAATCAAGCCAATATACAAATCGTTCAAAGGCTGGAAAACTGATATGACAAAATTCAAAAGCGAAGATCAGTTCCCTCAAGAATTTAAAAACTATATCGCATTCTTGGAAGACGCATTAAAAACACCAATTACAATCGTTTCAATTGGTCCCGACCGTGAACAAACAATCATTCGTAACAAATAACATTTTACCATTATGGCAAAAGTAAAACCATTCAAAGGCATTCGTCCTCCACGCGAAATGGTAACCGAAGTGGCATCTCGCCCCTACGACGTATTAAATTCAGAGGAAGCTCGCCAAGAAGCAGAAGGCAATCCTAAATCACTATATCACATCATCAAACCTGAAATCAATTTTGAACCAGGCACAGATGAGCATGATCCCAAAGTTTATGACTCGGCTGTTGAAAACTTCAACGCATTTCAACAAAACGGGTGGCTCGTCCAAGATGAAAATGAACATTATTATATTTATGCTCAAACAATGGACGGTCGCACTCAATATGGTATCGTTGTCGCAGCCAACGTTGACGACTATATGAGCGAACGCATCAAAAAGCATGAACTTACTCGTCGCGACAAAGAGGAAGATCGCATGAAACACGTCCGCATCAACAATGCCAATGTTGAGCCTGTATTCTTTGCATTCCCCGACAATGACGTACTTGAAAATGTAATCAAAACTGTTACTGTTAAAGAGCCGGAATATGATTTTGTAGCTCCCGACGGATTTGGTCATCACTTCTGGGTTATTAATGATGCTGAATTGATTAATATTATCACTCAGGAATTTGCAAATATTCCTTATTTATATATTGCTGACGGACACCACCGAACTGCAGCAGCAGCATTAGTTGGAAACGAAAAGGCTCAACAAAATCCTAATCACAAAGGTGATGAAGAATACAATTATTTCTTAGCCGTATGTTTCCCAGCATCGCACCTAAAAATCATCGACTACAATCGCGTGGTTAAAGACCTCAATGGACATAGTGCTGAAGAGTTTTTAACACTACTCGAAAAAGATTTCGTTATAGAAAAGAAAGGCACTGAAGAATATCGTCCTGTGGCTCTACACAACTTCTCTCTATACCTCGGTGGCGAATGGTATTCATTGACAGCAAAAGAAGGTCGCTACAACGATGCTGACCCAATTGGTGTTCTTGATGTTACAATTTCTTCTGATTTAATTCTTCGAGACATTCTTGGCATTACCGATCTTCGTAGCGACAAACGCATTGACTTCGTTGGAGGTATTCGTGGATTAGGAGAATTAAAACGACGAGTTGATAGTGGAGAAATGGCTATGGCTCTCGCTCTCTACCCTGTTTCAATGGATCAATTGATGAATATTGCCGATACTGGCAACATCATGCCTCCCAAAACAACGTGGTTTGAGCCCAAACTTCGTTCAGGCCTTGTAATCCATAAATTAGACTAAGCAATACAGTAATAACAAAAAAATCCCGAGTGCAATAGCATTCGGGATTTTTTATTATCATAATTATCGAATTATATTACCCCTTGTCCCATCATTGCGTTGGCTACTTTCATGAAGCCAGCAATGTTAGCACCTTTCATATAGTTGATATAGCCATCGGCCTCAACACCATATTTTACACATTGCTCATGAATGTTTTTCATAATGCCTTTGAGTTTTTCGTCAACCTCTTCGGCACTCCATTGCAAATGCATAGCGTTTTGACTCATTTCAAGCCCTGAAGTTGCTACACCACCAGCATTAACAGCTTTACCTGGAGCATACATTGTGCGTGACTCAACAAATGCATTAATTGCCTCAGGAGTACATCCCATATTTGACACCTCGGCAACAAGCATAACCTTGTTATCAATCAACATATTTGCATCATCACCATTAAGCTCATTTTGCGTAGCACATGGCAGAGCAATATCAACTTTTTGTTCCCATGGTTTGCGACCTTCATAGAAAATTGCACTGGGGAATTCTTCAACGTATGGAGCTACTACATCGTTACCCGATGCTCGTAATTCAAGCATATAGTCAATTTTTTTGCCATTAATACCATCGGGGTCATAGATGTAACCATCAGGGCCCGAAATAGTAACCACTTTTGCTCCCAGTTCCGTAGCTTTAAGTGCTGCCCCCCATGCCACATTTCCAAAACCAGAAATCGCTACAGTTTTACCTGCAATTGTATCGTTATGTTTTGCCAAAATATTTTCAACAAAATATAATGCACCAAAACCTGTTGCTTCTGGTCGGATTAATGAACCTCCAAAGTCAAGTCCTTTGCCAGTGAAAGTACCATTATGTTCCTCTACAAGTTTTTTATACATTCCATACATATACCCTACTTCACGAGCACCAACGCCTATATCTCCGGCGGGCACATCGCGGTCGGGTCCGAGATTTTTCCACAATCCAATCATAAATGCTTGGCAGAATCGCATGATTTCACGGTCGCTCTTACCCCTTGGAGAGAAATCACTACCGCCTTTGCCACCTCCCATTGGAAGTGTTGTTAATGCGTTTTTGAAAGTTTGCTCAAAGCCGAGGAATTTAAGGATAGAGAGGTTAACTGACGCATGGAAACGAATGCCACCTTTATATGGACCAATTGCATTGTTGAATTGCACACGATAACCAAGATTAGTTTGCACATCACCTTTATCATCAAGCCATGTAACACGGAAAGTTACAATGCGGTCGGGCTCAACCATTCGCTCGATAATGCGATTTCGTTCAAATTCGGGATGTTGATTATACACGTCAGCAACCGATAATAAAACCTCCTTCACTGCTTGAAGGTATTCATTTTCACCTGGGTGCTTTGCCTCAAGTGCGTTTAAGATACTATTAATATCCATAACTTTATGTTTTTAATGGTAAGGTTTGCTTCACAAATTTAACAAATATCCCCCAAAATTCCAAGAATTTTCGGGGATATTTTCTTTATTTATGCAATTATGCACTCTATTTCATAAAAACCAAATATACTGCTGCAACAAGAAAAACAAAAGCAAGAATATGATTCCAACGTATTTCGGTATTCTCAAATGCGACCAAACTAAAAATCACAAACACCACAAGAGTAATCACTTCTTGCATTACTTTGAGTTGAATTAACGAAAAAGGACCTCCATTTCCCTCAAAACCGATGCGATTGGCAGGCACTTGAAAACAATATTCAAAAAACGCCACGCCCCACGAAAAAAGTATTACTACGTAGAGAGGCCAATTTGAAGCCGTACCTGTTGCTTGCAATTTCAAATGTCCATACCAAGCAAAGGTCATAAACACATTTGAAATTATTAATAATAGTATTGTTGTTATAGCTGCACTCATTTACTTAACTATTTTGCTTTTTCTTCACGCATTTTATAACCCTTCTTATAATTTTCAAGACTTTGTTGTCTTCCTTTTGTTGTATATCTTCTCACAACATCCATATCTATGTAATACTTACCACTACCTCGTTTTATTGAAAAAACTTGGTGCTTTCGACCTACAATTTCATCACAAAGTGGACTTCGCCAAAATTTTCCTTGAGGACGCAATTCTTGTGGTACCGAATCAATCATAACAGGTAAGGTATAAGAACATGGAGGATAACCAATTTCAGTCCACATTATATATAATGAAGGGGCTTCACCTGGAATTATACCTTCAATTACCACCGATGCACTTGTAGTACGACGAGGAATATAATCCTGATCAATAATCCATCGATCACAGTCGTTAGATACATCTCTACCTTTCAAAGAATGATAAAATGAACGAGAAATTAAATCAGTAAAAATTGATGCTTCAATATTTTTATTTTTAATATATGGGTCCAATAAGTGCCAAGCATTATCTTCGCGAATATATCCATATCCACCATCTTTCTCCCCTGTATAAGAATAGTTAGTACGCACAAGCACTCCATTTTCAGCTTCACCTAATGAAAATTTCTTATATGTATAATCATCTGTTTCATAATACGCTCCATCACCCGAAGCATCTATAAGTCCAAAATTTGCTTGAACCCCCATAGGCTTAGACAAGGTGTCAAGAAGATTTTCAAAATCGGCAAGAGTGCGACATTTTTGAAGAGCAAGACTCATCACATATCCCTCTTGATCTTTGAGTTTTGCTGTATCAGGAGCAAGATTGTAGGATGCTGTGTTCATTATGGCAAAACCAACTTCATTCATTCCCAACCATGCATCTCTTAATGACGAATCTCCTCCATTATATAATGCAACATAGGCATAATTACCATTTTTTGCATCAACTTTTTCCACAAAATTATGTTCTGTGCCAGTATCACGATTTTTCCATAACAAAGGTCGTCCAGTTTTTGATGCTTTTGCACTTATAATAGCTGATGTACAAGCAAATGAATAACTTGCTGCACACATTGCCATTCCTAATATTAATATAATTCGTTGTCTCATATTTATAAAATTTTCACAAAGTTAGCAATAAAATACCTAATATTATACATTTTTATTACCTTTGTCAAAAATAAATCCTACCAACAAAATAAAACCCTATTAATTAAAATGAAAAAGCTATTTTACGGCACAGTTGTCCTTGCAATCATTATTTTAATTTGCCCGACAACCAATGCAAAACAACTTAATTCAAAAGAAGCATTAACTATTGCAACAAATTTCTTGCAACAATCTACTACAAAATCATCTCATTCTCAACCTATTAACCAATTAACATTGGCACATACGGCAAAATCTGCTGTTGACATTAATAAGAATTGTCTATATGTATTTAATAAAGGTGAACATGATGGTTTTATTATTGTTGCAGCAGATGATTGTGTCTCAACTGAGATATTAGGATATAGCAACACGGGAGAATTTAACAATGATAATATACCTACAAACTTCAAATGGTGGTTGGAGCAATATCAACGAGAAATCGACTATGCTATTAAAAATGGACTAAATTCTACAGCGTCAATCCAACCATTCGCTACAAGTGTATCTCCATTATTAGGAAATATATCTTGGGACCAAGGACACCCATATAACTCACTATGCCCCACTCTAACTAACTCAAAAGGAGAGGCCGAACACACTGTAACTGGCTGCGTGGCTACAGCTACAGCACAAGTGATGCGTTACTACAAATGGCCCTCAAATGGTCAAGGGTCAAATTCTTATTTGTGGGAAAATGGGAATAAAACCCTTTCAATGGATTTTTCTAAATCTGTATATGATTGGGATAATATGACTGAAACATATGATAACAACAGCACCTCTACACAAAAGAATGCTGTAGCAAAGTTAATGTATGACTGTGGAATCTCTTGTAATATGAAATATAACTTATCTGAAAAAGGTGGTAGTGGTGCTTCAGGGTTTGATCAAGTCAAAGGTTTATACAATTATTTCAGATATGACCAAGGGATGGAACACCTCACTCGAAATTACTACAAACTTACTGATTGGAATAAGATTATCATCAATGAAATAAACGACAAACGTCCTATTTTATATCAAGGTCAAGGTAGTGGAGGAGGACACGCTTTCATTATTGACGGATATAATAAAGATGGGTACTTCCACTTTAATTGGGGTTGGGGTGGCAACTCTAATGGTTATTTTGTGACCACTGCACTTAATCCAGGAGAACTTGGAATTGGTGGCGGTGCCGGTGGATACAACTATGATCAAGGTATGACTATAGGCATTCAACCTGCTCAAGCATCATCAACTCCAAGTCATGAAATCACAAGTGATGGGATTACCATTAGCGAAGATGCCACTTATGGATATATAATTAACGCAACTCGCATTATAAACTACCACTGGAAGACCACTACATTTAGCGTTGCTTACCAATTTGAATCATTAAGCAATGGAACGATACAACGCATTCAATTTCTATCAAACACGACGCTCGACCCCTTATATCTCTATAACACCATTAGTTATGCAGCAAACGATTTTGCTAATTATTTAGATGATGGGGAATACAAAGTGAGCCTCGTGGTAAAACCTTCAACTACATCAATATGGGAAGCAATGCCTACTCTTATCGGGGCTGCTGAATATGTATATATGACTGTTTCGGATGGGATGGCCTCACAAGTGAAATACGATCCAACATCAGTTCCCGATTTATTAGCTACTGGGTTTGAACTAAACGACAAACTATATGTAAATCGTGTAGCTTCACTCAAAGCTCAAGTTAAAAATAATGGAGCAGAATATTATGGAGATATGGCATTAGTATTTGCCGACAATACTGGGAAGATTCTTGCTATAAGTGGGTCAGTGATGACTAACATACAAGCAGGCGAAACTAAAGATATTCCTTTTGAATACACAATGATCTCTCTTGTTGAAGGAGTTTCCATCACTACTGAAACACCTTGTTATGTGTATCTATTTGGCGATGCAAGTAAAAATTCAGCGTTTATGATAGGCCAACTTGGAACTGCTACATTATACCCCGTAGGCGTTGGAGCGCCAGCATTGGCATTCACTAAGCCTCCTGTTGTTAAATCGTCATCAGAGGACAATGTTTCCATCACTCTTGGGCTCACAAATAATGGCTCTATTTTCAAAGACGCTATAACGTTCTACACATGGGATAGCACTCTTGGTAATTCATATTGTGGGGGAATTTCTCAATTTGCAATTGTGGAGAATAAAGAAAGAAAAGACATAACTTTCTCATTCCCTTATAGTGGAGTTGTTGGCCACTCTTATCTGGTTAACATTTATGCCAACAATACAATTATCAAAGGTGAAACCTCTTCAATAAACTATGTATGCTCATTTGTTTTAGGCAAAGGCACTGGTATTGAAGGAGTCAAGGCTAATCATGAAATGACCATTGCCAATACAAATAATATACTTGATATTTCTACAAACGAATCCATCTCACAAATCAATGTTTATAATAACATAGGAGCAAATGTAGTTCAACAATATTATAGTGGTGTTTCTAACAAGGAAAGTATATCACTCGACTCACAACCAGCTGGAGTATATATTATTAAAGTTAAGACTATTAATGACACTAAAACTTCAAAAATTATCATAAAATAGTAACAAATAGGCTTATTGGTTAAAGGGAATAGCATTGAGAGCTATTCCCTTTTTCTATTTAATTTACATTTTTTCTCGTTAAATATATCATTATTTACTCAACTCTTGATTGCAACAAGTAAATTTTATATCTTTACATTTTAATTGTATAATTTATGACTAAAAGCGATAAATACATATTTGAATTACCGATTAAGGTACGAGATTATGAAGTAGATTCAGAAGGTATTGTAAACAATGCCAATTATCTCCATTATCTTGAGCATACTCGCCATGAATTTTGTCATCATGCAGGTTTTTCCTTTAGAGAAATGCACTCTCAAGGAATTGACCCAGTGCTTCGAAAAGTAGAAATAGAATATCTCTCCCCTCTTGGATTAGGAGAAGAAATGATAAGCAAATTAAATATTTCACGACAAGGAGCAAGATTTATATTTCATCAAGACATCTTCAAGCCCGATGGCACTCCGGTAGTCAAAGCCATTGTTACAGTTGCATGTATTGAAAAAGGACGTCTAAGCCGTGGCGATGTTCTTGCTCAAAAATTTGAGGAATACCTTAATTCATGAACGAAAAAGAATTAACATATCGCATTGCATTTTCTTTAATTCGTGGTAATAATCGCATTATCGCCGATGAGCTTTTATCAAAAATTGGAAACGAAGAAGAATTTTTCAATTCATCATCTCGTTTACTTGAAATGCAAATCGGGAAAAAGATGAAAATTACCGATATTGATTATCGCAAACAACTCATTGAAAAAGCTCATGCAGAAGTTAGTTTTATTACCCAAAACAATATAAAACCCATCTATTATAAAGATCCCGATTATTCTCAACGGCTTTTAGATTGCGATGATGCACCTTTGATGCTATATACTTTAGGCAATTGCGACCTCAACAATTCGCATATAATCAGCATAGTTGGTACTCGTCATGCGACTCATTATGGCGTAGATATGACCGAACGCATTATCGAGGATTTATCAAAACGCATGGAAAACATTATTATTGTAAGTGGACTCGCATACGGGATTGACATTACCGCACATCGTGCCGCAATTAAAAACAACATACCAACTATTGCAATATTAGCACATGGATTAAATACTATATATCCTGCTGCACATCGCAATATAGCTGCCGAAATGGTCAAAAAGAATGGCATGCTCATAACCGACTATACATCAAACGACCATATTCACCGAGGCAACTTTCTCGCACGAAATCGCATAGTCGCCGGACTTTGCGATTGCATAATAGTTGCAGAATCGGCCGAAAAAGGTGGTGCAATAGTTACAGCCGGCATTGCAGATGGATATAATCGTGATGTATTAGCTCTTCCCGGACGGGCTAATGATCCATATAGCCAAGGGTGCAACAAGTTAATAGCATCGGGGAGAGCGGCATTAATTACATCGGCACAAGATGTTATAGACATAATGAGGTGGACTGCAAAACCTATAGAAGGGAATCAAACTGAAATATTTACAGAGCTAAACGAAGATGAACAGAGAATCATAAAATTTATTAGCGAAACTCCATTGTCATCTATAAATGAAATATCAATAGGCATAAACATTCCGATATCAAAACTCACTTCAACCCTTATTGACATGGAATTTAGAGGATTAATCGCTAATTATCCCGGTGGCAGATATGACATAACATAATTTTATTAATTAACAGCAAACAAACACTAAACTATATACCATGACCCACAGAATAATTGAAGAATCAGAAATGATTATCAATCCCAACGGAACGATTTTTCATTTACATCTCCACCCCGAACAACTAACCGACCGAATTATACTATGTGGAGATCCGGGACGCGTTGATATGATTGCTTCATTTTTCAACACCAAAGAATTTGAAGTATCTTCTCGAGAGTTTCACACAATTGGAGGCACATATAATGGGAAGCCAATAATGGCACTAAGTCATGGCATTGGTCCTGATAACATGGACATTGTCATTAACGAGCTTGATGCGTTGGCTAACATCGATTTCAAAACACGACAAATTAAGGACCACCATCGCACGTTAACAATGGTAAGAATAGGCACATCTGGAGCCCTGCAACCTGAATTAAAACTCGGCACGCCTGTAATTGCAGAAAAAGCCATAGGATTTGACGGTGTACTCAATTTTTATGCTAAAAGAAATGATGTAACAGATTTTAATTTTGAACAAGCCTTTTGCAAAGCTGTTAAGTGGAATCCATTATGGGCAAAACCATATATAGTTGATGCCGATGCCGAACTTGTTGCTCGTATTGGTGGGAATGACATGGTTAGAGGCAACACAATTTCGGCTGTGGGTTTTTATGGTCCTCAAGGCAGAGAACTTCGTTTAGAATTAGCACACCCTCAACTCAATAATTTAATCGAAAATTTCAATTATAAAGGCAGAAAAATAACAAATTATGAAATGGAAAGTGCTCCACTACAAGGATTTGCAAAAATGCTCGGGCATAAAGCCATGACTGTATGTTGCATTATTGCAAATCGCATGAACCATGATGCCACACCTAATTATAAAACAGCAATAAACGACTTAATAGCAACTGTTATTGAACGTATATAAAAGAAATTTGAGATATAACACATTAAAATAGACAATTTTTGGATAATTTGCTGTAACTTTGCAAAGATATGGATTTTTTACTACAAGCTACAGCAAATAATAGTGAAGCACGTGCCGGAATTATCACAACCGACCACGGCAAAATTGAGACACCAATATTTATGCCGGTGGGAACTCTCGGTGCAATAAAAGCAGTGCACATGCACGAAATGAAAGAAGATGTGAAAGCCCAAATTATATTGGGTAACACATATCATTTATATTTACGTCCAGGTATTGAAATTCTCGAACAAGCGGGAGGGTTACATAAATTTAATGGGTGGGATCGACCTATCCTAACCGATAGTGGTGGCTTTCAAGTGTTTTCTCTTTCCTCTAATCGCAAACTAAAAGAAGAAGGTGCCTATTTTAGAAGCCACATAGATGGTAGCAAACACTTGTTTACGCCCGAAAACATTGTAGATATACAACGTTCGATTGGTGCAGACATTATGATGCAACTCGATGAATGTCCTCCAGGCACAGCAGAATATGATTATGCAAAAAAATCATTAGGATTAACAACACGTTGGCTAATGCGAGGGTGGAAACATTATAAAGAAACCGAGGGTAAATATGGGTACTCTCAAGCTTATTTTCCCATTGTCCAAGGTTGCACATATCCTGATCTTCGCCGTCAATCAGCTTTAACAGTTGCCGAATTAGGAGCTGATGGAAATGCCATTGGTGGACTTGCCGTAGGAGAACCGGCCGAAGTAATGTATGATATGATTGAGGTGGTTAATGAAATTCTTCCCAAAGACAAACCTCGCTACCTTATGGGCGTAGGCACTCCTGCTAATATTCTTGAAGCTATTGACCGAGGTGTTGACATGATGGACTGCGTCATGCCCACTCGTAATGGTCGAAACGGCATGCTATTTACTGCTAACGGCATTATGAATATGCGAAACAAAAAATGGGCAAACGACTTTAGTCCAATACAAGAAGATGGACCAAGTTATGTTGATCGAATGTATAGCAAAGCATACTTACGACACTTATTTATCAGCCAAGAAATATTAGCAATGCAAATAGCGTCAATACATAATCTCGCTTTTTACCTTTGGTTAGTTCAAGAAGCTCGCAAACATATCATTGCAGGAGATTTCAAATTATGGAAGACTGAGATGGTTGAACGTGTAACCCGTCGTTTATAATTAGACTTCAAAAATTCAGATGAAAGTTTTCAATAGAATTGATCGATATATTATAAAGAAATTTCTTGGCACATATATATTTGCCATTATTCTCATATTGGCAATTACTATTATGTTTGACGTCAATGAAAAACTCGACGCATTCTTAAAAGCACCATTAGACGCTACTATATTTGATTATTTCTTAAACTTTCTACCCTATTTTGCTAACCAATTCAGCCCACTATTTACATTTATTGCCGTAATCTTTTTTACATCGAAACTCGCCGACAACTCTGAGATTATTGCAATGTTATCAGCCGGTGTCAGTTTCAAACGTCTATTGTTGCCCTATATGATATCTGCTACTATAATTGCATTTAGCTCATACGTGTTAAGTGCATACATTATTCCTCCGGCAAACATCGAACGAATAGAATTTACCAATACATACGTAAAAAATAAAAGAGTTAACTATGGTAGCAACATCATGCTACAAGTAGCTCCGGGGCAAATTGCATATATGAGTCGTTATGACAACACAACTAAAACCGGATATAAATTTTCTTTAGAATCATTTGAAAATAAAAAACTTAAATCACGTCTCTCGGCTCAAATTATCAAATGGGACACTGCATATCAATGGCAAGTTAGAGACTATGAAATTCGCGATTTTAAGGACAAACGAGAATATATACAAACAGGGAAACGTCTTGACACAATAATTCCGTTTGAGCCACGCGACTTTTTAATTGCAAAAAACGACCACGAAAAAATGACATCTCCTCAACTTAGCGAATATATAAATCGTCAAAAAGAACGAGGTGTGGCAAATATAAAGTCATTTGAGATTGAAAACGAAAAACGATATGCTATGTGTGCAGCTGCATTTATTCTTACAGTAATTGGCATGGCATTATCATCTAAGAAAGTTAAAGGCGGAATGGGTCTAAATATAGGCATTGGTCTTGTATTAAGTTTTAGTTACATTTTATTTATGACCGTAACATCATCATTTGCTGTTTCGGGATTAACATCTCCAATGGTTGCTATGTGGATTCCCAATATCATCTACTCAATTATTGCCATATACCTTTATCGAAGAGCGTCAATCTAAGTTTTATTTTATCGACATCTACAACTATAAATACAATGAATATAATTATCAAAATATTTTATAGCATTCTCATTATCATAACCATTGTTTCTTGTAACAATGAATACAAAACAATTAACACCAACACTCCTAATTCAATCTCAAATGATACTATAATATCAATAGAAAAACCAATAGAAGAAATCGTTGATACGTTACCATCAAATTGTTCAAAAGAAGAAGCTATTAAATTTATCCAAAATTCAGATTTTTGGAATGAATATTCAACTGGCATAATTCCCTCTCTTATAGATCAACATTTACCCTATGCTCAACGCCTAATCAACAATAAATTCGATAATTTTATCATTGTTGATAAAAATACAATGATGGTTATATTGTATGACAAATTCGGCAATCGCGTCCTCAACTTCAAAATGGCATGTGGAAAAAACTATGGTCATAAGCAAAAAAAAGCAGATAGTCGCACTCCTGAAGGCTATTTTCTTTGTGGTGGAAGATTTGATAGTACTGATTGGCTTTTCACCGATGATAATGGTTATACATCTCCAATTAAAGGGCAATTTGGACCTCGTTTCATTCGTGTAACAACTCAAATTGGAATACACGGCACTAATGCACGTTACTCGATTGGTCGCAGATGTAGCCATGGCTGTATTCGCATTCAAAACGAACAAATCCTATACCTATATAAATATGCAAAAAAGGGTATGCCAATAATCGTAAACCCCGGGAAACGCGATGTAAACGAAAATGAAAAAGCCGGAATTGAGATGCCCGCAATTATTCTCCCCGATACTGTAATTGAAGACCCTGTTGAATTCCTTGATTTCAAAGAAGAATATTTCAAAGAGAAAGCTCGAAAAGACTCAATAGAGAAAGCCGAAGCGTTAAAAGAAGCTCATCGATTAGATTCAATTAAAGCTCTTGATTCAATTAATAAATTAAGTTCCGACTCAACCATCCATATAGAATTTAATGACTCTGATTCTATATAAAATTATGTATCATAAGTCTTATAATAGACATTAAAATCTTTCCAAAAATCTCTATCTTCCACTATATTTGACACTTACAAAGTGTGAGATTTGCATAATTGGAAAAAAATCACTAATTTTGCACCAGTTTTCCAAAACTAAGATGCCATAGCGATGGCTCTTTTCGCCGAAAATCGGCAAGAATTCAGTGTTAACTTGATGATAATTTGACCTGAGTTCTTAGTTAGAAATTAAATAGAATGTTAATGAAGAAAACAATTAGAATTATTGTGTTCTTTGCCGTTCTTTTGGTCTCCATTTCAGCTTATACCGGTAAGGTAATTGATGCTAAAGAAGGATATAAAATTCCTTCTCTAACCTTAATCGGAAATAACACCCAAATTAATCTTAATGAGCTGAAAGGAAAATATGTGTTGCTTTCATTTTGGGCATCAACCGATGCAATTTCAAGGGTAGCATGTAATGAATATAGTGCATTTGCAAAAAATGCCGAATCAGAAGAACAATTTTGTTTCTTGTCGGTTAATTTTGACCGTAGTGAACGCCTTTTTCGTGAGATAGTGCGTAGAGACAATCTTAATTCAAAGACACAATTTAATGTTCAAGGTGATGATGCCAAGAAAATTAAAGAAACTTTTCATCTTGAAGATGGGTATAACACGCTGTTAATTGACCCTATTGGTCGTGTTATTGCAACAAACCCATCAACCGAAACATTGACAAAGATTTTAAGTCTTTAATGAAACGTTGTAAGTCTGTCACAAAATGCGACAGGCTTTTTTTGTATCAACACATTACTCACAGCTCTACAATTTTGCAACTCGCGATTTTACAAAATCACACTTATTTCAGCCTAATCTTATAATGTTATTAATTACCTCAGATTGACACTAATATACCTTATTATGCAACTCTAAATTATTTTTACTTTTTTTTTGTTCTTTCCTCATTAATTCATAATTTTGCATCAATCTTATGGGTGGCAAAGTGTTGTCCTCCCCATAGGAGACATATTAGTGAAAGCGTTTCGCTTTATCCTTATTCGTAAAATTCGCCAAAATTTTCTCTGAAGGATAAGTGGTCAAAACGCCTTTGCTTGTTGTATATCCCACCCACACAAGCGGGTGATGATATATAATTGGCGTGGGTGGGCTGTTTATTTCAGAGAGGGCGTTTGGCGATGCCTACGAATAGATAAACCGGCAATGTCCTACGCCTTTCGCATATAATACCCATTAAAATAATATTAACCAGCCAAATTCGGGGACACAGGAGGCTCACAAACATGTTATATTTATGCGACGAGCATTTACACCTGCATTACTGTTGTCAATGATAACAACTTTTGCGGCAACTCCACAGTATTTGGTTGTACACACAACTGATGGAAACAAACCTTATTCAATTACTAACATTCAAAAAGTTACATTTGGGGGACAATCCTCGAATTCTTTTGAAATTCATCAAAAAGGAGACATAAGTATCGATAGTTATACCTTTCCTGAAACAGATGATGTAACATTTGAAATCGACCTTACTTCTGGATTAGAAAAAGTATTGACCAACAAAAATGACTTATCTATATCCTACAATTCTGTGAGGCAAGAAATCTCAGTATCTTCATCACAAGAAATCACAACTGTTGTGGTGTGCAACCTCAATGGAATGGTAGTGAAAATGTTAACACCAATGACTACCGAAGCTACCATTTCCCTTGTAAACTACGCATCAGGTATATATATGGTAAAAGCAGTAACTGCGACAGCAACACAAACACAAAAGATTATCAAACACTAACCTTAAACATATATTGAATATGAATACAATAAAAAGATTAATAATGATATTTGCGTGTATGATAACTTTAAGTTCGGTAAATGCACAATATCTACATCTTTATAAAGATGGCTCATTAATTAAATCCTACGTTACTGAATCTATTGACTCTATGCTATTTGACACATCAGGATCAACCTATTATATGGATTTATATAATAATGGCACAAAACACCGAGTCGATAATTTAGGTCGTATAGATAACTTCAAATTAGGTGGAGTCCCTATTAAAAGTGGTGTTTATTTAGGTATTGTTGCTTTTAGCGATGGACTCGAGATAAAGCAAATAGGTGATTTAACAACTTCAACAAAAGGTTCATATCAAACATTTGTTAATAGTCAATCAATGAAAAGCTCTACCCACTTGTACTATGCCGTTGAGAATGCAATAAATATGCTAAAAAATACCGAATATCCCGAAGATTTAACATCTGTATCACTGGTTACATTTACCGATGGATTAGATGATGGTTCCTTATATATGCCAAACAGTGGAGGATATTCTACTGATGATGAATATTTACAAGCTCTAAATTCTCAGATAAAATCAACAAAAATAGGGAACCTAAATATCAATGCATATACAATTGGTTTTAATGGTGGATATGTAATTGATTTATTTCAATTTGATAAAAATTTAAAACTTTTGGCAAGTAAAGATGAAAATGCAAAAACCATAAAAAATATAAGTGATGTTGAGAATTGCTTAAAAGAAATTTGTGACCAAATCAATAAAGAAAACCACTATAATAATGTTAGCGTTATTATTAACGGAAAAAGTAACGGAACAATATTAAGAATAACATTAGATAATGTAAGCAATGCTTCATCATCTAAAATGTATATTGAAGGAAAATTCAACTTTGCCGACCAATCATTAATCGATGTGAAATATGTGGGTGTTACTTGTGAGAATGGAAGTACTGTTGGCTACGATTCACGTATAAGCAATTCTAAATTTAAATACATATTTGAAGATGTAAAAACTAATGATGGCTCCACAATAAATCCTAATAATATCAAATTCTGGACTTATATTCCAACCTCCGGTTTGTGGCAAGCAACAAACGAAGGAGGATCTGATTCAGAACCTGAGGTCGAAACATTAAGAAAAAGTGCAGTTGTGGTATTTGCTCTTGACTGTAGTAGTTCTTTATCTTCTGATTTCACTAAGATAAAGACTTATGCTAATAATTTTATAAACACATTAGCCGGTTATGGTAATGATGAAGAATTCGTACCAATAGACTTGCGTGCAAATACTCCTCCTGAAAATCCAAACGAGCCAACTGACACAACTGATATTCCTAAAAACCTAATTACTGACGGGCATATATATCAAACTGACAACCTTACAGGTATAACTTGTGAAAACAAATGGATTATTGACCGTAACCACACTCCTGAAACTTTCCTAAATCTTGATTTCGTTAAAGAAAAAGGTACAAATGCTCGTTCTGCCGCTATTGACACTAATCGTGGTAAAATTTACGTTGGTTTCTCAAGAACTATCACAACCGGCGAAGGTGATGCTGCAACTTCAAATAACTATGCTCACCTTGCAATCTTCGACCTCGAAACAGGTGAATACGAAGGGTTACTTGCTTTGACTTGCAATAATGAGCCTATCTCTGGACTTCTTTGTGCCAACCAAGTAGGCATCGACGATGCCGGCAATGTATGGATTTGTGGTATGTATAGCGACGTTTGTGCTAAACCCGCTCAAATCTATGTTGTTGACGACCTTGAAACCGGTGAATGTAGAAACGTTGGTCAATGGGCTCTTCCTGCAAAAGAATCTAATGCTGCCGGTCGTATCGACTACTGGGACGTAGTTGGTGACATCACTGGTGAAACTTCTAACGCTGTTTGTATGGCTGCTGTAGGTGCAACTATTGCCGGTGAAAAACTTTGTATCTATCGTTGGGAACTTGCTCAAGGGGCAACTGAATGGGTAGCTAACGAAGATGACTTCGCCGGTTATGTAGCAAATACTGATATTACTGAAACTTATCCAGCTGACCAAGTTACTTGGGGTTCTTCTTCTGCTACTGTAAGAATCGTTGCTGAAGAAGGTCACGTAGGTTCTATGTTCTATGTTGACGGTTTCACAACTTGT